>Ga0196970_1000055_pt1 | contig 182545 bp, 179 predicted proteins | sample S1v_513CmetaG_FD_148672 | JGI IMG/M metagenome (GOLD analysis project Ga0196970, IMG submission 148672) | Soil microbial communities from Anza Borrego desert, Southern California, United States - S1+v_5-13C | ecosystem: Environmental > Terrestrial > Soil > Desert | place: USA: California... | reverse complement strand
GCAGCACCTGACGGCGCGGACGCCGCCGTTGCGGGACAAGACCCCATCCTCGCATCTGCGGAACTTCTTCCGATACCTCTTCCAGTCCGGCAAGACGGCCGCCAACCTGTCTCTGGCCGTTCCATGTGTCGCGCAGCGATACGGGGCGCGGCTGCCGCGGCATCTGACGCCCGAACAGGTGGAGACGCTCCTCGCGGCGGTGCGGACCGACACGCCTCGGGGCCGGCGCAACCACGCCATGCTGCTGTTGCTTGCGCGCCTCGGCCTGCGGCCGCCGGAAGTGGTCGCCATGCAGATCGACGACATCGACTGGCGCGCCGGCGAGATCCGCGTGCGCGGCAAGGGCTCCCGGCATGACCGCCTTCCCCTTCCGCCGGAGGTGGGTGCGGCGCTGGCCGAGTACATCCGCTTCCACCGCATCACGACGTCACGCGTGCTCTTCGTGACGGAACGGCCGCCCCACCGGCCGTTCAAGAACGGCCAAGTGCTCAACACCATCCTGAAAGATGCCTTCACCCGAACCGGGCTGACACCACCCGCCCCATACGTGGGGGCGCACATCCTGCGCCACAGCCTCGCCACCGCCCTGGTCCGGCGCGGCGCGTCGCTGGAGGAGATCGGCGACACGCTGCGCCATCGCTCGCGCGCCTCCACCCTGATCTACGCCAAGCTGGACATCGACGGCCTGCGCTCGATCGCTCTGCCCTGGCCGGTCGCGGGAGGTGCGCCATGAGCCGCCTGTCCGAGGACCTCGATCGCTACCTGGCCATCCGGCGCGGGCTCGGCTTCCGCCTCGACACGGCGGAGCGGGTCCTGCGCCGCTTCGCCGCCTTCGCGGACGGGGAAGGCGCCGAACACGTCAGCACCGCTCTCTTCCTGCGCTGGCAGGAGACGTTCGGCCGGGCAAACCAGCAGACGTGGGCGCGGCGTCTGAGCATGGTTCGTCTCTTTGCCCAGTGGCTGTGCGGCATCGACCCGCGGCACGAGGTGCCGCCCCGGGCGCTGATCCCCGGCCGCGGCCGGCGGGCCCGGCCGTACATCTACAGCGACGGCGAGATCCGCCGCATCCTCGAGGCCGCCGCCGAGCTGCCGTCGATCAACGGCATCCGTGCGCTGACCTGCTCAACCCTGTTCGGCCTCATCGCCGTCAGCGGCCTCCGGATCGGCGAGGCCGTCTTTCTCGATGCCGCCGACGTCGACCTGGAGGCGGGTATCCTCACCCTCCGGCGTGGCAAAGGGGGCACGGCCCGGCTGCTCCCGCTCGCCGCCAGCACCACGCGGCGGCTGGCCGCCTACGCCAGCGAACGCGACCGGCTGCTCGGCGCCACCCCGGACGCGTTCTTCGTGTCGGACCGCGGCGGGCGGCTCACCGCCTGCGGCGCCCGCGGCAACTTCGCCGCCGTCTGCCAGACCATCGGGCTGCGGCCGCCGGAGAAGTACCATCGGTATGGGCGCGGCCCCCGCCTCCATGATCTGCGGCATACCTTCGCCGTCCGCACGCTGATCAACTGGTACCGCACGGGCCAGGACCCGGCGCGGGAGATGATCAAGCTGACGAGCTACCTGGGCCATGCCAGTCCCGTGCACACCTACTGGTACATCGAAGCAGTCCCGGACCTGCTCGAACTGGCGTCCGAGCGCGCGGCCGCCTCGCTGGCGTGGGAGGTGCGGCCATGACGACCGCGACGCTTCCGGCGCTCGTCCAGCGCTTCTTCACCGAGCGGCTCGGCACCCAGATGGAGGCGAGCCCGAACACCATCGCCGGCTATCGCGACAGCTTCCGCCTGCTCCTGCGCTTCGCCAGCGACCGGATCGGCAGGGCGCCGACCAAGCTGCGAATCGAGGATCTGGATGCGGAGCTGGTGGGCGACTTCCTCGCCCACATCGAAGGCGAGCGCGGCAACAGCGCCCGCAGCCGCAACACCCGCCTTGCCGCGATCCGCTCCTTCTTCCGGTTCGTGGCGATGAACGAGCCCGCCTTCCTGTTCCATTGCCAGAAAATCCTGGCCATGCCGGGCAAGCGGTACGTGCGGCGCACCGTGGAGTTCCTGGAGCGCGCGGAGATGGAGGCGCTGCTGGCCGCGCCGGACCGCTCCACCTGGGTCGGGCGCCGCGACCACGCGCTCCTCCTGGTGGCCTTGCAAACGGGGCTGCGAGCGTCGGAGCTGATCAGCCTGCGCCGCTGCGACGTCGTGACCGGCACGGGCGCCCACCTCCGTTGCGAGGGCAAGGGGCGCAAGCAGCGCGGCACGCCGCTGCGGCGGGAAACCGTGACGGTTCTGGAGGGCTGGCTCCGGGAGCGGGCCGGCGCCGACACCGATCCGCTCTTCCCGGCGAACAGGGGAACCCGACTGAGCCGCGATGGGCTCGAAGCCATTGTGCGCCGGCACAGCCTGGCGGCGTCGCGGACGTGCCCCGCGCTGACCGGAAAGCGGGTGAGCCCCCACGTGCTTCGGCACAGCACGGCGATGGACCTGCTGCACCATGGCGTCGATCAAACGGTGATCGCGCTGTGGCTCGGGCACGAATCCGTCGAGACGACGCAGGTCTATCTGCACGCCGACCTGCGCCTCAAGGAAAGGGCGCTCGCACGGGTGACAGCCCCGGACGCGCCCACCGGACGATACCGCCCGGACGACGCATTGCTCGCCTTCCTCGAATCGCTCTGATTATGCCGAACGACCGCGCCGGGGCGCCTGGGCTTCCGGGAGCTCTGCCCCCGACGCGGCATAATCCGGATGTCGGCATTATGCACCTTATGCCGATATCGGCATAAGGTGCACTGGCGCCGTTCTCCACCCAGCGGGGCTTTGCCGGTGGTGGATAAAAATCGGACCGCGCAGCATCCGCAGCGCGGCCCGAGTCAAGGGAGGAATCGCCACCAGGCGTCGTGAGGGGGCGAGAACCCCCTCGCACCTCAAATACTGATCCCGCAATTCGGGGCTGGCAAGCACAAAACAAAGGCACTCGCCGCTCCTGCCGAAGAATTCGCCACATCCGCCCAACAAAAAGGCAAATGATCAGGCATTCGGCAGGATGCCGCCCAATTGGTGGGCGGGATAGCCGCCGAACCCCTGCCGCACGGCCACCAGCCAGGGCGGGTCCACCGCCGCGACTCCGGCCCAGGCGGGGCAGCCGGGATGGTGCGCACCCGGCAGATAGCCCAGGCTCATCAGGAATTCCCCGACAATCTCGCCGCCAGTGAAGCGGAAGGTGCGCTTGAACAGCTTCACCCACTCCTCCTTCGGCAGCGGGTGATGCGCCTTCAACCAGCCAGCGAAAGAGCCATGACTTTTGCGAAGGTCCGCTATTCGGCGCGCATTCTCGATGGTGGCGTCGATCTTCAGTCGGTTGCGGATGATGCCGGGATCGTTGAGCAACCGCTGCCGCTCCGTCTCGCCGTACGCCGCCACGCGGTCGACATCGAAGCCGTCGAAGGCGACGCGGAAGGCGTCCCGCTTTTTCAGGATGGTCAGCCATGACAGGCCGGCTTGGTTGATCTCCAGGACGAGGCGCTCGAACAGCACCCGCTCGTCGTCGGACGGTACGCCGTACTCCGCGTCGTGATACGGCCCGTGGAATGGATGGCCGGGCGCCGCCTCGCAGTAGGTCTCCGCCCCCATGCCTCATATCCCCTTCGCCATCTCGCGGAACGAAATCAGCCCGGACTCGCCGATGAAGTAGATCACGGCCGTGATGACCAGGGCCAGCACCGTCGTCACCGCGAACTTCAGCATCAGGCGCGGACGCACCGGCGCGCTTTCGGCGTGTCCCGCCTCGGCCTGCTCGGGCGTGCGCACGCCCCACGGCAGGACGGCGAAGAGCACCGTCCACCACGTGGTGAAGAAGATCGCGACGAGGGTGGGGGTGCCCATGATCCGCCTCCGTAAGACGTCGGGCTTTCGGCTGACGCCTCAACCCAACCTACCGATGCGTTGTAGGTTGGGTTGAGCGCGGCGAAAACCCAACACCCTTTTTCGGATCAGACCTGTTCCAGTTCGACCAGCGTGCCGCAGAAGTCCTTCGGGTGCAGGAACAGCACCGGCTTCTCGTGCGCGCCGATCTTCGGCTCGCCGTCGCCCAGCACGCGGGCACCCTGCGCCTTCAGCTTGTCGCGGGCGGCCAGGATGTCCTCCACCTCGTAGCAGACGTGGTGGATGCCGCCCGACGGGTTCTTCTCCAGGAACGGCGCCACCGGGGATCTGTCGCCGAAGGGGTGCAGCAGCTCGATCTTGGTGTTGGGCAGGTTCACGAACACCACGGTCACGCCGTGCGCCGGCAGGTCCACCGGCTCGGACACCGTGGCGCCCAGCGTATCGCGGTACAGCGCCGTGGCGGCCGGCAGGTCCGGCACGACGATGGCGACGTGGTTCAGCTTACCGATCATTTCTTGTTTCTTCCCGAAAGCGGCTGACGTTGCGCGGAAACTACGCCTAAATCCGCACCAAGTGAACCTCGGTCACCGGCTTCTTGCCGTGCGACGCGTTCAGGCTGCGGCGCACCGCCACGCGGGTGGCGTCGCGCACCAGCGCGTCGTCCAGGCGCGCGTTCCTGGGCAGCGCCGCCACCGCCTCGCGTACCGCGTCCACCACGTCCAGAAGCGTGTCATGCTCCAGTTGGTCGTCCAGCAGGCCCATCACGGCGATCTGCGGCGCCGTCACCAGCTCCCCCCGCCCGTTCAACACCAGCGTCGCCACGGCGGCGCCGTTGTGCACCATGCGGTGGCGCGCCCGCATCAGCCCGTTGTCCAGCGACACGATGCGCTTGCCGTCGATGGCGAGGCGGCCGGAGCGCACCTGCGCCACCACCTCCACCGGGCCGGGGCCCAGGCGCACCACGTCGCCGTTGCCGGGAACGATGCCGTGCGGCACCTGGCAGGACTGCGCGATCTTCGCGTGCTCCAACTGATGGCGCTGCTCGCCGTGCACCGGCACCGCCACGCGGGGGCGCACCCACTGGTACATCTGCACCAGCTCCTCCTGCGCCGGATGGCCGGACACGTGCACGTATTCCTCATCGGCGGTGACGATGCGGATGCCGCGGTTCACCAGATGGTTCTGCACGCGGCCGATGGCGCGCTCGTTGCCGGGGATCTCGCGCGAGGAGAAGACGACGACGTCGTCGCGCTCCAGCGCGATCTGCGGGTGGTCGCCGCCGGCGATGCGCGCCAGCGCCGAGCGCGGCTCTCCCTGGCTGCCGGTGCAGATCAGCACGACCTTGTCGCGCGGCAGGTAGGCGGCATCGTGCTCCGACAGGAACGGCTCGATGTCGGCGAGGTAGCCGTTGGAACGCGCCGCCTCGTTGATCCGCCACAGGGAGCGGCCGACCAGCGCCACGTGCCGGTCGTTGGCCCTGGCCGCCACGGCGATGCTCTCCAGCCGCGCCACGTTGGTGGCGAAGCAGGTCACCGCGATGCGCGTGTCCCAGCGCCCCAGCAGCTCCATCAGCGTCTCGCGCACCTTCGCTTCGGAGCCGGAGTGGCCGGGCACCAGCGCGTTGGTGCTGTCGCACACCATGGCCAGCACGCCCTCGTCGCCCAACGCGCGCAGGCGCTTCTCGTCCGCCGTGGTGCCGATCAGCGGCTGCGGGTCCAGCTTCCAGTCGCCGGTGTGCACGATCAGTCCGGCCGCGGTGCGGATGGCGAGCGCGTTCGGCTCCGGGATGGAATGGGTGACGGCGACGTACTCGAGCTGGAACGGCCCCACCTCGAAGCTCCCGCCCATCGGGATCTCCACGATCGGCACGCGGTTCTGCAGCCCGCGCTCGTACAGCTTGGCGCGCAGGAAGGAGGCGGTGAAGGGCGTGCAGTACACCGGCACCTCGAGGTCCGGCCACAGGTACTGCACGGCGCCCAGATGGTCCTCGTGGGCGTGCGTCAGCACGATGCCGACGAGGTCGTCGCGCCGCTCCTTGATGAAGGTGTGGTCGGGCATGATGACGTCGACGCCCGGCATCGTCTCGTCGCCAAACGAGATGCCGAGGTCCACCATCAGCCACTTCCCCTTGTGGCCGTACAGGTTGAGGTTCATGCCGATTTCGCCGGCCCCTCCCAGGGCCAGGAAATAGACGGCGTCGTCGGCGGGGGAGAAGGTGGACTCTGCCCCGCGCGCGGGTCCGTTAGCGTCGGATCTCATTGAACCTTCGGGGAAGCCGTGTTGCGTTTGTGGACGAGCAGCAGACCGCGCATGGTCAGTTCGCCGTCAACGTGGTCGATCATGGAGGTTGCCTCGGCGAAGGTCTTGCCGAGGCCGCCGGCGGCGATCACCGTCACCGGCGGGTCGCCGGTGGGGGACAGCTCCGCCTTGATGCGGGTCAGCAGCCCTTCGATCATGCTGGTGTAGCCCCAAAACATGCCGGACTGCATGGCGCCCACCGTGCCCCGGCCGATGACCTGCGCCGGCCGCGCGATCTCCACTTTCGGCAGCTGCGCCGCCACCCGGTGCAGCGCGTCCAGCGCCAGGCTGGGACCGGGCGCGATGATGCCACCGACGAAGTTGCCGTCGCGGTCGACCACATCGAAGGTCGTGCCGGTGCCGATGTCGACCACGATCAGCGGAGAGGGATACGTCGCCACAGCCGCCAGGGAGTTCACCAGACGGTCGGCGCCGGCCTCCTTGGGGTTGTCGATCATCACCCGGATGCCGAGGTCGACACCGGGGTCGCCCACCTTCATGGGGTCGCAGTGGAAATGGTTCTGGCAGAGGCGCACGAGGTCGTAGGTGGCCGCCGGCACCACGCTGGACATCACGGCCGCGTCGATGTCACCGGGCTTCAGGCCCTTCACCGCCATCAAGCTGAACAGCCAGACGGCGTACTCGTCCGCGGTGCGGCGGCTGTCCGTGGAGATGCGCCACTGCCCGCGCTTCTCGTCGCCGTCGAAGACCGCGAAGACCACGTTGGTGTTGCCGGCGTCGATGGCGAGCAGCATTCACGCCCCCTATGCGCTGGGGAAGAAGACGTCGCCGGCGGCGATGCGCTGCCGGCCGGTCCCGTCGTCCCGATCAAGCAACAGAACGCCGTCGCTGTCCAGGTCCACGAAGGTCCCATGCAGCGTCCGATCGGCGAGCCGCACCACCACCGGCGCACCCAGCCCCAGGGCGCGGCCCAGCCACGCCTCGCGGATCGGTGCGAAACCCTGCGCGCGCCAGCGCTCGTACCAGCGGTTGAGGTGCTGCGCGTAGACCTCCAGCACGGCCGCCGGCTCCGCCCCTTCCGCCCCTTCGGCGGACAGCGACGTGGCGGCGTACTCGGTCCCTTCGGGATGGTGGCGCAGGTTGATGCCGACGCCGAGGACCAGCCACTCCAGGACGCCGCCCTCCCCCGCCTCGGATTCCAGGAGGATGCCGGCCACCTTACGCCCGTCGACCAGAACGTCGTTCGGCCACTTGCAGCGCACCGGCACGCTCTGTGGCACGAAGCTGGCCGCTGTGTCGGCGATCGCCAGCGCGGCGACGAAGGAAATCTGGGCGCCGACCGCCGCCGGCACGCCGGGCCGCAGGATCGTCGAGGTGTAGAGGTTGCCCTCCGGCGAGGTCCACGCCCGGCCCCGTCGGCCGCGCCCGGTCTCCTGGCGTAGGGCCCAAACGACGGTGCGCTCCGGTTGCCCGGAGCGCGCCAAGGTCTTGGCCTCGTCGTTGGTGCTGCCGACAGTGCCGCAACCGACCACCCGAAATCCGGGAGGCAGGCGCAAACCGCCCACCTCCGGTGTCGGAGCGCCGGTCATCCGGCGAACAGGGCCGCCGCCGCCGCCGCCGCGCGGTTCACGATCGGCGCCGGGACGACGAAGAACAACAGCGTGAACAGGCCGGTGCCGACCAGGATGGCGGTCATGCCATCGTCCGTCACCTTGTCGAACGCGACCACCGGCTCGTCGAAGTACATCAGCTTGATGATGCGCAGGTAGTAGTAGGCGCCCACCACGCTGGTCAGCACGCCGATCACCGCCAGCGTGTAGAGCTGCGCCTGGATCGCCGGCAGGAACACGTAGATCTTGCCGAAGAACCCGGCCATCGGCGGGATGCCGGCCATGGAGAACATGAAGATCGCCATCGCCGCCGCCAGCATCGGGTGCGTGCGCGACAGACCCGCGAGGTCCTTGATCTCCTCGACCATCTGCCCCTTCTGCTTCATGCACAGGATGACGGCAAAGGCGCCGACGTTCATGAAGAGGTAGAGCGCCATGTACACCAGCAGACCGCGCACGCCGTCCTCGGTGCCCGTAGCCAGGCCCATCAGCGCGTAGCCGATGTGGCCGATCGAGCTGTAGGCCATCAGACGCTTGATGTTCGTCTGGTTGATGGCGGCGAACGCGCCCAGCGACATCGACAGGATCGAGGTCACGATGATGATCTGCTGCCACTGGTGCACGAGGTGCCCGAACGGCTCGATCAGCAGGCGGGTGAACAGCGCGATGGCGGCGACCTTCGGAGCGACCGCGAAGAACGCCGTCACCGGCGTGGGCGCGCCCTGGTAGACGTCCGGCGTCCACATGTGGAACGGCGCCGCCGACACCTTGAAGGCCAGACCGGCCGCCACGAAGACGAGGCCGATGATGACGCCCGGCGAGGCGTGCGTGCCGCCGGCGAACAGCGCCGCGATCTTGTCGAAGCTGGTGGTGCCGGAGAAGCCGTAGACCAGCGACGCACCGTACAGCAGCATGCCCGACGACAAGGCGCCCAGCACGAAGTACTTCAGGCCCGCTTCGGACGACGCCGAGGAGTCGCGGCGGAAGGCGGCGATGACGTACAGCGCGAGGCTCTGCGTCTCCAGGCCGACGTACAGCGAGATGAGGTCGTTCGCCGAGATCATCATCAGCATGCCCAGCGTCGCGAAGAGCATGAGGACGGGGAACTCGAACCGGTTCATGTCCTCACGCTCGATGTAGCCGAGGGACATGATGACGGCGAGTGCCGATGCCAGCAGCACCAGCACCTTCATGAAGACGCCGAAAGCGTCCATAACGAACAGGCCATTGAAGGTGACGACGCGGCCGGTGCCGTACCCGGCGGCGAGAACCGCCGCCAGGAACATCGCCACCACCGCGAGGTAGGCGACGGGCCGCGTGAAGCGGTCGCCGTTGAAGACGCCGATCATCAGCAGCGCCATGCCGGCGCAGGCCAGGAAGATCTCCGGGAGAGCCGGCCAAAGGTCGGGGAACTGGGCGATCATGGCTTACCCTCTAGCGCGCGGCCACGGACAGGTCGCCGGCGGCGGCCAGCTTGGTTTGGTAGACGTGGATGAGCTGCTCGACCGACGCCGAGGTGACGCCGAGGAAGCTGGACGGGTAGATGCCCATCCACAGCACCACAACGATCAGCGGGGCGAAGACGGCGATCTCGCGTGCGTTCATGTCGAACATCGCCTTGACGTCCGGCTTGGTCAGCGGGCCGTACACGACGCGGCGGTACAGCCACAGCGCGTAGGCGGCACCCAGGATCAGGCCCGTGGCGGCGAAGAACGCCACCCAGGTGTTGTCGAGGAAGGCGCCCTGGAGGACCAGGAACTCGCCCACGAAGCCCGACGTGCCCGGCAGACCGACCGACGCCATCGTCATGAACAGGAAGACCACCGCGTACTTCGGCATGTTGTGCACGAGGCCGCCGTAGCGCGCGATCTCGCGGGTGTGCAGCCGGTCGTACACCACGCCGACGCACAGGAACAACGCGCCCGACACGATGCCGTGCGACAGCATCTGGAAGATCGAGCCTTCGACACCCTGCTGGTTCAGCGTGAACATGCCGATCGTCACGAAGCCCATGTGCGCCACGGACGAATAGGCGATCAGCTTCTTCATGTCCTCCTGCGCGAGCGCCACCAGCGAGGTGTAGATCACCGCCACGCACGACAGCGCGTACACCATCGGCGTGAAGAACGCGGTGGCCTCCGGCATCATCGGGATGTTGAAGCGCAGGAAGCCGTACCCGCCCATCTTCAGCAGCACGCCGGCCAGGATGACCGAACCGGCCGTCGGCGCCTCGACGTGCGCGTCCGGCAGCCAGGTGTGAACCGGCCACATCGGCACCTTCACCGCGAAGGAGGCGAAGAAGGCCAGCCACAGCCAGATCTGCATCGAGCGCGGGAAGTGCGTCGCCGTGATCGTCGGGATATCCGTGGTGCCGGCGACGAAGTACATGGCGAGGATCGCCAGCAGCATCAGCACCGAACCCAGCAGCGTGTACAGGAAGAACTTGAACGCCGCGTACACGCGCCGCGCCCCGCCCCACACGCCGATGATCAGGAACATCGGGATGAGCACGCCCTCGAAGAACATGTAGAAGACGACGAAGTCCAGCGCGCAGAACATGCCGACCATCAGGGTCTCGAGGACCAGGAAGGACACCATGTATTCCTTGACGCGGTTCTGGATCGATTCCCAGCTCGCGAGGATGCACAGCGGCATCAGGAAGGTCGACAGGATGACGAACAGCACCGAGATGCCGTCGACGCCCATATGGTAGCTGATCTTGAAGGCGGGGATCCAGTCCACCTTCTCGACGAGCTGGTAGTTCGGGTTCGCGGGATCGAAGTTGACCCAGATGAACAGCGACAGCACGAAGTTGATCAGCGTCGTCCACAGCGCGATCGTGCGCGCATTGCGGGCGACGTGATCCGGCGTGCCGCGCACGACCAGGATCAGAAGCGCACCGACGAGCGGAAGGAAGGTCGTCAGCGAAAGGATCGGCCAGCCAGCCATTTTTATGGTTCCCCCTAAACCGCTCAGCCGAACATCGACAGCCAGGCGATCAGCATGACGACGCCGATCACCATCGCGAACGCGTAGTGGTAGACGTAGCCGGACTGCAGGCGCGAGGCCCTCACCGCCACGTCGCGGGTCGCCGCCGCGATGCCGTCCGGACCGACGCCGTCGATCACCGCACCGTCACCCGACTTCCACAGGCCGTAGCCCAGCGCCTTCGCCGGACGCACGAACAACGCGTCGTACAGCTCGTCGAAGTACCACTTGTGGAAGAGGAACTGGTGCACGCCGCGGAACGTCGCCGCCGCCTTGGCCGGCAGGCCAGGCATCAGGATGTAGGCGAGGTACGCCAGCGCCACGCCGATGATGCCCACGACCAGCGGCGAGTACGGAACCCAACCCGGCAGGTGATGGTGCGCCGCCTCGATGCTGTCATGCTCGGCCAGCACCAGGATGGACTTGCCCCAGAAGTCGAAGCGGTTGCCGCCGACGAAGCCGCCGTGGAACAGAATGCCCGCGAAGACCGCGCCCAGCGCCAGCACCCCCAGCGGCACCAGCATGACCATCGGGGACTCGTGCGCGTGCTCGTACACCGACTTCGGGCCGCGGAACGTGCCGTGGAACGACATGAACAGCAGGCGCCAGGAGTAGAAGGCCGTCATCAGCGCCGCCGAGATGCCCAGCCAGAAGGCCAGCATGCCGACCGGCGAATGCGCCGCGTACGCCGCCTCCAGGATCATGTCCTTGGAGTAGTAGCCGGCGAAGATCGGGAAGCCGGCCAGCGCCAAGTTGCCGATCCACATCACCGTGTAGGTGAAGGGGATCTTCTTCCACACGCCGCCCATGTTCCGCATGTCCTGCTCATGGTGCAGGGCATGGATGACCGAGCCGGCGCCGAGGAACAGCAGCGCCTTGAAGAAGGCGTGCGTGAACAGGTGGAACATGGCGGCGCCATACGCCGACACGCCCGCCGCGAAGAACATGTAGCCGAGCTGCGACATCGTCGAATAGGCGATGACGCGCTTGATGTCGAACTGCGTGAAGCCGATCGTCGCGGCGACGAACGCCGTCAGCGCGCCGACCACCGTCACCACCTCCAGCGCCATCGGCGCGTATTCGAACACCGGCGACAGGCGGCAGACCATGAACACGCCGGCGGTCACCATGGTGGCCGCGTGGATGAGCGCCGACACCGGGGTCGGGCCTTCCATGGCGTCCGGCAGCCACGTGTGCAGGCCGAGCTGCGCCGACTTGCCCATGGCGCCCATGAAGAGCAGCAGACAGGCCACCGTCAGCGCGTGGAAATCCCATGACAGGAAGTGGATCTTGGCGTTCACCAGTTCCGGCGCCTTGGCGAACACGGTGTCGAACTGCACCGAGCCGACCAGCATGAACATGGCGAAGATGCCCAGCGCAAAGCCGAAGTCGCCGACGCGGTTGACCAGGAAGGCCTTGATCGACGCGTTGTTGGCCGAGGGCTTGTCGTACCAGAAGTTGATCAGCAGGTAGGAGGCGACACCGACGCCCTCCCAGCCGAAGAACATCTGCACGAAGTTGTCCGCCGTCACCAGCATCAGCATGCAGAAGGTGAAGAACGACAGGTAGGCCATGAAGCGGGGCTTGTCCGGGTCCTCGGCCATGTAGCCGATGGAGTAGACGTGCACCATCGCCGACACGGTGTTGACCACCACCAGCATGACGGCGGTCAGCTGGTCGACGCGCAGCGCCCAGGAGACGTCCAGCGCACCGCTCTTGATCCAGGTGAACAGCTCGATGGTGCGCGGGGCGCCGCCACCGATCACCTTGAAGAAAAGCACCCACGATAGCACGGCGGCGACAAGAACCGAACCGGCCGTCACGAACTGTGCGGCGCGGTCGCGCCAGTCCGGCGGCGGGGCCGCCGGGTGGTGGTCGTCATGGCCGCCATGACCATGATCATCATGCGCCGCGTGGGCGTGCGCGTCATGACCATGGTCGTGGTGACCATGATGGGCATGCGGGTCATGCCCCGCGGGGGCGCCGTTGTGGCCGTAGCCGAACAGCGCGATCGCCCCGGCGATGAGGAACGCCAGCAGCGGGAGGAATACGACAAGCACTTCCATGACGCTGCCTCAGCCCTTCATCAGGTTGATGTCTTCGACGCGGATGGAGCCGCGGTTGCGGAAGTAGACCACCAGGATGGCCAGGCCGATCGCCGCCTCGGCAGCGGCGACGGTGAGGATGACCATCGAGAAGACCTGCCCCACCAGATCGTTCAGGAAGACCGAGAAGGAGATCAGGTTGAGGTTGACCGCCAGCAGCATCATCTCGATGGACATCATGATGATGATGACGTTCTTGCGGTTCAGGAAGATGCCGAACACCCCGAGGGTGAACAGGATCGCGGCGACCGTCAGGTAATGACCAAGCCCGATATCCATGATTAAACGCCTCCTCCGGTCGGCACCTTGCGAACGACCACCACGTCCTCGCGGCGGCGGGCGAGCTGAACGGAGACGTTCTGCTTGCGCACGCCTTCACGGTGACGCAGCGTCAGCACGATGGCCCCGATCATGGCGATCAGGAGCACGATGCCGGCCGCCTGGAACAGATAAACGTAATGGGTGTACATGAGCATGCCGAGCGCCTTGGTGTTCGTCACCGTGGCGACCGCCGGGGTCGGCGCGCCCAGCGCCGTGTTGGCGGCCGGCGCCACCACCCAGGAACCCAGCACCACCGCCAGCTCGGCCAGCAGGATCAGCCCGACCAGACCGCCGATCGGCAGGTACTGGAGGAAGCCGCGCCGCAGCTCAGCGAAGTTGATGTCGAGCATCATCACGACGAACAGGAACAGCACCGCGACGGCGCCGACGTAGACGATGACCAGGATCATCGCCAGGAATTCCGCCCCCATCAGCACGCACAGGCCGGCGGCCTGGAAGAACGCCAGGATGAGGTAGAGCACCGAATGGACCGGGTTCCGCGCGGAAATCACCATCACGCCGGAACCCACCAGCAGGGCGGAGAAGACGTAAAAGGCCAAGGTTTGCAACATAATCGTTTCCCCCGCCCTCAGCGATACGGCGCTTCGGCGGCCAGGTTCGCGGCGATCTCCGCCTCCCAGCGGTCGCCGTTCGCCAGCAGCTTCTGCTTGTTGTAGAAGAGTTCCTCACGGGTCTCCGTGGAGAACTCGAAGTTCGGGCCGAGGACGATGGCGTCGACCGGGCAGGCCTCCTGGCAGAAGCCGCAGTAGATGCACTTCGTCATGTCGATGTCGTAGCGCGACGTACGGCGGCTGCCGTCCTCGCGCGGCTCGGCTTCGATGGTGATGGCGAGCGCCGGGCAGACCGCCTCGCACAGCTTGCAGGCGATGCAGCGCTCTTCCCCATTGGGGTAGCGCCGCAGCACGTGCTCGCCGCGGAAGCGCGGGCTGATGGGGCCCTTCTCGAACGGGTAGTTCAGCGTCACCTTCGGCTTGAACATGTACCGGAAGGTTAGGCTGAGGCCGGTGACCAGCTCCGACAGGAAGAAGCTGCGCGCGGCGCGGTCGAGGAATGCCATGGCCTCTTCGTCTCCTTTTCGCCGCGGGCGCGGCCTGGGGGCGCCCGCGAACGTTACGTCCGTTGTCGTTCGTTCCTCACCGGGTCACTTCGGGACCCACCCGAAGGCCACCAGCACGCCCGCCGTCAGCACCAGCCACGCGAGCGAGAACGGCAGGAAGACCTTCCAGCCCAGCCGCATCAACTGGTCGTAGCGGTAGCGGGGCATGGTGCCGCGCACCCAGATGTAGACGAACATGAAGAACGCGATCTTCAGCGCCAGCCAGATCGGGCCGGGGATCCAGTTCAGGGGAGCGATGTCCAGCGGCGGCAGCCAGCCGCCCAGGAACAGGATGCTGGTCATCGCACTCATCAGGATCATGTTGGCGTATTCGCCAAGGAAGAAGAGCGCGAAGGGGGCCGAGCTGTACTCCACCATGAAGCCCGCCACCAGCTCCGACTCGCCTTCCGGCAGGTCGAAGGGCGACCGGTTGGTCTCCGCCAGCGCCGAGATGAAAAAGATCACGAACATCGGGAAGAGCGGGACAACGAACCAGATCTTCTCCTGCGCCCGCACGATGTCCGTCAGGTTCAGCGAGCCGACACACAGCAGCACGGTGATGATCACGAAGCCCATCGAGACTTCGTAGGATACCATCTGCGCGGCGGATCGCAGGCCGCCGAGGAAGGCGTAGCGCGAGTTCGACGCCCAGCCCGCCACGATGATGCCGTACACGCCCAGCGACGAGATGGCGAACAGGTAGAGGATGCCGACGTTCAGGTTGGACAGCACCATCCCGTAGTCGAACGGGATGACCGCCCACGCCACCAGCGCCAGCAGGAAGGTCAGCATCGGCGCGATGTAGTACAGCACCCGGTTGGCGCCGGCCGGCAGGACCTGCTCCTTGGCGAACAGCTTGAGACCGTCCGCGAAGGGCTGCAGGAGGCCGAAGGGGCCGACGATGTTCGGACCCTGGCGCATCTGGATGGCGCCCAGCACCTTGCGCTCCGCGTACGTCGCGTAGGCCACGCCGACGAGGAGCGGCACGACGATCGCCAGGATCTGGAGGACGATGATGATCAGCGGCAGCAGGAAGCCGCTCCAGAACTCAGCCATGGGTACCGGTCCTCTCGTTGGCATTCTCCACGACGCCGCCGTTCACGAAGGTCTCCGTGCAGCGGGCCATGGTGACCGAGGCCCGGCTGATCGGATCGGTCATGTAGAAGTTCGCGATCGGCGAGGCGAACGGGGCGGCGTCCAGCGCGCCGGCCGTACCGAACGCCTGCCAGGACGCCGGGGTCACCGCGCCGATGTCGGCAAACACCGGATTCACCGCGACCAGCCGCTGGCGCACCTGCGTCAGGCTGTCGTACGGCAGGGTGTGGCCCAACTGCTCCGACAGGGCGCGGAGGATCTTCCAATCCTCGCGCGCCTCGCCCGGCGGGAAGGTCGCCAGTCGTGCGAGCTGCGGCCGCCCCTCGGTGTTGACGTAGATGGCGTTCTTCTCGGTGTATGCGGCGCCCGGCAGGATCACGTCGGCGCGGCTGGCGCCGGCGTCGCCGTGGTGGCCCTGGTAGACGACGAAGGCGCTGCCCAGCTTGGCCATGTCAATCTCGTCGGTGCCCAGCAGGTAGACGACCTCGATCTCGCCCTTGCCCGCACCGGCGACGATGCCGGCCACATCCCGGCCGCCCGGACCCGGCACGAAGCCGACGTCGAGACCGCCGACGCGCGCCGCCGCGGTGTGCAGCACGTTGAAGCCGTTCCAGCCCTCGCGGACCATGGCGTAGGTCTCGGCGACCTGACGGACGGCAGCCTGCACGGCCAGCGCGTCGGAACGGCGGAAGGCGCCCTGCCCGACGATGACCATCGGCTGCTTGGCGTTCTTCAGCACCTCGGCGAAGTCGCCCTGGCCGTCGATGAGCGCCTGCAGGTCCTGCGGCCCGCTGCCCAGGTGGGTGTGCGGGTAGGTCAGGTCCAGCTTCGGCCCGATCACGCCGACCTTCAGGCCCCCCATCAGGTAGCGCTTGCGGATGCGGGCGTTGACCAGCGAGCCTTCCCAGCGTGGGTTGGTGCCGACCAGCAGGATGACGTCCGCCTTCTCGATGCCGGCGATCGTCGAATTGAAAATGTAGCCGGCGCGCGACGACGTGTCGTAGACGGCGCCGTCCTGGCGGCAGTCGATGTTGGCCGAACCCAGAGCCGCCATCAGCTCCTTCAGCGCCAGCATGGACTCGACGTCCACCAGATCGCCGGCGATGGCGGCGATCCTGTTGCCCGGCAGGCCCTTCACCTTGGTGGCCACGGCCGCGAAGGCCTCGGCCCAGGAGGCCGACTGCAGCTTGCCGTTCTTGCGAACGTACGGGCGGTCGAGGCGCTGACGCTTCAACCCGTCGTAGGCATAGCGGCTCTTGTCGCTCAACCACTCCTCGTTGATGTCCTCGTTGACGCGCGGCAGGACGCGCATCACCTCGGACCCGCGGGTGTCGACGCGAATGTTGGAGCCGATGGCGTCCATCACGTCGACCGTCTCGGTCTTGCGCAGCTCCCACGGACGCGCCGTGAAGGCGTAGGGCTTGGACGTCAGCGCACCCACCGGACAGACGTCGGCGAGGTTGCCGGACAGCTCGGACGCCACCGCCTTCTCGACGAAGGTGGTGATCTCCATGTGCTCGCCACGGTTCACCGCGCCGATGTCCGGAACGCCGGCCACCTCGTTGATGAACCGGATGCAGCGCGTGCAGTGGATGCAGCGGGTCATGATCGTCTTGATCAGCGGACCCATGTACTTGTCCTTGACGGCGCGCTTGTTCTCGCCGTAGCGGCCGCGGTCGAAGCCGTAGGCGACGGCCTGATCCTGCAGGTCGCACTCGCCGCCCTGGTCGCAGATCGGGCAGTCGAGCGGGTGGTTGATCAGCAGGAATTCCATGACGCCGCGGCGGGCCTTGTGGACCGTCTCGGTGTTGGTCTTGATGACCATCCCGTCGCCGCAGGGCATGGCGCAGGCGGCGACCGGCTTGGGCGCCCGCTCCATCTCCACCAGACACATGCGGCAGTTGGCCGGCACGCTCAGGCGCTCGTGGTAGCAGAAGCGCGGGATCTCGATGCCGAGCTGCTCGCAAGCCTGCAGCACCGAGGTGCCCGGCTCGACTTCGATCTCGATCCCGTCGATGGTGAGTTTCGGCATGGGCCCCAGGGCTCCCTTACTCGGCGGCGACGCGGGTGGCGGCGTTGCGATAGGCCATGATGCGGGCCTCCATCTCCGGCCGGAAATGCCGGATCAGGCCCTGCACCGGCCACGCCGCGGCGTCGCCCAGCGCGCAGATGGTGTGACCCTCGATCTGCTTGGTGACTTCCAGCAGCATGTCGATCTCTTCGATCTGGGCGTTGCCCTTGACCATGCGCTGCATCACCCGCGACAGCCAGCCGGTGCCCTCGCGGCACGGCGTGCACTGTCCGCAGGACTCGTGGGCGTAGAACTGCGACAGGCGGGCAATCGCCTTCACGATGTCGGTGGACTTGTCCATCACGATCACCGCCGCGGTGCCCAGACCCGAGCGCACTTCGCGCAAGGAGTCGAAGTCCATCAGCACCGTGTCGCAGATCGACTTCGGCAGCGCCGGCACCGACGAACCGCCCGGAATGATCGCCAGCAGGTTGTCCCAGCCGCCGCGCACGCCGCCCGCGTGCTTCTCGATGAGTTCCTTCAGCGGAATGCCCATCTCCTCTTCCACGTTGCACGGCTTGTTCACGTGGCCGGAGATGCAGAAGAGCTTGGTGCCGGTGTTCTTCGGTCGGCCCAGGCCGGCAAACCACGCCGCGCCACGGCGTAGGATGGTCGGAACCACCGCGATGGATTCGACGTTGTTCACCGTGGTCGGGCAGGAATAGAGGCCCGCCTGCGCCGGGAAGGGCGGCTTGTTGCGGGGCTGCCCCTTCTTGCCCTCGATGGACTCGATGAGCGCCGTCTCCTCGCCGCAGATGTAGGCACCCGCACCGCGATGGATGTAGACGTCGAAATCATAGCCCGAGCCGCAGGCGTTCTTGCCGATGAGCCCCGCCGCGTACGCCTGGTCGATGGCGACCTGGACGTTCGACGCCTCGTTGTAGAACTCGCCTCGGATGTAGATGTAAGCGGCGCTGGCGCCGATGGCGAAACCGGCGATCAGGCAGCCCTCGATCAGCTTGTGCGGATCGTGGCGCAGGATGTCGCGGTCCTTGCAGGTGCCCGGCTCGCCCTCGTCGGCGTTGATGACCAGGTAGACCGGCTTGTCGGTGACGTTCTTGGGCATGAAGGACCACTTCATGCCGGTCGAGAAGCCGGCACCGCCACGCCCGCGCAGGCCGGACTCCTTGACCTGCTCGATGATCCAGTCCTTGCCCTTCTCCAGGACGGCCTTGGTGCCGTCCCAGTCGCCGCGGCGCTTGGCGGCATCCAGACCGAAGTCCTGGAAGCCGTAGAGGTTCGTGAAGATCCTATCTTCGTCGCGAAGCATGCTCCCGGCCTCCTCAGTCGTCGCCCTGGGTGGCGGCTTCGCCACAGAAGGCCTTCAGCGTCGTCGGGCCGCCCACCGGTTCGGAGGAGCGGCGGCCGATCTGCGATCCGGCCTTCGGCATGTCGCCGCGCTTCAGCGCGTCGATGATCTTTTCCATGTGCTCGGGCGACACGTCCTCGTAGTAGTCGTCGCCGATCTGCACCACCGGCGCGTTGACGCAGGCGCCGGAGCACTCGACCTCGTGCAGCGAGAACTGGCCGTCGTCCGACACCTCGCCGACGTGGATGCCCAGCTTGTGTTCGCAGGTCGCGACAATGTCGTCCGATCCGCGCAGCCAGCAGGGCGTGGTCGTGCACACCTGGATCATGTGCCGGCCGACCGGCACCTTGTTGTACATCGTGTAGAAGGTCGCCACCTCGTACACGCGGATGCGCGGCATCGACAGCAGGTCGGCCACGTAGTCCATGGCGACGCGCGGCAGCCAGTTGTCGTTCTGGCGCTGGGCCAGATCGAGCAGCGGCATGCAGGCGCTGGCCTGCCGCCCTTCCGGGTACTTGGCGATGATCCGCTTCGCCCGCTCCAGGTTCTCGGGCGTGAAGGCGAAGGTGGCCGGCTCGTTCGCCGGGACCGAAGCGTGCGCGCTCATCGGTCGATTTCTCCGAAGACGATGTCCATCGACGCGATGTTCGCCACTGCGTCGGCCAGCATGTGCCCCTTCGACATGAAGTCGAGGCCCTGAAGGTGGGCGAAGCCGGGCGAGCGAATCTTGCACCGGTACGGCTTGTTGGTGCCATCGGCCACGAGGTACACCGCGAACTCGCCCTTCGGCGCCTCGGTGGCCGTGTAGGTCTCGCCGGCCGGCACGTGGAAGCCCTCGGTGTAGAGCTTGAAGTGGTGGATGAGCGCTTCCATCGACCGCTTCATCTCGCCGCGCGGCGGCGGCGACACCTTGCGGTCCTGCACGCGCACCGGACCGTCGGGCATCTCCTTGATGCACTGGCGGATGATGCGCAGCGACTGCTTCATCTCCTCCATGCGCACCAGATAGCGCGCCCAGCAGTCACCGGTCAGGCCGACCGGAATGTCGAAGTCCAGCTTGTCGTAGACTTCGTAGGGCTGCTGCTTGCGCAGGTCCCACGCCACGCCCGAACCGCGCAGCATCGGGCCGGAGAAGCCCCAGTCGAAGGCCTCCTCCTTGCTGACGATGCCGATGTCGACGGTGCGCTGCTTGAAGATGCGGTTCTCGGTCAGCAGCGATTCGATGTCGTCGATGAACTTCGGGAAACGCTCGGTGAAGTTCCAGACGTCCTCGTCCAGGCCCTTCGGGATGTCCCACGCGACACCGCCCGGACGGAAGTACGCCGCATGGAGGCGCGCACCCGAGGCACGCTCGTAGAACTCCATGAGGATTTCGCGCTCCTCGAAGCCCCACAGCGCCGGCGTGATCGCACCGACGTCGAGCGCGCCAGTGGTGAGCGTCAGCAGGTGGTTGAGGATGCGGGAGATTTCGGCGAACATCACCCGGATGTACTGCGCGCGGACCGGCGCCTGGATGCCCAGCAGCTTCTCGATGGCCAGCACATAGGTGTGCTCCATCGACATCGGGCAGACGTAGTCGAGGCGGTCGAAGTACGGCAGCGCCTGGAGGTACGTCTTGTACTCCATCAGCTTCTCGGTGCCGCGGTGCAACAGGCCGATGTGCGGGTCGCAGCGCTCGACCACCTCGCCGTTCAGCTCCATGACCAGGCGCAGCACGCCGTGGGCCGCGGGATGCTGCGGCCCGAAGTTCATGGTGTAGGGCTTGATCTGCGTCTTGGCCGACTGCGTCGCGGTCGGGCTCACGGAAGTGGCGACAGTCACGGCTTGCCCCCCTGGTCCTGGGCCTTCTCGTCACCGGGCAGCATGACGTTGGTCATGCCTTCCCACGGGCTCAGGAAGTCGAACGTGCGGAAGTCCTGCGTCAGGCGCACCGGCTCGTACACCACGCGCTTCTGGTCCTCGTCGTAGCGGACCTCGACGTAGCCGGTGAGCGGGAAGTCCTTGCGGAACGGGTGCCCCTCGAAGCCGTAGTCGGTAAGGATGCGGCGCAGGTCGGGATGGTCGGCGAAGAACACCCCGTAGGTGTCCCACGTCTCGCGCTCGAACCAGTTGGCGAGGCTGAAGACGGGCACGACGGTGGGGACGGGCGTGTCCTCGTCGGTCCACAGCTTCACGCGGATGCGCCGGTTCTGCGACACGCTCAGCAGGTTGTAGACGACCTCGAAGCGCTCCGCGCGCTCCGGCCAGTCCACCGCCGTGACGTCCACCAACTGCTCGAACCGGCACTTGGCGTCGTCGCGCAGGAAGGTCAGGACCTTCACGATCGAGGGCCGGCGAACCGTGATCATCAGTTCGCCGAGCTTGAGCTCCACCTTCAGGACGTCGTCACCCAACTGAGAGGCGACGTGATCCCCGAGCTCCTTGAGCGCGTGTTCGGACATGGGATGCTGCCTAGTCCTTCTCTTCGGTCAGCGGGCGATGCGGTTGCCGCGCCGGATCTTCTTTTGCAGCTGCAGGATGCCATACACCAGCGCCTCGGCCGTCGGCGGGCAGCCGGGAACGTAGATGTCGACCGGCACGATCCGGTCACACCCGCGCACCACCGAGTAGCTGTAGTGGTAATAGCCGCCGCCGTTGGCGCACGAGCCCATGGAGATGACCCAGCGCGGCTCCGGCATCTGGTCGTAGACCTTGCGGAGCGCCGGGGCCATCTTGTTGGTCAGCGTGCCGGCGACGATCATGCAGTCGGACTGGCGCGGGCTGGGACGCGGGATGACGCCGAACCGGTCCAGGTCGTACCGGCTCATGTAGGCGTGGATCATCTCCACCGCGCAGCAGGCCAGACCAAAGGTCATCGGCCACAGCGACCCCGTGCGGGCCCAGGCGAGCACGTCCTCGTACTTGGCGAGGATGAAGCCCTTTTCCTGGATCTCCTCGGTGACGGCGCGCAGGTAGGCGTCCTGTTCCGGTCCGGGCGGAATCGGCGCCAGCTTGGCGGCCTCTACTCCCATTCCAGAGCTCCTTTCTTCCATTCGTAGATGAAGCCGATGGTCAGCACGCCCAGGAACACGATCATCGACCAGAAGCCGAACATGCCGATGTCGCCCAGGGCCACGGCCCAGGGGAACAGGAAGGCGACTTCCAGGTCGAAAATGATGAACAGGATGGAGACCAGATAGAACCGCACGTCGAACTTGTTGCGGCTATCCTCGAACGGCTCGAAACCGCACTCGTAGGGGGAGACCTTCTCCGCGTCCGGCGCCTTCGGCGAGATCACCCACGAGGCCACCACCATGACGGCGGCAAGGGCCACGGCGATCAGCAGGAAGACCAGGATCGGAAGGTATTCATAGATCAGCGGATTGGTCACCGCAGTCCTCCCATGGACCAAACCACGCACGCCGCAACCGGCCCGGAAGGGGGCCGACGCGCCACGCCGTGGTGGTATAAGACTGGATTAGCCCGTCAGACGCGGCGCAATATAGGCCGGTTGTCTGAACAAGGAAAGCGCTTTGAATCAATTCCGTCGCAGCGACAATGCACCGCACAACGAAACGCGCGAGCCAACAAATGGCTCGCGTTCCAGCGGCTTTCAAGAACTTCTTTTCGCAAAAAAGGATAAGGAAGAGAGTGGCGCGAGTGACGGGACTTGAACCCGCGGCCTCCGGCGTGACAGGCCGGCGCTCTAACCAACTGAGCTACACCCGCGCAATTGCCCTCTACTTGGTCGCTTCAACTTGGCCGCAAGGCTTTTGAAGAAGACCGCCGAACCGAGTGGCATCGTTCGGTGGGGCGCTTTCTATCCGCCCTGCCCCACCCTGTCAATCACGAAAATGCAAAACTTTTCACTCCAAGGTTCAGTCGCCGAGTTCGGCGTGCCGCAGCCGGTCGAGCGCGTCGAAAGCGGCCAGCATGCGTTCCGGCACGTCGCGTTTGTCCACCGCGCCCGGGCCACCGAAGCGCGTCAACGTGGCTTCCAGCGCCTTGGCCAGCAATTCCGACACGTCGAGATCCTTCTGTTCCAGCGCCAGTTCGAGCGCGTACAGGATCCGGTCGCCCAGTCGCCGCTCGTCCCCCATTGGCACGTCCTCAGTCACGCTTTCCTCCGTCGCCTCGGGCCATTTCGCCGGTTGCGCTTTTTTGGCGGTTCCTATGCGTGGCCAGGATAGCACAGGTCACGCCTGAGAGCCTCAGTTCCTCTCGCCAAAAGGGGTGCGGCACGGCGCGCGGTCGCCCCCGCGTACGCGAATCAGCGATCATTAGATAATTCTAAAGTAAAACGTTTGAAAAACGAACAAACTATTTTAAAACGCGCCCCTCGATTCGTTTTTGCGCCGCACCGACTTGACGACTCCAGCACGGGCCGTCCAAGCCCGCGCCGGCGCCGTCAAACTTTCATTAACCATAAATGGCGAGGCTGCCCGTTCCGAGGACCACAGCCGGACGGACCGCATGCATTCCCTCGCCCACTCCCTCGCGCTCGTGCTGCTGCTGGCGCCCGCTGCGGCCGGGGCCGCCGGCCCGTCGATCGCACTGAAGGGCGATGGGGGCGATTCCTGGACCTTCGACCGGCTCGTCGAGGGCGCCGTTGCGCCCGACGCCTGCGACGAGGTGCTGGTCGCGTCCCCTGGCGGCATCGTCCCGGCCCAGCGCGACGGTGCGCGCTTCTTCGCCGAAGTCCCCCTGCACGAGGGCGCCAACACGGTGCGCGCCCTATGCCGTCGCGATGGCGCCGAGCAGGCCGCCTCGGTCGCCCAGACCTGGACCGTGCGCGTGCGCGACATGCCGAAGGCGTGGCCGCGCGTCGCCGTCACCAGCGCCGGCCTGACGCTCGACGCCGGCCGCAGCGAGTTGGCACCGGCCCGCTCCGCCCCCATCGTCCGCACCGAGTGGCGGGCCCGGCCCGGAAACCCGGCGCCGCTGTTCGCAATGGAGAGCGCCACGCCGCTCGACGAGTCGCCAGCCATGGCCAAGCGCCTCCTCCTGCAAACGCCGGAGAAGGACGGCGATTATTATGTGAATATGCGTGTGGTCGATGCGCTCGGCCGCAAGGATTCCGCCACCGCCCTGTTCCGCGTCCGCGACGGCCATCCCGAGGCGGTGGACCTGCGACGCGAGGCGCCGGCCTGGATGGAGCATGCCGTCGTCTACGGTGCCGTCCCTTTCCTGTTCGGCCCGCGCGGGCTGGCGGATGTGACGGATCGGCTGGACGCCATCGCCGCGCTGGGCGTCACCGCGCTGTGGCTGTCGCCCGTCACCGGCGCGCCGGGGGAGGATTTCGGCTACGCCGTCACCGACCATTTCGGCGTGCGCGAGCGCTACGGCAGCGTCCACGACCTGAAGGCGTTGGTGAGCGCCGCGCATGCGCGCGGCCTGAAGGTGCTGATGGATTTCGTGCCGAATCACTTGGCCGAACAGCACCCCTACCACGCCGACGCGGAGGCGCGCGGCGTGGAATCGCCCTACCACGGCTTCTTCGACCGCGGTGCCGACGGCGCCGTCACCCATTACTTCGACTGGACGAACCTCAAGAACCTCAACTACGACGCCCCGGATGTGCAGCGCTACATGACCGAGGCCTTCGTGTATTGGGTGCGCGAGGTGGGGATTGACGGTTTCCGGGTCGACGCCAGTTGGGCGGTGCGCGAGCGCGCGCCGGAGTTCTGGCCGCACCTGCGCGAGGAGCTGAAGCGGATGAACCCCGACCTTCTGCTGCTCGCCGAATCGACGGCGCGCGACCCCTGGTACGTGCGGCACGGCTTCGACGCCGCCTACGACTGGACCGACCGGCTCGGCCAATGGGCATGGCACGACGCCTTCGGCGCCGGCGCGCCAACCGCCGAGCGGCTGCGCGCCGCGCTGGCGCACGCCGACCCCGCCGTGCCGGTCATGCGCTTCCTCAACAACAACGACACCGGCGCGCGCTTCGTCACCCGCCACGGCGTCGCGCGGGCGCGGCTGGCGGCCACGCTGCTGATGACACTGCCCGGCCTGCCGCTGGTCTACACCGGCGACGAGGTGGGGGCCGCGTACGAGCCCTATGGCGCCCACAAGATCATCGCCTGGGACGACCCGCACGGCTTCACCGATCTGTACACGCGCCTGATCGCGCTCCGCACCGGCCACGCCGCCCTGCGCGGCCGCACCGCGTCGCCGCTGGCCACGTCCGATGCCGACGCCGTGCTCGCCTACCGCCGGCCGGGCGCCACGCCGGAGGAGGAGGTGCTGGTGCTGCTGAACTGGAGCGAGGCACCGGTCGACGTGGCCCTGGCCCCGGCCGATGCGGCGGCGCTCGGCGGGCGCCTGACCGACCTGCTGACCGGCGAGACGCTGACCGTCACCAGCACCGTCCCCCTCCCTGCCCTCGGCGCCCGCGTCCTCACGCGCGGCCCCAGCACGCCGCAGACCGCGCAACGCTGACGGCGGAAGCGACGGGGCAACGCCTCGGAATTTCCGCCTCGCACGGTCGGTGCGCGTTTGCCGGATCGGCGCCGCGCACTCACCTTTCCTTCCAAGGCCCGCCAGTAAGCGGAAGATGAACGGAACGCGCGCGGCCGTTTGGGAGGGACGCAGGCCATGGACGACGACGCCACCCGTGTCACCAGGACGCATTTCAACGCCGCGGACATCGGCGCGCTGGCCCACCTCTACCGGGCGGAGATCTACCGCAGCACGGTCTGGCGCACCCGCCTCGACGCCACCACCAACTGGGCGGTCGTCACCACCGGCATCGCGCTGTCGCTGACCTTTTCCAGCGCGACCGCCTCGCCGCTGCCGCTGGTGCTCGTCGGGCTGCTGGTCGCCGTGTTCCTCTACATCGAGGCGCGGCGCTACCGCTTCTTCGATTTCTGGCGCATCCGCGCGCACATCCTGGAGGTCCACTTCTTCGGCCCGATCCTGCTGGGCCAGGGGGCGCGGGCCGACAACGGGTGGAACGAGATCCTCCACCACGACTACCGCAGCCCGAACCTGCACATCACCTTCGCCGAGGCGGCCGGGCGCCGGCTGCGCCGCAACTACGGCTGGATCTTCGGCATCCAGGTGGTGGCCTACGCCGGCAAGCTGCTGATCCACCCCGAACCCATCACCACGCTGGCCGAGGTTTGGCAGCGCGCCATGATCGGCCCCGTGCCGGGGCAGATCGTGATCCTCGCCGGGATCATCTTTCACGCCACATGGGTCACGGTGGCGATCACCACCTACCGCAGCCGCCGCGGCGCCGACCGCGAACGCCCACCCCGCCCGACCCGCGACCGCCTGCTCGAACTGGCGCGCGGTTCTGGGTGATCGTCACTTCGGATCGTACTCCAGCCCCCAGGCCTCGTAGCGCTCGGGGTCCTCGGTCCAGTTCTCGCGGACCTTGACGAACAGCATCAGGTGCACGCGGCGCTCCAGGAACGTCTGCAGCTCCGTGCGCGCCGCCTGCCCGATGTGCTTGATGCGCGCCCCGCCCTTGCCCAGCACGATGGCCTTCTGGCTCTCGCGCTGCACGTAGATGACCTGGCTGATCTTGACCGATCCGTCGTCGAACTCCTCCCACACCTCGGTCTCGACGGTGGCGGCGTAGGGCAGTTCCTGGTGCAACTGGTGGAACAGCTTCTCGCGCGTGATTTCCGCCGCCAGAAGGCGCATGGGCATGTCGGAAATCTGGTCCTCCGGGTAGAGCCACGGCCCCTCCGGCACGCGCCGCGCCAGGAAGGTGCGCAGGTCCGCCACGCCGTCGCCGTTGCCGGCCGACACCATGAAGGTGTCGGTGAACGTGCCCTCGCGGTTCAGATCCTCGGTCAGGCGCAGCAGCACCTCGCGGTGGCGGACGAGATCGATCTTGTTGAGGATCAGGATGGCGTCCCGCCCCTGCTCCTTCAGCCGGGCGATGATGCCCAGCGTGTCGTCGTCCACGCCGCGGCGGGTGGCGTCGAACAGCACGCCGATCAGGTCGGCGTCCTGCGCCCCCTGCCACGCCGCGTGCACCATCGCCTTCTCCAGCCGCTTCTTCGGCGTGAAGATGCCCGGCGTGTCGACGAAGATGAGCTGGCTGTCGTCCTCGATGGTGATGCCCAGCACGCGTGAGCGCGTCGTCTGCACCTTCGGGCTGACGATGGACACCTTGGCGCCGATCAGCGCATTCAGCAGCGTCGATTTGCCGGCGTTGGGCGCGCCCACCAGCGCCACGAAGCCGCAGCGCGGATTCTCCGGCCCCTCGCCGCCGTCGACATCATCGGCGCCCTCGAAATCGTCGTCATGGGTGTCGTCGGTCATCGCTCACTCCCCGCCCGCGCCTGCGCCGGGCACACCCAACCGGACCAGCAAGAGGCTGGCCGCCTGTTTCTCCGCCGCGCGCTTGGAAGAGCCCGAACCGGTCACCGGCTCTTCTCCCTCGACGCGCACCTGCACACGGAAGACCGGTTCGTGCGCCGGCCCCGTCTGCTCGATCATCTCGTAAACCGGCAGCGGCCGCCCGCGTCCCTGCGCCCATTCCTGCAGCGCCGTCTTCGGATCGACCGGCGGCACGTCGGCGCGGTCGATCATCCCGGCCCAGGCGCTGCGGATGAACCGCTTGGCCGCCGGCAGCCCGCCGTCCAGGAACAGCGCCCCGATCACCGCCTCGCACGCGTCGGCCAGGATCGTGCGGTTGCTGCGCCCGCCGCCCGAGGCCTCGGCCGGCGACAGGCGCAGGTGCTCGCCCAGGCCGATGGCGTCGGCCACCGTGCCCAGCGCCTCGCGCCGCACCAGGGCGGCGTGCCGCTTGGCCAGCGAGCCCTCGCGCTCGTCCGGGAAGCGTTCCAGCAGCCAGTCGGCGATGCACAGGCCCAGCACCCGGTCGCCCAGGAACTCCAGCCGCTCGTACGCGATGCCCGGCCCCTGCACAGGGGCCACGCCCTTGCCACTGCGCTCCAGCCCCATCAGGCTGGGATGCGTCACCGCGTCGGCCAACAGACTGGTGTCGGCGAAGCGGTGCTCCAGCGCCGCCGCCAGTGCATCCAAGCCGGATTCATCCAGATCGGACCCCATCGGATCCTCCTCAGCCCGCGCCAATTCAGTCCACACCCTGGAAGAGGCGCCGCACGCGCAGGTCGAAGGGCCAGCGCCACACCTCGTAGAAGTGCGTGCCCTCGGCCAGCGAGAAGAACAGGAACTCGGCCCGGCCGACCAAATTCTCCACCGGCACGTAGCCGACCATGCTGGGAACACGGCTGTCCAGCGAGTTGTCGCGGTTGTCGCCCATCATGAACAGATGGCCGGGCGGCACCTTGTAGACCGGCGTGTCGTCCAGCGGACCGCGGTCGGTCTCCTCGATGATGCGGTGCTTGCGCCCCTCGGGCAGCGTCTCCACGTACTGCGCGGCGCGCACCTCGCGTCCCAGCGAGTCCTTGGTGACGTAGTCCTCGATGCGCTCGCGCTGCACCGGATTGCCGTTGATGTGCAGGACGCCGCCGATCATCTGGACGCTGTCGCCGGGCAGGCCGATGACGCGCTTGATGTAGTCGGTCTTGTTGTCGCGCGGCAGCTTGAAGACGGCGACGTCGCCGCGCTCGGGCATGCTTCCCAGGATGCGCCCCTCGAACGCCGGCAGGCCGAAGGCGACCGTGTGCTTGCTGTAGCCGTACGAGAACTTCGACACGAACAGGTAATCGCCGATCAGCAGCGACGGGATCATCGACCCCGACGGAATGTTGAACGGCTCGTAGGCGAAGGTGCGCACGCCGAAGGCGATGAGGACGGCGTAGAACACCGTCTTCAGCGTCTCGCCGATACCGCCGGCTTCCTTCTTCTTCTCGATCAAGGCCATGTGCTTTCGATTCTCAACGGCGGTGTATGAAGAGAGCGGGCGGATGCGTCTGATTCAGCGCGGGCGCACGACACCGGGCCGCGCCACGTCCATCAGCGCGCGCATGCGGCCCAGCGACGCGGGAAGGCCGACGAACACCGCCTCCCCCATCAGGAAATGGCCGATGTTCAGTTCGACGATGGTGGGGATGTTGGCGACCGGCCCGACCGTGTCGTAGTCGAGCCCATGGCCGGCGTGGCATTCCAGGCCGATCGCCTCGGCGTGCGCCGCGGCGCGCACGAGGCGCTGCAGCTCGGCCTGCCGATCGAAGCCCTCGGGCGCCTCGCAGTAGGAGCCGGTGTGCAGCTCCACCACCGGGGCGCCCAGCTCCCGCGCGGCGTCCAGTTGCGCCTCGTCCGGGTCGATGAACAGCGACACGCGCACGCCCGCCGCCCCCAGTTCCTGCACAAAGCGCTTCAGGTGCCCCTTGCCGCCGGCGGCGTCGAGCCCGCCCTCGGTCGTCACCTCGGTGCGCTTCTCCGGCACGATGCAGCAGGCGTGCGGCCGGTGGCGCAACGCGATCTCCAGCATCTCGTCGGTGGCGGCCATTTCCAGGTTCAGCGGCAGCGCGATCTCCGCCATCAGGCGGGCGACGTCGTCGTCGCGGATGTGGCGGCGGTCCTCGCGCAGGTGCGCGGTGATGCCGTCGGCGCCGGCCTCCGCCGCCATGCGGGCGGCGCGCAGGGGGTCCGGGTGGCGACCGCCGCGCGCGTTGCGCAGCGTCGCCACATGGTCGATGTTCACGCCCAGGCGCAGGTAACGGGTCATGCCAAGCTCCGGATTCCGCCGGAGACTATATAGCCGTCCATTCCCGCCCCGTCACGCTTTCAAACCTTGATGCGGGAGGCCAAAGCCTTCAGCTCGTCCATCGGCGGGGTCTTGCGCGGCCACACCAGCCCGACGCCGTCGTCCGCGTGGCGCGGCAGCACGTGCACGTGGATGTGCGGCACCGTCTGCCAGCCCGCCGTCCCGTTGGCCTGCAGGATGGTGATTCCCTCCGGAGCGAAGGCGTCCTGCACGGCGCGGGCGACCTTGTGCACCGTGCGGAACAGTGCCGCCGCCTCGTCCTCGCTCACGTCAAGAATCGTCGCGGCCGGCCGCTTCAGCGCCACCAGCACGTGGCCGGGGTTGAGCTGGCCCGCGTCCATGAAGGCGAAAGTCGCGTCGTCCTCATAGACTTTGGCGCAGGGGATCTCCCCCGCGATGATGCGGCTGAAGACGGTGGATTCGGCGGGTGTGGGTCCCGGCATGGCTCACTCCTTCGTCGCGCGGTGCGCCGCCTTGCGCCGGCGCCCCTCGGCGTCGGCCGCCTTCAGCGCCGCCAGAACGTGCTTGGGCGTCACCTCGTACGGCTCGTTGTGGATGGTCTCGCCCTCGGCGCAGGCGCGCTCGGCGGCGAGCCACAGCCGCTCGTCCGTCACCCCGGCGAGGCCGATGTCGGCCAGCGTGGTCGGCAGCCCGATCGACTCGCAGAAATCATAGACCTCGCGGATCACCGAGGCCGGCCGGCCAGTGAGCATCAGCATCGTCAGCGTGCCCAGCGCCACCTTCTCCCCGTGCCAATAGGCGTGCGTTTCCTCCAGCGCGGTCAGCCCGTTGTGCACGGCGTGCGCCGCGGCCAGCCCGCCGCTCTCGAAGCCCAAGCCCGACAGCAGGGTGTTCGCCTCGACGATGCGCTCCAGCGCCGGGGTCACCACATGCTCCTCGCACGCCATCTTGGCCAGCCCCCCGTACTCCAGCAGCGTGTCGTAGCACTGGCGGGCCAGGCTGTAGGCGGTCATCGGGCCGACACGACCGGTCATGTTGGCGCCGCGCTTGATGCGGCAGTCCTCCGCCTCGAACCACGTGGACAGCGCGTCGCCCATGCCCGACACCAGGAAGCGCACGGGGGCGGCGGCGATGACGCCGGTGTCGACCAGCACCAGTTCCGGGTTGCGCGGCAGCACGAGGTAGCGCTTGAACGCCCCATCAGCCGTATAGATGACGGAGAGCGCGCTGCACGGCGCGTCTGTGGAGGCCAGCGTCGGCACGATGGCGACCGGCACGCTCAGCGCGTGCGCCACCGCCTTGGCGGTGTCCAGCGTCTTGCCGCCGCCAATGCCGACGATCACGTCGGCGGCGACGTCGCGCGCCACCATGGCCAGCCGCTCGATCTCCTCGTCCGAGCACTCGCCGCCGAACTCCTCGACCGCCAGACCGACGTGGTCCTCGGTCGCCGCCACGATGCGCTGGTTCAGCGTCTTCAGCACGAAGGGATCGACGATGGCGAGCGCGGTGCCGCCCAGCCGGCAGAGGTCCTCGCCCAAGGTGTCGAGCGCGCCCTCGCCCTGCACGTAGCGCGCCGGGAAAATGGCCGTGGTGATCATGTCCGCTCCCCTTCAACGAATCCCGGCGGGAGGAGAGCACAAATGCGCGCGGGATGCAGCCCCCGACGTTGGGCTTTCGCCGCCGCTCGACCAGTCCGCCGGTGCGTTCCTCACGGGTTGGGCTCAGAAACGCGACGTCCGGCGCCTTACCGTCCCCGCGCCCGGTCCACCGAGTTGATCACCGGCGTGGCCCGCAGCGCCGCCATGATGTTGGTCAGGTGCTTGGCGTCCTTGACGTCGATGTCGATCAGCAGTTCGAAGAAGTCGGTGTTGCGGCTGGTGATCTTCAAATTCGTGATGTTGCCGCCGTTCTTGCCGATCACCGTCGACAGCGTGCCCAGCGAGCCCGGCTCGTTGGCGACCACGAGGTTGATGCGGCCGACGTGTTCCTCCGGGCTGTCGCCGACGTCCCAGGCGACGTCGATCCAGCGCTCCGGCGAATCGTTGAAGCTCTCCAGCGTCTCGCAATCGATGGTGTGGATCGTCACGCCCTTGCCGGTGGTCACGATGCCGACGATGCGGTCGCCCGGCAGCGGGTGGCAGCAGCGCGCGTAGTGGACCGCCATGCCGGGGATCAGCCCGCGGATGGGCAGCGGCGCTTCCTTACCCTTGGGCTTGGGCTTCGGCTTGGCGATCAGGCCGAGGGCCTTGTCGTCGCCGTCCTTCGGCAGTGCCTGCGCGTGCGGCTTGTGGCCGGGGAAGACGGCGTGGAAGACCTCGCGCCCGGAATGCAGGCCCGAGCCGACAGAGGCCAGCAGATCGTCCACCGACGGCTGCTGAAAGATCTTCAGGACGCCGTCCAGCGCCTTTTCGCCGTAGTCGTAACCTTCCTGTCGGAACTGGCGTTGCAGGATGGCGCGGCCCAGTTCGATGTACTGGGCACGCTGCTGGGTGCGCAGGAACTTGCGGATGCGGGCGCGCGCCTTGCCGGTGACGACGAAGCGCTCCCATCCCGGCACCGGCGTCTGCGCCTTGGAGGTGATGATGTCGACCTGATCGCCGTTCTGCAATTGCGTGCGCAGCGGCAGCATGCGGCCGTTGATCTTGGCGCCCACGCAATGGTCGCCGACCTCGGAGTGCACGGCGTAGGCGAAGTCCACCGGAGTGGCGCCGCGCGGCAGCGCGATCAGGTCGCCCTTGGGCGTGAAGCAGAACACCTGGTCCTGGAACAGCTCCAGCTTGGTGTGCTCCAGGAACTCCTCGGGCTTGGTGGCGTGCTCCAGGATGTCCAGCAGTTCGCGCAGCCAGCGGTACTCGCGGGCCCCCTCGCGCGGCTGGCCCTGCTTGTAGGCCCAGTGCGCGGCGACGCCCAGCTCGCACACCTCGTGCATGTCCTTGGTGCGGATCTGCACCTCGATGCGGTTGCGCTGCGGGCCGATCACGCCGGTGTGCAGGCTGCGGTAGCCGTTGGGCTTCGGCGTGGAGATGTAGTCCTTGAAGCGGCCGGGCACCACGGGATAGCGGCTGTGGATGATGCCCAGCGCCTGATAGCACTCACCCACGTTCCCGACGATGCAGCGGAACGCCATGATGTCCGACAGCGCCTCGAAGCTGACGTTCTTGTTCTGCAGCTTGCGCCAGATCGAATAGGGCGTCTTCTCGCGGCCGGTGATCTGAACGTTCTCCAGACCCTCCTCGTGCAGGACGTCGGTCAGTTCCTTAATGATGCGCTCGACCCGGTCCTCGCCCTCCGAACGCAGGCGGGAGAGCTGCGCCAGGATGCTGTCGCGCGCGTCCGGGTTCAGTTCGGCGAACGCCAGGTCTTCCAGCTCGTCCTTGACCTGGTGCATGCCGATGCGCTCGGCCAGCGGCGCGTAGATCTCCAGCGTCTCGCGGCCGATGCGCTTGCGCTTGTCCGGGTTCTTGATGTGGTGCAGCGTGCGCATGTTGTGCAGCCGGTCGGCCAGCTTCACCAGCAGCACGCGGATGTCCTCGGACATCGCCAGGACCAGCTTACGGAAGTTCTCCGCCTGCTTGGCCTGCTCGCTCTGCATCTCCAGGCGCGACAGCTTGGTCACGCCGTCCACCAGCCGGCCGATCTCCTTGCCGAACAGGCGCTCGATGTCTTCCTGGGTGGCGACCGTATCCTCCACCGTGTCGTGCAGCAGCGCCGTCACGATGGTGGCGGAATCCAGCTTCATCTGCGTGAGGATGCCGGCGACTTCCAGCGGGTGCGAGAAGTACGGGTCGCCGGAAGCGCGCGTCTGCGAACCGTGCGCCTTCATGGAGAAGACGTAGGCGCGGTTCAACAGGTCCTCGTCCGCCGAGGGATCGTAGGCCCTGACGCGTTCGACGAGTTCGTATTGCCGGATCATGCTGCCCGACCCGGCGCCATGCGCGCCCTCTCAGGAGTGGTGAACAGACTGAATATGGGTGCGGGCGCCCGGGAGGCCACCCGCTTCCCCCTCTTCATGTCCCGTGTCAGACGTCGTCGTCGCCGACGACGTCGCCCTCGCCCATGCCCAGCGCCTCTTCCGGCTCGCCGTCCAGCAGGTCGTCCTCGCCCTCCTCGGCGTCGCCCATGGCGTCGTCATCGCGCAGCGAGGTGTTGGCGGCACCGGCCCAGCCGTGCTCGCCGGCCATCAGCTCGACGATCTCCTCCTCCGGCTCGTCGCTCTCGACGTGCTTCTGGTGGCCCTTGATGAGGGAGTTCTTCAAGGTCTCCAGCACCACGGTCTCGTCGGCGATCTCGCGGAGCGCAACGACGGGGTTCTTGTCGTTGTCGCGGTCGATGGACAGCGGCGCGCCGGACGCGATCTCCCGCGCGCGCTGGGCGGCCACCATGACCAGCTCGAAACGATTCGGAACCTTGAGGACGCAATCTTCGACGGTAACGCGAGCCATAGTCGGGCCAACTCCGGAACTTAAGAGGCGTTCGAATATATGGATACGCGCCGCCCCGATCAAGCGCGAACGTTGCACCGCCCGTGGCAATGTCGGGCTCCCATCAGGCCACAAGTTCCGCCCAGTCGTCGTGAACCGCGCCGATCCAATGCGCCCGCCCACTCACCGGAGGAACCCTTGCTCTGCGCGGCGCCCCACCCTACTTTACATGACGGGGACCGTGCCATTTCGCACCTCCCCGTGATTTTACGCAGTCTCTTGCAGAAGGATTACGACATTGGACCGCTCAACCACTTTGCCGAAAGAAATCAGTCGTTTGTTCTATAAGGAAGAGCGGCTGGCGATGTTTATCGACGGCGCCAACCTCTACGCGGCGGCGCGGGCCCTTGGTTTCGACATCGACTACAAGCGCCTGCGCGACGGCTTCGCCGCCGAAGGGCGGCTTCTGCGCGCCTTCTATTACACGGCTCTGGTCGAAGACCAGGAGTATTCGCCGATCCGGCCGCTCGTCGACTGGCTGGACTACAACGGCTACACCATGGTGACCAAGCCGACGAAGGAGTTCACGGACGCCTCCGGCCGACGCAAGATCAAGGGCAACATGGACATCGAGCTGGCCATCGACGTGATGGAAATGGCCGAGCGCGTGGACCACATCCTGCTGTTCTCCGGCGACGGCGACTTCCGTCGTCTGGTCGAGGCGGTGCAGCGCAAGGGTGTGCGCGTCAGCGTGATCAGCACCGTGCGCTCACAGCCGCCGATGGTGGCCGACGAACTGCGCCGGCAGGCCGACAACTTCATCGAGCTGCAGGACCTCGCCGGCACCATCGCCCGCGTCCACCATCACCGCGAGCCGCCGCCCGTCCAGATCGACCACACCGGCGGTCAGAATCCCGGCCCCGGCACCGTGTACGACAATCTGTAAGGCAGGTTCCGAACCGGGGCGGGACTGTCCGCGCTGCCCGCGTCTGGCGGCGTTCCGCGCAGACAACCGCTCCCGCTTCCCGGACTTCCACAACGCGCCGGTGCCGTCCAGCGGCACCGGCGACCCGATTCTGTTGGTCATCGGCCTCGCCCCGGCGCTCAAAGGCGGCAACCGCACCGGCCGCCCGTTCCACGGCGACTCGTCCGGCCGCTGGCTGCGCGCGGCCCTGGCCCGCGTCGCACTGGGCGAGGATGAGGTGCGGATCACCAACGCCGTCCGTTGCGTACCGCCGGCCAACCGCCCGCTCGCCGCCGAGATCGCCGCCTGCCGCCCCTTCCTGGCCGAGGAACTGTCATCCTCCCGCCTGCGCACCGTGGTGGCGCTGGGCCGCATCGCGCACGACGCCGCCCTGGCGGCGCTGGCCCTGCCGGGCCGGGATTTCCCGTTCGGGCACGGCGCCGAACACGCCTTGCCCGGCGGGGCGGCGTTGTTCGACAGCTACCACCCCAGCCCGCAGAACACCAACACCGGCCGCCTGACGCGGGCGATGTTCGACGCGGTGTTCGAGAGGGCTGTTGAACGGCTCCGGACAACGTGATCGCCATCAGAGCCTTGCCCCCACCCCGCCCCTCCCCCGCTGGACGAGGAAGGGGGAAGACGGCCGAACGAAGTGCCGGCCGGGTGGGGGCAAATGCGTCCCTGAACGTTACTGCTTGGCCGGCTCCGCGGCCGGGGTACCCGGAGCGGGCTCCGTCACCGGAATGGCCGGAGCCGCCGGAGCGGGTTCGGCCGTCACCGCCGCGGACGCTCCCCCCTGCGCCGGGGCAGCCTCAACCGACGACGCTGCCGTGGCAGCCGGAGCCGGAGCCGGTTCCGCAGCCGGAGCAACCGGCGCGGCGGGCGCCGCGACCACAGGCTCGACCGGAGTCGCCGGAACCGCCGAAGCGGGCTCGGCCGGCGTCGCGACCGCGGCCGGAGCTGGATCAGCCGGAGCAGGCTCGACCGGGAGCGGAGCCGGAGCGGCGACCACCGGAGCGGGCGGAGCTGGTTCAGCCGCCGTCGGCGCCGCGGGCGCAGGCTCGGCCGCGGCGGGTTCCGGAGCGGCCACGGTGGCGGGCGCGGGTTCGGGCGCGGTAGCCGGCGCTGGAGCGGCGACGGCCGGCGCCGGTTCGGCAGCCGGCGGGGCGGTCGGCTCGGGCGCAGGCGCCACCACGGTCGCCGGGGCCGGTTCAGGCGCCGCGACCGGCACTGCCGCGGGAGCGGGAGCGGGAGCGGCGGCCGGGGCCGCGACCGGAACCGGCGGCGCCTTCGGCTCGGCCGCCAGCGCCTGGTCGACGCACGCCGCCAATGCCGCCAGTGCCTTGCGCGAGCCGCGCAGCGGGAACGCCTCCTTGTGCTTGCCCACCTGCACGATCAGTTCGCGCCCGCTGGCCAGCGCCTCGGCGAAGCCCGGCAGGACCGGCACCCCGAAAGCATAACCGCCGGCGGCAACCGAGGCGTCCGTCGGCGTCAGCGTCCCACGGTCGATGGCGATGCGGATGGTTTCGCGCTCGCCCTGTGGCGCCCAGTTCTTATCAGAGACGGCGATGCCCGTCTTGCGGTCGCGGTTCATCGTGAAAGCCAGCACGGCGTGCCCGGCCGTATTCGAGGCTACGCGGCACTGCGCCAGACGGCCGGCGGCATCCGTCTCGGCCCCGATCTGCCAGCCCGGCGCGTCCTTCACCGCCGACGGCTGCGCCGCCTGCGCTCCGGCCACTCCCCCCAGCAGCAGGGCGCACAGACCGACCGTCGCTTTGCACTTCACCCGCATCCCGTCCCCCATGGTCAACCCAGGTCCGATGCCAGCGCCGCGCCGGCACCACTCCCCCAATGGATGGAACTATGCCGCGCGCAATCGACCGTTCAAAGCGGGAAGCGTTGAACTCGTCTGGAATTTGCCGGATTTTGGTGCCGCTTCCCCGCCATCGCCGCCGCCATGCGCAGCGCCGCCAGCAGGCTCTCCGGGTTGGCCCTGCCCGTGCCGGCGAGGTCCAGCGCCGTGCCGTGGTCGGGCGAGGTGCGGATGAACGGCAGCCCGAGCGTCACGTTGACGCCGCGGTCGAAGTCGATGGTCTTCAGCGGGATCAGCGCCTGGTCGTGGTACATGCACAGCGCCGCATCGAAGTTCGCGCGCGCGCGCGCGTGGAACAGCGTGTCCGCCGGCCTCGGACCGAAGGCGTCGATTCCCTCCGCCCGCAGCCGGGCGATCGCCGGCTCGATCACATCGATCTCCTCGCGCCCCATCGCCCCCCCCTCGCCCGCGTGCGGGTTGAGCGCCGACACCGCCAGCCGGGGCGCGGCGATGCCGAAGTCGCGCGTCAGCGCGGCTGCCGTCACCCGCCCGCAATGGACGATGCCGTCCGTCGTCAGCCGGTCGACGGCGTCGCGCACCGACACGTGGATGGTCACCGGCACGACCCGCAGATCGGCCGTGGCCAGCATCATCACTGGCTCCTCGCGCATGCCGGCAAGGTGCGCCAGATACTCGGTATGGCCGGGATGGCGGAAACCGGCGGCGTAGAGCGCCGACTTCTGGATCGGGTTGGTGACCACCGCCGCCGCCGCGCCAGCGTGCACGAGGTCCACCGCGCGGTCGATGCTGGCGATCACCGCCGCACCATTGGCCGGGTCCGGCATGCCCGGCGTCACCGGGGCGGCGAGATCCACCGGCAGTACCGGCAGCGCCGCGCCGAACGCCGCCATCGCTTCATCCGGCGCCGCGATGGCGCGCACCGGCACGTCCAGGCCGATTCGCCCCGCCAAGTCGGCCAGCCGCCGCGGGTCGTCCAGCACAAAAAAGGGCGGAGCGCCGTTCGCCCGGCGCTCCGCCCAGATCTTCAGCGTGATCTCGCCGCCCACACCGGCCGGCTCACCCATGGTGACGGCCAGCGGCAGCGCCGTCGTCACACCCGATACTCCACGAAGGCCGCGCGGCGCAGGTCGCGCAGGTAGCGGCGCGACAGCAATTCCGCGCGCTCGGCCACCAGCTCCTGCTCGATGTCCTCGCGGCTCGGCAGCTTGGCCGGCTCGCCCTTAACCGGCGGCGGGGGCGGCGGCGGCGCGTTGGCGGCCTCCAGCTGCGCCTTTTCCTCGGGAGTCAGCGGCAGGAGCGGCGCGTCGCGCTTGCAGACGATGAGGATCAGCGCACCGCCCTGCCCCTTCAGCACCGGGCTCGGTCGGCCGACCGGAATCTGCACGACGAGCTGGGCGAGCTGCGGCGGCAGGTCCTTCACGTTGACCGTGCCCATGTCGCCCGATTCCGGCACGCCGGTGGCCTTGGCCTTCTCCTCGAAGTCGGCGCAGCCTTTGATGGACTTCTGCAGCTTCTCGGCCGCCGCGTGCGTGGCCTTCAGCGCCTCGGGCGACGGCGACGGAAGCACGATCTGCTTCATGTGCACCTTCGCCTTGGCGACGTCGATCTTCTGCACCGGGCGCTGCACGGCCGGACGCGGCGCCTGCGGCAGCTCCTCGCTGCCGGCACTGCCCACGGCGCGGCGGGCGCGGACCAGCAGCACGTGGTAGCCGCCCGCCGTGCGCACCGGGCCGACCATCTGGCCGGGGCGCGAGGAGGCCAACGCGCCGTCGATCTCACCGCCCATCTCGCCCGGGCGCACCCAGCCGAGGTCGCCGTTGTTGGCGGCGGCGGCCGACTGCGAGAACTGCCGTGCGACGGCGGCGAAGTTGGCTCCGCGCTTGATCTCCTCCATCAGGCGCTCGGCCGTGCGGCGGGCCTGATCGTCCTGGTCGGGGGAGTCGACCGACAGAAAGATCTCGGCGACCAGATACTCGGGCTTGCCGATGGCGGCCTTGATGCGCTCGAGCTGGGCGTCGACCTCCTCGTCGCCGATCATGATCTCCTGGCGCACGCGGCGCTGGAGCACCTTCTGCCACGCCAGCGTGGCGCGCACCTGATCGTTCAGCGTCGAGATCGGCACCTTGTGTTCGGCCAGCAGCTTGTTGAGCTGCGGCCGGCTCAGGCGCACGCTCTCGGCGATGCGGCCGATGGCCTGATCGATGTCCTGCGCCGGGATCGAAATGCCCAGCCGCTTCGCCTCCTGGAGCTGCAGCCGCTCGTCGACGAGTTGGCGCAGAACCTGCGGCAAGACGCGCTGGCGGGCGTCTGGGGTGTCCGGCATGCCGGAGTTGAGCAGCGACAGCCGGGCGCGCGCCACGACATCCGACTGCGAAATGGCGTCCTCGTTGACCACCGCGGCGATGCGCTCCACGGCCCCGCTGGCGGCACCACCGGCGGCACTGCTGGCGCCGCCCTGGGCCGGCGGCGCGCCCTTGGCCCGCTCCGCGGCGCCGGCGCTTCCGCCGCTCGCGAGGATCACGCACGCGGTCGCCATGACGACGGCGGACCGGACGGTACGCAAACTCACCATTGCTACTCCTGCTCCCCAGCTCATGGCCCTTAATACGGTCCGGACCGGCAATTTGCAAACCGGATCGTGGCGAAACGGCGTACGACCGTTTCGCGCCGGCCTTCAGCCGTCTTCCAGATGAAGCAGCACCGCCGTGCCCAGCAGCAGGCTGATGGCCGTCGGCGCCCACGCCGCCATCAGCACGGGAATCGTTTCCGACATGCCCAGCGTGCGGATGACGTCGCTCATGATGAACAGCACGAACCCCGTCAGCACGCCGCCCGTCACCATCAGCATGGTCCCGCCGCGCCGCGGCAGGCGCAGCGAGAAGGCGGCGGCGAACAGCACCATCGAGCAGAACAGCAGCGGCTGCGCCAGCAGGGCGTGGTAGTGCAGCCGGTGCCGCACCGCCGGGAATCCCGTGCTTTCCAGGGTGGCGATGAAGCGCGGCAGGTCCCAGAAGGAGATGGTCTCCGGCGGCGCGAAGCTCTCCTCGATGGTCTCCTTGTCCAGCTCGGTGGGGATCGTGTAGGTCGCGGCCGGCTCCGGGTCCTTCTTCGGGCGGCGGACGACGGCGTCCGCCAGCTCCCACCGGCGGTCCTTCAGCGTGGCGCGCGGCGCGTCGACGCGGCCGACGTAGTTCATGTCGCCCTCGAAGCGGAAGACGGTCACCCCCGACAGCTCGAAGGTGATCGGCTGCACCTGTTCGGCGTGGATGAAGAGCTGTTCCCGCTCGCCGTTCTGGCGCAGCCACAACCCGGCGCGCGAGATGTCCAGCGAACTGCGGCGCAGCTTCAGGTACCGGCTTTCCAGCGCGTCGTACTTGGCGATGAAGACGGCACCGACGGGGTTGATGACCGTCACCTTGAACACGCCGATCAGCGCCGCGGCGATCAGCACCGGCATCAGGAACTGCCACGCCGACACGCCCACCGCGCGCGCCACCACCAGCTCGGCGTTGCGGGTCAGCCGCCAGAAGGTGAACATGCCGGCGAACAGGATGGCGAAGGGAAAGATCTGCTGGCCGATGTTGGGCAGCTTCAGGAACGCCATCTCCAGCACCAGCCCGAAGGTGATGTTGGGCTTCGATCCCGCGCGCCGCAGCAGCTCGACCAGGTCGAGCAGCAGGATGATGGCCAGCAGGATCAGCAGCAGCAGGCAGAACCACGTGACGAACTGCCGGCCGATGTAGCGGGAAAAGGTGGCGGAGGAGTACATGACACCGGCCTCCGGAGAAGCCGCCCTGGCTGGCCCGGCGCCGCGGGATGCGTGACCGGACGTCGGCTATGTAACGCCTCTCGCCGCCCAGGGCAACCTGACAGCGGGTCGAGGGTGGTCCGGGCGCGGCTTGACAGGCCCGCCCCGAAGGTCTTTATGCGAAGGGACGTGCCGCGGCACCGCCCGCCCTGCCCGATCGGCGCAAGCCATATGACGCAAAGAATGAGGGGGAGATGAAGTTTTCCTTCGCCAAGCCGGCCCTTCCGAAGACCGGCACCGTCGCCGTGACCGTTCTCGCCGAGCGCACGCTCAGCCCGGCCGGGCAGGACCTCGACCAGAAGACCGGCGGCATGCTGACGCGCGCCATGAACGCCAGCCGCTTCACAGGCAAGAAGGACGAGACGCTGGCCGTGCTCGCCCCCGCCGGCGTCGAGGCCGGGCGCGTCCTGCTGGTGGGACTCGGCAAGGCCGAGGACGTGAGCGACCTCACCCTCCAGGGCGTCGGCGGCACCATCGTCGGCGCCCTCGACAAGTCGGGCGAGACCGAGGTGCACGTGCTGGCCGAGAAGCTGCCGGGCAGCGCGCTGACCGCCGCCGCCATCGCCGTCGAGATCGCCTACGGTGCGCGCCTGCGCGCCTACCGCTTCGACAAGTACAAGACGGCCGACAAGAAGGAGCCGAAGCCGGCCATCAAGAAGGTCTGCCTGCTGACCGACGAGGCGGACGCCGCCAAGCGCGCCTTCGCCGCGCGCGACGCGGTGGCCAACGGCGTCTTCCTGACCCGCGATCTGGTGTCGGAGCCGGCCAACCTCATCTATCCCGAAACGCTGGCCGAGCGCTGCAAGGAACTGGCGGAGCTGGGCGTCCAGGTCGACGTGCTGGATCTCAAGAAGCTGAAAAAGCTGGGCATGGGCGCGCTGCTGGGCGTGGCGCAGGGCAGCGCCAACGAGCCGCGCGTCGTCGTCATGCGCTGGAACGGCAATCCCGACGCCGAGGACAAGCGCCCCGTCGCGATCGTCGGCAAGGGCGTCACCTTCGACACCGGCGGCATCTCCATCAAGCCGGCCGCCGGCATGGAGGACATGAAGTGGGACATGGCCGGTTCCGGCGTTGTCATCGGCCTGATGCATGCGCTGGCCGCCCGCAAGGCCAAGGCCAACGTGGTCGGCGTGGTCGGGCTGGTCGAGAACATGCCGTCCGGCACCGCGCAGCGGCCGGGTGACATCGTCACCTCGCTGTCCGGCCAGACCATCGAGGTCATCAACACCGATGCCGAAGGGCGCCTCGTGCTGGCCGACTGCCTGTGGTACACGCAGGACGCCTTCAAGCCGCGCCTGATGATCGACCTCGCCACGCTGACCGGCGCCATCATCATCGCGCTGGGCCACGAGCACGCCGGCCTGTTCGCCAACGACGATGATCTGGCGGAGCGTCTGACCGCCGCCGGGCGCGGCGTGGGCGAGCCGCTGTGGCGCCTGCCGATGGGCGACGCCTACGACAAGGACATCAACTCCGACGCCGCCGATATGAAGAACACCGGCGCCGGCCGCGCCGCCGGCTCCATCGCCGGCGCGCAGTTCCTCAAGCGCTTCGTGAACGGCGTGCCGTGGGCGCACATCGACATCGCCGGCGTCGCCTGGACCAAGAAGGACAGCGCCACCGTGCCCAAGGGCGCCAGCGGTTTCGGCGTCCGCCTCCTCGACCGCTTCATCGCGGAGAACCACGAGGGCTAAGGTCGTTTTGAAACACGGATGCACCCAGATGAACACACGGACTCACACGGATGCGGATCGGGTCACGACGCTCAATTCCCGTGTACGTCCGCGCCGAAATCCGTGTGCATCCGTGTTCGATCTCGCTCGCCTCACAGAAGCGGGGCGTGAGGCATGACCGAGGCCCGGTTCTACCATCTCCAGCGCCGTACGCTGGAGCAGGCGCTGCCCAAGATCCTGGAGAAGGTGCTGGAGCGCGGATGGCGCGCCGTGGTGCTCGCCGGCTCGCGGGAGCGCGTCGATTCCCTCAACCAACACTTGTGGACTTACGACCCGGCCTCCTTCCTGCCACACGGCGCCAAGCGCGACGGATTCGCCGCCGACCAGCCGATCTGGCTGACCGACGAGGACGAGGCGCCGAACGGCGCCACCGTGCTGGTCACCGTCGATGGCGCGGAGAGCGCCCGCACGGCTGGGTTCGAACTGGTCTGCGACCTGTTCGACGGCAACGACCACTTCGCCGTGCAGGCGGCGCGCGAGCGGTGGAAGCGCTGCAAGGCGGCCGGCTTCGCGCTCACCTACTGGCAGGAGAACGAGCGCGGCGCCTGGGAGAAGAAGGCGTGACGGCCTGCCGTGCTGTTCGCAACCGCAGCATGAGAAAGCGGAACAATTTCGTTGCTTTTCCCCGCCCGTCCGGCAACCTTTCCAAAGGCGTGCGGCGCAGCGTCCGACCGCCTTCAGGATCTCACCGGCGGAGCCCATGACCGGCAGCGACATCGCGCGGAGCATCAGCGAGGACGTCAAGGATTCCGCCATCCTGATCGTCGACGACAACACCTCGAACGTCGACCTTCTGCGCGAGATCCTCAGCCATGATGGCTATCGAAACGTGCATGGCGAGACCGACCCGCGCAAGGTGCCGACCCTTTGCACGTCGACGCGCTACGACCTCCTGCTGCTCGACATCCGCATGCCGCATATGAGCGGGTTCGAGCTGATGGAGCGGATCAAGGTGATCTACGCCGGCGACCACGTGCCGGTGCTGGTGCTGACCGCGCAGACCGACCAGGAGACGCGCCGAAAATCGCTCGAACTGGGCGCCAACGATTTCCTGACCAAGCCCTTCATCGCCTGGGAACTGCTGCACCGCGTGCGCAACATGCTGGAGATCCGCACGCTTTATCGCCGCGTCGCCCGGCAGAACCGCGAGTTGGAAGCCCGCGTCGCCGTCCGCACGGCCGAACTGTCGGACGCGCTGGCCGCCGCCCGCCAGGCCGACCATGCCAAGCTCGATTTCCTGTCGGTGATGAGCCACGAGTTGCGAACGCCTCTCAACTCCATCATCGGGTTCGCCGAAGTGATGGGCTCCGAGTCCCTCGGCAAGCTGGGCCACCCCGACTATCTGGAATACGTGAAGCTGATCGAGGAGAGCGGCACCGTCCTGCTCACCATGGTCAACAAGATCCTCGACTACACGCGCGGCGCCACCGGCGCCATCGAGCTGCAGGAGTCCGACGTCCGCCTGCCCTACCTTCTGGAGACCTGCGCCAACCTCGTCGGGCCGCGGGCCCAGCCGAAGAACGTCACCCTGACGCTGGAGCCCTGCGCGCCGCTGACCCTGCGCGCCGACCACCGGCGCCTGCGCGAGATGGTGCTCAACCTCCTGGACAACGCCATCAAGTTCAACCGCCCCGGCGGCCACGTGACGTTGCGCGCCGAACGGCGGCCGGACGCCGTGGTGATCGCCGTTGCCGACGACGGGCCGGGCATCGCCGCCGACCTCGCCGAGCGGATCTTCAACCCCTTCACCCAGGCCGAGAAGGCCAGCATCCGTCAGCACGAGGGAATCGGGCTCGGCCTGCCGATCGTCCGCCGCTTTGCCGAGCTGCACGGCGGCCGCGTCGAGCTGTCCAGCGAGCCGGGCATGGGCACCACCGTCACCATCCTGCTGCCGTCGGCGCGCGTGCTGACGCCCACCGCCACACCGTCGCCCTGATCGCCGGCCATTTTGAGCGACCGCTCGCCACGTGGAGGCCGCATGAAGGCCCTCGCCCCCGACCCCGCGGTGCTGCACGGCATGGAGCTGTTCGCCGGCCTCGACGCCGCCGCGCTGGCCGAGGTCGTACGCCACGCCCACACCCGGCGCCTGCGCAAGGGCACCCGCGTCTTCGCCCAGAGCGACCCGGCCGACACCTGCCACGCCCTCATCGACGGGCGGGTGAAGATCGTGCAGCAAGGGCCGGACGGGCAGCAACTCGTCATCCGCTTCGTCGGCCCGGGCGAGACCTTCGGCACCGCCGCCGTGGTCGTCGGCACCGGCTATCCGGGCGACGCGGTGGCCGTGGCCGATTGCGTCGAGATCATCTGGTCGAAGGACGTCATGGCGGCGTTGATGGAGCGGCATCCGCCCATCGCCATGAACGCGCTGCGTATCGTCGGCCGCCGCCTGCGCGAGGTGCAGACGCGCCTGCGCGAGGTGTCGACCGAGCGGGTCGAGCGCCGCGTCGCCCACGCGCTCCTCCGCCTCGTGCGGCAGGCCGGCCGGCGGGTGGAGGGCGGCGGGGTGGAAATCGCCTTTCCGCTGTCGCGCCAGGACCTGGCCGAGATGACCGGCACCACGCTGCACACCGTCAGCCGGATCGTCAGCGCCTGGGACGGCGAAGGCATCGTCGAGAGCGGCCGCCAGCACCTCGTCATCCGCAAGCCGCACCGGCTGGTCGCCCTGGCCGAGGATCTGCCGTCCCCGGACGCCCCCACGGACGAGGGGGAAAATCCGCCACCGCCTTTGCGCAAGCGCAAGGACCGCGCGCCGCGGTCCGGTTAACGTGGCGCGCATGGACATGCCGACGCCCCGCGCCCTACCCGCCGCTGACGACATGATCGCCGCCGTGCTGGAGCGCTGGCCGGCGACGGTGGCGGTGTTTCTGCACCGCCGCATGGCCTGCGCCGGCTGCACCATGGCACCGTTCATGACGGTGGACGAGGCCGCCGATTCCTATGGCATTCCCCTCGCCGACCTCCTCGTCGAGCTGCGCGCCGCCGCCCAGGGCAACGCCCCGCAGGGCCCCTTCGAGCCGCCGCTGCCGCACGGGTGAGGACGGACGCGGACAAGACCGCTCTACCGCGGAAGGCCGACGCGCAGAAGCAGGAAGACGAACGCGATGATGCCGACCACACCGGTCAGCAGTTGCCACGTCGTCGGAAGCTGGGACACGCGCCCGTCGAGGCGCGCGAGATCACCGCGAACGCTGCCCAAGTCCCCGCACACGTTCGTCCTGTCGCTACCCAGTTCTCTCGCCTCCTTACGGATCCCGGTGAAATCCATACACATGCCGGCGACCAGGGCTTCCATCCCCCAGAGTGTGGCCTTGATATCGCCGTCCTCCTCCGATCGGGCAGGGCACGATGCGATACACGTGACGATGGCATGAACGCGCGTGTTTGTTCGCGTCCATAAAAAAGGGCAGAGGCCTGCCCGGCCCCTGCCCCCTGGCGTCGCCCTCGCACAGCTTACTTCTGCGCGACCTTCACCTTCAGCTCGTTCACCACCTCCATCACCGACATCATGCCTTTGTCCTCATGGCCCAGGATGTGGCAGTGGTAGACGTAGGTGCCGATCTGCTCGACCGCGTTGAAGTTGATCACCACGAACGCGCGGCCGTAGGTCTTCTCGTCCTCGCTGGCCGGCGGCAGCGGCAGCGTGTCGTGCCACACGTCCACCCCGCCGCCGTCTTCCGGCAGGTAGAGGCCGTTCATCGTGCCCTGCGGGTCGACGATCGGGCCGCTCTTGACGCCGATCGCCTTCAGCTCGTCGGCGCGTGCCAGACGGAACTTGACCTGGTGCATGTGGAAGTTGTGCGGGAAGTTGGTGGTGTTCACCAGTTCCCACACCTCCGAGGCGCCGAAGGGCGAGCAGACGTGCTGGATCGACGGGTCGAAGGCCGTGATCGGCATCTGCGCCTTCACCACCTTGTCGCCCTTCATGATGCTGGCGCCGAGGCCGAAGTTGTTCTTGTTGGCCACGTCGAAGCCGAACTGGATCTGGCGGCGCTCACCCTTCCCCAGACCAATGCCATACTTCGGCCGCTCGAAGCACGGGCCGACACCCTGCGTGCTGGCGTTGGCGGTGCTCGAGCCACCCATCGCCGGCGCGGCCTTCTCGGCCGTGGTGGAGTGCGTGGCGTGCGAGCCGTGCGAGCCGTGCCCGTCGGCCTTGCTGGTGCGCGCCGCCGCCGAGGCGACCGGCGTCGCCTGCGAGGAGGCCATGACCCACGGCTTCTGCACCGACAGCTTCGGCCCCGGCGCCTGCGCCACGGCCGGCTTCTCGATGCTCACCGCGGCCAACCCCACGGCCGGACCGGTCAGGTTGGCAACGGCCTTGGTGACCAGCACCAGATCATCGGACGTGTACTTGGACGAGCCGTCGTTGCGCACCAGGATCTCGGTGCGCGCGGCCGGCATCACCATCAGCTCGGTCAGCTTCAGCGCCTGCACGCGGTGGCCCGTGCCGTTCGGCTTGCCGGCGGTGACGCCGTCGACGGTCAGCACCTCCATCTCCTGCGCATTGCCGTTCTTGTCGAGCAGTTGGAGCACGTAGGTCTGGTTGGAACTCATGTTGGCGAAGCGCCAGAGCTTGTTGCGCCCCGCCGGAACGTTCAGGTTCGGGTAACGCTGGCCGTTGATGGTGAACAGCCAGAACTGCTTCGCACCGGTGCCCGTGTCGGCCGGCGCGCAGTAGCCGCCCGGCGAATAGGTCTGGCCCGTGGGCGTCACGCACGTCGGCTTGCCGACGATGGTGGCCGTCTCGCCGTTGGCGTCCTCCGGCATCACCGTCGACTGCAGCGGCATGTCGCGCAGGATCATGTATTCGACGTCGGTGGCATCGCGCAGAGCCTTGGTGGCGACCGGGTCGGGCAAACCGCCGGGACCTTCGACGACGATCTGGTCCTTCGGCGCGCCGATGGAGATCAGGCCGGCCATGCCGCTGCCCACCTGCGCCGAGGTGACGCCGTGGATGTGCGGGTGGTACCAGTTGAGGCCCGTCGGGTAGGCGACGTTCTCCTTGCTGTTCGGATCGAACACCGCCTTGGGGATGACCTTCGGGATGTTGATGCGGTACGTGGCGCTCTGCGCCGGGTCCATGCCCGGGGCGAGGTCGACGAAGATGTTGTCGCCCAGCCCGGCCGGCGAGCCGAGTGGCCGCGGCGCCACGATCAGCCCGTGCGTGTGCAGGTTGGTGTGGTTGGTGGCGGCCGACGGCGGATTCGCGACCGCCGGCAGGAGGTTGTTGAGCTGGAAGTAGATGGTATTGCCGGCGTCGACCTCCATCACCGGGGGGTGATAGACGCCGTTGTAGGTGGTGGTGTTCACCGAATAGCCGCCGGTCAGCCCGGCGCCCTCCCGGCGGCCGCCGATGTTGGTCATCGTCGCCTGCTTGGCGTCGACAGTCAGCGCGATGCTGCCCGGCTCATGCTCGACGCGCTTGCACTTGTCTGAGCCCAGCGGAAGGGCGGCGTCGCGGCCCGAGCAGATGGGCGGCGCCACCAGCGGACCCGTCCCTGCGGCCCGATCGCCGGCCAGCGTCGGCCCGGCCGCCAGCAAGCCGATCAGCCCGACCGATCCCCACAGCACTGACTTCCAGCGCTCCCCCATGAACGTCCTCCATACGTCTGTATATTCGACAGGCTGTCGCCTGCCCATACAGGGTCATGAAGCAACAATGCTCGCGCTAGTGGAATATTTCTGCGAATTGCGACACGTTCCGACGGCCGCCGCACCGTGTCAGCGGGCTGCGCGCGTGGCGGTCTGTTGCTGGTGGGCGACCCGCAGGACGGCGCTGTCGGGCCGCTCGCGCGCTTCCCGTTCCAGGTGGTGCGCGGCGGCGAGGATGCCGGAGCGGGCGAGGCCCGGCTGCATGCGCGCGGCGATCTCTTTGAACCGCTGAACCTGTTGCAGCCGGGGATCAAGGAAAGAGGTGTCGAACATGGCGCTTCCTTTCCTGTGGCTTGCACCACTGAAGCACCGCAAGATTTCAGGCGTGTGTCGGCATTTTAAAACGAATCCGCGAAGCTTGTTTCAAAATGCCGCACTGCCCTCTCTTCCCTTACTCCCACTCGATGGTGCCGGGCGGCTTCGACGTGATGTCGTAGGTGACGCGGTTGATTCCCCGCACCTCGTTGACGATGCGGTTGGAGACGCGGGCCAGGAACTCGTGCGGGAACGGAAACCAGTCGGCCGTCATGCCGTCGGTCGATGTCACGGCGCGCAGCGCGCAGGCGTGGTCGTAGGTGCGGCCATCGCCCATCACGCCCACCGTGCGCACCGGCAGCAGCACCACGAACGCCTGCCAGATGGCGTCGTACAGGCCGGCGTTGCGGATCTCCTCCAGGTAGATGGTGTCCGCCTTGCGCAGGATCTCCAGCTTCTCCGGCGTGATCTCGCCCGGCACGCGGATGGCGAGGCCGGGGCCGGGGAACGGATGGCGCTTCACGAACGCCTCCGGCAGGCCCAGTTCGCGGCCCAGCGCCCGTACCTCGTCCTTGAACAGTTCGCGCAGCGGCTCGACCAGCTTCAGCTTCATGCGGTCCGGCAGGCCGCCCACGTTGTGGTGCGACTTGATGGTGACGCTGGGGCCGCCGGTGAACGACACGCTTTCGATGACGTCGGGGTAAAGCGTTCCCTGCGCCAGGAACTCCGCCCCGCCCACCTTGTGCGCCTCGCCATCGAACACCTCGATGAAGGTGGCGCCGATGATCTTGCGCTTCTGCTCGGGGTCCGACACGCCCTTCAGCTTGCCCAGGAACAGGTCGGCCGCGTCGGCGTGGATGAGCGGGATGTTGTAGTGGTCGCGGAACAGCGTCACCACCTCCTCCGACTCGCCGGCGCGCATCAGGCCGGTGTCGACGAAGATGCAGGTCAGCTGGTCGCCGATCGCCTCGTGGATCAGCACCGCCGCCACGGAGGAGTCCACGCCGCCCGACAGGCCGCAGATCACCTTGCCTTTGCCGACCTGGGCGCGGATGCGCTCGATCGCCTGCTTCTTGAAGGCGGCCATGGTCCAGTCGCCCTTCAGCCCGGCGACGCGATGCACGAAGTTGGCCAGAAGCTGCGCGCCGTGCGGGGTATGCACCACCTCCGGGTGGAACTGCACGCCGTAGAACTGGCGGCGGTCGTCGGCCACCACGGCGAAGGGCGCGCCCTCGCTCACCGCCACGGGGCGGAAGCCGTCGGGCAGCGCGTTCACCCGGTCGCCGTGGCTCATCCACACCTGCTCGCGGGCACCGGGCTCCCACAACCCGTCGAACAGCGCGCAAGTCTCCTTCACCTCGATGAAGGCGCGGCCGAACTCGCGGTGGTCGGAGCCGGCGACGTTGCCGCCCAACTGCTGGCACATGGTCTGCTGGCCGTAGCAGATGCCCAGCACCGGCACGCCCATCGTGAACACGCACTCCGGCGCGCGCGGCGCGTTCACCTCGGTCACCGAGGCGGGGCCGCCGGACAGGATGATGGCCTTCGGATCGAACGCCCTGATGCGCTCTTCCGTCATGCTGAAGGGGTGGATTTCGCAGTACACGCCGGCCTCGCGGACGCGGCGGGCGATGAGCTGGGTCACCTGCGACCCGAAATCGAGAATGAGAACCCGTTCGGCGGACATCGGCATACTTCCTGGGCGGTGAAGCGTGCTAGATGCCCCTCCCCGCCCGCCGGGTCAAGCGCTTTACGGACCGCTTCGGGGGCTTGCGGAGCAGAGATGCGGCAGAAGCATCCGTGTTCAAGCCCACGTCTACCGCACGTCTACCGCACTTCCGGGTCGGCCGACATCCGGGCCAGCGGCACCAGGTCGCGCCAGCCGTAGGCGATCTCCACCAGGTCGGCGCCGGCGAAGCGGGTCGGGCGCTCGCCGATGCGCTGGCCGCCCAGGCGTTCGTAGAACCAGCGCGCCGGGTTGTCGCGCAGGCACCAGACGATGGCCGAGCGCGTGCCGACGTCGAGCAGCCGTTCGGCCATCGCCGCCATCAGCCGCCGCCCCAGGCCCAGCCCCTTGGCATCATCGAGCAGGTAGAGCGTGTAGAACTCCCCCGCATAGCCGTCCAGGCACGTGCGCTGCGCGCCGTAGCCGCCGAAGCCGACCAGCCCGTTGGGCGAATCGTCGGCCACGACGGTGCCCTGGCCCAGGCGGATCGCCTCGTCGATCAGCATCGCGTACCACTGCCGCTGCAGCCGCGCCTCCGACAAGCCCAGCAGATAGCCGGGCGGCAGCATGGTCGGATAGGTCGAGCGCCAGCTCGCCACATGCACCTGGGCGATCCGCAGGGCGTCGCCGGGTGCTGCATCGCGGATGATGGTCACAACCAGCACCTCCACCCCACATCAGGCCGTAAACCTGATGTGGGGCGGTGACGTGGCTTTTCCAGCGGCATGGCAAGCCGCGTGGAAGGCGACCTCTATTGCGACGCGCCCACCTGCTTGCGCGGGTCCTGCGACGGGTCGACGTAGTTCAGGTCGAACGGCCCGGTGCCGTTCACCTGGATCACCGTCTCGCCGGTGGTGACGGCGTAGTGCGGCTGCATGGCCGGCATGAAGGCGAAGCCGCCGGCCGGCAGCGCCTGCACCTTGTCGCGGTCGCCCGAATGGCCCATGCCGACGCCGAAGGTGCCGGAGAGGACCGTCACCGTCTCCGCCTGCGAATGCCAGTGGGCCGGCACGCGATAGCCGTCCGGGAACTTCACGCGGATGGCGAAGGGGCCGGGGTCGGCCGGGTTGCCGGCCAGCACCGACCACTGCGCCCCGGCCGGCAGCGCGCCCAGCGGCTCCCATTGCAGGGTTTCGTTGGTGTGGATCGCATGCTCGCCGGCCGACCCGGCGAGCGCGACCGGCGCGGTGCCTACGGCGAGTACGGCCAAGGCCGCCGGCAGGATCAACGTCGCGCGCAGCATGACATCCTCCCCGTTCGTGGTGGAGCTTCCAGGCTACGTCCGTTGAAGGCCACGGGTCGAACGGGGGAAAGGCGACCGGCCGGCGCGGACGGATGCGGACGCGACGTTACTTGGGTGGGGAATACCCCCCTCAGCTCCGCCAGAACTGCGGCATGAACAGGATCAGCACGGTGAACAGTTCCAGCCGCCCCAGCAGCATGCCGAACGACAACAGCCACTTGGCGCCGTCCGGCAGGGTGGCGAAGTTGCCGGCCGGCCCGATGATGGAGCCGAGCCCCGGACCGACGTTGGCCAGCGAGGTGACCGCCGCGCTGGCGCTGGTGATGAAGTCCAGCCCGAACGCCATCAGCGCGATGGTCAGCAGGCTATAGGCCGAGAAGAACAGTGCGAAGAACACGATGACCGAACCCAGCACGTCGTCGTCCAGCAGCCGGTTGCCGTACTGCCGCGGGAACACGCCGCGCGGGTACAGGAGGCGCAGGAAGTGGGTGCGCAGCAGCACCGCCATGACCTCGAACCGGAAGATCTTCATGCCGCCGGATGTCGATCCCGTGCAGCCGCCGATGAAGGTCAGGCCGAAGAACACGCCCACCGCCAGGTTGCCCCACTGGCTGTAATCGGTCAGCGCATAGCCGGTGGTGGTGACGACCGACACCACGTTGAACGCCACCAGCCGCAGCGCGTCGAGGAATTCATAGTCGCTGCGCCACGTCAGCCACAGCGACAGCGGCAGGATCACCGCCGCCAGGAACGCCATCAGCGACCGCACCTGGCTGTCGCGCCACAGCGCGTCGGTCTGCCCGGTCAGGGTGCGCACGTACAGTACGAACGGCAGGCCGCCGGCCAGCATGAAGAAGGTCACCAGCCAGTGCAGGACCGGGCTTTCGAAATGGCCGATCGAGTTGTCGGACGTCGAATAGCCTCCGGTCGAGACGCTGGTCAACGCGTGCACCACCGCCTCGAACGGCGTCATGCCGGCGGCCCAGTAGCTCAGACCGCACACGATGGTAAGCCCGGCGTAGACACCGCCGATGGCCTTGGCGATCTGCTGGGCGCGCGGCAGCACCTTGGCCGAGCGGTCGGAGGATTCGGTGCGGAACAGTTGCATGCCGCCGACGCGCAGCGCCGGCAGAACCGCGATCGCCACGGCGATGATGCCGATGCCGCCCAGCCACTGGATCAGCGCACGCCACAGCAGGATCCCCTCCGGCGTCGAATCCAGCCCGACCAGCACGGTCGACCCCGTTGTGGTCAGGCCCGACATGGTTTCGAAGAAGGCGTTGGCGTAGTTCAGCGACAGGTCGGGGAAGTGGCAGAACTGGAACGGCACGGCGGCGAAAGCCGCGGTCGCGCACCAGCTCAGCGGCGTCAGCAGGAAGGCTTGGCGCAGCGACAGCCCGCCGCGCACCTCGCAGCGGGTGGCCAGCGTCAGCGCCCCGCCGCACGCCCCTGTGAATCCGGCCGATCCCAGGAACACCTTCCAGTCCGGATTGTCGTAGAACCCGTCCACCGCCGCGGGAATCAGCATCGTCGCCGCCAACGCCAGCAGCAGGATGGACACGACGAACAGAACCGGCCGGAAGTTGGGCATGACGGGTGGGCAGCCTCAAGGGAGGGATTTCGTGGGTTGGGCCAAGCGCCAGCGCGGCCCGACACTCCGCGTGAAGGGTGTCGGGCCGCGCTGGCGCTTGGCCCAACCCGCGGGAAACATGAGGCTAGAAGAACTCCAGCCCCACGGCGAACATCCGCTCCACCTTCCGCACCAGATTGGCGGTCGCCATGACGATGACGCGGTCGTGCGGCTGGATGTTGGTCTGGCTGTTGGGGATGATCACCTCGTCGCCGCGCACGATGGCGCCGATCAGCATACCATGCGGCAGGCCGATCTTGCCCAGGGGCGCGCTGACCAGCCGCGAGGTCTCCAGCGCCTCCGCCTCGACCACCTCGCCGAAGCCCTCGCCTATGGTGTGCACGGCGGCGACCCGGCCGCGCCGGACGTGCCGCAGGATCGACGACACGGTGACGGCGCCGGGGCTCACCACCACGTTGATGCCCAGCGCGGCGATGATCGGCTCGTAGGAGGATTTGTTCAGCAGCGTGACGGCCCGTTGGCAACCCGCCTGCTTGGCCAGCAGCGAGGCGAAGACGTTCGTCTCGTCGTCGTTGGTGACGGCCACGATGGTCTCGGCCCGGTGGACGTGCGCTTCCTCCAGCACCTCGCGGTCCAGCCCGTCCCCCCTCAGCACCACCGTGCTGGGCTGGAGCGAACGGGAGATGTACTCGGCCCGCGCGGCGTTCTGTTCGACGATCTTCAACGAGACACCGTGCATCTCGCTCTCGATGATCCGTGCCAGGTTGAAGCCGATGTTGCCTCCACCGACGATCACCAGCCGGTGCGCCACGCTCTCCGTGTGCCCGGCCATGCCGACCACCGTGTCGATGTCGCTGGTGCGGCTGACGAAATAGATGTCGTCGCCCAGCCGGATGGTGTCGTTGCCCTTGGGCACGAAGCCGCGGCCGTCGCGGAAAATCGCGACCACCACCGCCCGCAGTTCGGGAAAGGCCTCGGTCAGGCGGCGCAGCGGCGTGTCCAGCAGCGGCGACCGGCTGGTGCAGTGCACGCCCACCAGATGCACCTTGCCGTCGGCCAGCGGCACCATATCGAAGGCCCCCGGCAGGCGCAGGCGCCGGGCGATCCCGCGCGCCACCTCGATCTCCGGCGAGATGATGACGGAGATCGGCATGTGCTCCGCGGCGAAGAGCTTCTTCCATTCCGGCTTCAGGTAGGCGTGCTGCCGGATGCGGGCGATGCGCACCGGCACGCCGAACACCGAGTGCGCGACCTGGCAGGCCACCATGTTGACTTCGTCGGAATGGGTGACGGCGATCAGCATGTCGGCATCCGCCGCCCCGGCTTCCGCCAGCACATCGGGGTGCGAGGCGTGCCCGACCAGGCCGCGCACATCGTGGCTCTCGTCCATGCGCTGGGCGAGTTCGGTGGAGACGTCGATGACGGTGACGTCGTTGTTCTCGGTGGACAGGTGCCGGGCGATGCTGGCGCCGACCTGCCCCGCCCCGCAGATGATGACCTTCATCCGACCGTCCCCCTTGAGAAACCTGTCCCGACGTTCTTACCAGCGCAACGCCCGCCGCAGAAGGTCGGATCCGCGGGGAGGGGCGGAGCTGACGATGCCCCTGGGATGTGCGATGGCGGGCGCGCCATTTGGGTGCGTTCCACCCGCTTCGCCCACCCCTAGGAACACCGCACAGCCGCCGAGCCACAAACAAGCCCTTCCCCCCTTGAGAAAAAGGGCTTTTTGAGAGGTGCGGAACCGCCACTACGCTTTCTTCACGAACTCCGACTTCAGATTCATCGCGCCGATGCCGTCGATCTTGCAGGAAATGTCGTGCCCGTCGGCTCCATCGACCAGGCGAATATTCTTCACCTTGGTGCCACCTTTGACAACCAGCGACGAGCCCTTGACCTTCAGATCCTTGATCACAGTCACCGTGTCGCCGTCGTTGAGCACGTTTCCGTTGGCATCCCGCACGCCCTGCCCCTGCGAAGCCCCCTCGCCGGACTCGTCGACAGCGGCCTGCGGGTTCCATTCATGCGCGCACTCCGGGCAAATCCACAGGCTGCCGTCCTGGTAGACGTGTTCGGAGTTGCACTGAGGGCACTTCAATTCGTTGTCCATCGTTTTCCTCGTCGATTGGGCGGGCATCCTAGTGCACTGACGTACCGATAGGAATAACGAGCTGCCAGCGGCACCCGATTCCGGCGCCCTGCCCCATCCGCACATTCACCGAAGCCACCGGATGAAACACTCGGCCCCGGAGCGCTTCATCCGGTTGGATCCGGTTACAGCTCGCCGTCTCGTTCGTCGGCTCCCGCTCCCTCGCCCTCGGCTCCGGCCGGCTCCGCCGCCTCCTCGGCCTTGCGCACCATGACGGCCGCGAAGAACCCGTCGGTGTCGTGCTGCGCCGGACTCAGGCGCAGGTAGGGGCCGTCCACCGGGCACGGCCCGGCGTTCTCCTCGGCCCACACCTCGGCCACCGGCTTCACCGTGAAGTCCGGGTGCGTCTCCAGAAAGGCCTCGATCTGCCGTTCGTTCTCCTCCGGCAGGATGGAGCAGGTGGCGTAAACCAGCCGCCCGCCCGGCTTCACCAGCCGCGCCGCGCTGTCCAGGATGCTCGCCTGCAAGGGCGTCAATTGCTCCAGGCCGGGGCCGAGCTGGCGCCAACGGCTGTCCGGGTTGCGGCGCCACGTGCCGGTGCCGGTGCACGGCGCGTCGACCAGGACGCGGTCGAACTTGCGCTTGTGCCGCTTGACCCACGGGTCGCGCTCGCTGGTCAGCGGATGCGGCTCGATGTTGTGCAGGCCGGCGCGGCGGAATCGCTCGCCGGCGCGCTTCAGGCGCTTCTCCAGCACGTCGCAGGCGACGACGCGGCCCTTGTTGTTCATCAGCGCGGCCAGCGCCAGCGTCTTGCCGCCGGCCCCGGCGCAGAAGTCCACCACCTGATGGCCGGGCTTCGGCGCCGTCGCCACGGCCACGAGTTGCGAGCCCTCGTCCTGGATCTCGACGAGGCCGTCCTTGAAGGCGTCGACGCCGGCCAGCGGCGGCCGGCCCTTGACGCGCAGCCCGAACGGCGACCAGCGCGTCGGCTCCGCCGTGATGCCGGCCTTGGCCAACGCCGCCTGCGCCTGCTCGCGCGTCGCCTTCACCGGGTTGACGCGCAGGTCCAGCGGGGCGGCGCCCAGCAGTGCTTCCATCTCCGCCGCGAAGCGATTGCCCAGCGCGGCGCGCATGGGCCCCTCCGCCCACTCCGGGCACTCGACGCGCGCCGTCTCCGGCATGGCGGGGTGGTCGAGAGTGTGGGTGTCCAGGGCGCGGGCCAGCCTGGTTTCCGCCGGGTCGAGCGCGGCGGGGGCGAACTTGCCGCCGCTGAACAACTCCATAACCACGCCGGCCGACTTGCCGTCGCCCAGGATGGCGTTGGCGATGGTCAGCGCGCGCGGCGACGCCTCGTGGTTCTCGCGCGCCAGCCACCACGCGAGGCGGGCGTGGCGGCGCAGGATGGCGTAGACGGTCTCGGCGACGGCGTTGCGGTCCTTGGAGCCGATGTAGCGCCGGGAGCGGAAGAAGGCGCTCATCACCGCGTCGGCGGGGCGCGGGGTGGCGTCGATCTCGGTCAACAGGTCGATCACCGCCTGAAGGCGGGCAGCGGGGGTCATAACGGCTCCTATCGGGACGGCGGGGACACCAACGCGCCCCCGGTGGTCGATAACCCGTTTCCGGGGCGCTTGTCATCCCCGCTGATCCCGAGTCGGCGCAGGGCAGCCCTGGCCAGCCCACAATCGGTTGTGCGCGGCATTCGACCAACATTCGCGATTTCACGCGGTTCATCCCCGAACGATATAGGAATCAAACGGTTGCAGGAGGTTTGTGCAACTCGGATCCCACGCGGGCTGTGACATCCGCTTCGCGTTCACTTTGCATTATCGAGATTCGTTGACCCTTTTTTGTGCGCTCGCATAAAGATGGTCGAAGAACCCTTCTGTCGCCGCAGTAGAGGCAAGACGAAGGGAGCTTCTTCATAATGGAACCGGCGCGGGCCGGAACGGGGTGCGCGATGGCGTTGACGGGCGTGGGTGGCGTGCGGCGGGTGCTGGCGCGGGTGTCCGGTCTTTTCGCGATGGCCGCCCTGGCCGGCTGCGCGGCGAACACCGCCACCAACGGATTGCAGGCCACCTCGACGCACAGCCGCCCCTCCCTCGATCAGGTCGCCGAGGACTTCCGCGGCCTGACCGGCTGGGTGGAGGATGACCACGCCCCCGCCCTGTCCGCCTTCCAGCGCAGTTGCGGCTGGATGCGCGGTCAGCCGAACGACCGTGCGCTCGGCAACGCCGGCCGCGTCGCCAACTGGCGACCGGCCTGCGACGCGGCGCGCGCCCTGCCCGCCTCCGACACGGAGACCGCCCGCCGCTTCTTCGAAGCGCACTTCACGCCGGTGGCGCTGGGATCCGGCACCGAGGGGCTGTTCACCGGCTATTACGAGATCGAGCTGAACGGCTCCTGGACCCGCACGGACCGCTTCAACGTGCCGGTCTACCGCGTGCCGCCGCGCCCCAAGAAGGGCTACCCGACCCGTGCGCGCATCGAGGCCGGGGCGCTGCGCGGCAAGGGCTACGAACTGCTGTGGGTGGACGATCCCATCGACGCCTTCTTCCTGGAGATCCAGGGCTCCGGCCGCGTGCGCATGACCGACGGCAGCGTGGTGGGCGTCCACTACGCCGGGCAGAACGGCCATTCCTACTATCCCATCGGCCGCTACCTGATCGACCAGGGCGTCGCCACGCCGCAGGAGGTGACGCTCCAGCTCATCCGCCGCTGGCTGAAGGAGAACCCGCACAAGGCGCGGCAGGTGATGAACCTCAACCCGTCCTACGTCTTCTTCAAGCAGCGCGGCGGCGACGTGGGTGCGCGCGGCGCCCTCAACACGCCGCTGGTCCCCGGCCGCAGCCTCGCCGTCGACCCCAGCCACGTGCCCCTGGGCGTGCCGCTGTGGCTGGAGCTGAAGGATGCGCCGGTCCCCGGCGGCGAACTGAAGCGCCTCGTGGTGGCGCAGGACACCGGCGGCGCCATCAAGGGCCCCGTGCGCGGCGACCTCTTCTGGGGGCCGGGCAACGACGCCGCCGAGGCGGCGGGCGTCATGAAGGCCCGCGGCCGCTACACCATGCTGGTGCCGCGCGCCGTGCCCTCCACCTTCCACACCGCCCAGCGCCAGCCGTAATCACTGTGATCGTCCGTCTGACCGAGGCCGCCGACCGCGCGGCCGCGCTGGCCGCCCTCGAAGAGATCTTCTTCGCCTCCAGCGTCCGCACAACCTTCGCCTCCGACGCCGAGCGCGCCGCCTTTCTGCGCACCTGGACCGGCTGGTACTTCGACCACGCGCCGCACGACGTGCTGTTCCAGCGGGACGCGGACGGCCGCATCGCCGGCTATCTCACCGGCTGCCGCGACAGCGCCGGGGCGGCCGAGCTGTTCCGCACCATCCCGAAATACGACGCCTTCGCCGACCTCTTCCCCCGCTTCCCGGCGCACCTGCACGTCAACGTCCGCCCGGACCGGCGTGGGACCGGCGTCGGCGCCACCTTGGTCGAGGCCTTCGCCGCCGACTGCCGGGCCGATGGACGGCCGGGCGTGCACGTGGTGACCGGGGCCGGTGCCCGCAACGTGCCCTTCTACACCCGCAATGGCTTCACCGAGGCGGTCCGGCGCGGTCCCCTCCTGTTCCTCGGGAGAGTCCTATGCGCCACCTGATCCTGGTGCTGGCCGCCCTTCTGCTGGCCGCCCCGCCCGCCCGCGCAGGCGAGCTGAGCTACGCCGCCCGGCACGGCAAGGCGGACTTCCTGACCGCCCACCTCTACCCCGGCGCCAGCATCGTCCTGGCGCCCAAGCAACTCCGCGAGAACATCGCCGCGCTGACCTTCGACGACGGCCCGGACGGCACCAACGATCCGGAGATCCTGCGCATCCTGGCCGAGCACGGCGCCCCCGCCACCTTCTTTGTGGTCGGCCGCAACGCCGCCAGGCACCCGCGTCTGCTGCGCGAGATCGCCGCCGCCGGCCACGAGATCGGCAACCACACCTTCGAGCACGTGCGCCTGATCACCCAGAACCCGCAGCAGCAGGACGCGGCGCTGCGCCGGACCAACACGCTGTTGTCGGCGGCCGGCGTGGCGCCGCGCTGGTTCCGCCCGCCCTTCGGCTCCTATGACGAGCACACGCTGTCCGTCGCCCGGGCCAACGGCCTGGAAACGATCCTGTGGACCATCGATTCCAAGGATTACCGCGACCTGCCCGCCGCCGTGGTGGAGGAACGCGTGATGCGCGATCTCGCGCCGGGGTCGGTGGTGCTCATGCACTCCAACCACCGCAACACGGTGGAGGCGCTGCCGAACATCCTCGCCCGCGCCCGCATGGCCGGCGTGCGCTTCGTCACCCTGACGGAGTGGAAGGCGCTGATGGAGCGCGCCACCGTGGCGCAGGCCGGCGGCGAGCGCGCGGTGAACTGAAACGAAAAGAGCGACGGAGAGGGGCTGCTCAGTTCCGAAGCCGGTCCAGGATCTGGCGGCCGTGATCGGCTCCGCCCAAGAAGACGGCGAGGATCCGAACCTCGGACAGCGGCTCATCGATCTCGAAGTAGAAGACGAACTTCTCGCTGGTCACGGTGCGAATGCCGGACCCGATATCCCGATGCTCGGTGCCGCGGTGCGGACGCGCTTCGAAGGTCCGCATGTAGGCAAGAGCCTCGTTTATGCGGGCAGCCGCCCGCTCCATCGAACTTTCCAGGTCGTCCCCGAAGTCCTGGTAGACCTGGACCAGATGATTCTCGATGAGGTCGAGGTCGCGCGTCACGCCCGCCGCACGGCGGACCCTATAGCGCCGCACGCGCGATCTTCTTTCTCTCCAGCATTGCGCGCGTCTGCGCCTCGCCGTCGTCGAGATCGACGAAGGCACCGGCGCGGCGCCGGTCGATCAGCAACCGCAGGGCCTCGACCTCTGCGCCATGCAACTCGTTGTCGCGCCGCAGCATCTCAAGCCCGCGCTGGAGAACCGCGCTGAGACTGGGATACTGCCCGGCCTCGACGAGACCGCGCGCATAGGCTTCCTGCTCATCGGTCAACGAGATCGAAGTCTTCACGGTCATGGCCACCCCCTGGCAGCCATATACTACCCAGTAGCACCGGCCGCAAGGGGCGGCCCGTGGGGCCGCCCCTCATGTGACGCTCAGGGCGCCTTGCGATCCGGGTCCAGCGCGTCGCGGACGGTGTCCTTGGCGCCGCCGACCGCGTTCTGCGTACGCCCCTCGGCCTTGTCCATCTTGCCTTCGGCGCGCAGCTTCTCGTCGCCCGTCAGGTTGCCGGCGGCTTCCTTCAGGTTGCCCTTCATCTTCTTGCCGGCGCCCTCGATACGATCCTTGTCCATGGCAGACCTCCGAATGGAACGGTCCACCACCAACAGCAGCATGTAGAAAAAGTTGCGGCCGTTGCGGGACTTCTCCCCCAACGGCCGCAGCAGCCTCCGCGAAGAGTAGAAGCTTACCCCTGGCGATAGTTCGGCGATTCGTTGGTGATGGTGATGTCGTGCACGTGGCTTTCGCGCAGGCCGGCGTTGGTGATGCGCACGAACTGGCTCTTCGTCTGCATCTCGGGGATGGTGCTGTTGCCGGTGTAACCCATGGCGGCGCGCAGGCCACCGATCAACTGGTGGATCACCGCCGACACCGGCCCCTTGTACGGCACGCGGCCTTCGACGCCCTCCGGCACCAGCTTCATGGTCGACACTTCCTGCTGGAAGTAGCGGTCGGCCGAACCGCGCGCCATGGCGCCCACCGACCCCATGCCGCGGTAGCTCTTGTACGAGCGGCCCTGGAACAGGATGACCTCGCCCGGGCTCTCGTCGGTGCCGGCGAACAGGCTGCCCAGCATGGCGCAGTCGGCACCGGCGGCGATCGCCTTGGCGAGGTCGCCGGAGAACTTGATGCCGCCGTCGGCAATGACCGGAATGCCGTGCTTCCGACACTCGTCCACCACGTCCATGATGGCGGTGAGCTGCGGCACGCCCACGCCGGCGATGATGCGCGTGGTGCAGATCGAGCCGGGGCCGATGCCGACCTTGACCGCGTCGACGCCCGCGTCGATCAGCGCCTTGGCGGCGTCGCCGGTCGCCACGTTGCCGGCGATCACCTGCGTGTAGTTGGACATGTCACGGGCGGCGCGGACCTGCTCCAGCACCTTGTGCGAGTGGCCGTGCGCGGTGTCGACCACCAGCACATCAACGCCCGCGTCGTACAGCGCCTCGGCCCGGCGCAGCCCGTCCGGCCCGGTGCCGGTGGCGGCGGCGACGCGCAGGCGGCCCTTGTCGTCCTTGCAGGCGTTGGGATAGGCCTGCGCCTTCTCGATGTCTTTCACGGTGACGAGGCCGATGCAGCGGTACTCCTCGTCCACCACCAACAGCTTCTCGATGCGGTGCTGGTGCAGCAGGCGCTTGGCCTCGTCCTGGCTCACGCCCTCGCGCACGGTGACCAGCTTCTTGGTCATCAGCTCGCTGACCGGCTGCTTGGGGTCGTTGGCGAAGCGGACGTCGCGGTTGGTGAGAATGCCGACCAGCTTGCCGGTGCCGCGGGCGTCCATGCTCTCGACCACCGGAATGCCGGAGATCTTGTAGGCCGCCATGATGTTCAGCGCGTCGGCCAGCGTGGCGCCGGGCGTGATGGTGATCGGGTTGACCACCATGCCGCTCTCGTACCGCTTGACCTTGCGGACCTCCTCGGCCTGACGCTCGATGTCCAGGTTGCGGTGGATGACGCCAATGCCGCCGGCCTGCGCCATGGCGATGGCCAGCGCGCTCTCCGTCACCGTGTCCATGGCTGAGGACAGCAGCGGGATGCCCAGCTCGATGGACTTGGTCAGCCGTGTGCGCGTGTCCACGTCGCCCGGCAGGACCGACGATTCCGCCGGAACCAGGAGCACATCGTCGAAGGTGAGGGCTTCTCGGATCTCAAGCACACGCGACATAGGCCGTCTCCCGCAATTTCGCGGCACTATACACAAGCAGATGGGCTTGTGAAGGCCCGGGACCCACCAAGTGTCGCGGTTACCGCAGCTCAGCCATGCTCTTCGCCGCGCCGGGCGCTGCCGCGGAAGCCGGTGGCGACCAGATAGGTCTCCGAGGAGTCCGCCCGGCTGGCCGCCGGCTTGGCGTGGCGCACGGTGGCGAAGTCCTGCTTCAGCTTGGCCAGCAGGTCGCGTTCCGCACCGCCCTGGAACACCTTGCAGACGAAGGCGCCGCCCGGCGCCAGCACCTCCTCGGCGAAGGCATAGGCGGCCTCGGCCAGCGCCATGATGCGCAAATGGTCGGTCTGCTGGTGCCCGGTGGTGTTGGCCGCCATGTCGCTGAGCACGAGGTTGGCCGGCCCGCCCAGCACCGCCTTCAGCCGTTCGTCGGCCCCTTCCTCCAGGAAGTCGGCCTGCATGGTGGTGGCATGCGGCAGCGGGTCCATGGGCAGGATGTCGAGGCCGACGACCTGCCCGCCCGTCTCTTCGGGCCGCACCCGCTGCACCGCCACCTGCGTCCAGCCGCCAGGTGCCGCGCCCAGGTCGACGACGCGCTGCCCCGGCGCCAGCAGATGGAACTTCTCGTCGAGCTGCAGCAGCTTGAAGGCGGCGCGCGAGCGGAAGCCGCGCTTCTGCGCCTCGGCCACGTAGGGGTCGTTCAGTTGGCGTTCCAGCCAGCGGGTGGAGGACAGCGACCGCTTGTTCGCCGTCTTGACGCGCACGGTCTTCTGGCGGCCGCCCGGCCGCGTGTTCGTTGGTTTCTGAGCCATGACCTTAGAGTTCCCTTCCGCCCTGCCCCGCGCCGATCAGGTCGACGAGGATCCCTTCGCGCAGGCCGCGGTCGGCGATGCGCAGGCGATCCACCGGGCAACAGTCGCAGATCGCCTCCAGCACCGCACAGCCCGCCAGAACGAGGTCGGCGCGTTCGGGTCCGATGCAGGGATGCCCTGCCCGACCGTGGAAGTCCAGCGTCACGAGCTTTCGAATGATCGCGCGGGCGTGCTCGACGCGCAAATGGCTGCCGTCCACCGCGCGCCGGTCATAGCGCGGCAGGCCCAGGTGGCAGCCGGCCAGCGTCGTCACCGTGCCCGAGGTGCCGAGCAACTGCACCTGCCCCTCGGCGAGCAGGCGGCGGATGCCGTTGCGCTCCTCGAACGGCTCGATCTCGGCCGCCACCTCCTCGACCATGGAGCGGTACTGGGCGCGGGCGATACGGTCGCCGCCGTAGCGCTCGGTCAGCCCGATGACGCCGCAGCGGATCGACACCTGATCCAGAACGCGCGGCGCCCCGCCCGGCGGCACCGCCAGCCACATCAGCTCGGTCGAACCGCCGCCGATGTCGAAGACCAGCGCATGGCGGTGCACCGGATCCAGCAGCGCGGCGCAACCGGCCAGCGCCAGCCGCCCCTCCTCCTGGCTGGAGATGATCTCGATGGCGATGCCCGTCTCGCGCTCGACCAGGTCGACGAACTCGACGCAGTTGGATGCCCGCCGGCAGGCCTCGGTGGCGACGGCGCGGGCGGCGGTGACGCCGCGCCGGCGGATCTTGGCGCCGCACACGCGCAGCGCGTCCAGCGTGCGCTCCATGGCCGATTCGGACAGGCGGTCGCTGCGGCTCAACCCTTCGCCCAGGCGGACGATGCGCGAGAAGGCGTCGATGACGCGAAAGCCGCCGGGAGCCGGGCGGGCGATCAGCAGGCGGCAGTTGTTGGTGCCGAGATCGAGCGCGGCATAGACCGGACGTATCGGCGCCGAAGCGCCTGTCCGGCCGGAGTCGCGTCCGGGTTCGAGCCCGGAATCGCCGCGCCGGAAGCCGTGCACCTGCAGATCCACCTCACCTCCCCACCCGTGGCGACCTGTCCCGGCCGCTCTGTTGAGCCTGACATGATAGCCCGATCCAGATGGCGGGCGAAACCCTACTTCCGCAAGAGTGCGGCGGCCGAAAATGCGATCGGCGCCGCAAAAAAGTCTTCACCGCCGCCACGTACGGTGTTACAAGGGCCACCCACGATGCGGAACGCGACGCAACGCCGCGGACCGCCGAGGATTGGGGGATCGTCTAGCGGTAGGACAGCGGACTCTGACTCCGCCAGCCTAGGTTCGAATCCTAGTCCCCCAACCATCTCTCCTGAGAATCCCGCTCCCAGCAAGGCTTTGCGCCCCGCGATCGGCACGCCGCCCCGTCATCGGCGGGGTTCGGCCAACCGACTGTGCCAATCCCCTGTGCCATCGGTCCCGCCGCGCCCCGCCCGGCCCGGAGACCGGCATGGCTGTCCTCACCCATCTCGCCCGCCGCGGCGCCACCTACGTCTGGCGCCGCACCCTACCGAAAGGTTTCGCCGAACTTCGGCGAACTCCGGACTACCGTTTGTCCACGCGATGCCATCTCCTGCCCGAGGCGGCGCGACGGGCGCGCCGCCTGGATGTCGCGTTCGACGCGGTGGTGGAGGCTCTCGGAACCATGATGGCGGGCGGGCTCACGCTCTCGCTGGAGGAGGTCAACGGCGTCGTGCGCGCCGCGCTCCAGCGCGTGCTCGACGAGACCGAGGCCGCCCGCGCGCTGGCCGGACCGCGCAGCCCCGAGGCGGCGCGCGCCGCCGCCGCCGCCCACCACGACCGCCGCGCCGCCCTGCGCCGGGCGCTGGCCACCAACGACCTGTCGGCCTTGCCCGCGCTGTGGCCCGCCACCGCGCCCCTGCTGGCCGGCCGCGCCCCCGCCGACGCGGCGCTGCTCGGCCGCGCCCTGCTGCGCGCGCTGGAGCGCGCCTGCGTGATCGACGCCGAGCGTGAGGACGGCGCCTACGACGACGGGGCGGTCCATTGGCTGCCCCACCCCTCCGCCGCGCCCGGCGGCGCACCGCCCGCTCCGGCAAACGCCGCCACCGCCCCATTTGCGATGCCGCCCGTCCCGGCACACGCCCCCACGCCCCCGCCGGCCGCGGCACCGGCCCCGCCGATGCCGTCCCCGGTGGCCGTAGCCTGGGCCCCCAAGGCCGCGTGGTCGCCGGTGATGGCGGGGACTGCGGCGGTGCCGGCGTGGATGGCCCCGCCCGCCGTCGCGGCCACCGCCCCACCCGCGCCGGCCACGGCGGCGGTCCACGCGGCCGCTGCGCCCCCGCCGCCGCGGCCCGAGCCGTCCGCCGCCACGCCGCCGTCGGATTCCCGCGACGGCGCGCCGCCGACCTCGGCGAGCCCGCCCATGAGCGCGCTGCTCGACGGCTTCCTGCGCCATCTGGCCGGCAAGGTCCACCCGGAAACCATCGTCGATTACCGGCAGTCGGTCGGCCTGTTCATCGAGCTCGCCGGTGACTGGCCGGTCGACAGCGTGCGCCTGGACCGGGTTCTTGCCTTCCGCGACGGCTTGCGCCGGCTGCCCGCCAAATACGGCCAGCTCCGCGAGTTCAAGGGCAAGCCGCTGCGGGACGCCATCGCCCTTGCGGACAGCATCGACGAGAGCGCCGACCAGCGCGTCGACGCGCGCATAGCCCGCGGCGAGATCCCCCAGGCCAACCGCATGCATGCCATCCGCGAGGCCCTGGTGCCGCGGCTGTCGATGAAGGCGGCGAACAAGCACCTCACCGCCCTGCGCGCCTTCTTCCAATACGCGCGCGAGGCCGGCCACACCGCCGGCGAGAACCCCGTCGCCAAGGCGTTCTACGCCAAGAGCCTGATCGGCAAGAGGGTCCGCGACGAGCGCGCGGCGTGGGAGCCGGAGGCCGTGCGCGCCGTGCTGCTGTCGCCGGCCTGGACGGGCTGCCGATCGCTGGCCGAGCGCACCACACCCGGCCCGCTGCTCGTCCAGGATGACTTCTACTGGACCTGGCTCGTGCTCACCCATCACCCCTTGCGCCTGGAGGAGGCCTGCCAGTTGATGGTCCGCGACGTCGTCCTGGTGCACAACATCTGGTGCCTGCGCATCGCCGAGGACGAGAGCGCCGGCCAGCAACTCAAGACCGACAATGCCGAGCGCCTGGTACCGGTCCACCGGCTGCTTCTGGATGCCGGTTTCCTGCAGCACGTCGACCGGCTGCGCCGCGACGGCGTGCGGGCACTGTTTCCGACCTTCCAGCCCACACAGGCCAGCCGTTCCAAGCAGTTGACGGAAAGCGTCGCGATCGAGATCCGCCAGCGTTTCGGCCGGAAGTTCTACAAGAAGATTTCGGCGTATCTGCGCGCCCTCGACCAGCACGAGGATGGTCGGGTCAACCACTCCTTGCGCCACACCATCGACACCATGCTGCACAACGAGGACGTGGCCTCCGTGCGGATCGCCGAACTGCTTGGCCACCAGCGCATGGGCGGCGGCGAAACGACGAACCGCTATTACAAGGGCGCCACCCTTGCCAAGCTGAAGGAGGCCATCGACACCATCGACTACGGGGTCACCGTGGGCGCCGACGGCCGCCTGGCCGCCCGCGCCGAGACAGAGGACAACGGCACAGTAATCCGTTTCGCGCGGCGTTAGCCTCTGTGCCGATCCGCTTTCAAGGGGGCGGCATCCGCCGCCACGAGGCTTCGTCCAGGGGCCGGCACAGACGACCGGGCCGCCAGCGACCAAGCCTCGGCCTACACCGGCGCGTGAGGTCAACCTTGCCGTCGGACGGGTCCGGGCGCGTTCCATTCGACGGAGCGTCCCGACCGGGGGCGGCCGTCCATCTCACGAAACCAGCGGGCTGGGGGCCATTCCCGGGACGAGGATCTCGACGGACCGCGTGGCGCGGCTCAGAGCGACGTACGCCAGGCGCCGACCTTGAAGGTCATCGGCAAAGTGGCTGGCGCTGAAACCGCCGATCAGCACGTGGTCGAACTCCCAGCCCTTCGCCTTGTGCACGGTGCCGACGGAACGTGTCGGGCGGCGTGGCGCCTGCTTGCGCGCCATGATCGTCGCGTCGAGCGCGTCCCGGGGATCCTCACCGTCGGCCGGACGCAGTTGGCCAAGCAGTCTCAAAGCCTCGGGGAGACGGATGGTCAGCCACTCCGGTGGCGAACGGAGGATTGCACCGGCGACCGCGCAGAAGGCGCACAGGCCCGGGTCGTCGTAGATCGGCTGGAACGCGAGCATGAAGGCCCGCATCTCCTGGTTCCGCCCTACGGCGATGCCCTGCTCACCGAGGGCCTTGGCGAGGGCCCGCTGACGCGCAGCGGTCATCCCGTTGGAGATGCGGTCGAGGAGGGCAACGAGAACGGCGGAGAGGCCCTCGGGGTTCCCCACGGCCGCCATCGCCTGATCCAGGGCCCAATAGGCGTTCTCGCAGTCGGAGCCCTCGTTCACCACCACGCCCCGGTATGCCGCCATATGGAGCCCCCACACGAATGCGTTGCGCCGCGCGAGAATAGCCACGCGACCGTCCACGCGGCGGCGCAGGAAGCTCTGGAGCGGTTGGCTGAGGAGGTGGGGCAGTCCCCGCCCGAACCCGGGGTCCGGCAGGTCCGGAACCCTCACGACGCGGACGCACGGCGGACATTCCCGGAGCGGCAGCGGCCGCCCCGAGCATAGCTCGGCGCGCGCGAACATGATCCAGTCGCCGAGATCCGGGGCATCCCGCCATCGCTGCGGGATGCCCAGTCGGAACCGGAGATCCGCTTCCCGCTCGATCTCGTCCCAGCCGATCGACCTCTCGTCCCCGCGTTCGTAGATCGCCTGCATGGGATCTCCGAAGATGCGCAGCCGCACCGCACCGACGTCGGCAATCCGACGGATCACCGCATGCTGCTCCGGCCTCGCATCCTGATGCTCGTCGAGGATGATCAACGGATGCCGCGCCGCGGCGAGCCGCGCGATGGTCGGCGCGCGAGTGAGCAGTTCCATGGCCTTCGGCGCCAGCTGCCCAAAGCCGATGCGGTCCCGGCCGGGACCGATCGCCCGCCGGAGCGGCGTTGGCAGCCCAAGCGCTGCGGCGTAAGGCTCCACCAGTTCCAGGCAGAACGAGTCGATGGTCGTCACCCGGACGCAGGAACGCAGTCCCTGCGTCCGGCGGGAAAACTCCTGGACAGCGGCGTTGGTGTGCGCGAGGAGGAGCACCTGGCCGCCTGGCGGCAGCTCATCGACGATGTCGCGGGCAAGGTCCGCTGCCTCGTACGTCTTGCCGCACCCTGCCGGCGCCTCGACCAGGACCGTCGGCGCAGCAGAGCGGAGCCCCCGCCGCAGGTCGGCAAGGCTCATGGGAGCATCGCCTTCAGGCGCCTGATGAAGTCCATCAGCTGGGCACCGATCTGCGGCGGCGTGCCGGCGGCCAACAACCCCCGCGCCAGGACAGCACCGCCCAGGCGCGTCTTGAACCAGGCGTTCCTCCTCGGGGTCATCGCCGCGTACAGGCCGCGCCGCACCGCCTCCTCCCCGTTCGCCTCCACGAGTCCGCCAAAGTCCCTCGTTCGCGCCCCACCGATGTGTCCGAGGAGCTGATCCTCCAGCTGACGCCGGGGGATGTCCTTCGCCTCCTCGGCCCAATCCAGGATGAGGGGCAGCTGCTCCAGGGGAAGGTAGCGCGCAATGGCATGCTCGATGTTGACGGCGCCGTTCCAGATGAACAGCGTGCAGCTCGCCGCGAGGCGCCGTCGGATCTCGGGATCGAAGTCTTCGTTGTCGAGGAAGCCGGCGCACGAGACGCCAGCGACGGCGAAGGCCCGGATCAGGTTCAGAACGTTCGGCTGCCCCTCGCCGTCAATGAGGTGAATCCCGGCCGCGTCGAGCGGACAGCCGAGCGGTCCCGGGAGCAGCTCTTCGAGCAGCCCCTGCTCGGTTGGCCCCTCGCAGAAGACCGGAACAGGGGCGAAAAACGTTGCCGGGTCATCGCGCAGCAGCCTGGTGATGGGATCGCCTTCGAACCGGACGGCCGCCCCGCCGTCACGCAGGTGCCAGATGGCGTCCTGAGGCATGCACCGCAGGACATACGGCGAGTGGGTGGTCACGAACACTTGGCCGTTGTCTCCGACCAGCTCGACAAGCCGCTTCGCCGCCGCACGCTGACGATAGGGTTCCAGCCCGCGTTCGGGTTCGTCCACCACCAGGATGGGATCTGCGCCCGCGAGGGAGGAGGACATCTCCAGCAGCGCGAGCTGGCGGGTGCCGGTGCCGGACATAGCAAACGGAATGGCGGTCGCCGGATCGTCGCCATGCAGCAGGGCCACCATGCCCGACAGCGGCATGCCGGGCGCCGGAATGAGTCCGAGATGTAGGGCAGCGGGGAGACCGGCGCCGTCGAACATACCGGAAAGCTTGGCCATCGCATCTGCGACCCCGTCGGGCAGCGCCAGTTGCTGGGATGCCGCGGCAACTGCTTGATGGAGCGAGGGCCTGAGATCGATCTTACCGAGGAACCGGTCGAGTACGCTTCCCGAAGCGATCCGCAGATCCCTGGCCGCGCGTTCCTCTCCCGAGAGTCGCGCGAGCATCAGCTTCTTGCGAAGCGGGATGGAGAAGGGTACGGGCTCGCCGGACGCCGGGATGATCTCGTGGAGCGCCTCCATGTCCGGGGTGCCGCGTACTCGGCAGACCAGCACGGGTTCCGCGCCGCCCTCGTCCGGCAGATCAGTCAGCGCATCGTTCAACCAACCGCGCACGAACAGCGGCAATCGTTCGCCGGCGAGCGCGCCGGTCGGCGGAAGCGTAATGACCGCCTCGATCTCGAAGCCGTCAGCGACCTGGCGCTTGTGGTAATCGAACTCGGAGCAGGCGCCGACGGGATACGGCGCCAGGAGGAGAGCAATCGCGGCGAGAACGGTGCTCTTGCCGGCGTCCCCTGGACCAATGAGACAGTTCACGCCTGGGCTGGGGCTCCACGCGAACTGGTGAAGGCCTCGGTAGCGCTGAATCGTGATGCGTCGGATCTGCATGCCGACGAACCTTGCCAGCACAACCGAAATACATGCAAAATTCCGACGATTCGCCGCCGGCAATGCATGCTGACGTATGCATATTCCTATTTTGTTCGCAGCAGGGATGCCTCTGCGATCTCTCTGGAGCGAGCTTGGTGGCCGACTCGGGCCATCCGCGCTCACACGGCCCTCCACACCTGACTGCAGCGAGAGCTTGGCACTCCGGAGCGACCGTGTGCTGTCTGCGGCCCCGGCAAAGGCTCAACGCCGTCAGCGCCACGCCTCTAACGCCGCCGCCAACTGGCCAACCGCTTTGCTGACCCCCGCATCGGCCGCGGTCACCTCCCTGGCCGCCGGCCCCATGCTGTCCGGCGCGAGCCCCGCTGTCAGCAGCGCCTCCAACCGTGCGCGCTGCGCCGCCGCGGCCGCGTGAGCCACGGCGGCAATGGCATCGGCCAGGTCGTGGGCGCTGTTGCCGGCTGGCGGCACACAGATAGGCCCGACCTCGGACACGGACACCGGCTCCGCAAGCCCTGGAAGACGGTACATACCATCCTTCGCGACAGCGGCCGGAACCCACTCTCCGCCGGGTGCGAGACGAACCCAGCGATGGACAATCTGGGGAATGCTCATCCGTGCAACCTCCTGACCATTAAGATTGTATAACTAACATTCTGCCTGTCTGACGCACCAAGACGCTGGGCACATCGACGCTCATGGGACCCGAAACGCCCCCGTTTACGACGCTGTCAGGCCGACGGACGCCGTCGTTGGGCACGTGGTGTCCGACATGCGGGCTGGCGCGTGGCCCTGCCGCGACCGACTTGTCGCTGTACACACCACAGCGACGGCCATTCTCCAATACGCCGGCGGGCCAGACCCTCCCTCGGTGGCCTGCGCCGCTGCGCAGCCGTCGGCGTCCTCGCTCCATCATCGCGAAGCCCGGCGTCTGGCTGTGGCGCGGTTCAGTTCCCCCCACCGCCTCCCGTTGGGCGCCGGTGGCCCCCTCCTAGCGCTATCATCTGATGGCGGACCTAGTGACACCTTGCGCCGCTCCAAACGTCCGCACGGCAATGGCGCTTGACCGTCAAGTGCCCGGCAACACGCCTGCACGGGTGCCACGCTCCCCACCGCCTCCCGTTGGGAGCCGGTGGCCCTCCCAGCGCTATTATCTGATGGCGGACCTAGTGACACCTCTGCTCCCCACCAAGGCGCTCCAGTAGCGTTTGGCCGTCGAGAGCGACACGCCTGCGCAGGCGGCGAGCTCACGCTGGGTCAGGTGACGACCGTTCGCGGCCGCCTGCTCCATCTGGGCAGACAGAATGCGGTGGGTTCGCTGGGCCTTGAGTTCGGCGGTATGCCGAGCCCCCGCCCTCTGCCGTTCAACCACCTCGTCGGCGCTCAAGGATTTGATCCGTGAGCTTCGGCCAATGCCCACCCCGGGATTGCGCCACGTCCATTTTGCAACGCTGCGCGCAGTCGAGTGCACCTCACTCAGTCGCAACGGCTTTGGGAAGTCGTTCAATACTTCCGCCTGCATCGCCACAGCAATACTCCACTCCTGCATGCAGAAGTAGTGCGACCGGGCGTGGTACGCCCAGAGGCGGAGGCGATTGAACAGGGCGCAGTTCCTCCCCAATGCCGATCCATCGGAAAATTCCAACCCGATTGGCCGCTCGAGATCCAATCCATACGACAACTCTTTGAGCGTGTACGGCTCAGCCCGTGGCGACGTGGTCACCCACTGCGGTGACAACGGGTTTTTGCATAGAAGGCCCGTGTAGCCACGGTCGGCTCCGAGGCAGCGGATATACGTCTGTTCGATCCGCTGGAGGTACGTGATCGGAGCGCGACGAGCGCTCGGCGATGTGCAAACGGGGTTTTCCAACTCATAGAGGAGATGCGCCTTGCCGAGCAGAATGGAACCTGGTTCCGGGGGCGTGCTGACGATCAAGTTCGGCGGCGGCAAGCCCGCGTCGACCCACGCGATCGCACCCGGCTCGTGGTCGATGTCGAACACCAGCCAGCGCCATTGATAGGGGCCATTGGGCTGTATCCGGCTATGGGTGATCGCCTGTTGGGCGCCTCGGATGTGAATGTAGTCTTTGACGTCGCTGCAGTAGGGGCGTTCAGGCAGAGTGGCGTAGAATCGATGAAGGGCCTCCACAATCGGCTCCAGACGTTCGCAACCCGGAGAGCCGGGATCGCGGAGGACGTCGAGCCGCCGATCCTGAACGCGAAAACACCTTCAACATTCCGTTAAGGACTCGTCGGGAAGGAGACGCGCCAGACCATGCTGCGGGAAGGAGGGCGCGATGGTCGCGCCCTCTCGCCGGATTTGATCACCCGCCATGCCGGTCAGGGGCAGGAGCTTCCCTCGCCCGAGCCATGCTTCATGGGCTGATGGGTCTCGGGGGTAGTCCACTCACCGTGAGCGAAAACGCCGACTTGGATGCTTGCGCCGAGTGGACGCCAGCGGACGATCAGCCCAACCTCCAGAACCCGTAGCAGGCCAGATAGAATGGCTCTTTCGACCACTCGTTGCTGGTCCGGAAAACCAGCAACGTCATGGTGCAATCGGGCGATTATGGGTGCTGAAAGCAGTTCTTCGACGAACGCCGTGACGGCCTCGCGCTGGCGCGTGGTGAGGCGCTCGTCACTGGGCGTAGAGACGGTCGGTGTGCCGCCGTTGATGATACGGACCAGTGTGTCGCGATCCCAGGCATACCACCGATTGGTGCTCGACATTCTCACAGCGTCTCTCATGTCCATTTCCTCCTATTCAAAGTGAACGTTCAAGAGAGCCGCTCAGGTCGCGCTCTTCATATGCTCCGTGAAAAGCCATTTGCTCGCACGAACATAAACTATTCGTGCGATCAAATGGGTGTATTATTGATCTGAAATATTGACCACATCGCGTTTGCAATCATTACGAGGAATTATTTACAGAATTGCGTGACTAGAGCAGAATTCACACTATTATCAATGATGTGCTTTCGCATCATTGATAGGAGCTATGGTCATGAATGACGCGCCAGTTACTGCTTGGCCTTTGGTTCGTTACGATGAAAGCTACTACGACATTCGCCACGTTGCCGATCACTTTGGAGTAACGGTCCGGACGCTTGAGCGCTGGCGAGATCGTGGCAAACTGGTCATCATCAGCCTGTCTCCGAAGCAGCGGGTGGTGAGTCGCGAGGCCCTGCTGCGGTTCGAGCTGACTCGCCGCGGCACCGACATTGGAGATTTGATCGCACGCATGCGCTCCACCGATGCCCCTGGCATCATGCTGACTCTGCTCGAAGAAGTGGCTCTTGCGAAGGCAAGCGCTGACCTTCCGGAAGCGGCCAGCACGCCCCAACCCGAATGTCGGGGAAAGTCGTGAATTGACGGGGTTTTCAGGCCAACTCGGTATTGCGGACGCGATCAAATGGGGCCTTTTGCAGCGTCCTTTGTCCCGCCTGTCGGCCTTTGTCCCCCATTGACTGCACCTGTCGCGATCATTTTGCCCAGCCGCACAGAGAGATGGCCCCGCCGCTCTCGGAAATGGAACATCATGCCCATCATCCACGACTCCCCGACCCTGGTCGACGTCACAGCTGCGATCGCAGCTGCGGACTTGCCTGATGCTCGCAAGTCCACGCTGACGAACGCCATTGCCACCGTCTGCCGTTGGCTCGGCAAGGCGCCCTATCAGATCCCGGCCGACCGGACCTTCACCACGCCGCTGCTCAAGAACCTCGTGCGCAGCCCGGCCCGCACGGGTGTCTCCCGCCAACGGGTCAAAAACGTGAAGTGCGAATTTGAGCAGGCCCTCGACGTGCTGATTCCGCGGGACCGCCTGCCCAAGTTGGGACGGGACGGCACCGGACTGGCGCCGGAGTGGCTCGCCCTCTGGCGGGCATGGCGTCCGCTCGTCCCCAAGGCCTACGGCCCGCTGAGCACTCTGATGCGCTGGTGCACCGTTCGCGGCATTCCTCCCGAGGCGGTCGACAACAGCGTCGCCGAGGCGGTCGCTGACTGGATGGTGCACAACGGCCGGCGGGCGGACCGCCCCATGGTGTTACGCCAGATCCGCGGTTTCTGGAACCAAGCGGTGCATCTCGTCCCCGGCTGGCCGCAACGCCCGATCACTGCCGCGCTCAAGCCGACGGTGCGGGTGTGCCTGCCAGAGGCAGATTTTCCGCCGCGGTTCATCGCGTCGATCGATGCCTTCTGCGCGGCCGCGCGCGCTGGCAGCGCTGGAGCAGCGCCGACGATGCTCGACGAATACGATGCCTCCGATGCCCTGGAATTCGAGCGACGCGAACAGCGCTGCGCCATCCTGGGCGAGGAGTCCACGGCAGCGATGCGCTCCGTGATCCTCGCCACCGCAACGGCCTTGGTCCGCCGCGAACGCGCGTCCATCGCCGCGCTGTCTTGCGTTGAGGACGTCATCACTCCGATCGGCTTCGCCTGCCTGTACGACAGCATCGTGGCTCGTCATCCCCGGGACCCCGCTACCGGCCAGTTCCGAAACGCCACGAATCGCCTGATCGAAACCCAAACGGGGCACCTGATGATGGCCGCTTTGCGACTGCCCCGGCATTGTGACCATGTGGTCAGCCAACTCCACCAACTGCGCCGGAGAGTGCACAAACGGCATCGCGTTTGTTCGGACATGACGGCAAAGAACCAGCAGCGCCTGGCCCAGTTCGACAACCCGAGGGTTCTCAAGGCGTTGCACGAAATGCCGATCACAGTCTTCAGACAATTAGAGACCGAGCGGACGGCCAATATTGCGGCCGGCCGGGTGCCGGTCTCCGCGCGCATGGCGCTGCGGGCCCTGACGGCTGTCGCCGTCCTACTTCTCAATACCCTGCCAGTCCGCCTGAAGACGCTGTGCCTCACGGAGCTGGACCGCAACATCATCTGGCCCGCCCGCCGCCAAGACACCGGCCTGCTGTGTTATGAGGCGTGGCAGACCAAGACTGATGTCGCAATGCAGGCCCCGCTCGCTCCGTGGAAAGTACGCCTGCTGGAGATCTATCGCGATGTCTATCGCCCGGCCCTGGCCGACATAACTGACAACCCTTATCTCCTGGCTTCCTCGAATTCCGAAGACGGCCGTCGAGGGCGTATGGACAGCTTCGGAGAGTTGATCGCGCGGCATGTCCGACGGGAAACGGGAGTCGAGATTAACCCTCACCTATGGCGCCACCTATCCAAGAAAGTCATGCTCGCAGCGGATGCGAGGTATGCGGATGCAGCTTCCGTTCTGCTCGGTCACGTGGAGGGACGGCGTGAGTACGGGGGAATTGCCTCGGAAATGGCAGCCCAGGCTCTGGAGCGTGCCGTCGTGGCGTCGACCTCCCGCGCTCGCGGCAGTGCCCGGCCCGGAGCGCGGAGGACCTCATGAATAGGCGAACCCGCCGGGGCCTTTCGCGTTACCGTGCATGGTGTGGAGAGGCAGCAATCAATCCGGACCGTCTGGAGGCGTATATCGCCCATCTCAATGCAACCGTTGCGCCCATGACAGCCATTGAATATCTGTGGGGGCTACGGCGAGCGCTGCAGGAACAGGAACCTGGCGCCGATTTGGTCTGGATGGAGCGCCGGTTGCGCCAGGTTTGGCGGGCATCGCCGGCCCGGCCATGCCGGAATGGCCCCGGGCTCGGTGCGGGCAGCGCCGGGCGGCGACGCCGGCTTCTCGTCGACGAGTGGCCGGCATTTATGCGCGAGGCGTGGCGCGCGGCCCGGACCAGCACCGACGCCGGCGAATCGATGCTCGACGAAGTAGAGGGGCAAGTGTTTCTGAACGATGCGGCGGTGAGTTGGTCGCCAGATACGATCGATCAGCGGGAACGGGCCATGGGCGCCTACCTGCGCCATCTGGCGGACGAGGGCTTGCCGCTCTCGGTCAATTCGACCGGTATCGAAAGTTACACAGCGGCGATGAAGGCTCGCGGTCTTTCGCCGAAATCGATTTCTACGCGGATCATTGGCATTCTACGCTTATCCGAAGTGATGTGGCCGCACCAGAGGTGGCGCTGGTTGCAATATCGCGCGTATGGCTTGTGCCGGCAAGCGAAGCGGCTCCCCGGCGTTCGAACCCCCGCAGCACAGTACATTCCACTCAAGGATTTGCGGGCCCACGGCCGAAAGCTGATGCAGCAGGCTCGGATGATGCCAAAGGGGCGCCGGGCTGCAGCCCAGTTCCAGGTCGGGCTAATTCTGAATTTCCTGACCCACCATCCCGTTCGTCGACGCAATGCCACGCGAATGGAGGTGATTGGGCTGGGGTTCGGCACGGCGGAATCGGAGGAAACGGGTCAACTCAAGCTCACGGATGAGGGCATCATCTGCACATGGCCGCGTACCAAGACCCGTCCGCGAGCGGAGCGTCTGGCGCAACCTCTTGTCGCTCCAATGCTCGAATGGCTCCACGTATGGCGGCCGTGCTTGGCCGGTCCGGAGTCCGGGCACGCTCTGTGGCTTTCGAACGCTCCTGGGAATATTGGCAAGCCGTTGACCGAGGGAGGATTGTCGGAGGTGATCGGGCGCGTTACGGCATCAGAATTCGGAATCCCGATTGGTCCCCATGCTTTCCGGTACATCGTCGCGACCACGATCGCCGATTTCCTGCCGGAGGAGGTTGGCGTCATTTCCACCCTCCTCGGACATCGCGACGCCAAATCGCTCCGCCCTTATGTCCGAGCCGCCAAGTCAGGGGCCGCAGCGCGCCTCTTCGAACGAATTGTGCAGGCTAGGACCTCGTTGGATACACCTGACCTTTCGTTCCTGCCCCGACGTCGTTTCCGGATTGGGCGTGCTTCCGGCCGGTGAATAGATTTTAATCGGTTCCAGCGAACGACCGCGCCTGCATCGATCTGTGAGCACGCCTCAAAAGCCGGCAAACTTGCCGGCTTACCCGTTGCGCTCTCTCTCCGGTGACGTCATGGTGGTATCACACGATTGCGGATACCCCAATGGCTGCCGTCTCCTTCACCAGCTTTTTCCCGGTGGGACGCCCCTTCAACTCGGGGAGTGGGCTGCGGCCATATGCGGGCGGCACGCATACGAGCCGTACGATCATGCTTGCGGAGCTGTCGACCCTGCTATCGATTGAGCCGCAACCGTCTGATCGCGCCGAGTATGCCGAGTTGATCATCCAGGACAATCGGCTTGGCAAGCAAACGGCCGCAACACGGCGACTGAGCTACACCAGGCTCGGAGAGCTGTACGCCCTGGACCCCACGGTCCCGCTTTTCCGAATTCTACGGCGGCTGTGGCACTTGGACGAGACCAGCCGGCCCCTCCTCGCCCTCCTGACCGGTTTGGCGCGGGACCCGCTCCTGCTGGCGACAGCGCCCGCCATCCTGCAACTGCGGCCGGGCGAGGACATGCAGCGGGGTGCGGTGCGGTCGGCCTTGGTCGAGGCCGTTGGGGATCGGCTCAGCGCAGCGGTGCTCGAGAAAGTGCTGCGCAACACGGCCAGTTCCTGGTCGCAGTCCGGTCATCTGGTCGGGCGTACGTTCAAGCGGCGGCAACAGGTCGCCGCAGCGCCGGCCACCGTGGCCTTTGCGCTGTGGATCGCCTGCCAAGCTGGGTTCAGCGACACGGAAGCCTTTCAGAGCGGATGGGTCAGCACACTCGACCTGGAGCAGCCGCATGCCCTGCGCCTGGCAGGCGAGGCGCGCCGTCTGCGACTGCTTGACATGGACATCGCCGAACAGGTCGTGACGCTCGACTTCGCGCGCCTCGACGGGACCTTCTGGGAGCGCTGATATGGCGAGAATCGAAGATCTTGCAAAGGTTTACGAACGCCACATCAAACTGCCGTGGCAGCGTACCGTGGCTGGTGCCCAGCGCATCATCATGCTCGTCTATGAGAAGGAAGCTGAGCGCGCCCTGAGGGCGCGCCTCAAGAACTTCGAGATCGCCACGGCTGAAGCCGGCAAGGCGTGGCGGACCGTCGACATCACGGACAGCTTTGCTGCCTGGATGGCGGGCGAAGAATACCGCGACGCGTACTTCGAGATGCCGGAGGACCTGCAACTGAAGCTGGATGCGGAGTTCGCCGGCTTCGTTGCGGATCGCATTCGATCGGCGCTGACCGACCCGGCGGTCGATGAGGACACGGTCGTTGCGGTCATTGGGGCGGGATCGCTCTTCGGCTTTACGCGCCTTTCGCGCGTGTTGACCCTGGTTGAGCCGGACATTCGCGGCCGGCTGCTGGTCTTCTTTCCGGGGCAGTATGAGGACAACACGTACCGCCTGCTCGATGCGCGGGATGGGTGGAACTACTTGGCCGTGCCGATCACGCTGCACGGAGGGGGAGCACAGTCATGAAGCTGAAGGATGTTCTGCTGCGCGATCCGGGCCAGACGCGTCTTGCCAACAACGGTCAGGCTCGCTTGGTCGACGACCGCGACACTGAGAAAGCCATGCTGGAGCTGCGGGAGGAGCTGAAGAGCTTCGTCTGCGAGGGCCAGTACGCCGACGGGATGATCAAGATCCTCCGCGCCTTTCTCAATGGCGGCACCAGCCTTCCCGGGGCCTGGGTTTCCGGCTTCTATGGCAGCGGCAAGTCGCACCTGCTGAAGATGCTCTGTCACCTGTGGCAGAACACGGCGTTTCCTGACGGCGCCACCGCCCGCGCCCTTGTCCCCAGCCTGCCCGACGAGGTGAAGGAACTCCTCAAGGAGCTGGACACCCAGGGCAAGCGGGCCGGTGGCCTGCTCGCCGCCGCCGGGGCCATGCCCAATGGGGGCACGGATGCGGTCCGCCTGACCATCCTGTCCGTCATCCTGCGCGCGGTCGGTCTGCCAGAGCAGTATGCGCCCGCCCGTTTCTGCCTCTGGCTGGAAGAGCAAGGCAAGCTCGATCACGTACGCGACGCGGTGAAAGCGGCCGGCAAGGACTTCAATGCCGAACTCAACAGCCTCTATGTCAGCCCGCTGATCGCCAACGCACTGATGTCGGCCATCCCGGACCTGGCCACCAGCCCCGGACAAGTCCGGCTTCTGCTCCGCGAGCAGTTTCCGCAGAAGCTCTCCGACATCACGACGACGGAATTCCTGGATGCCGCGCGGGCTGCCCTCAAGCTCCGCGGCCATGACGGCCAGATTCCGTTGACCCTGCTGGTCCTGGACGAGGTCCAGCAGTACATCGGCACGGTCCATGACCGATCGGTGCTGGTCTCCGAAGTCGCGGAGGCGGTGTCGAAGCAGATGAATGGCCGCGTCATGATCGTCGGCGCCGGCCAGAGCGCTCTGAGCTCAGCCCCCCACCTTCAGCGTCTGATGGACCGGTTCACCGTCCGGGTGCCGCTGTCCGACATTGATGTGGAGACCGTCACTCGGAAGGTCCTGCTTCAGAAGAAGCCTGCCGCACTGGGGGATGTGCGCAGCACGCTGGACACCCATGCCGGCGAGGTCTCCCGCCAACTGAGCGGCACCCGCATCCAGGAGGGCCCGGAAGACCGAGCCGTCATCGTGGATGACTATCCGATCCTGCCGGTCCGCCGCCGCTTTTTCGAAGAGTGCTTTCGCCAGCTTGATGCGGGGGGCACCCAGAGCCAACTGCGCTCGCAGCTCCGCATCGTTCACGATGCCCTGCACAAGCGGGCGGAGCGGAACCTGGGCACCCTGATTCCGGCCGACGAGCTCTATGAGGCGCTCGCACCGGAGCTGGTCAACACCGGCATCCTGCTGCGCGAGATCAACGAGCGCATCCTCCAGGTTCGGAAGGACGTGGGCGATCTGGCCGCACGCATCTGTGGCGTGGTGTTCCTGATCAACCGGCTGAAGCGCGAGGCCGGCATGGACACCGGCATCCGCTCGACCAAGGAGCACATTGCCGACCTGCTGGTCGATGACCTGACCGCGGACAACGGCAAGCTCCGGGCGGACGTCGACGAGACGTTGAAGCGACTGGTCGACCGGGGCGACCTGATGCCGGTGGACGAGGAGTACCGGCTTCAGACCCGCGAGGGCGCGGAGTGGGACCGGGAATTCCGGGCACAGCAGAACCGGGCCGCCGCAGACACCTCCACCGTCTATTTCCGCCGCGAACAATTGATCGGGGCCGAGTTCGAGAGCGCCATCAAGGGCGTGCAGCTGCTCCAGGGCGACGCGAAGGAACCCCGCAAGCTCGCCGTCCACCGCGGCGACACGGCGCCGCCGGCCGATACCAGCGTCATTCAGATCTGGATGCGAGACGGCTGGACGAGCACGGAAAAGCAGGTTCAGGACGCCGCGCGAGCCGCGGGCAACGAGAGCCCGACCATCTTCGTCTTCATCCCACGGGCGCATCCGGACGCCTTGAGGGACAACATCCGGGACATGATCGCTGCCAAGGCTACGCTGGACACGAAGGGCATTCCCTCCACCAAGGAAGGCGAGGAGGCGAAGCTCAGTATGGACAGCCGGCTGAGCATTGCGACCAAGGCCGTCCAGTCCCTAGTGAAGGAGATCGTCGGCCAGACCAAAGTGTACCAGGGCGGCGGAAACGACGTCATGCGCCTGACCGTGGCCGACCAGATCGAAGCGGCCGCAGAGGACTCGCTTGTCCGCCTGTTCCCCCGCTTCAAGGAGGCCGACAGCGGGCACTGGGAGACCGTTTTCAAGCGAGCGCGGGAGGGAGCCGACAATCCGTTTCAGGTGGTCGGCCATGCCGGCGCCCTGGAGACGCACCCGGTTTGCCAGCAGGTGCTGACCACTATCGGTGCCGGCCGGAGTGGATCCGACATCCGCAAAGAGCTTCAGGCGCCGCCGCTCGGCTGGCCGAAGGAGGCCATCGATGCGGCGCTGGTCGCTCTGCACAGCGCCGGGGTGGTCACGGCCGTGGCCAACGGGGAGGTAATCGCCCCGAAACACCTCGACCACAACCGCATCCCCAAGGCCGACTTCCGGAAGGAGGGCTTCACGCTCAGCGCCACGCAGAAGCTGGCCCTGCGGAAGCTCTATCAGGCGCTCGGCGTCCCCAATTCGGCGGAGCAGTTGGCGGCGAATGCGCCGGAATTCCTGTCCAAGCTCAAGGGCCTTGGCGCGGAGGCGGGCGGGCAGGCCCCCCTGCCGGCATCGCCGGACACCAAGGACATTGCCGACATCGAGCACCTGGCCGGCAACGAGCGGCTGAGCGCGATCCACGCGAAGGCTGAGGACTTCACGGCCAAAATCGAGACATGGACCGCGCTGAAGGACCTGAAGGACAAGCGCCTGCCGGCCTGGACTGTGCTGGATCGCCTGTCCGGCCACGCCCGCGGTCTGGACAGTGCCACGGACCCGCTGGAGCAGGCGGAGACGATCCGGGACAAGCGGCTGCTGCTGGACGGGACCGACCACGTCACGCCGGTGCGGGCCGCCCTGGCCTCCCTCCTGCGGGAGGAAGTCGGGAAACTCCATGCCGAGCACCTGAAGGCGCATCAGGCCGCAGAGACGGAACTCGCCGGCAACGCCCTGTGGGGCCGGCTCGCCGCCGACCGGCAGGCCTCCATCCTCACGGACGTCGGGCTGACGGCGCCGGCGGAACCCAACCTGTCCTCGGACGAGACGCTGTTGCAGCATCTCGACCGCAAGCCCCTGCCCACGGCTCGCACCGAAATCGACGCGATCGCCGGCCGGGTGCAGCGGGCGCTGGAGAAGGCGGCCAAGCTGCTGGAGCCCAAGGTCCGCATGGTCACGCTGGAGCGCGCCACGCTGAATACGCCGGAGGAGGTCGAGGCGTGGCTGGCGAAGGCGCGCGCGACCCTGACCGACGCGCTCGGCGACGGTCCGGTCATGGTGAGCTGACGAAAAGCATGCGAGCACAAGAACGTCTGAAAGGGAGCCTGTCCGATGGCATCGCTGGCGCGTGATCTTCGCCGCAATCTGGAGACCAAGGTCCGCGAGGCGCGGGTGCTGGCGGAGGTCGGGGCGCGCAAGGCGCTGGAACGGCTGGGGGTGCATCTGTCCGCCAGCCCCGGCTATCTGACCGACCAGGAGAAGAAGCTGCGCGCCAAGCTGCGAGCCCATGCCAAGCGGCTGGGCGACGAGCGCCGCTCCGACGGCAGCCAGGACATCAAGCAGCTGGTGCCGGAGGTGGCGTACGAGCACTGGCACCGCATGCTGTTCGCCCGTTTCCTGGCGGAGAACGACCTGCTGATCGACGACGGGCTGGCGCTCACCCTTGCCGATGTCCAGGAACTGGCGCGGGAGCAGGGAAAGGACTGGCTGGACCTCGCCGCCGGCTATGCCCAGCGCATGCTACCGGAGATCTTCCGGACTGAGGATCCGGCGCTGGCTCTAGCCCTGCCGCCGGAGACGCGGTCGGCGCTGGAGGACCGCCTGAAGGCCCTGCCACCCGCCGTGTTCCAGGCCGACGACAGCCTGGGCTGGGTCTATCAGTTCTGGCGCACTGACGAGAAGGAGAGGGTCAACAAGTCGGGCGGGCCAATCGGGGCGGACGAGCTGCCGGCCGTCACCCAGCTCTTCACCGAGGACTACATGGTCCTGTTTCTGCTGCACAACACGCTGGGGGCGTGGTGGGCCGGCAAGGTTCTGTCGGCGAATCCGGCCCTCGCCGCCCGGGCGGCGGACGAGGCGGAGCTGCGCGCGGCCTGCGTCCTGCCGGGCGTGGAATGGACCTATCTGCGCTTCGTGCGGGAAACGCGGGAGGATGGCAGCGAGGGAGGCTGGCGGCCGGCCGCCGGCACCTTCCCCGGCTGGCCCGGGGATGCGAAGGACATCACCGTCCTCGACCCCTGCATGGGGTCCGGCCATTTCCTGGTCTTCGCCCTGCCAATCCTGGCGGCGCTGCGCATGGCGGAGGAGGGGCTGAACCGGAAGGACGCCGTACTGGCCGTGCTGCGGGACAATCTGTACGGGCTGGAGATCGATTACCGCTGCACCCAGATCGCCGCCTTCAACTTGGCCTTCGCCGCTTGGCGCCTGATCAGCGAGTACGTGAAGCCGCCGGTTCTGCACCTCGCCTGCTCCGGCCTCGCCATCGGCATGCCGAAGCAGGAGTTCCTGAAGCTGGCGGACAAGGTGGCCCAGGCCGTCGATCCGCAGGCCAGGGCCGACCTGCTGGGGGCGGAGGCGACGCTGCTGAACGCGCAGGTGGACAGCCGTATCCGCACCGGCCTGTCCCGCCTGTACGACCTGTTCGAGAAGGCGCCGGTGCTGGGCAGCCTGATCGACCCGCGTCGGGCCGGCAGCGACCTGTTCGCCGCCGACTGGGACCTGCTGGAACCGATCCTGACGCAGGCGCTGGCCGACGGCAGCGACGAAGTGGCTGAAATGGCCGTCGCGGCCCAGGGCCTTGCCAAGGCGGCGGAGCTGCTGGCGAAGCGGTATGTGCTGGTGGCGACGAACGTGCCGTATTTGGGACGAGGAAAGCAGTCAGATTTGCTGCGAAACTGGATAGATGAGCACTATCCGAGATCAAAGAACGACATTGCTACCGTTTTCATGGAACGGCTGTTGGAGATGATTGTACCAAACGGGACTTTTGGTACCGTTGCTCCGGATAATTGGCTTTTTTTGCCAGCCTATCGTGATCTAAGGAAAACATCCCTGATCAGGAACGGATTAGATATTTGCGCCCTGCTTGGTCCGGCTGCGTTCCAAGATATGAATTGGTGGGCTGCGCGAACAGGGCTGTTCGCTATGTCTCGTAGGAGCAACATTGCAACATCGCACATCAATCTCATCGATGCCGGAGAGAATAAGAGTATCTCAGTGAAAGAGGCAATACTCTCCGGACAAGAAGGTAGCGGGTTCACGGTGCTTCCATCCTCGACTGCGTTGGTCGGCAAGGATTCGCGCCTCGACCTTCAGGGCGGGCACAAAGGAAATGTTATTGGCCATTTCGCCAGAGCATCTCAGGGATTGAAGACTGGCGATGACGACCGACTGGTGCGCAGTTTCTGGGAAATCCCAGCGCTGGCGGAAAACTGGCATCCGATGCAGTCGACATCTCAGGAACAAAAGAACTATGGCGGACAGTCCAACGTTATCTGGTGGGCTGATGGAGGATCAAGCGTAGCGCGACGACAAGGAACGAAAGCCTGGAGGAATATGGGCGTTTCTATTGGTCAAATGCGACTGCTTCCCGCGACCATCTATGGTGGCGAAATTTTTGACAGTAATGTTTGCGTTCTCATCCCGAACAAAATGGAGCACGTATCTGCACTGCTTTGCTTTGCTCATTCTGGCGAACTTACTCGGCGCGTCAGAAAAATTGAGCCAGGCAGTAAGGTGAACAACGGCACTTTCGAATTGATCCCCTTCGACCTCGCCCATTGGCAGAAGGTCGCGGCGGAGAAGTACCCGGACGGCCTCCCCAAGCCGCACTCCGACGACCCGACCCAGTGGCTGTTCAACGGCCATCCCGTCGGCTCGGACGATCCGTTGCAGGTGGCGGTGGCGCGGCTGCTGGGCTATCGCTGGCCACGCCAGACCGGCAGCAGCTTCATGGACTGTCCGGCTCTCACCGAGCCGGACGGGCTGGAGCCCCATGCCGACACCGACGGCATCGTCTGCCTGTCCCCCGTCAAGGGCGAGGCCGCGGCGGCGGAGCGCCTGTCCGCCCTGCTGGCCAGCGCCTACGGCGCCGACTGGACGCCGCAGCGCCTGACCGCCCTGCTGTCCGACGCCAGCGACGGCAAGGCGCGCGACCTGAGCGCCTATCTGCGCGACCACTTCTTCAAGCGGCATGTGGAGCTGTTCCAGAACCGGCCCTTCATCTGGCACGTCTGGGACGGGCGGCAGGACGGCTTCCACGCCCTGGTGAACTATCACAAGCTGGCGGCCCCCGACGGCGAGGGCCGGCGGACGCTGGAGAAGCTGGTCTATACCTACCTGCGGGAATGGATCGACCGTTGCCGGACGGAGGTGAAGGCGGGGGCCGAAGGGGCGGAGGGCCGGCTGGCCGCGGCGGAACATCTGCGCGGCCGGCTGGAGGCCATCCTGGAGGGGGAGCCGCCCTACGACATCTTCGTCCGCTGGAAGCCGCTGCGCCGTCAGGCCATCGGCTGGGAGCCGGATGTCAATGACGGGGTGCGCATGAACATCCGCCCCTTCCTGACCGCCCGCCCTCTGGACGCCAAGTCCGCCACCGCCTGCATCCTGCGCGTCACCCCGCGCATCAAGTGGGACAAGGATCGCGGGAAGGAGCCGACGCGCCCGAAGGATGACTATCCCTGGTTCTGGGGCTGGGACCAGAAGACCGCGAATTTCGCCGGCGGACCAGAGTTCGACGGCCAACGTTGGAACGATCTTCACTACAACAACGACGCCAAGCGCGCGGCGCGGGGGCGGAAGGGAACCGGGCAATGAGTGCGGCGGAGGACAAGGTTGGCATGGGCACGGCGGCCCAGAACCTGGAGACGCTGATCCAGGAAACCGTCCAGGCCAAGCAGACCGAGTTGATCGAGCTGCGCGGCCTGAAGCCATCCGACACCGGAAAACTGAGCGAACACGATGAGGGGCGGCTCCGCACCACCGCCTTCACCTTTCTTGTGACGAAGCTTGCCCTGAGGCTCGACGATTCCGAGGCGCTGGAGGCCATCGTCGATGGCGGCAAGGACCTCGGCATAGACGCGATTCATTGGACGGAGCCGAACGGCTCCATGCTGCCGATCACGCTCGTGCAGACGAAGCTTCACAAGCGGATGGACGGCGAGTCCAATTTCAGCGAGACGGTAATTGACGACATGGTCAGGTCGATTGAAGTTATCCTGAACGATCATGCCAAATACACGGCAAATTTGAAGTTGGCACATAAAATTGAAAGGATCAGAAACCACCTTAAGCGGACAGACCCCCAGGTCCGGGTAATCCTTGCAAGCAACGGTATAGGGTGGGGTAAAGCCGGAGACGACAAGATCGCCAATGCCGACTTCGGCGACGATGTCAAGTTCGAGCACATCGGACCAATGGAGATCCATCGGATCATCACCCCAAAACCTGAGGTGAAGGGTAGGCTCCGGCTGACCGGTAAATACATTCACGAAACCTTTGGACAGCGGCAAGCCCTAGTTGGCCGCGCCAGGCTCAAGGATGTCGCAAAGATGCTGGAGGACTGCGGTGACGAGGTCCTCGACAGGAACGTGCGCTTTTATCAGGGCACCCAGGCAGGAAGCGTAAACAGCAATATCGCGGAAACGCTTAATAGCAAAGAGGTCGAAAATTTTTACTTTTATAACAATGGGCTTACGATTGTTTGCGATGAACTGAAATTCAGCAAGCCAATCAAGCAAAACATATCAATTAGCATGGCAAACATGCAACTCATTAACGGCGGCCAGACATGCAAGGTTGTAACGGAAGTACTTAGCAAAACAAGAAAAGATCCCGAGGCTTACGTACTGATCCGGGTGCATCAGATCGGGAAAGACGATGACCAACTTGTCCGCAATATCACCTACGCCACCAATCGACAGAGCAGCGTGAACCTTGCCGATCTACAAGCAAATGACATCCGCCAGGAATTTCTTGAAAGATCGATCAGTGATCTAGGCTATCGCTACCGACGCAAGCGGAGCTATGTACCTTTGGCGGAAAAGGAGTACTCGGCGACGGAAGTGGCGCGCGCCGTCCTTGAAGTCTGGCGGGGTATGGCCGCCGGAGAGAAAAGCGAGGAGGATATTTTCGGCAAACTCTACAAGAAAATTTTTACGAATGAAATTAACGGCGCCCAGGCGATCCTAGCGGTGCGTATCATGCGTACAATTGGGCGGTTTCGGAACAATTACAGACTGCTTCCCGACTTCAAGGATTTCACCGCCTCCGAGACCGATACATTGGAGAAAATTAATAATTTCCTTGATGTGGCAGGTTACCGCCTCGGCAAGGAGATCCTTGAGAACGTGTGCAGCGGCCAGTTGAAGGAATTAAATGCGAACAAATTCCTAAGTGCGCTAGATATGCTCGAATCCAAGGGAGATGCGTTGGTCGTAGCGGATTACAAGTTTTGGCTGAAGGAACAGAGCCGGGATGCGGCAAGGCCGTCATCATCGAGGTCCGGCGCAATCGCCCAATGAATGACCCTGTCGATTGAATGAAACCGGGGAGAATCCGATCTCCCCTTAGCGGGAAGCCCACATGCACCTTGCAGCACGGAACCTGAACAGACGCCTCCGTCATGCGGCGGTGCACAGCTCCGCCTGCGCTTGCCGGATCAAGGGTATGGCGGCCGGAACCCTTCCCCCACGAAGAAGGATGTCGAGCAAAGCCAAGGGACATCGCCAATGACTCCCCCCGCCCCCAAGACCCTCCTGGAGGCGATCCAGCACGGACTGGCCGATGCCGGGAAGACAGCCGATGGTGTTGCGCCGCCGGCCGCCATCCTCTGGACAGACCCGGACGGGCAGTGGCGGCCCGTCATTGAGCCGCTGCGCAAGCTGGTGCCGCACCTGTATGCGCTGGGTCTCTATGACCCGGAACATGGGACCGGGCCTGCGATCTGGCTGAAATGCGTCGTCGACCGCGCCTTGCCCGATCTCGACCTGCCGGCGGATGCCATCCCCGTGCTCTACCTGCCGGGGGTGGCGCGTGCGGTGCTGCGCTCGGCGGAGGACTGTCCGCCCGCCCATCAGCCGCTGGTGGAGCTGTGCTACCGGGGCCAGACCTGGCACCACCGGAACGGCCGCGACTGGACGGTCGAGGGGTTCGTGGAGGCGGTGCTGGAGATCGACCTCGCCGGCGATCAGGCCACCCGCAATGCGTTGACGAGGATGCTCCCCCGTGTGGCGACCGAACCCGTGGTCTCTCTCCTCGGTCGCCGCATCGATGCGGAGATCCTGCTGAAGCTTGACGTGGACGACCCGGTCGGCGACCTGCTGAGCTGGATGAGCGAGCCGGAGGCCTTCCGACAGCGCTGCGACGACGGGAAATGGCAGTCCATCCGCCAGCTCTGGCTCAAGACCTACGGCTTCGACCCGGAAGCGGACGGCGTGACGGCAGCCGGTGACAAGCTGGTGAATGACCAGTCGCCGACGTGGGCGGGGGTTTGGCGGCGGTTCTGTGTCGCTCCCAAACTCTATCCGGGCCTCTCCAAGGTCCTGCGCATGTCCTACAAGGACCTGTTCGCCGGGAGCGACCGCAACCCGCGCTTCAATGAGGACGGCGAGGTAAGGCTGCGGGCCGGGCTGGAGGCCGCAGTCGACCTACCGCATCAGGACGCCTGCGACAAGGTCATCGCCCTGGAAGCGGAGCACGCCGACCGACGCAACACCCCATGGGCTGAACTGGGAGAGAGCCCCCTGGCGGACGCCTTGCAGCCGCTGGCCAAACTGGCCCAGATGGCGCGGTCCGGCCTGGGCGGCGCCAACGCCACCGCGATGGCGGACGCCTATGCCGCCGACGGGTGGCGCTGCGATCGCGCGGCGCTGGAGGCTCTGACCAAGGCGATGGCGCACAAGCCGCACGCCTGGCCGCTCTGCCGGGTCATCCGGGCCCTGTATCTGCCCTGGCTGGATCAGTCGGCCCGCCATCTCCAGGACCTGCTGGGGGCCTCGGATACGGCGGCATCCGCGCTGGTCCATCCGTTCACGCCCGAAGCCGGGACCTGCTTCCTGTTCGTGGATGGACTCCGCTACGACGTCGCCATGACGCTCAGGGAGCAGTTGGAGAGCATGCAGCTCCCCTGCACCGTAGGGCATCGCTTCGCGCCGCTGCCGACGGTCACGGCGACGGCCAAACCCGTCGCCATGCCGGTCGGGCCGATCATCGGGCCGGGCGGCGCACCGGAGGACTTCTGCCCCCACCTGTCCGGAACAACGACGGCGGCAGGTGTCCAGAAGCTGCGGCAAGCGTTGGAGCAGAAGGGCGCCGTCATCGTCGCGCCGACGAATCCGCAGGGACCGGCCGGCGCCGGCGACGTCGGATGGTGCGAGACCGGCAAGCTGGACGAGTTGGGGCACAAGCTCGACATCGGGCTCATCCGCCAGATCGAGGACGAGCTGTCTGACTTGGTCATGCTGATCGACAGCCTTCTTTCGGTCGGCTGGCCCCGCGTTCGCGTCGTCACCGATCATGGTTGGCTGCTCATGCCAGAAGGGCTGCCGAAGGTCGACCTGCCCAAGTCGGTGACTTCGGCGAAATGGGCGCGCTGCGCCGCCGTGAAAGATGGCGCCTCGCCGGGGGCTGCGACCTTCCCCTGGTACTGGGACCCACATGTCCGCATCGCCATGCCACCGGGGGTCGGATCCTATCTGGCCAATGCCGCATACGCTCATGGCGGCATCAGCCTGCAGGAGTGTGTCATTCCCGAGTTGACCGTTTCCCGCGGCGCCGTACCCATCTCGGCCATCATCAAGCAGGTGGGTTGGCGTGGCCTGCGCGTCCGGATCAAGGTCGAGACCTCCACGGCGGGACTGACCGTGGACCTTCGCCAGAAGCGAAACAATCCGGGCACCAGCATCGCCGCCTCCGTCAAGGAGCTGAAAGACACCGGTGAGGCCAGTCTGGCGGTCGAGGACGACAGCAACATGGGCACGGCCGCCTTCGTCGTCGTTCTAGACACGGATGGCAATGTGATCGCGGCGCAGATGACGACCGTCGGAGACGAATGATGACCGTGGAAATGGACAGCCTGGACCGGCTTGGTGCTGCCGCCTTCGATGGCTTCCTGGTGCGCAAGGATCTGGTGCGTCGGTATGCCCGGCAGTACCCGGTGCCGACCTACGTCGTTGAATTTCTTCTCGGCCGCTACTGCGCAAGCGTGGATGAGGATGAGATCGCCGAAGGTCTGGAGATCGTTGAAAAGCAGCTCCGCGACCGGACGGTCCGCACCGGGACGGAGGAGCTGTTCAAGGCCCAGGCGCGCGACCGCGGCTCGGTCAAGATCATCGATATCGTCAAAGCGCGCCTGGATACGAAGAACGACTGCTACATCGCCGAGCTGCCCAGCCTGACGCTGCGCGATGTGCGCATCGACGACAGCGTCGTGCGCGAGAATGAGCGCATGCTGACCGACGGCTTCTATGCCGAGGTCACTTTGTCGTACGATGCCGTCATCGCTCAGGAGAAGGGCGGCAGGCCCTTCGGCATCGAGGCGCTGCGTCCGATCCAGCTCTCCAAGTCCGATGCCCTGGAGGTGCTCGCCCGCGGCCGCGCCAAGTTCTCCACACGCGAATGGCTGAACTTCCTGATCAGGTCCGTCGGCCTTGAGCCGTCTTCCCTGACGGACCGGGCAAAGCAGGTCATGCTGCTTCGCATGGCCCCCTTCGTGGAGGCGAATTACAACCTCGTGGAACTGGGCCCGCGCGGTACCGGCAAGAGCCACCTGTTCCAGCAGATCTCCCCCTATGCCCACCTGATCTCCGGCGGCAAGGCCACGGTCGCGAAGATGTTCGTCAACAACTCGTCCGGCGAGCGGGGTTTGGTCTGCCGCTACGACGTCGTCTGCTTCGACGAGGTCGCCGGCGTGTCCTTCGACCAGAAGGACGGTGTCAACATCATGAAGGGCTACATGGCCTCTGGTCAGTTCAGCCGCGGGAAGGAGAACATCCGGGCCGAGGGGGCCATCGTGATGGTCGGCAACCTGGATGTCGACCTGGAGCAGCAGCAGAAAATCGGGCACCTGCTCAGTCCGCTGCCGCCGGAAATGCGCAACGACACCGCCTTCATGGACCGCCTCCACGCCTATGTGCCCGGCTGGGACTTCCCAAAGCTCAGCCCGACCGAGCACCTGACCGACCACTTCGGTCTGGTCAGCGACTTTCTCAGCGAGTGCTGGAGCCGACTGCGCAGCGCCAACCGGACTCAGGCGCTTGAGCGCGTCCACCTCGGCGGCGCCCTAAGCGGCCGCGACATCGAGGCGGTTCGCAAGACATTCAACGGTATCGCCAAGCTGCTCTTCCCGGACCCGGACATGCCGATCCCGGATGACGATCTGGAGTGGATCGTCCGGCTGGCGCTGGAGGCCCGCCGGCGGGTCAAGGAGCAGCAGAAGCGCGTGTTCAAGAGCGAGTTCCGGAACACGCACTTCAGCTATACCGTGGGAGCCGATGGGGTGGAGCAGTTCGTCTCCACGCCCGAGCTCCACAGCGACGAAGCCATCGAGAGCGATCCCTTGCCTCCGGGTCAGGTCTGGGCGGTTGGCGCCTCGGCGGAGACGGCGCCGGGCCTGTATCGGCTTGAGGTGACCTGCGGACCTGGAAGTGGCGTGAAGATCCTGAACCAGCCGACGCCGCCGTCATTCCGGGAGAGCGTCAAGGTCGGCGAGCAGAACCTCTATGCCCGGTCCCGCGAGGTGGTTGGCGATCGCAACCCGCGTGAGGAGGAGTTCTCCATCCAGATGCGGGCGATGGACAGCGACAAGACCGGGGCCGGTCTGGGCCTACCCGTTCTGGTGGCGCTGTGCGGTTCACTGCTGGGTCGGAACAGCCGCGGGGGAACGATCGTGGTGGGCTCGCTGAACCTCGGCGGGTCGGTGGAGCTCATCCCCAACGCGGTGCGCATCGCCGAGTTGGCCGTGGACCGCCAGGCGCAGACGCTCCTGATGCCAGTCAGCGCCCGCAAGCAGCTCAATGACCTTCCCGACGAGCTGTGGACCAGGATCAGCATCGAATTCTACAAGGACGCAGCGGACGCAGTCTTCAAAGCGCTCGAAGATTGAATTTATAAAATTTGATAGGTAGGCTTTGGTAGGTGACAAATATTACGATTATCACCCATCTTCGACGAGTTGGCGATAGAGAATGCTTAGATTTGAAGTCATCAACCCACTTTTGGCAGGTCCCAATATCCTCACTGAAGCTACTTTTTCGCGCTTGGCTCATTCCGCCGACGAACAAGTCTCGCATTGCGGAACATGCCATACCCACCATTCACATATTGCATATCCTCGCGAGAGATCCGGCCTGAGCTCAAGGCTTCTTCGTCCAAGCGACGGGACAGGGCCTTCTCGATGGCCCGCTGATCAGGATCGTACAACGTTACTCTGACTTTCCTGCTCATTCCACCACCTCGTGCGTGACCTATCTCGAGCACGTTGCACAGAGCCGACATGTTGCGAAGGGCTATGACGAGTTCGACATACCCTTCCGCCGTTCGCGCCCTGCCTCCGATTCTTAACATCACCTCTGCACCATGGCCCAGCTTCCGGGTGGTGCTCAGCCACCTGACTTTGGCAATAGACTCATGCTCCTACTTCCAGGGGCCAACGATCAGTGCCATTCTACGGTTCCACGCACGGCGAGCCGGCGCGGACGCTTCCCCGCTGGGAGCCGGATTCTCATAGACTTAGGGAGTAGGCTGAACGTCCTAGTCCCCCAACCACTTTCAAATTTTAGGAAATGCAGGTCCGCAGGCTCGCTTCGGCGGGCCTTTTTGCTTTGGGGCGCCGCGGTCCAAACGTCGGGACGCAACAGGGGCGCAACTCGGATTGATGAGGCGTGGATTACTTCAGCGAAGCGCCGATCCGGCTGCGAGGATCGTCGCCACCAGAACGCCGATGATCATCCACATGTACGTCTTGCTCGGAACATCGGTAAGCTTGACGTCCACGGTATTGATCTTCGCCAGCAGGTCGGACCGTGCCGACGCCAGCCTGATGTCCACTGCATTGACTGTCGCCAGCAGGTCGGATCGCGCCGATTCCAGGTCGGCTCTCGTCGCAAGGTGACCCAACCACTCATCCAGGCGCGCGAGCAGAGGCTTCATCTCATCGAGAAGCCCTTCCATCCGGTCGACACGGCGAACGAGATCATCCATGCCAGGATCATGGGGGCCACCACCACCACCGTCAATGGGTGGACGAGCACCCCAGCGCTTGTTGGCCTCGGCCATGGCGCCGTTCAGGTATTTGATTCCGTGTTCCGTCATGGCAGATCGCCCGAGAGATTCATGCCGATTCTAACGGCTCCGCCAGCGTTCTCCCTCGCCAAGTCGATCATACGCTCGGCTTCGGCCTTCTTATCCGGAGGAAGATGCTCGGCCAGCAATTCGACGGCGTTCAGCGTTACCCGAAAAGCGGCCCCCATGAAGAACACGGCCGCTCGAAGCTGACCGATCGGATCGCCATGCACACGCTCGGCGATGTCTCCCAACATCTGCTCGACGGGAATTACCCGCCCCCGCGTTTCCTCGACACTCATCCCTTGGCCTTCCCGCATGTGGCCGGCCGCTTGCTTGACAACGACCTGCCACCGCCACGCTCAAGCAGCATTGCGCGAAATTTTCCGGGAGTCGAGGTGAACGATGCCGCGCGGGCGAGCCTCTATTCTTTCCACGCGGTCATCACCCGCCGCACGTCCGCCAGAACCTCGTACGATCGCAGGCGCGCCGCGTGGTCGTGGATGGCCGAGGCGACGATCAGCTCGTCCGCGCCCGTCCGCGCCAGGAAGTCCGTCAGGCCCTGCCGCACCGTGTCCGCCGCGCCGACGAACGAGCAGGCCAGCATCCGCGAAACCTGCATCTTCTCCATGGGCGACCAGGAACTCTCGATGTCGTCGATGGGCGGCGGCAGTTGGCCGCGCGTGCCGCGGACGAGGTGCGTGAACGACTGCTGGGGCGAGGTGAAGAGCCGCCGCGCCTCGGCGTCCGTTTCGGCGGCGATCACGTTCACGCCGACCATGGCGTAGGGCCGCTGCAACTGCGCCGACGGCCGGAACAGTTCCCGATAGACCTGCAGGGCCTGCATCAGCGCGTCCGGCGCGAAGTGCGAGGCGAAGGCGTAGGGAAGCCCCAGCGTGGCGGCGAGTTGCGCGCCGTACAGGCTCGACCCCAGGATCCACAGCGGCACGTTCAGGCCGGTCCCCGGCACCGCCCGTATCCGCTGCCCCGGCTGTTCGGGCCCGAACAGCGCCTGCAGCTCCAGCACGTCCTGCGGGAAGTCCTCGGCCGCCGCCGGATCGCGGCGCAGCGCGCGCAGGGTCAACTGGTCGGTGCCCGGTGCACGCCCCAGGCCCAGGTCGATGCGGCCGGGGTACAGCGCCTCCAGCGTGCCGAACTGCTCGGCGATCACCAGGGGCGAGTGGTTCGGCAGCATGATCCCGCCGGCGCCCACGCGCATCGTCCGCGTGACGGCGGCGACCTGCCCGATGACAACCGCCGTCGCCGCGCTGGCGATGCCGGTCATGTTGTGGTGCTCGGCCAGCCAATAGCGGGTGTAGCCCCAGCCCTCGGCGTGCCGCGCCAGGTCCAGCGTGTTGCGCAGCGCATCGCCCGGCGTCGATCCGCGCGGCACCGGGGCCAGATCCAGGATCGAAAAGGCGGGCGTCTCGTTCAGGTCCATCGCGCTCATCCGGCACTCGTCCGTCACCGCTGGCGTCACCGCTGGCCGCCGGCCGCGACGTCCGCCACCGTCGCCGGCAGCGGTTCGCCCTCCGGCACGAAGGTCAGCGAGACCGAGTTGATGCAGAACCGCATGCCGGTCGGCGGCGGCCCGTCGGGGAAGACGTGCCCCTGATGGCTGTCGCATCGGGCGCAACGGATCTCCACCCGCACCATGCCATAGCTGTTGTCCTGCACCAACGCCACGTGGGCGTTGTCGAAGGGCGTGGTGAAGCTGGGCCAGCCGGTGCCGGATTCGAATTTGCTGCCGGCGCGGAATAACGGCAGGCCGCACAACTTGCAGCAGTACACACCCGGCTCCTTGTTGCCGAGCAGCGTGCCGCAATGCGGCGCCTCCGTCCCGTGCTCCAGCAGCACGCGCCGCTCCTCGCCCGTCAGCCGGGCTTCGAGGCTGCGGCGCTGCTCCGGCGACGGCGGCGACAGGTCGAAGCCAGAGGGGGAGCGGTTGGCGGCGTCGTTTTGTGTGGTCATGGGTCCCGTCCGGTCAGAAGCCTGCCGGGCACACCGGCAGCGGCCATGAGTCTAGGGCGCGCGGCCGGTTTCGCCACCTTCGAACGGAACGGAGGGGGCCGGACGTTGGGTTTTCGGCTTTGCCTCAACCCAACGCCCGACGCGGACGGTTACTTGACGTACTTGCGGAAGTTCGGCTTGCGCTTCTCGCGAAAGGCGTTGCCGCCCTCGGCGGACTCGGCCGTCTCGTAGTAGAGCTTCAGCCCGTGCATCGCCAGGGACGACATCCCGCGGATCATCTCGCTGTCCACGTTGAAGGAGCGCTTGGCGAAGGCGATGGCCGTCGGGCTCTTCTCCAGGATCTCTTCGCACCATTTGCGCACTTCGGCGTCCAACTGGTCGTGCGGGACCACGGCGTTGACCATGCCCATGGCCAGCGCCTCCTGCGCGGAATAGCGGCGGCAGAGGTACCAGATCTCGCGCGCCTTCTTCTCGCCGACCACGCGCGCCAGATAGGCCGTGCCGAATCCCGGATCGACGGAACCGACCTTCGGCCCCACCTGCCCCAGTTGCGCCTTCTCCGACGCGATCGCCAGGTCGCAGACGGTCACCAGCACGTTGCCGCCGCCGATGGCGAAGCCGTTGACGCGCGCGATGACCGGCTTGGAGATATCGCGGATGACGCTCTGCAGCTCCTCGATCGGCAATCCGATGACGCCGCGCCCGCCGTAGCCGCCGTCGTGCGAGCTCTGGTCGCCGCCGGTGCAGAACGCCTTGTCGCCCGCCCCCGTCAGCACGACGACACCGATGCTCTTGTCGAAATCCGCGTCCTTGAAGGCGTGGATCATCTCCTCGCAGGTGTCGGCGCGGAAAGCGTTGTAGACGTCCGGGCGGTTGATGGTGATGGTGGCGATGCCGTCTTCCTTGACGTACAGGATGTCCTTGTAATCCACGATGCGGTTCCTTCCCTGAGATGGATTGTCGGATCAGCCGGCCATGGTCAGGCCGCCGGACACGCTGATGACCTGACCGGTGATGAACGATGCGTCGTCGCTCGACAGGAAAGCCACGATTCCCGGTAAATCGTCGGGCTGGCCCAATCGGCCGAAGGGGATGGAGCGGGCGAGCCCCGCGCGCAGCTTGTCGCCGTACTCGCCATCGCCGCAAAAGTCGCGGAACAGCGCCGTGTCGGTCGGGCCGGGGCAGACGACGTTGACGTTGATCCGCTTCTTGGCGAGTTCCCGCGCCATCGTCTTCGAGAACGCCACCAGCCCGCCCTTGCAGTAGGCGTACACCGCCTCGCCCGAGGAGCCGACGCGCGCCGCGTCCGACGCGATGTTGACGACGCGCCCCTCGCCGCGTTCCGCCATGCCCTTCAGCACCGCGTGGTGCATGTACAGCGGCCCGTACAGGTTGACGGCGACGATGCGGTCCCACAGCGCCTTGTCGGTGTCGAGGAAGTTGCCGGCGCGGTCCCAGCCGGCGTTGTTCACCAGGATGCCGATGGGTCCCAGCGCCTCCTCCGCCGCAGCCACGGCGGTGATGACGGCCTCCTGATTGGTCAGGTCGACCGCGAACGCGTGGGCGTCGCCGCCCTCACCCCGGATGCCGGCGGCCACCTCCTCGGCGGCGTCCTTGTTGATGTCGAAGACGGCGACCTTCGCCCCCTCCTCGCCGAAGCGGCGGCAGATGGCGGTGCCGATGCCGCCGGCCCCGCCGGTGACCACCGCGACCTTGCCCCTGATCCCTCGCATTCCGTTTCCTCCTGCATTAAATTGTTTCGAAACCTTGCCAGTGCTCCAATGACCACGGCGCGAACCGGGCCCGTCCTTTGATGAAAGATCTCACCTCCGAAAAGACGGCGGCGATCGCCGAGATCAACAATCGTCTTTTCTTTCGCTTCTTCCAGGCGGCGAACACGCTCCAGACGAAGGGCACGCAGGCCCTCCATGATTTCGGCGTGACGACACAGCAGTGGTCGGTCCTGGGTGCCTTGTCCCGGCCGCAGGCCGAGCAGGGCATGAGCGTGGGCGAGCTTTCCCGCTACCTGCTGGTCAGCCGCCAGAACCTGGCCGGCCTGCTCGGCCGGCTGGAGCGCGACGGCCTGATCGAGCGGGCCACCGGCACCGAGGACCGCCGCTCCCGCAAGGTGAAGCTCAGCGCCAGGGGCGAGGAGCTGTGGACCGCCCTGGCCGCCCCCATCCACGCCTTCTACGACGAGGCGCTGAAGGGCTTCTCGTTCGACGACCGCCTCGCCTTCATCCACTACATCAGCCGCCTGCAACGGAACATGTCCGAGCTTTAGGGACGGAAGGCCGCGGCCATCTGGCGGGCGATGATCATCTTCATGATCTGCGCCGTGCCGTCGCCGATCTGCAGTCCCAGCACGTCCCGGTACCGCTGGCCGAAGGGGTAATCGCCGCCGTAACCACCGTGCCCGTGCGTCAGCAGGCATTGCTGGATGATCTCGCACGACAGCTTGGGCGCCCACCACTTGACCATCGCCGCCTCCGCCGTGTGCGGCAGCCCCTGGTCCTTCAGCCACAAGGTGCGCAGGCACAGGAGCCGCGCCGCCTGATACGAGGTCTCCGCCTCGGCGAGCGGGAAACTGACGCCCTGGAAGTCGCCGATCGGCTTGCCGAAGGCCTCGCGCTCCTGCACGTAGCGCCACGTCTCGTCCAGCGAGGCGCGTGCCACCGCCAGGCATTGCAGGCCGATCAGCGCGCGGCTGTAGTCGAACCCTTGCATCACCTGCACGAAGCCCTGCCCCTCGTCGCCCAGCATCATCGCCGCCGGCACGCGCACGCCGTCGAAGAAGATCGAACCCCGGCCGACCGGACGCGTCCCGATGTCGTCAAAGGCGGTGCGCGTGACGCCGGCCACGTCCATGGGCACGAGGAAGGCGCTGATGCCCCGCGCCCCGTCGGCCTCCTGCCCGGTGCGGGCGAACACCACCGCCACGTCGGCCTGGGTCGCCATGGAGATCGACGTCTTCTCGCCGGTCAGCACGAAATCATCGCCGTCGCGCACGGCGCGCAGCTTCAGCCGGGCGGCGTCGGACCCGGCGCCGGGCTCGGTCAGCGCGATGGCGATCAGCGCCCGGCCGGCGATGACCGGCTGGAGCCATTCCGCCGCAATCTCCGGCCGGGCGTGCCGGGCGATGATCTGCCCGCACAGCGACGCCAGCAGATTGACATAGGAGACGTTGAAGTCTCCGTAGGCGATCTGCTCCAGCAGCAGGCCGCTGGTCACGCGGTCGACACCCAGGCCGCCGTAGCCCTCCGGCAACTCCGGCCCGAGAAAGCCCAGTCCTCCCATCTCCAGAACGATCTCCCGCTCCACACGGAGCGCCTTTTCCCGCTGCCGATAGCCGGGTGCCAGACGGCTCCGGGCGAACCGGCCGGCGGCATCCACCAGCGCCTGCTGCTCCTCGGTAAGGCTGAAGTCCATCGCTGATCCTCGCTTGCAGGGTGTCCCAATGTTAGAGGCAGCCACGCACATATGTCAATACGTTGTCGTATTGACCGCGACCAGCGCCCGCTCCACGGACCGCACAAGCGGCAACACCGCTGCCATATTTCGCCGCCCCCTTGGCGCAAACACCGATTCCCCCGGAAGTCGCTTGTACGCCCAACATGGCAATACGTTGTCCTTTAGGCACGGCGCGCCCAGAAACTTCGGCGGACCCGTCCGAATCCGCGCCCCCGATCTAGTTACGACGATCGGGGAGGTCATGCTGGCCGCAATATCGATGGCGACCCTCCTCCTCCAGCACAATATCGAGGAGGGAGGCTCCACGGATTCCCGGCCGGGCGTCCTGTTCGAGCCTGAAACTCCCGGCGGCTCCATGGCTTTCGCCCACCGCGGGGATCATCAACGCGGGCGAACCGACCATGGTGAAGAAGACGCTGCCGAGCGCCATCTACTGGCGCGCGCTGAAGGAAGCTCGTCCCTGGTATCCGCAACTCGCGGTGATCCTGGTGCTCGGCCTGCTCGCGACACCGATCGGGCTCCTGGCGCCGATCCCGGTGAAGGTCATCCTGGACAGCGTGCTGGGCGACGATCCCCTGCCCGGCTTCCTGGCCCGCCTGCTGCCCTGGGACGTGCTGCGCGACAAGGAGACGATCCTCTACCTGTGCCTCGGCGCCGGCGTGCTGATCGCCCTGCTGGCCATCGTCCACACCATGGTCGAATGGCTCTACCGCGAGACCATCGCCGACCAGATGGTGCGCGGCTTCCGCGGCAAGGTATTGGGCAACGCGCTCACCCAGGCGCCCGTGCGCCACGACGACCGCGGCGTGGTCGATCAGGTCTTCCGCGTCAGCCAGGACGCCCCGGCGCTCCAGGCCATGACGATCTGGGGCGTCATACCGCTCATCACGAAGACCGGCTCGGTCATCTGGGTGGTGTGGGTCACGGCGCTGATCGACCCGCGCATGGCGGCGGTGGCGCTGGCGACCGCCGTGCCGCTCATCGTGCTCATCATCCTCAAGCAGCGCCCGCTGTGCGACCGCTGGCACCGCGTGCGCGACCTGGAAAGCCGGCTGACGCAGTTGGCCTACGAAGTGCTGGGGGCGCGTCGCGTCGTCCTCACCACCGGGCGGGAGCGACAGGAGGCGCAGCGCCTCGTCGACCAGGGGCGCGCCGTCTTCCTGGCGCGGCTGTCGGTCATGCTGATCGACGCCGGGTTCCGCATCGTGCTGGCGCTGGCCGTCGCCCTGGGTACGGCGGCGGTCCTGTACATCGGCGTGCGCGGCGTGCAGGCGGGCGGGCTCAGCGTCGGCGACCTCGTCGTGCTGCTGGCCTACATGGCCCAGCTCTACGAACCGCTGAAGGCCATCGCCGAGCACATCGTGGCCCAGCAGTCGGCCTTTGCCTGTGGCGAGCGCGCCTTCGAACTGCTGGAGGCGCCGCCGGCCATCCCCGAGAAGGCGGACGCGCTGCCGCTGCGTGCCGCGCAGGGCGCCGTGGAGTTCAGCCACGTCTCCTTCTCCTACGGCGGCGGGCCGGCGGTGCTGCGCAACGCCTCCTTCACCGTGCCGCCAGGCACCTGTGTCGGCATCGTCGGCCGCACCGGGTCCGGCAAGAGCACGCTGGTGAACATGCTGGTCCGGCTCGTCGATCCGGTGGAGGGCTCGGTCCGCCTCGACGGCATCGATGTGCGCGAATACCGGTTGGAGGATCTGCGCCGGCAGTTCGCCATCATGGAGCAGGAACCGTCGCTGTTCTCCACGACCATCGCCGAGAACATCGCCTACGGCCGGCCCGACGCGACCATGGCGGAGGTCGAGGAGGCCGCGCGCCGCGCCCATGCCCACGACTTCATCGCCGCCCTGCCCCGCGGCTACCGCAGCCTCGTGGGCGAACGGGCGCTCATGCTGTCGGGCGGCGAGCGCCAGCGGATCTGCCTTGCCCGCGCTTTCCTCAAGCAGGCCCCCATCCTCATTCTGGACGAACCGACCAGCGCCCTGGACAAGGACACCGAGGCCGCCGTCGCCGACGCGGTGGAGGAGCTGATGCGCGGACGCACCACCTTCATCATTGCGCATCGCGTGTCCACCTTGCGCCGCGCCGACATGATCCTGCGGGTCACCGGCGGGCGCGTGCAGATCGAGCATCGCGCGGCCGCCCAGCCCCCGGCGAAAGAGCCCCCGGCGAAGGCGGAGCGCGGCGCCACGGTCATAGACGCCGCGCAGTGGGCCCGGACGCACGGCCTACGACCTCCGTTTAGGCACCATTAAGCTTTGCTGTCTAATTTCTGCACCGAGATGCGGTGCAGGTCATAGTCTGGACAGCCGGCGCGCCGCCATCCTGCCCTGTGCGGGATGGCACAGCACTTGCCAGGACCACCCCGTGTCGCCTTGGTCCACAGTGCTTCGCGCGTTGGAGTGCCCGATGCTTGTCACCTTGTCGCTGATGTTCTGCCTGGCGTCCGAACCGACCCAGTGCCAGACGGTTACCCCCTACATCCCGGACGATCAGCCCCTGACCATGTCCAGCTGCCACATCGCCGGGCAGATCGAGGGCGCCAAGTGGGTCAACGACCACCCGAAATACCAGTTGACGCGGGTCCAGTGCACGGCGGGCAACCGGCCCAAGCCGCGCGGCGTGTAACGTGTTCCCGTAGATTGGTGCCAAGCGCCGGCACAGCCCGACGATTTCCGCAGCGGGTGTCGGGCCGCACCTGCGGCTTGGCGCCCATCTGCGAGGTTCCCATGAATCAGGTCTGCGGCGGCGAGCAGCGCCAGCGACGAACGCTGTAGCGCGGATTGCTCATCTCCCACTGGACGGCGTTGATGTAGCCGTTGCGGGTGCATGACGCGACGTTGTGGAACGGCGCGAGAAAGGCCGGGCGCTCCACCGAGCACTCGTCGGGCCGCGACAGCAGACAGACCACCAAAACCAATTCGATCATAAAGTCACCATGTGCTGGCTGGTTAACACCGCGTGGCGTTCGGCGTTGCGGCACGTTCCGCACGAAAACACCGGCCGCAAATTCGCTGCGCCGCAATATATTTTTTGCGCCGCAACAAAATCAACAAGACAATATACAGGCCGGCATATCCATAAGAATATCCTCGAAAGACATACCACTACTTAATTGCGCACAACTGATAGAGACCAAAGTATCATTTAAAGATACGGATTCTTTTCCGCCATCGACTTGACTGAGCCCGCAGCTCAATATAGATTTAGCATCTAATCGGTGACAAGCGATTGTCTGACCAGAACCCCGTTGCGCGTCTACAAAGCTGCCATAGAGCAAGCGCCATTCGTTATTCGGTGGCAATAAACGCCAAAATGGGAGGGAACACCATGAAAGACTTGTCGCGGTGGCTGCTGGTTTCGGCTGCTTTCTTTGTGGCCGGTTCAGCATTCGCGAATGACAGCGTCATGAAGAACCAAGCGAATCCCAACAACTGGGCGACGCAGCTTGGCAACTACCAGGGTCAACGCTACAGCCCGCTGGACAAGATCAACGCCAACAACGTCAAGGACCTCCAGGTCGCCTGGACCTTCTCCACCGGCGTTCTGCGCGGCCACGAGGGCGGGCCGATCGTCATCGGCGACATGATGTACATCCACACGCCGTTCCCCAACAAGGTCTTCGCCCTGGACCTGAAGGAACCCGGCCGCGTGGTGTGGAAGTATGAGCCGGTCCAGGATCCGACCGTCATCCCCGTGATGTGCTGCGACACCGTCAACCGCGGCGTCGCCGTCGCCGACGGGAAGGTCTTCCTTGCGCAGGCCGACAACACGCTGGTCGCCCTCGACGCGCAGACCGGCAAGGAGCTGTGGAAGGCGAAGAACGGCGACCACACCAAGGGCGAGACGCTCACCGCCGCGCCGCTGGTGGTCAAGGACAAGGTCTACGTCGGCATCAGCGGCGGCGAGTTCGGCGTGCGCGGCCACCTGACGGCCTATGACACCAACAGCGGCAAGATGGTCTGGCGGGCCTATTCGACCGGTCCCGACGCGGACGTGAAGATCGACCCGCAGAAGACGACGATGATGGGCAAGCCCATCGGTCAGAAGGACCTCGGCGTCAGCACATGGCCCGGCGACGAGTGGAAGCGCGGCGGCGGCACCACCTGGGGCTGGTACACCTACGACCCCGACCTCAACCTCATCTACTACGGCACCGGCAATCCCGGCACCTGGAACCCCGCGCAGCGCGCCGTCGACGGCGACCGCAGCAAGAGCGACAACAAGTGGTCGATGACCATCTTCGCCCGCGATCCCGAGACCGGCGAGGCCAAGTGGGTCTATCAGAAGACGCCCTTCGACGAATGGGACTTCGACGGCGTCAACGAGAACATCCTGGCCGACATCAGCATCGGTGGCCAGCAGCGCAAGGTGCTCGTCAACTTCGACCGCAACGGCTTCGCCTACACCCTCGACCGGGCGACGGGCGAGCTGCTGGTGGCGCAGAAGTATGACCCGACCGTCAACTGGGCCACTGAAATCGACATGAAGACGGGCCGCCCGAAGGTCGTCGACAAGTACAGCACCTTCGCCAACGGCGAGGACAAGAACACCACAGGGGTCTGCCCGGCGGCGCTCGGCACCAAGGACCAGCAGCCGGCCTCCTTCTCGCCGGACACTGGCCTGTTCTACGTGCCGACGAACCACATCTGCATGGACTACGAGCCGTTCTCGGTGTCCTACACGGCCGGCCAGGCCTACGTCGGATCCACCGTGTCGATGTACCCGACGCCGAACTCGCACGGCGGCATGGGCAACTTCATCGCCTGGGACCCCGCTGCCGGCAAGATCGTCTGGTCCCGTCCGGAACGCTTCGCGGTGTGGAGCGGTGCGCTCACCACCAAGGGCGGCGTGGCATACTACGGCACGCTGGAAGGCTACGTCGTCGCCGTGAACATGAAGGACGGGCAGGAGCTGTGGCGCTTCAAGACCCCGTCCGGCATCATCGGCAACATCAACACCTACACCCACAACGGCAAGCAGTACATCGCGGTGCTGTCGGGCGTGGGCGGCTGGGCCGGCATCGGTCTGGCGGCGGGCCTGACGCAGGAGTCGGGTGCCGGTGCGTGGCACCAGGCGGTGCACCCGAACCGGGCGACCGGGACGGGCATCGAGACGGCCGGCCTGGGTGCCGTCGGCGCGCACAAGTCGCTGGGCGAGTACACCCAGCTCGGCGGCGTGCTCACCGTGTTCCACGTGCCCGACCAGAAGTAAGCGGCGGATCGCAACCCCGGTGTTCCTCGGAACACCGGGGATTCTTTTCTCAGCCCCTGCCCGCGATCACTGAGGACATTGATGACCATGAAGGACATCGTCGGGCTGCCCGCCCGCGTGCTCGCCCTCGCCCTCCTGAGCGTGGCGGTCGCCGGCCCGGCCGCGGCCGACAAGGACGCGCCGTACACCAAGGACGGAGAGCCGACCTACACCGTCAAGGACGGCCAGGTGGACCGCGGCACATACAACGGTTACCGACGCTTCCATTCCACCTGCCACACCTGCCACGGCTTCGACGCCACCGGTTCCTCCTTCGCGCCGGCCCTTGTGGACTCGCTGAAGCGCCTGAATTTCCAGCAATTCTCCGAGGTGGTGATCAACGGCCGGCAGGTCGCGGGTGCGACCGGCGACAGGGTGATGCCGTCCTTCGGCATGGACCCGAACGTCGCGCAGCACCTGGAGGATATCTACCGCTACCTGAAGGCGCGCGCCGACGGTGCCCTGCCGGGGGGACGCCCGCAACGCATCGGCAGTTAGCGCATCGGCAGTTAAGGAGACGTCCATGGCAGCCCGGCACCTCGCCATCGCCTGCGGGATCCTGACGGCCGGCATGCTCGCCACGCCGGCCCTTGCCGTGGAGGCGACGGACCGCGACGCGGTCCGGGTCTGCGCCGACGGCAACCTGTTACCCTTCTCCAACGAACGCCTGGAAGGCTTCGAAAACGAGATCGCCCGCCTCATCGGCGAGGAGCTGAAACGGCCGGTGACCTATTTCTGGTGGCCGCAGACCATCGGCTTCGTCCGCAACACGCTGCGCGCCCGGCACTGCGATCTGGTGATGGGCACGGCGTCGGGCGAAGAGCTGATGCAGAACACCAACCCCTACTACCGGACCGTCTACGCCCTGGTCTACCGCACGGATTCCGGCATCACGGCGCAAAGCGTGGGCGATCCTTCCCTGCAGAACGCCCGCATCGGCGTGGTGGAGCGCACGCCGGCCGTGAACCTGCTGCGCCGTTACGGCATCACCAGGAGCGAGCCGTACCAGCTCAACACCGACACGCGCGCGCACAACCCGGCGGCCGACGCCATCGCCGACGTCGCGGCCGGACGCACCGACGCCGCCGTGATCTGGGGTCCAATCGCCGGCTACTTCGCCGCCCGCCAGCCCGTGCCCCTGACCGTCGTCCCGCTGGTGAACGAGAAGGGGCCGGTGCCGCTCCAGTTCAACATCTCCATGGGCATCCGCGCCGAGGAGCCGGAGTGGAAGCACTGGCTCAACGACTTCATCACGCGCCGCCAGGGCGACATCGACCGCATCCTCGCGCGCTACCACGTGCCGCTGGTCGCCCCCGACGGCACCCTGAAGAAGCTCACCGCCGCCGAACCGCCCGCCGCCGAGCCGCCCAAGGCCCCGGCCGGCTACCGCATGGACGACTACCGGGCGCCGACGCCCGCGTCGCTGTCCGGCGCCGCCACCGTAAGGGCGCGCGAGCTGCGCACCCTCCTCGACCGCGCCCCGGACATGCGCCTGATCGACGTCATGCCGGCCCCGCCGCGTCCCGCCGACCGGCCCGCCGGCGCCGTGTGGATGCCGCCGCCGCGCCGCAGCCTGCCCGGCGCCGTCTGGCTGCCGAACGTTGGCTTCGGCGCCCTGTCGGCCGAGCAGGAGCGCTATTTCCGCACCGGCCTGGAAACGCTCAGCGGCGGAGACCGCGACGCCGGGCTGGTCATCTTCTGCGAGCGCGACTGCTGGATGTCCTGGAACGCCGCCAAACGGGCCGTCGAGTGGGGGTACCGCAACGTCCACTGGTATCCAGACGGCACCGACGGCTGGCGGGAGGCCGGCTTCTCCCTGGAACCCGCGACACCCTTCACGAGTCCCGCGTCGAACTGAAGGACCTCATTCCAGATGGGCGGCGATCGCGCGCGCAAGCCGGCCGAGCCTCTGTTCCAGTTGCACCGGCTGCTCGCACACGGCCGTCTGGTAGCGCCGCCGGTCGTCGAGGATGCGGCGGTTCCAGGCGATCCGCTCGCGCACCTCCGATGCCTCGGGCGATTGCGGCGGCAAGGTTTCCAGGCGCGCCAGATCCTCGGCCACCCGATCGAGCAGCGCACGCTGCTGGCGGGCGTAGCGCAGGATGGCCGCGATGGTCTCCCCGCGCTCCCGGTTGATGCCCTCGAAGATGCCGGCGAACAGCGCGGTGAGCACCGCGTTGCGGTCGGCGCCCAGGGTCCCGGCGAAGCGGTCGATCTCGGCCTCCACCCGCTCCACGTCGACGGAGCGGTCGAGCGCCATCGTCACCAGCGGCGCCACGCCGGGCACGTCCCGCCACGCCCCCTCCTTCCCAGCGATGGGATCGCCGGCCCAGATCTGACCCGGCTCCAGCGCGGGCACCAGGATCTGCACGCATGGCCAGTCCGGGTTGCGCTCGGCCGCCGCGACGGGGCCGGAGAGCAGACACAGCAGGCCGAGAAGCGGAAGGGGCGTTCGACGGGTCATCCCCTGATTGTGCCGACATCGGCGGCGCTGGCTAGCATGTCTTTCGGATAGGGTTTAACGCGATGAGACGGGCGCTTCTGGTGGTCGCACTCCTCCTCCTCCCCTCCATGGCCCCGGCCGCAGCCCTGGCCGATCCACCGCTACGCGTCCTGGTGTTCGACATGGAGATCACCGACACCAGCGGCGAGGGCGAGCACCCCGATCACGCCGGGCGGCTGCAACGCATGACCGCCCTGCTGAGCGAGGGACTGGCCGCCTCCGGCCGTCTCGCCGTGACCCGGATCCGCGACACCCCGTACGCATCCGAACTGCCCGACGCCATACGCTTCTGCAACGGCTGCGAGATCGACCTGGGCCGCAAGGCGGGCGCCGATATTGTGGTAACCGGGCTCATCCACAAGATCAGCACCCTGGTCCTCAGCGTGCGGATTATAATGCGCCGGACCAGCGATGGAGAGCCCGTCGCGGTCGGCATCGCGGACATCCGCGGCGACAACGAGCGGGCGTGGCGGCACGGCGTCGAGTGGCTGCTGCGCAATCGCCTCGCGCCCCCGCCGTGACCGCGCACATCATCCGGAACAAGAATTCAGACGGGGGTGACGCCCCCGCCCATGCAGGGAGGAGGGACCGTGTGGCCGACGATGCCTTGCTGAGCTATGTGCCCTTCCGGCCCGCCGCGGACCGCGTCCGGCATTACGACATCACCTTGCGCGACTACGTCGACCAGTTCCGGATCGGCGTGTGGGGGCACGAGAAAGGCCGCCGCCAGCGCGTGCGCATCAATGTCTGCCTCACCCTGCCCTGGCCGGAGCAGCCGCTGACCGACGACCTGGACCAGGTGCTGTCCTACGACTTCCTGATCGACGGCATCCGCGCGTTGCGCGATGGGGAGCACATCCACCTCGTCGAATCCCTGGCCGAGCGGATCGTCGCGCTCTGCTTCTCCGATCCGCGCGTGGTCAAGGCGCGGGTGCAGGTGGAGAAGCTGGACGTGGTTCCGGAATCCGGCGGCGTCGGCGTCGTCCTCGAACGGTCCCGCCGCGAGGCGCCATGACCCCGCCGCAAGGCGCCATGACGCTGTGGGTGGTCAAGCTGGGCGGCAGCCTGTGGGCGGCCCCGGAACTGCGGTGCTGGCTGGACCTGCTGGCGACGCAGCGCTCCGTACGCTGCGTCGTCGTTCCCGGCGGCGGTCCCTTCGCCGACGCCGTGCGCGCGGCGCAACCCTGCCTCGGCTTCGGCGACCGCGCGGCGCACCGCATGGCGCTTCTCGCCATGGAGCAGTACGGCACCGCGCTGGCCGACCTGGAGCCGCGCCTGACGCCCGCCCGCACGCGCGACGACCTGCACGCCGTGCCGAGCCCCGCCGTCTGGATGCCGCTCCCCATGGCCGACGCGGCCGACGTGGCCGAGAGCTGGGACGTGACCTCCGACAGCCTCGCCGTCTGGCTCGCCGAAGCGCTTGGCGCCGCCTGCGCGGTGCTGGTCAAGTCCGCCCGCCTGCCCGACGCGCCGTCGCCCGTGTCCCGCATGGCGGCCGACGGCATCGTCGATCCCGCTTTGCCCGACCGGGTCGCCCGCTATACGGGAACCGTCTGGTGCGTGTCGCGCGCCGATCACCACCGCTTCGCGCAGGCCCTGGCGCACGGCACGCCCGCCGGATCCCGCCTATTGCCCGAAAGGGGCGCGGTCGATGCCTGATGGTGGAACGCCCCGGCACATCCTGTTCCTCACCGGGGAACTGGCCGAACCGCGCCTGCGCCGCCTTCTCGATGGCCTCCAGCCGCTGGATTTCCAGGCGACGGTGGTGAACCTCGGCATCAAGGTCGCGGCTCTCGCCACCACGGAGATCGTCCTGCGGCGCCTGAAGTCAACGCACGGCGCCGACCTCGTGATGCTGCCCGGCCGCTTCCGCGGCGACCTCGACCGCCTCGCCTCGCACTTCAACGTGCGCTTCGCGCTCGGCCCGGAGGAACTGGAGGACCTGCCCCAGCACTTCCGCCGCCAAGCCGCCCCGCTGGACCTCAGCCGTTACCACACGCGCATCTTCGCCGAGATCGTCGACGCTCCGCGCCTGGACATCCCGGCCATACTCGCGCGCGCCGCCGCCTTCAAGGCCGACGGCGCGGACGTGATCGACCTCGGCGCCCTGCCCGACGATTCCTTCCCGCATCTGGAAGAGGCTGTCGGAGCGCTCCGCGACGCCGGCCACACGGTCAGCGTCGACTCCCTGGAGCCGGAATTTCTGTTGCGCGGCGCCCGGGCCGGCGCCTCCTTCCTGCTGAGCCTCACCGAGGACACGCTCTGGGTCGCCCGCGAGACCGACGCGGTGCCCGTGCTGATCCCCACCACCCCCACCGACCTGCCCTCGCTCCACCGGGCCATCGATGCGCTCACGAAGGATGGCCGGCGCTGCATCGCCGACCCGGTGCTCGAACCGATCCACCACGGCTTCACCGACTCCCTGCTGCGCTACCGCGAGGTTCGCGCGCGCCATCCCGACCTCGACATCCTGATGGGCATCGGCAACGTGACGGAACTGACGGACGCCGACACGCCGGGCATGAACGCGTTGCTCATGGGCATCATCTCGGAGCTTCGGATCGACCACGTGCTGGCCGTGCAGGTCAGCCCGCATTGCCGCCGCGCGGTCCGCGAGTTCGACGCCGCGCGCCGCCAGTTCCTTGCCGCCAGCGAGGCCGGCGCCCTGCCGCGCGGCTTCGGAGAGGCGCTGTTGTGCCTGCGCGACCGCAAGCCCTTCGTCAGCACCCCGGATCAAGTGGCCGAGCTCGCCGCCCGGGTCCGCGACCCGAACTACCGGATCGAGGTCACCGAGCAGGGCGTCCACCTCTACAACCGCGACGGCCACCACGTCGCCGTCGACCCCTTCGATCTGTACCCGCACATCGATGCGCGCGGCGACGCCGGGCACGCCTTCTACCTGGGCGTCGAACTGGCGCGCGCGCAGATCGCCTGGCAACTCGGCAAGCGCTACAGCCAGGACAACGAACTGCGCTGGGGCGTGGCGGTGGACCCGCCGGCCGACGCCTCGTCCGGCTTCCACGCCGCCGGCCCGACGCGCCCGCCCAAGCCGGAAAGCGCCAAGTCCGGCAGCCCCAAGCCGGGAAACGAGACGCCGTGACCTTCATCCGCGAGACGATCATCACCAGTTGCGACCCGGCCGGAAGCGTGCACGTCGCCCCCATGGGCGCCACGGTGACCGGGACGGGGTACGTCCTGGCCCCCTTCCGCCCGTCCCGCACGCTGGACAACCTGCTCGCCACGCGCTGCGCGGTGGTCAACTTCACCGATGATGTGCGCGTCTACGCCGGCTGCGTGACCGGCCGGCGGCGCGACTGGCCGACCGGGCCGGCGCAACGCATCCGCGGCGCCGTGCTCGCCGGCACGCTGGCGCACGAAGAGGTCGAGGTGGTCGGCGTGGAGGATGACGAGACGCGCCCACGTCTGATCTGCCGTCCGGTGCACCTCGTCAACCACCGGCCGTTCCGCGGCTTCAACCGGGCGCAGGCGGCGGTGGTGGAGGGGGCCATCCTGGTCAGCCGCCTGCATCTGCTGCCGCCCGAGAAGATCGACCGCGAGGTGGAATACCTGTCCATCGCCATCGGCAAGACCGCCGGCCCCATCGAGCTGGAGGCCTGGGGCTGGCTGATGGAGCGCATCGCCGAACACCGCGCCGGGACGGAGAGCGCGGCATGACCCGCCTGCTGGCGAGCGTCGCCGACCTCGACGAGCTGGCGCTGGCGGCCGAGGGCGGCGCCGACATCCTGGACCTCAAGGATCCCACGGCCGGCGCGCTGGGCGCCTGGGCACCGGAGCGCATCGCCGAAGCCGTCGCGCTGACCCGCGCATGGCCGCACAGGCCACCGCTCAGCGCCACGGTCGGCGACCTGCCGATGGCCCCGGCGGTGGTCACCGCGCGGGTCGCCGAGACCTGGGCCCTTGGCGTGGATTTCGTGAAGATCGGCCTCGCCCCCGATGGCAATCCCGATGGCGATCCCGCCGCCTGCGTCACCGCGCTGGCCGCGCAGGCGCGCCGCGGCGCCCGGCTCGTCGCCGTGCTGTTCGCCGACCTCTGGCCTGACGACCGGCTGCTGGACGACATCGCGCGCGCCGGGTTCTCCGGCGCGATGCTCGACACCGCCGGAAAGGCGTCCGGCGGGTTGCTTCGGCACAAGGACACCGGCGCGGTGGCACGTTTCGTCGACGGCGCGCACCGCCGCGGCCTGCTCACCGGATTGGCAGGCTCGCTCACCCTGGCCGACGTGCCGGCACTGCTGCCGCTCGGTCCCGACTACCTGGGTTTCCGCACCGCGCTGTGCGCCGGCGGCGACCGGAGAGGCGTCCTGGATCCGACCGCGCTGGCCGCCGTCCGCCTCTCCATCCCGCCGGACGTCGCTACTGTCCGGAACCCGGCTTGGACTGCTGCGGGGACTCCGTCGAACCGGCCCCGCCCTGGGTGACCGTGCCGCCGATGGCGCCTTTACGCTGCTCGGCCAGCGAATCGTCCGGAAGCCTGCCGCTCGGAACAGCCGGGCTGTCCGTCGAGGCACCGGACGAACCTTCCTGCCGGCCAGTCTGCTTGACCGTATCCCCGGTGATGGCGCCTTTCCGCTGCTCGGCCAGCGAGTTGTCCGGCAGCGTGCCAGTCATCGCGCCGGCTTTCGGCTCGGACGGATTGTTCGAGGACGACTGGGCCACCGCCGGTACCGCCGCGAAGGCGAACGCAAGGGCCAGCACCGACGTCATGGACGCGCGTCGCAGATCCCTCATGGGAATTTCCTCCAGTGTGGTGTTGGAAGGCCCGGCATCCGTCGACGCTCAAGCCTTTCGACACACAACAGGCGAAATCCCCGATAATCTCCGTCGCCGTCCCCGCGCACCACCGCCAATTGCGACCCTCAGCGCACGTCCTTCGCCTTGGTGTTGCGCTTGGTCGCCTCGCCCATGTGGCCGATCTCGTCCTTGGCCTGCTCGTCCGTGCCGGGCTTGCGGCCCTGGGCTTCGTCCTTCTTGAATTCCTGCTTGTTGCCCAGCACGCCCTGCTCGCCGCGCGGCGTCGGCTGCTTCTTTTCCGTCGTCATGAACGTTCCTCCCACGGTTCCCGCCCGGCCGGCGGCCGGGGGCCTGAGGAGTCAACCGGACAGGTGGTAACGCCGTTCCCCCCTACGTCTGTTCGGCCGGCCCGCCCCGCCGCGCCCAGAAGCCGCGCCCCGGGTCGTAGGCGAGGATCGCGGCACCCAGGAACAGCACCAGCGCCCCCGACACGATGATCACGGCGGTCACGTCCACGTCCAGGTACAGCGCGAAGCGGATCAGCTCGACCACGTGCGTGAACGGGTTGAGTTCGGCGACCTGCGCCAGGAACGGGCTGCCCTCGCGGATGCGCCAGACGGGATAGAGGGCGGAGGAGGCGAAGAACATCGGGAAGATGACGAAGTTCATCACCCCGGCGAAGTTCTCAAGCTGCCTGATGAAGGACGACAGCGCCAGCCCCAGCGCCCCCAGCATCAGCCCCCCCAGCACCAGCGCCGGCAGCACCGCCAGGTACCCCAAGGGCGGCGGCCGCACGTCCCAGAACCATGCGATGCCGAGGAACACATAGGCCTGCGCGATCGACACCAGGACGCCGGCCAGCAGCTTGCACACCAGCAGGTACCAGCGCGGCAGCGGGCTGACCAGCAGGGTCTTCATGCTGCCCATCTCGCGGTCGTAGACCATGGACAGCGAACTCTGCATGCCGTTGAAAAGCTGGATCATGGCGACCAGCCCCGGCGCCACGTACTCCTCGTACAGGATGTACGTCTCATAAGGCGGGATGATCGACAGGCCGAGCACGGCGCGAAGCCCCACCGCGAAGATCGCCAGCCACACCAGGGGCCGAACCAGGGCCGCGAAGAACCGCTCGCGCTGGTGCACGAAGCGCAGCCCCTCGCGCACGATGATGCTGCGCAGGCAGCGCCAGTAGAGCGCCGTGTTCATGCCCGCCCTCCCTTGCCGGTGGAATTAGCGCCGGTGAGGCGGGCGAACGCCTCGTCCAGCGTCGCCGCGCCGGCCGCCGCGCAGACGTCCGCAACCGTCCCGTCGGCCAGCACCCGCCCCCGGTGCAGCACCACCACACCATCGCCTGCCCGCGCCTCGTCCAGCAGGTGCGTGGCCCACAGCACCGCCAACCCCTGCTCCCGGCACAGCGCGTGGACGTGGTCCAGCACCTGCCGGCGCAGGTCGACGTCCAGCCCGACCGTCGGTTCGTCCAGCAGCAACAGGCGCGGCCGGTGCAGCAGGGCGCGGGCGATCTCCACCCGCCGCCGCTGCCCGCCGGACAGCGTGCGGACCCGCTCCCCCGCGCGCTCGGTCAGGCCGATGCGGGCCAGCTCCTCGCGCGCGCGCTCCCCGATCACGGCGTCGGCAAGCCCGTGCAGCCCGCCGTGGTAGCGCAGGTTCTGCATCACCGTCAGGTCGGGGTCGAGGGTGGGCTGCTGGAACACCACGCCGATGCGCGCCAGCGCCTGCGTGGGCTGCCGGCGCATGTCGAAGCCCAGCACCCGGATAGCGCCGGAGCGGCTGTTGTACAGCCGCGTGATCAGCGAGAAAAGCGTCGTCTTCCCCGCCCCGTTGAGCCCCAGCAGCACTTCGAACCGGCCCGCCGGCACGGCGAAGGACACGCCCTCCAGCGCCGTGCGCGCGCCGAACCGGTGGCTCAGCGCCTCCACCTCCAGGGCCTGTATGGTGTCGTCCCTCACGGCTTCACGATCACCCCCCACGGCGCGCCCCCGACCGCCACGGACTTGACGACCCGCCCGCGCTCCATGTCCAGCACCGACACGTCGTTGCTGACGCCGTTCGTTGTGTAGAGGCGCTTCTCGTCCGGCGACAGCGCCAGGTTCCACACCCGCTGCCCGACGAGGTGGTAGCGCTTCACCTCGTACGTCCGCGCGTCGATCTCGGCGACGCGGTTGGCGGGGCCCAGCGCCACGAAGGCCCGCGTGCCGTCGCGGGTCAGCTCGATGCCGACCGGCTGCACCGCTTCCTTCGGCACGCCCTGGACGGCGAAGCTGATCTTGTGGACGATCTTGCGGGTGGCCGCGTCGATGACGCTGACCGTCCCGCCGATCTCCGACGACACCCAGACGAACTTCCCGTCCACCGTGAACTGGGCCACGCGCGGGCGGGCATCGACCAGCACGTTGTCGACGATCTTGTGCGACGCCGTGTCGATGAAGTGCGCCATGTTGGTGGTTTCCGAGGTGTTCACCAGGATCTTGCCGTCCGGGCTGATGCCCATGCCTTCCGGCTCCACGCCCACCTGGATCTCGCCGACGATCTTCTTGGCCTGGGTGTCCACCACCGACACCATGTTGTCGTCCTCGTTGGCGACGTAGAGCAGCCGCCCGGCCGGCTCCAGCACGAACAGCTCCGGGTCCGGGCCGGACGGCAGGCGGTCCACCACCTTGCGCGCTTCCACGTCGACCACGTCGATGCGGTTGTCGTCGCCGACGCAGACGTAGATGCGCGTCATGTCCTGGTTGAAGGTGATGCCGCGCGGGCGCCGGCCAACCTTGATCGTCGCCACCGTGGCCAGCTTTTCCCCATCGACCACGGAGATGGTGTTGCTCTTCTCGTTCGAGACGAAGATCGTGTCGGCCCGGACGGGCCCGATGACGGCGAGGCTCAGCAGCGCGGCGGCTGCCCCCCGGACGATCCACATGGCGCTTTCCCTCCACTTCTTATGATCGGTTTCGGCACCGGCTCTCCGGCCGGTCGTCGCCCAGCGTGTCGAGTTCCGAGAACTGGTGCAGGAAGCCCGGCTGCGGCGACACCGACACCAGCGTGCGCGGCCCGGCCAGCAACACCGGCTGGCGCAGTTGCCCGTCCCATTCCCGGAAGGTCAGCCCCTGCCCCTTGAAGGCCGGCAGCGCGAAGTCCGGCCCGCGGATGTACGCCGCCAGCGCTTCCGGATCCGTTGAGCCGGTGCGCGTCGCCGCTTCCCCCACCGCGCGCACCGCCGTCCAGGCGGTGTAGTCGCGCGCCCGCATCCAGCGCCCGGCCTGCCGCTCGAAACGGCTGTGCAACTGCGTCGCCCCCCACTGTTCATGCACGCGCGCCCACGCGGTGGGAACCAGCCCATGCGTGCCGGCCACCGGCCGGGGAAGCCACGTGCGGTACGGCAGGTACTCGCCGAACCGGTCGGCCTCGTCGGCGACGACCAGCACGTCGTGCTCGCGCGCCTGGGTGAAGGTGGGAACCTCCGACTGCATGGTGACGTGACCGGTGTCGACGCGGCGGTTGGCGTCCTCGAACGTCCAGGTCTTCTCCTCGACGATCCGCGCGCCGAAGCGCTTGGCGGCGCGGCGCAGCGCGTCGGCGTAGGCCGCGTCCTCCGGCGTGCGCCCGACCACCAGCAGCCAGTTCGTCCAGCGCCGCAGCGCCAGGTACTGCGCCAGCCCGTCGGCCAGCATCCGCCGGCTCGGCGCCACGTGCAGCAGGTTGGCGCGGCACCCCTCGTTGCGCAGCGCGTCGTCGGGGGCGCGGGTGTTGAAGATCAGCATCTCCCGCGCTTCCGGCACCGCCGCGGCCGCGGCCAGCGCGTCGCCGCGCAGGTCCGCCACCAGCAGCCGGACGCCGTCGGCGGCCAGGGCGCGCACCGCCTCCTCGACGCTGCCGTCCTGCGGCACCACGGCCTCGACCAGTTCGAAGCTCTGGTTCAGGAAGCGCCCGGTCGTGTTGTTGTCGGCGATGGCGAGACGGGCGCCCTGCACGCCCTCGTCGTCCACCACGGGTTCGAGGAAGGTCTGGGGGATGGCCGGCTCCTCCTCCCGCGTCAGATAGCCGATGCGGATCGTGGTCGGGTCGGCGCCGTACACCGGGAACGACAGCACCAGCGCGCACACGACGACCAGCAGACGCCAAGCCCCCATCACACTCCCTCCCGGACCGCCGACAGGCGTTTTTGTTCGCACCTCCACCAATCTGGCGTTGCCGCCGCGTCCAAGCTATCCCCCGGAAAGGATAAGCACCTCGCCTAGGCCCTCCGCCGAACGGTCGCCCAGCAGCCGGCGGGCGCGGATCCCCTCGGCATTGAGGCCAGCCGGCCAGGCACCGTCAGCCAGCAGGTCCCGCCGCAGCAGTTCCAGGAACAGCCAGTCGTGCACCCCGCCATCCGCGAACCCGCCCGGCGGCTTCGCCGGCAGGCGCGGCAGCAGGATGGTGCCCCGGCGCATGGCGAGCCCAAGGCCCGGCCCGCAGCCTCCGCCGACCACGATGGTGCCGGCGATCATCCGCGCCCCGCACAGCGCCCCGGCCTGCCCCTGGACGCTGATCAGGCCGCGCCGCATGCGCTCCCCCATCCGGTCCCCGGCGTTGCCGCCGACGACGACGGAGCCGCCCGTCATGCCGCGCGGACTGCCGGCCAGGGGTGCGCCCAGGAAGTCCCCGGCGTCGCCGGCGATGCGCAGGCGCCCGCCGGCCATCTCCGCCGCCGCGTAGGCCCCGCACGATCCCTCGACGATCAGCGTGCCGCCGCGCATGCCGCGCCCGGCGTAGGCGCCGCAGTCCCCCTCCACCAGGATCTCGCCCTCCGTCATGCCGGTGCCGACGCCGTCGAGCACGGCACCGCCGGGCCGCAGGATCAGCGTGCCGTCCGGCCCGCCGGCCGCCACCGCGAACAGGTCCTCCAACCGATGGCGCTCCCGGCCGCGCAGCAGCGGAAGAGCGGCGAGGCCGTCACGGCCCGGCAGCACGCCCGTCGTGTCGATGGGCGGTCCGGCGGGCTCGCGCGCGGTCAGGATCAGGCCGGTCATGCCATGACCTCGTGCAGATGGAAATGGTAGGGGCCGAGCTTGCCGCCGTAGTTGCCGGCCGTCACCGCCACCACCCCCGCCGCTGCGCCCAGCGCCACCACCGCGCCGATCCCCGCCCGCATGGCGGCATGCACCGCCGCCGCGCTCATGCCGTCGATGACCAGTTCCAGGATGGACTCCACCCCCTCCGGCACCAGCGAGGGCAAGGCGCTCCGCAGCGTTGGGCAGTAGGCGGTGTTGGATGACGCGATCAGCCCCTTGTACTTCGCCCCGATCTTGGAGCCGGAGCGCACCACCCCGCCGGGGAACGGCAGGATGGCGGCGGGCACCGCGCGGATCGCCGTCACCGCCGCCTGCGCGGCGGTCAGGCAGGCGCGCCGGTCGGCCGCCAGGATGATGAAGTTGCCGCCGCCCACCCCCTCCGCCACCGGGGCGGTCGCCTCGCACAGGAACTCCCCGTCCATGACCGGGATGCGCCAGTAGCGCCGGCCGCCGATCCGCTTGGATATCTGCCAGCCGTCGCCGAAGTAGCGCAGGCTGTTGCCCAGCGGAATCGCCTCCCCCTCCTTGAGGCCGGCGTAGCAGGCTGTTCCCGGCGCGGTCATCACGCACTGACCGACGCGGTTCACCACTTGCTTCGCCAGTTCCGCCTTGGAGATGGAGAACAGCAGCACCGCCGCCCCCGGCCTTCCGTCCGGCGTCTCGTCGGGGCTCAGCAGCCGCTCCTGCGCCGCCTCGCAGCCGCAGCCGATCACCGACGTGGCGAAGCCGGTCATGCTGACCACGGCGGCCTGCACCCAGGCGGGCGTGTCGGCGGTGACGACCAGCCGCGTGCCCAGCATGGGGAACGCCTCGGCGAACGTCTCCTCGATATGGACGCCGTTCAACCGCATCAGAACGCCCCCGGACGGCAGGCGTGGCGGGCGAGGCCGTCGCCGCCGCGGATCTCGTCCTCGGCAATGCGGAAATGCGCCAGCTTCATGCCCATGTGTTCGTCGAAATGGCGGGCGATCCGCGCCTCGATGGCGGGGTCGTAGGCGGGCTCCACCACGTGCGTCCGCCCGCGCGCCAGCGCCACCACCACGCCGTCGCGCACGATCAGCCGGCCGTCCTTGAACACCATGTCCGGCGTTTCGAACATCGCCTTCCGGTCCGCCCGGTCGGTGTAGACCACGATGTCCGCCGCCGCCCCCGGCCCCAGGTGCCCGCGGTCGGACAGGCCGAGGATCCGCGCCGGGGCCGCCCGCGTCATCGTGGCGATCTCGCCCAGCGTGTACTCCCGCTTCAGCTCGCCCAGGATGGTGTGCTTCGGCAGGGCCGGGTGCAGCTCCGCCAGCCTGGCCAGCCGGTAGTCGCGGTCCATCAGCAGCCGGATCAGCTCGGGATAGCTGGTGAAGGGCGCGCCGTTGGGGTGATCTGTGGTCAGGAAGACGCGCCAGGGATCGTCGATCAGCAGGAACAGCTCCAGCCCGATCGCCCATTGCAGCGCGTTGACGAACGCCTTGTCGCGGTAACGGAACGGCACGACGCCGCAGCCGGCGTCGCACTCGATGTCCATCATCGCCCACTTCTTCGGGTGCGCGAGCCCGGTGTTGCCCATCTGCGCCATGGTGTCGGCCGATGCGGTGACTGTCTGCCCGAACATGACCTGCCCGACGTCGACCGAGATGTTGGGCCGTCGGTTGACCGCCTCCGCCACCCGCGCCGCGGCGGAGGAAAAGCGCCGGTCGCCCTCCGCGCCGTAGGCGTGGAACTGCACGTGCGCCAGGTGCAGGCGCAAGCCGTCCGCCGCCGCGATGCTGTCCAGCGTCGCCTCGACGTTGCCGGGAACGCCCAGGTTGAAGCCGTGCAGGTGCAGCGGGTGCGGGATGCCCAGCCGCTGCACCGCGCCGGCCAGTGCGGTCAGGATGCGGCGCGGCGTCACCGCGTGGAACGGCCCGGCCTCGTCCACGTCCAGGCGGCGCTGGTTGTACTTGAAGGCGTTGATGCCGCCGGGGTTCACCGCCTTCACCGCCAGCGCCCGCGTGGCGTTCAGCGTCCAGCCGACGTAGTCGGCGATCGCCTCGTCCCCGGCACCCGAGGCCAGCAGGTCGAGGAACAGGTCGTCGTTGCCCAACACCACATAGCCGCCGGTGTCGATCAGCGGGATGTCCGCCATCTCCAGGTGCGCGTGGCGGGCGTTGCTGGGCAGCATGGCCGGCTCGAACGCCGCCGTGTAGCCCATCTGCGCGTAGCGGCAGCCGGTCACGTGCGTGGACGGGCTGGCGACCCCGCCGCCGCAGCGGCACAGCCCCTCGGCCTCCACGGGAAAGGCGCGGTGCTCCTCCGCCATCAGCAGGCGCGCGATGTTGACCTTGCCGCCGGCGATGTGGCTGTGGATGTCGATGGCCCCGGCCATCACCACCCGCCCGGACAGGTCGACCGTCTCGTCCGGCACCACGCCGGGGCCAGGATCGGCAACGATCCGCCCGTCCCGGACGTACAGGTCGCCCGCGTCCCCGTCACGCCCGTTGGCGGGATCGTAGACGCGCCCCCCGGACAGCTTCGTCAGCATGCGGCAGCCTCCTGAGGCAGGGCGGCAAGGATGGCGTTCAGCACCTTGGCGGCGTCCGGCAGCCCGCGGTCGATCAGCCGCCCGGTGCGCAGCGCCACCACCGTGTCGCCGCGGAAGACGTGCCCGGCGTGGTCGATGCCCGGCGTGCCGACCGGGATGAACACCGCCGGCTCCTGCGCGAAGGCGGTCCCCGGCGGCGCCAGCGCGACGACCGGCTTGCCCGCCGGAAAGGCCGGCACCTCCGGCCGGAAGGCGGAGATCCACAGGATGGCGTCCGCCGTCTCCTGGAACCGCGCCCAGGCGAAACGATGGGGATCGTGCACCGGCGCTCCGCCGGCCAGCGCGGTGCGCAGCGGCACGCCGAACTGCCACGTGCACACCTGGTTGGCGCCGACCACGTTGTCGTAACCGGAGAGCGGCAGCCCCGCGCAGCGGGTGTGGCGGTTGACGTCCCGCACGAGGCCGACCAGCCGCTCCACCGTCAGGTCCGCGTGCGCCCCCTCGAAGGCCGCCGCCGCCCACGCCACCACGGCGTAGCGGGCCGCCCGCAGGCGTTCGGCCAGCGCCCCCATGGCGTCCGTCACCCCAGCCGGGTCGGCCAGCGCCGCCGCCAGCGCCGCAACGGCACCGCCAACCTCCCCGGCGCTTCCCGGGATCACCGTCACCGGCACGCCGGCCAGTGCCTCCCGGGTGCGCTCCAGCGGTTCTCCGCACAGGAACACCACCGCGCGCGTGCCCGGCTCCCGGTAGGCCGGCGCCGGCGCCACCCAGCGCTCGTACAGGCGCGGGTGGAGGACGGCCGGGTCCGGCCCGACCACCAGCAGCAGGTCGCAACGGTTGCGCAGTTCGGCGAAGGTGGTGGCGATCCAGCCCGTGCGCTGCTGCACCGCCAGATTGCGGTACAGCCCCTCCGACCCCGCGTGGTCCACCACCGCGCCCACGCGCTCGGCCAGCGCCAGGGCGGCGCGCACGCCGTCCACGTCGGCGCCCAGCCCGGCGACGAGTGGGGCGCGGCTGGCGCCTAGCGCCCCGGCGGCGGCGCGCACCGCGTCCTCCGGCGCCACGGCGTTGCCACCCGCGCGCGGCGGCTCGGCCGGCCGCGCCTGCGCGAAGCGTTCGAGCGCGATCGGGCAGTCGGTGGAGCGCACGCTCAGCCCGCCCGCCGCCGCCCGGACCGTCAGGTCGTCGCAGCCGAGGCCGCAGAACGGGCAGACGACATCCTTGTGGGTTGCATCCTTGTGGATCGCCATGACGCCACCGTCACGCGCGCCCGAAACGCCAGCGCGACAGTATCCGGCTCAGCCATCCTTCGTTTTCCGCGCAACAACAGGCCACCATCCGCTCATCGGCCATGTCTTTCTCCCCAGAAGGACCGAACAGCCCGCACCCCGAAAGAGGTATATACTATTGGATTGGGGCGTTTTTTTTAACTCAAGATTATCATGGTGAAAAAAGCGACGCAACTTTCCTTAAACAGATGAGGTTCTCATGCCTCGCGGCGTCGATTATCTGGGGGAGGTCCGGGTCACCGCGCCCGCTCGACTGCATCTGGGATTCCTCGACCTGAACGGCGGCCTGGGGCACCGGTTCGGCAGCCTCGGCCTGACCCTCGACGGCATCGCCACCACCATCCGCGCCCGCCCCGCCGCCCATCTCGCCGGCGGATTGCGCGCCAACGGCCCCTCGGCCGAGCGGGCTCTGAAGGCCGCGCGCACGCTGTGCGACCGCTTCGGCTGGCCGGCGTGCGCCGAACTGACGGTGGAAGAGGCCATTCCCGAACACGTCGGCCTGGGTTCCGGCACGCAGATGGGACTGGCGGTCGGCACTGCCCTGTCGCACCTCCACAGCCGCCCCATGCCGGCGCGCGACGTGGCGGCGGAGCTGGAGCGCGGCGCCCGGTCCGGCATCGGCATCGGCGCGTTCGAGGCGGGCGGCGTCATCCTGGACGGCGGGCGCGGCCCCGGCGAAGCGCCGCCGCCCATCGTCGCCCGCCTGCCCTTTCCCGAACACTGGCGCGTCCTGCTGATCCTGCACCGCGACGGCCAGGGCCTGCACGGCACCGCCGAGGCCCAGGCATTCAAAGCGCTGCCGCCGTTCCCGGCGGAGCGTGCCGGGCACCTGTGCCGGCTGATGGTCATGGCGGCCCTGCCGGCGCTGGCCGAGGGCGACGTGGACGGCTTCGGCCGCGCGGTCGGCGAGCTGCAGCGCCTGATGGGCGACCACTTCGCCCCCATCCAGGGCGGCCGCATCACCAGCCCCGAGGTCGCCGACACGCTGGCCTGGCTGGAGGCGGAGGGCATCCCCGGCGTCGGGCAAAGCTCCTGGGGGCCCACCGGCTTCGCCATCGTCGGCGACACCGCGCGCGCCGAGGCCCTGCTGGCCGAGGCGGAACGGCGCTGGGCCGGCACGGCGCTGGAGTTCCGCCTGTGCCGCGGCCGCAACGACGGCGCCACCGTGGAAACGGCCCTGGCCCATACGACGACATAGATGGGGAGGACACGATGCCCGCACCCTACGTCCTGCACATGCTGACGCCGCTGAAGCACGTCAGCGCGTTCGACGTCAACATGGCCGCCGACGCCGGCATCGCCACGCTCTTCCCCTACACGGGCGTGGAGCCGGGGGAGATCGCCGGCATCACCCAGGACGCCATGTTCTCCCGCGATCCCGCCAACGCGGCGCGCACCGGCCTGTTCATCGGCGGGCGCGACGCGCTGGCGGCGCTGGACATGATGGAGGCGGCGCGCGCCTCCATGTTCCCACCCTTCACCATCTCCGTCATGGTCGATCCGTCCGGCGCCTTCACCACGGCGGGCGCGCTGGTCGCCGTGGTCGACCGCGCCTTGCGCCGCACCCGGCCGGAGGGAATCAAGGACCTGAACGTCCAGGTCTACGGCGCCACCGGCGTGGTCGGCGGCACGGCCGGCGTGATCGCGGCGCTGGCCGGCGGGCGGGTCACCCTGGTCAGCCACCGCGGCCTGTCCGGGGTGGAGCCGAAGGCCGCCGAGTTCCGCCGCCGCTTCGGCGTCGAGCTGGCCTGCGCCGACGCGCCCGACGACGCGTCCAAGGAAAAACTGCTGGCCGATGCCGAGGTGGTGTTCGCCTGCGGCCGCGCCGGCATGCAGATCCTCTCGTCCCAGCATCTGAGCGTCGCCACCCGCCTTCTGGCGGCGGCCGACATCAACGCGGTGCCGCCGTCCGGCATCGAGGGCGTCGCCGCGCAGGACGACGGCGCGCCCCTGCCCGGCGGGCGTGGCGTAGGTGTCGGCGCGCTGGCGGTGGGCGGCGTCAAGTTCCGCGTCCAGCACGCGCTGCTGCAGCGCCTCGCCACGGCGGACGCGGCGGTCTACCTCGACTTCCGCGATGCCTACGATGCCGCCCGCGACATCGCCGGCTGATCCCCCCGACGTGATCGTCACGGCGCTGTCGGCGCGCGCCCTCGCTGCCGCGTCGGCCAGGGCCGGCCGGCGGCCCGCCGCCGTCGACCTGTTCGCCGACGTCGACACCCGGCAGTTCGCGGCGCCCTGCATCCGCCTGCCCGCCGCCGGGCTGCGCCTGGACGCGGACGCCCTGCTGGCGGCCCTCTCCGCGCCCGCGTTGCGCGGCGTGCCGCTGGTCTACGGCGCCGGCTTCGAGGATGACCCGCCCCTGCTGGCCCGCATCGCCGCCGACCGGCCGCTGCTCGGCAATCCGGCCGAGGTGGTGGCGCGCGCCAAGGACCCGTTCGCCTTTGCCGCCCTGGCGGCAAGCCTCGGCATCCCCCATCCCGAGGTGCTGGCGGAGGTGCCCGGCCGCGCCGACGGATACCTGCTGAAGCGCATCGGCGGCAGCGGCGGAAGCCACGTCAGGCCCGCCACGACCGGCGCCGTTCCGCCGGGCTGGTACGTCCAGCGCCGCGTCGGCGGCCATCCGGTGTCGGTCCTTTTCCTGGCCGACGGCCAGCGGACGGTCATCGTGGGCATGAGCCGGCAGTGGGCATCGCCGGCCCCCGATTCCCCCTGCCGCTACGGCGGCGCCGCCGGCCCGCTGCGCCTGCCGGAACGGTTGAGCGGCCCGCTGTCCGCCATGGTCGCCCGCCTCGCGGCGGCGCTCGGGCTGATCGGGCTCAACAGCGCCGATTTTCTGGTCGCCGGGCACGCCTTCCACCTGCTGGAGGTCAACCCGCGGCCGGGCGCCTCGCTCGACGTTTTCGACCGCGAGCCGATGCCGCCCCTGTTCGCCCTGCACATCGACGCCTGCGCCGGCCGCCTGCCCGAGCGCCTGCCGTCGCTGTGGGGCTGCCGCGCGGCGGCCGTCCACTACGCCCCCGCCCCCGTCCGCATCGGGGGCGCCATCCGCTGGCCCGCCTGGACGGCGGACCGCCCCGTCGCACCCGCCCGCATCGCGCCCGGCGAACCGGTCTGCACGGTGCTGGCCGACGGCGCCAGCGTCGGCTCGGCGCGGCGCCGGGCGGAACAGCGGCGCCGTTACCTTGCGGAGCGTCTGCCGGCCGCCGATACGATGGAGTTGCAGCCATGAGCACGGACACACGCCCCAGCCTCGCCGCCCTGTCGGCCCCGCTGGTCACGCGGCTGGTCGCGGAGGCCCCGGCGCTCCGCCTCGGCCTGGAGCGGGTCGGCGGGGCCCGCGTCGTCGACGCCGGCATCCGCCATTCCGGCGGACTGGAGGCCGGCCGGCGCATCGCCGCGCTGTGCATGGGCGGCCTCGGCCGCGTCACGTTCGGCCCCGTGCCCGGTGCGGCGGCGTGGCCGTGCGGCGTCACCGTGCACAGCGCGCAGCCCGTCCTTGCGTGCCTCGCCAGCCAGTACGCGGGCTGGAGCCTCAGCCACGGCGACTTCTTCGCGCTCGGCTCCGGCCCCGGCCGGGCGCTGGCGCGGCAGGAGGCCCTGTTCGACGAACTCGGCTACCGCGACACGGCGGACAGCGCCGCCTTCGTCCTGGAGGTGGACAAGCCCCCGCCCGCCGAACTGATCGCCCACATCACCACCACCTGCGCCATCGCGCCGGAAAACCTCACCCTCGTCCTCACGCCCACGCAGAGCCTCGCCGGCACGGTGCAGGTGGTGGCGCGGGTGCTGGAGGTGGCGCTGCACAAGGTGCACGCGCTGGGCTTCCCGCTCAACCACGTCGTCGACGGCATCGGCATGGCGCCCTTGCCACCGCCCGGCGGCGGCTTCCTCACGGCCATGGGCCGCACCAACGACGCGATCCTCTATGGTGGGACGGTGCACCTGCATGTCGCCGGCCCCGACGGGGATGCCGAGGATCTGGCGAACCGCCTGCCCTCCTCCGCGTCGCGCGACCATGGCCGGCCGTTCGCCGAGGTGTTCGCCGCCGTGAAGGGCGACTTCTACGCCATCGATTCCATGCTGTTCAGCCCGGCGCGGGTGACCGTCACGGCGCTGGACAGCGGGCGCAGCTTCCACGCCGGCGCGCTGGCGCCCGAACTGGTGGAGCGGTCGTTCGCCGATGTCCAATGACACCGATGTCCGCTGAGCGCACCGCCCTCATCCTCACCGACCGGTCGGACTGGCACACGCCCCGCCTCCGGCGCGCCATCGAGGCGCGCGGCCTGCCATGCCGCTGCGTGTCCCCACGCGACTGCGGGATCGCCACGCACACCACCACCGGCCTGCTGATCCCCGGCTTCGAGGACGCGCTGCCGGCCGGCGTGTTCGTGCGCGTCGTCGGCCAGGGCAGCTTTGAGCAGGTGACGCTGCGCCTCACCCTGCTCCACGCGCTGTCGGCGCTGGGCGTTCCCGTCTGCAACGACGCCCGCGCCATCGAGCGCTGCGTGGACAAGAGCATGACCAGCTTCCTGCTGTCCCGCGCCGGCCTGCCCACCCCGCCCACGCTCGCCACGCAGAGCGCCGACGCCGCCCGCCGCGCCCTGAGCGCCACGCCCGACCAGGTGCTGAAGCCGCTGTTCGGCGCCCAGGGCCGCGGCCTGCGGCGCCTGAACGGCCCGGACGCGCTGCCCGACGCCGAGACGGTGGCCGGCGTCTACTACCTGCAACCTTTCATTCCCCCGCGCACGGCGGACGGCTGGCAGGACCGCCGGGTGTTCGTCGTCGGCGACCGCGCCGTCGCCGCCATGACCCGCCACGGCCGCACCTGGATCACCAACGTCCACCAGGGCGCCGCCTGCGAGCCCGCGCCCGCGGACGACGAACCCGCCGCGCTGGCCGTCCGCGCCGTCCGCGCGATCGGCGCCGCCTATGCCGGCGTCGACCTGATCCAGGACCCGGACGGGCGCTGGCTGGTGCTGGAGGTCAACAGCATGCCGGCGTGGCAGGGGCTTCAGCGCGTGTCCCCCGTCGACATCGCCGACGCACTCGCCGAAGATTTCGTGGACCGCGTGAACCACCATGCCGGCATCGATCAGAACAGAGTGGGCGCCCTGCCCGCCTGACCCGGCGTCCGGCATCGCCGGCGCCTTTCGGACCGCCTGCCAGACGGAGCTGCGCGCGCTGAAGCCCGGCAACGTCCACATCCACGCCGCCGGCCATGGCATGACGGTCGACCAGTTCCTGACCAGCGCCGAGGTAACGGCCCCCATCCTGGCATCCCCCGGCCTGACCGTCGGCGAGCGCATCTTCCAGGCCATCGCCGCGACGCGGACGGCGGTCGGCTGCAACACCAACCTCGGCATCGTCCTGCTGGCCGCCCCTCTGGCCCAGGCGGCGCTGTCCGACGGCGCCGGCCCGTTGCGCGAGAGGCTGCGCCGCGTCCTCGCCGGCCTCACCGTGGCCGACGCGGAACTGGCCTTCCGCGCCATCGCGCTGGCATCACCGGCCGGCCTGGGCCGGGTCGAGGGCAGCGACGTGCACGCCCCGGCGACGGTGACACTGCTGGACGCCATGCGTGAGGCGCGGGACCGCGACCGCATCGCCCGCCAATACGCGACCGCCTACGCCGACATCTTCGAGACCGGCGTGCCGCGCCTGCGCCGCGCGATGGCCGAGGGGGCGGGCTGCGAGGAAGCGGCCGAACGTCTGTACCTCGATCTCCTCGCCACCATTCCCGACAGCCATGTCATCCGCAAATACGGGGTGCAGGCGGCTGAACGGCTATGCCGACGCGCCGCAGATTTGAGAGAAGAAGCACGCCACGACCGCGCTTTAAAGCTAACGCGAACGCGCCTGGGGGAGTTGGACCGGGAACTCAAATACAATGGCATCAATCCAGGCACTACCGCCGATATTGTCGTGGGCAGCCTCTTTTCCCTGTGGTTGATGCCACGGACTTGAGCCCTCCACGACGACCGGCGCCCAGCAGATCCAACGCCAGCATCCAACCAACGCCAGCAACACAAGGGAGAAGCGCCATGGCCATGTGGGGAGGATCATCCGCCAAGATCAATCGCGTGCTCGTCGGTGAGTCGCTGGTCGGCGACGGCAACGAGGTGGCACACATCGATCTGATCATGGGGCCGCGCGGCAGCGCGGTGGAAACCGCGTTCTGCAACGCGCTGACCAACAACAAGGACGGCTTCACGTCCCTTCTGGCCGTGGTCGCCCCGAACCTGCAGTGCAAGCCCTCCACCATCCTGTTCAACAAGGTCACCATCAAGGGCGCCGAACAGGCGGTGCAGATGTTCGGCCCCGCGCAGCACGCCGTGGCCAAGGCCGTGGCCGACTGCGTGGCCGAGGGCACCATCCCGCAGGACGAGGTGGACAACATCTTCATCTGCGTCGGCGTCTTCATCCATTGGGAAGCCAAGGACAACGCCAAGATCCAGGACTACAACTACCGCGCCACGAAGGAAGCCATCGAGCGCGCGGTCAGCGGCTTCCCCTCCGCGCAGGACCTGATGAGCCAGAAGGACCGCGTCAAGCACCCGTTCGCCGCCTGACGCGTCCGGCGCTCCTCCCGCCCCAGGGCCAGCCCCAAGGCGGGGGGAGCGTCACCGGGCCAGCGCCTCCAGCGTCGCGCGGCCGATGCGGCCGTCGTGCAGCGCCGTCGCCACCAGCGCCCCCGCGACGCCCTGCGCCGCGAGGTCCCACAGGTCGGCGGCGTCGCGCACGCCACCGGCGGCGAACAGCGCGGCGTGCGGCGCGGCGCGGCGCAGGTCGGCCAGCCGGTCCCGGTCCGGCCCGGCGCCGGACCCGACGCGGGCCAGCGTCATGGCGATGACCCGGTGCGGCCACAGGTCGGTCCGCCCCGGCAGGTCGGGCGGCCCGACGAAGCGGTCGCGGAAGTCGAGCGACAGGACGATGCGCCGTCCCGCGGGTTCCGCCTTCAGCACCGCCAGCGGTTCGATCCCGTCCAGGCTTTCGCTGCCCAGCACGGCGTCGCCGGTGCCCCGCGCCAGAAATCCGCGGACCTGCTCCGCATTCCGGAAACCGGCGTCCACCCAGAAGCCGACCTCCGGAAAGGCCGCCGCGAGACGATCCAGCGCGGCCCCGTTGTCCCCCGTCCCCTCGATGGCGTCGAGGTCGGCCACGTAGATGACCCGGAACGCGAACAGGCCCAGCAGCCCCCGCACCACCGCCACCGGCCCGTTGCCGGCGCACAGCGTCGAGTCCAGCGGCGGGTACCGGCCGCGCTCGCCGCGCCGGGCGTGGACCACGCCGCCGTTTCGCAGGTCCAGAACGGGTATCACCTGGAACATTTCAGCCTCCCGGAGCCGCGCATGCGCATCCTGGTCTGCGAGTTCGTGACCGGCGGCGGCATGCCGCCCGACCAGCCCATCCCCGCCAGCTTGGCGCGCGAGGGCGACCTCATGCTGCGCGCCTTGCTCGGCGACCTGGCGGAGGTGCCGGGCGTCGAGCTTGTGGTCACTCGCGACGCCCGCTTGGCCCCGCTGCCACCGGGCGTGCACAGCATAACGGTCCGTCACCCGGCGGAGTCCTGGGCGCTTTGGGGGGACCTCGCCCGGACGGTGGACGCCGTCTGGCCGATCGCCCCGGAAACCGGCGGCGCGCTGGAGCGCTTCAGCCGACTGGCCGAGGCCGCCGGCTGCCGCGCGCTCAACAGCCGCGCCGACGCGGTGGCCGTCACGGCGAGCAAGGCGGCGACCGCCGCCGCCCTGTCGGCCGCCGGACTCCCCGCCGTGCCGGCGCGGCGTGTCGAGAACACCAGGGAACCGCCCGGCGACGGCCCCTGGATCGTCAAGCCGGACGACGGCGCGGGCTGCACCGACACCCGCCTGCTGCGCGACCGCACGGAATGGGCGCGCTGGCGCATCGGCGCCGACCGCACGGGCTTCGTGGTGCAGCCCTTCATCCCCGGTGCCCCCGCCAGCCTGTCGATGCTCTGCCGCGACGGGCGGGCGTGGCTGTTGAGCGTGAACCGTCAGCACGTCACCATGTCCGGCTCCGCCCTCGTCTACCGCGGGGGTGTCGTCGGGGGCCTGCCGGCCACGCCGGAGTTGTCCGGCCTCGCCCAGCGCATCGCGGCAGCGCTGCCGGGGCTGTTCGGCTACGTCGGCGTGGATTTCATCGCGGCGTGCGACGGGCCGGCGATCCTGGAGGTCAACCCGCGCCTCACCACCTCCTACGCCGGCCTGCGGCGCGCCACCGGGCTGAACGTCGCGGCGGCGGTGCTGGGCCTGGCGGACGATCCGCCCATCGCGCCGCCGCCACCGGAGCGGATCGAACCGGTCACCCTGAACCTGGAGGCCTTGGAATGGGAAGCGGTGCTCTGATCGCTCTCGACATCGGCGGTGCGCACCTGAAGGCCGCCCTGTTCGACGCGGCCGGCACGCTCCGCGACCTCGAACAGGTGCCGTGTCCGCTGTGGCAGGGCCTCGACCGCCTGGGGACCGCGCTCGCCGCCGTCCTCGCCCGCTGGGGCGCCCCCGGCCGGGCCGCCGCGACCATGACCGGCGAACTGGCCGACCTCTTCGACGACCGCGCCGACGGCGTGCGCCGCATCGTCGCGGCGACGCGCGCCGCCCTCCCCGCCGCCGGCCTGGAGATCTTCGCCGGCCCCTTCGGCCTGATCCCGGCCGGCGCCGCGCCGGAGCACGTGGACGCCGTGGCATCCGCCAACTGGTACGCCACCGCCCTGGTCGCCGCCGCAGCCGGCGACGGGATCCTGATCGACATCGGCAGCACGACGACGGACATCGTCCCCCTCGCCGGCGGCCGCGCGCGCCACGCCGGCTACACCGACGCCGAGCGCCTGGAGAGTGGCGAGCTGGTCTACACCGGCGCCGTGCGCACCCCCGTCATGGCCGTGGCCCGCGCCGTGCCCTTCGCCGGCCACCGCCGCACGCTGATGGCGGAGCTGTTCGCGACCATGGCCGACGCGCACCGCCTGACCGGCGCCCTCCCGGACGGTGCCGACCAGCACCCCACGGCCGACGGCCGCGACCACGGCGTCACCGCCAGCGCCCGCCGCCTGCTGCGCATGGTGGGCGAGGATTGCGGCGCCGACAGCCTCCCCGCCGCCCGCCGGCTGGCCCATCACCTTGCCGGGCGTCAGCTCCGCCACATCGAGGACGCGCTCGATCAGGTGCTGTCCGGCGCGCCCGTCGCCGACGGCGCCCCCCTGGTCGGCGCCGGGGTCGGCCGGTTCCTGGTCCGCCAACTGGCCGGATGGCGCGGCCTGCCCTACCGCGACTTCGAAGCGCATCTGCCCATCGCCCCCGAACTGCGCGAACGCGTGGGCTGGTTCGCCCCGGCCGTCAGCGTCGGCTGGCTGGCGCTGCGTTGTGCACCGCACGCCCACCTTTGCTCCGTTGCCCCGGCATTCGAATGAGCCCCATAGTTTTTCGGTGAGGGAGACAACGGCAAGACCTTGGGCACGCGCGTCTTTCCGGCTGCGCGTCGCGGTGTCGATGATCGGCGCCTGGACATTCTGGGCCGCGCCGGCGCTTGCCGACTCCTTGAGCGCCGACTCCTTGACCATGGTCGAGGTGGCGCCCGGCGTCTTCGTGCACGCCGGCCGGCACGCCGAGACGGACGCCGGCAACGAAGGCGACATCGCCAACTGCGGCTTCATCATCGGTGCCGAGGCCGTCGCCATCATCGACACCGGCGGCGGCCCGGCCGTCGGCCGGCGCCTGCGCGACGCCGTGCGGGCGCGCACCGGCCTGCCCATCCGCTACGTGATCAACACCCACATGCACCCCGACCACGTGCTGGGCAACGCCGCGTTCCGGGACGACGGCGCCAGCCTCGTGGCGCACCGGAATTTCCAGGCCGCGCTGATGGCGCGCAGCAGCCATTACCTGCGCACGTTCGAGGACGCCGCCGGTGCCGACGCCGCCCGCGACGTGGCTTTCCTGCCGGTCACCGTCACCGTCGCCGAGCGGCTGGAGATCGATCTGGGCCAGCGGGTGATCGAACTGGTCGCCCATCCGCCGGCCCACACCGACAACGACCTGACGGTGTTCGACCGGCAGACCGGCACGCTGTGGACCGGCGATCTGGTCTTCATGGAGCGCGCGCCCGCCGTGGACGGAACGGCGCTGGGCTGGCTGCGCGTGCTGGAAGCGCTGTCGTCCGTGCCGGCGCGGCGCGCCGTTCCCGGCCACGGCCCGCCCGCCGCGCCCTGGCCGGACGCCGCCGCCGACCTGCGCCGCTACCTGGAGCAGGTCGTGGCCGGGGTCCGCGCCGTCCAGAAGTCCGGCGGCACCATCCAGCGGGCGATTGCCGAGGTCGCCGTGCAGGAACGTCCGCGCTGGCAACTGTTTGAGGAATACCACCCGCGCAACGTCACGGCGGTCTTCGCCGAGTTGGAGTGGGAATAGGGAGGGATGATGCGATGACGCTGATGCACGCAACCCGGACCGCCGGTCTGGCAACGGCACTGGTCGCCCTGCTCGACGCCGCCGCGCTGGCCGCGCCGGCCGACGACACCGCCCGCTGGGACATGCTGCGCGACATGTACTTCGCCGGCCGCCCGGTGGAAGACGCCGGTCCCCTCCTCAGCCTGGAGGCGCCGACGCGCGCCCACGACGCGGCGCTCGTGCCCATCCGCATCGCCACGGCGCCCGGCTCGGACGTCCGCGTGAACGCCGTGCACCTGATCGTCGACGAGAACCCGGTGCCGCTGGCCGCCATCTTCCGCTTCGCCGACGGCGGGCCGCAGGCGGTGGAGACGCGCATCCGCGTCAACGCCTACACCAACGTCACCGCCGTGGCCGAGACCAGCGACGGCCGGCTGCTGAAGACCGCGCAGTTCGTGAAGGCCGCCGGCGGATGTTCGGCGCCCGCGCTGAAGAACCCGCAGATGACGCTCGCCCGCATGGGCAAGATGAAGCTGAACCTGCCCGACACCCTCGTCGCGGGCCAGCCGGTCACCGCGCAGTTGCTGATCAGCCACCCCAACAACACGGGGATGCAGTACGACCAGCTCAACTACTACTACATTCCGGCACACTACGTGACGACGATCGCCGTCCGCTACAACGGCGCGCCGGTGCTGGACGTGCAGTCCGACATCTCGTTGAGCGAGGACCCCAGCATCCATTTCTCCCTGGTGCCGGACAAGGAGGGGACGCTGGAGGTCACGGCGGAGGATTCGCGCGGCCGCGTCTTCAAGCAAAGCTGGCCGATCCGCGCCGCCCAAGGCTCGTAGCGTCGGGGTCGTGCGGTCAGAAGCACTTCAGATCGGCGGCGACCTGGATCTGCCGGAACTCCTCCAGCAGGTCCTTGATCCACCCGACGTCGCGCATCAGCGAGGCGCGCTCGCCCGGCGCGTCCTGCATGGACCGCGCGGTCTCGACCGCCACGTACTTGTCGTACGGCAGGCGCGCGGCGATGGCGTCGATGCTGCACGAGCATTTGCGCACCACGTCCGGCGTCTGCCCGTTGGCGGCCATGCAGCCCAGCACGTAATCGACGCGCGCCAGCGTGGGATATCCCTCGTCGGCCCGCGCCGCGCTGGCGCCAACCAGACATGGGACGAGCAGGAAGAGGAGAGCGTGCTTGGCCATGGCCTGCGTCCGAACCGTTCCGTCCAAAGCATCAGGTATGGTGCGGCCAAGAGGCGGACAAGCTCAAGCGGCGGCATGGCATGAGGAGCAAAATCCTTCGGAATTACCCCTTTTGCGCACTCCAATCCGCTTCGATACCGGGAAAGACGGGCATTACCGCGTATTGACGAGAAAGCCGGCATGCTTATTAGCTTGATGATTATCAAGGCGGTCGATTTAGAATTATTCCACTTCAAATCTGCTGGCAAGCCACCCGTTATTTTGCACCGCACAATAAATTATCCATAATTTCCTCGCGCTACCCCGCAAGTATAATGGCCGCACCGGGCCGACACCGGTACGCTTTCCTATTGAGCCGGAGTGGCAACCGGCCTGAACCGGACACGGAGGAAACGGACCATGAAAACCTGGCGCAAGCCGAAGATCCGCGAGATCGCGGTCGGCAACGAAATCAACGCATACGCCTGCGCCGACCTGTAAGGGGCAAGGCAGCCATGGCCGGCGGCGGATTCCGCAGCGAGCGTCTGCGGGCCGTCGCCGCGCCGTCACCGGTTGATGCCGGCAAGAGGCGGACCCCGAGGGAGCGGACCGGATGACTCGTGAGGAGTTCGAAGGCGCGCTCCGCGCCATTGGCGCCCGTCAGTACCACGACCTCCACCCCTTCCACGCGCTGCTGCACGGCGGCAAGCTGAACAAGGGGCAGGTTCAGGCCTGGGCGCTGAACCGCTTCTATTATCAGGTCTCCATCCCGCGCAAGGACCTGACGCTGATGTCCCGCGTCACCGACCCCGCCCTGCGGCGGGAGTGGATGCACCGTGTGCTCGACCACGACGGAACGGGGGACGGCGCCACCGGCGGGCCAAACATCGGCGGTATCGAGCGCTGGCTGCGCCTTACCGACGGCCTGGGCCTGGATCGCGACCACGTCACCTCGCTCAAGGGCATCCTGCCGGCCACCCGCTTCGCCGTCGATGCCTACGTCACGTTCGTCGGCACGCGCACGACGCTGGAGGCCGTCGCCTCCTCTCTGACCGAGTTGTTCGCCCCCGCCATCCACGAACAGCGCATCCACGGGTTCGAGGCCTACTACGCCTTCGCCAACGAGGCGACGCTGTCTTACTTCCGCAAGCGGCTGGATCAGGCGCCGCGCGACGTGTCGTTCGGCCTCGCCTATGTGCTCGACAACGCCCGCACGCCGGAGCAGCAGCAACAGGCCCTCGACGCCCTGCGCTTCAAGACGGAGGTGTTGTGGGCTCAGCTCGACGCGCTTTACCACGCCTATGTGGAGCCCGGCCACATCCCGCCGGGCGCCTTCGTGCCGGAGGGGATGCGGCCGCCGGAGTACGCGCGATGACCGATACGACCACCAACTTGACCACCGGCGCCATCACCGAGGAGGACACCGTCCGCCTCGCCCCCGGCGTCATGCTGCGGCACGACCGCACGCGCGGCCAGTGGACGCTGCTGGCGCCCGAGCGCGTGCTGGTGCTGGACGAGGTGGCACTCGACGTCGTGCGCGCCTGCACCGGCGACGCCGCCAGCGTCGGCGCCGGTATCGACCGCCTCGCGGCGCAGTTCGAGGCGCCGCGCGCGGAGATCGCCGACGACGTGCTGGACCTGCTGCGCACCCTGCGCGACCGGGGATTCATCACATCATGACCGCACCCGAACCGCCCTACGCCGTCCTGGCGGAACTGACCCACCGCTGCCCGCTCGCCTGCCCCTACTGCTCCAACCCCTTGGCGCTGGAGCCGCGCGACGGCGAGATGGACACCGCCACCTGGAAGCGCGTGCTGGACGAGGTGGCGGAGGCCGGCGCCCTGCAGATCCACTTCTCCGGCGGCGAGCCCTGCGCGCGCACCGACCTGGAGGAACTGGTGGAACACGCCGTCCGCGCCGGCCTCTACACCAACCTGATCACCTCGGCCGTCACGCTCGACCGTGCGCGCCTCGACCGGCTGAAGGCGGCCGGCCTCCAGCACGTGCAGATCAGCTTCCAGGACACCCGCGCCGACGCCAACGACCACGTCGCCGGCTTCCCCCGCGCCTTCGAGCGCAAGCAGCGCGCCGCGCGCGAGGTGGCGGCGGCCGGGCTGGCGCTGACCGTCAACGCCATCGTACACCGCCACAACGTGGAACACGTGGACGAGTTCTTCGACCTCGCCCTCGCCCTCGGCGCCGGACGGATCGAGATCGCCAACGTCCAGTACTACGGCTGGGCGCTGCTGAACCGCGCCGCGCTGATGCCCACGCGGGACCAGCTCGTTCGCATGGACGAGACGGTCCGCGCGCGGCTCCCCGCGCTCAAGGGGCGGCTGGTCGTCGACTACGTCGTTCCCGACTATTACGCCCGCCGGCCGAAGGCCTGCATGGGCGGCTGGGGCCGCCGCTTCGCCAACATCACGCCATCCGGCAAGGTGCTGCCCTGCCATGCCGCGGAGACCATTCCCGGCCTGACGTTCGAGACGGTGCACGACCGCCCCTTCGGTGCCATCTGGCAGAACTCCCCCGCGTTCGAGCGCTTCCGCGGCACCGACTGGATGCCGTCGCCCTGCCGCGAGTGCGACCGTCGCGAGATCGACTGGGGCGGCTGCCGTTGTCAGGCGCTCGCCATCTCCGGCGACGCGGCGCTGCCCGACCCGGTGTGCGATCTGGCCGCCGACCACGCCGCCGTCGGCGCCGTCGCCGCCCGCGATTCGGCTACGGGCGACGTCCCCTTCACCTACCGCGAGCGCGCACCGGCTACGGTCACCGGATGACGTCGTACTGCGCGAACCACTGCCCGACGCCGTCCGGCGGCCCGGCGTCGTAGCGCAGCGCCGCCACCCGCAGGCGCCCGGCGTCCCCGAGTTCACCGCCGGCCACCATGGTCTGGAAGTGCGCCCCGCCGAGCAGGCCGTGCGTCGTCGTAAGGTAAAGCCGCGCCAGCATGCCGTCGCGCAGCATGGCCTCGAACAGCCGAGGCCCCGCCAGCAGGTACAGGCTGCGATACCCCCGCCGACCGAGTTCCCGCACCAGCGGCGCCCCCTCCACCGACACCCCGGTGCCGGCGACGATCACCGGAATGCCGCGCTCCCGCAGACGCGCCACCTTCCCGGCCGGCGCCGAAGCCCCCGTGGCGACGAGCATACGTTGCGCGTGCCGCACCGGCGAGGCGGGCAGCGGAAAATCCAGGCTGGCGCTGACCACAACCACGGCCGGCTGCGGCGTCAGGCCGTTCGCCACGCGCCAATCCGCCAGATCCGGTGTCCCCACCTGCAGCACGTCGTCCAGCCGCCGCGCCGCGAGGTCGCGCAGGTAGCCGGCGTTGGTGACCAGACAATCGGCCTGCGCCTGCAATTCCAGAAACAGCCGGAGATCATTCTCGCTGGTCAGCGCGAGCGGCAGACGGCTGGCCCCCGTGGCCGGGTCCCGCAGCGCGATGCGCCCGTCCAGGCTGCTGACGAAGCTGGCGTACACGAACGGCTGCCCGGCGCCGCCCAGCGCGTGCAGCCGCTCCGCGAGGTAGGTTCCGGCAACCGCCACCTCCTCCGGCGGCCCCGGAAACAGCTTGAGAAGGCGAGCCCCCGGCGCGCCGCTCATTCCCCGTCCAGCAGGCCCGTGGGCAGGCCGTCGAAACTGGTGGTGTTCTTCTCACGCCAGTACGCCTGGATCCCGTCCTCGCCCTTGCGCTCCGCCCACTCGGGCAGGGTCGGCCGCTGGCCCACCAGATCCATCATCGGCACGCCGAATCCGCATGACGTGATGATGCTGGCCACCTCGACCACGACGATCTGCCGCTTGCCCGGCCGCTCGGGGAAACGTGCCTCCAACTCCACCCAATCCGCGTCGCGCCGGTGCACCGCCCGCCCCTGCCCGTACAGCCGCAGGATCATCGGCTTCCTGGTGAAGGAGCAGAACATCAGCGTGATGCGCGGGTTCTGCCGCAGGTGCGCCGCCGTCTCGTTGCCGCTGCCGGTGACGTTCAGAAAGGCGACGCGGTGCGGGCCCAGGATCCGGAAGCTGCCGTCCAGCCCCTTCGGGCTGAGATTGATGCGTCCCTCGTCCGGCGCGGTGGCGACGAAGAACATGGGCTGGGCCAGGATGAATTCCGCCAGTTCTTCCGTCACACTGTCGTGGTGCTTTGCCATGATCGTCCGCGTTCGAAAAGGTGTTCGCGTGGTGCCGGCCATAGGGCGTCAGCATATCGCAGGGTCGGCGTTCATTCCACCGCGCGCATCATTTCCACGACGGTGCTGCGCAGCTCCTGTGCGGCGACCGGCTTGTGGAGCAGCGTGAAGCCACCGGCCCGGACCTCGACCAGACGTTCCGGCGCGGTGTCCCCGGTGATGACGGTCGCCGGCACGGGCTTGTCGAGCCGGTCGTGCACGGCTCGGATCGCATCCAGACCGGTTTCGCCCCCGCGCAACCGATAGTCCGCCAGGATGGCATGGGGCCAATTCCCGCTCTCGATGTGGCGGATCGCCTCCTCGACGGTTCCGGCCGTCAGCACGCGATAGCCCCAGCCCTCCAGCATGGCCTGCAGGCCCATGCGCACCAGCGCCTCGTCGTCGATCACGAGGATCAGACCATGTTTGTCGTCGTTCGCCGGCTCGGCCCTCCGCCAGCCGTGATGGACCGGCTGGACGACCAGGGGGACCGTGACGCAGAAGGCGGCGCCACGTCCCGGCGCGGAACGGACCACCACCTCATGGCCAAGCAGCCGGGCCAGACGCCGCACCACGGCCAAGCCAAGGCCCAATCCCTTGACGCGGTCCCGCTCCGGGTTCCCCACCTGGACGAACTCTTCGAAAATGTCGGACTGCTTTTCGGGATCGACCCCGATGCCCGTATCGACGACCTCAACCCGCAGGTGGTCGCCCCGTCGCCGGCATCCGATCAGCACGCGGCCACGTTCGGTGTAGCGCAAGGCGTTTTCGATCAGGTTGCGCAGTATGCGTTCCAGCAGGACGGGATCGCTGCGCACGACCGCGTTCGTGCCGATGACGCGCATCCGCAACCCCTTGGCCACGGCCTGGGCTTGGTACTCGGCGCCAAGCCGCTCCAGGAGCGTCATGACCGGCATGTCCACCGGCTGAGCGGTGATCAGCCCCGCGTCCAGTTTGGACACATCGAGAAGGCTGTCGAGAAGCATGCGCAGGCCACCCAGGGCCTCGCCCATGGTGCCCAGCATCGGAGACGCCGGATGCCCGGCAAGGCGTTCGGCGAGTGCGCTGTGGAACAGGACCAGGGCTTGGACCGGCTGGCGCAGGTCATGGCTGGCCGCGGCGAGGAACTTGGACTTGGCGAGGTTCGCCCGGTCGGCCTCGGCCTTGGACGCGCGCAGGGCATCCTCGGCACGCCTGCGCTCGGTGATGTCGCGCACGATGCCGGTGAAGTAGCGGCGCCCGCCAGCCGCCCATTCGGCGACCGCAAGTTCAACCGGAAAGGTCGAGCCGTCCTTGCGCTGCCCTTCGACTTCCCGGCCGATGCCGATGATCTTCCGTTCGCCGGTGCGCAGGTGGTTCGCCAGGCAGGCGTCATGCTCGGAACGGTACGGCTCGGGCATCAGCATGCGGACATTCTGCCCGATCGCCTCGTCGGCCCGATAGTCAAAGAGGTTTTCGGCCGCGGGGTTGAACGCGCGGATGGTGCCCATCTCGTCGATGACCACCATGGCGTCCACCGCGGTTTCCACAATGGCGCGGTAGCGGCTTTCGCTTTCGCCCAAGGCGGCGGCGCGGCTCTCGATGAGGTCGGCGGCATCCTGAAGAGCGCCGCTGACCGCTTCGATCTCGACCACCCCGCGGTACTGCGCGGGAAGCCGTTGCCCGGAGCCCATGGCCTCCGCCGCCTGGACAAGCTGCTGGACCGGACGCATCAGACGACGCCCCAGCAGAACGGCACCGCCAATGGCGGTGAGGAACAGGACAAGCCCGCCGGCGACGAAAAGCAGGAGGGTTTGCCCCGCCGGCGCAGCGATCAGTTCCTCCCTGACGCTCACACCGATCACCCAGCCGGAGGCTTGCGAGCGGCTGTAAGCCTGCAACGCCGCATTGCCTTCGGAATCGTAGGTGCGATGAAGGCCGGCGGGGACGCTCCTGATCCTGTCCCATGTCGCGCCTGGAAGACGGGTGCCAACGAACTGCTCCGCCTTCAGTGAGCGCGCGATGAAGACACCGTCGCGGTCGACGACGCCGGCCAGCCAGCCCGGCGGGAGCCGTTCGGGCGCAATGATGGATTGCAGCCGTTCCTGCGAAATCGTGAGGCTGAGCAGATAGCGAACCTCGCCGTCACGAAGGACCGGCATGACCACGATGAGCAACGGCGCCCGCGCGACGGCGCCGGTCAGCAACCCCGATACCTGCGGCCGCTTCGTTTCGATGGCCCGCCTGTCGACTTCGAACACGGGATTTCGGGGCAACTCCGTGCCCCACGGCACGCGAGTGTTGACGAGCTGCTGACTCGACAGATCGCGGACCAGAACGTTGGTGCCGAGCCGGTCGCGCACCTGGACGGCACGATCGTAGAAAGCGGCGAAATTGCCTTTTTCGAGATTTTCGGCGGTGGCCAGAACCTCGGCGGCGGCGACGAGGCGCGCGACTTCGCGGTCTATGTCTTCCGCCAACTGGTCTGCACGTTCGCGAACCAGCCGTTCCGTCTGCTCGGCTTCAATGCGTGCGTTGCGGACGAGAAGTGCGGCGGAGAACAGGACGAGCGGGAGAACGCAAGCCATCACGAGAAACACGAGCCACGTCCGTACGCGATACGGGCGCGAAAGGAGGTGGCCACGTCGCTCAGTCCGCAGGGCGTGCGTCATGCGATTCACAGCCTTTCGATCAAACTCCGCCAACACGCCGCCGGGCGATCGGCTGGTGCTGCGTTTCGGACGGCGAGCGGCAGTCACCGCGACCGGCTTCCCCGACATTATGGACACCTCTGCCGTATCCAAACCGTTAGCGCGGCAAACCGTTCGTGCTTCAGTTGAACAAATTTCCGGACCTATGCAGCCCCCGCCACCGCCTGCTCCTGCCGCATCGCCGCCCTGACGGAGTGGCCGGCACCGAATCCGCGACGGGATGAGACACGACCTGCGCCGCATTCTTCGTATCACCGTGAACTCGGCGCTTACCGCCCTCTTACCACTCCGCCCGCAGAAACCACGCCGATTCAAACGACGCCTTCCATCTTGCGAAGGGAGCTTCCGTCGCGGCCGATCCACGGCCGATCGAATGGGAGGATGTGATGGAAGACGCGAAGCTCGTTGTCGGCACACCCAGGCCGGCCTTCAGAGACCGTCGGGAAGTCCACGGTGTGGCATGGGGGTTGGTCGCGGCGATGCTGACCGCCGGCTGGTGGGTGATCACGCGGCACGGCGTCACCACCGCCTTCGACCAATACGACGTGGCGGCGCTGCGCTTCGCCACCTCGGGGCTTCTGCTTGCGCCCGTGTTGTGGCGCAATCGGCGCTCCATCGCCGAGGTCCCGCCACTGCGGCTCGCGGTCATGGTCCTGTGCGCCGGGGCGCCCTACTCGCTGGTCACCGGGACGGGGCTGCAGTTCGCCTCGGCCGGCAACGGCGGCACGCTGGTCAACGGCGTGATGCCGCTGTTCGCCGCTCTGCTCTCAGCCCTGGTGCTGAGAGAATCCGTCGGCCCGAGCCGCTGCCTGGGTTTGGGCATCGTGGTCGGCGGCATGCTGGGCTTGAGCGGTGGGGCGGGCCTGTCCGTCACGTCGTCGCCGCTGTTCCTGCTGGCCGGGCTGATGTGGGCCGGCTTCACGGTTGCGCTGCGTGGTTCGGGTCTCGGGCCGCTCGCCGCGGTCGCCTTCGTGTGCGTCGTCTCGGGCGCCGTGTATCTGCCGGCTTACGTGCTGCTCGCCGACGATCCCGTCGCGCTGACGGCGCCTCTGGCGGAATTGCTTCCGCAAGCGGCCTATCAAGGTTTCCTGTCGGCTGTTGTCGCCGTCTATTGCTTCGCCAAGGCGGTCATGCTCCTGGGCGCCGCGCGGGCGGCGGTGTTCGGGGCCCTGGTCCCGGTGCTGGCCAGCCTTTTGGGCGCCGCGCTGCTGGGGGAGGTGCCGTCTTCGGCCGAAGCGCTGTCCGTCGCCACCGTTGCGCTCGGCGCCGCTCTGGCATCGGGGGCGGTGCGGTTGTCAGTGCCGTTGCGGGCGGCGTCATGAGAGGCGGCGGCACCTCGGCTAATTGTCGAAATGCACGGTCGCGGCCCAGGCCCGGTCGAACGGAAGGCCCATCTCGGTGCTGGCGCGGCAGACGGAGTTCACGTCCGCAGCCTGGAAGAGGCAGACCATGCGCCGCCGGTCGAAAGAGAAAAAGCACGTCAGCAACTCGACCCCCTTCCGGGTCTGGCAGACCGGGCCGTTTTCGCTCTCGTCCTCCTCCAGATAGGCGGGATCGCCGAAGGATCGTTCCACGAGCACCAGCGTCGCGCCCGGCACGCAGCGGGACAGGTCGTCCACGGTCCGCAAGGGGCCGTGGACGGTCGCGGCCCACAGACGTTCCGGGTCCGACACGCCCAGGCTCCGGCGGGCCGTGCGCACGGCTTCGACGTCTGGAGCGTCGAGCATGCAGCAGCCGCGAAAGCCGTCGGTCGCAAGAATATGGACGCGTGGCCGGACGCCATGCGCGCGGAAGCACCAGCTTGTATTCCTGTATATGGCCAGGAGTTCTTCGCCGGTATGGCGGCGCTCCCAGATGCGCTCGACGATCACCACCGACATGGCCTCCTCCTTTGGAAATGCGTCGCCGGGTCAGCCCGCCGGAGCGCCCCCGACCGGCTCCCCGCAGACGTACAGCGCACCGCTCCAAACGCGCTCGAACGGCAAGCCGAGCCGGCCGTTTGTGCGGCTGACCGTCTCCGCGTCGGGGGCGTCGTACAGGCAGATCATCCGGCGCCCGTCGAGCGCGAAATAGCTCACCAGGAATTCGACGCGGTTCAGGCTGAGGCACCAGGCCCCACGATCCTCAAGCGCCTGCACCTCGTCGAAGCGAACGGGTCCGGTGAAGGAGCGCTCGACCGCGACCAGCGCGCGCGCCGTTCCGCCGACGCGACGGGAAAGTTCCTGCACGTTGGAAACCGGGCCGTGGACGGTCGCTGACCAGACCCGCTCGGGCGCCGCCGCACCGGCCTTGCCGTTAGCCAAGCGCACGGACTCCGCATCCGGGGCGTCCAGCGCGCAGCAGACGCGCAACCCGTCCAGGGAGACGAGATGCCACGTCGGCCGGATCCGATGCGCCGTAAAGCACCAGCGGTTCTGAGTGTCTTTGGCAAGGATCTGCTCTCCGCTGATCCTCTCCGTGAACGTCTGTTCAAACATCACGACCGCCATGCCCTCTCCTTCGGCTCGGACCTGAGCGCGTTCAGCCGGTGCTGTCCGGCAGCTCGGCGACGAGCGCCTCTGCGAGCGACCGTGCATGGTGCGACAGGTTGCGTCCCAGCAGACCGCGCAGCGCCAAGGCGTGGGAATGCCGCTCGGTGTCATCCTTGAGCGTCCCGGCGATGCGCGCCAGCGCGGCGTGCGCAACGGCGATTTCGCTCGGCAGTTCGAGCAGCATCGCCAGGCGCAGGGCCTCCTGCGCTCGTGTCCGGGCCCGCGCGTGGCGTCCGGCGCGGATGTCCAGCTCGGCCCCGACGGCCAGGGCGAAGGCGAGCCGGTGCTTGGCGTCCGCGGCGCTGAGCGCCGCGAGGGCGCGCTCGACATCGAGGTCCGTCTTGGCGGCGTCGGCGGGATCGTCCCGTGCTGCGCAGCACAGCGCAGCCAGCACGCGGGCATACGGTGCCTCGCTGCCGTCGTGGCGCAGCCGGTCGGACAGTTCGATCAGTTCGCCGCACAGTGCTTCCGCACGGTCGAAGCGGCCACGCCGGACCTCGAGCCCGATCATATGCTCAAGCGCCATGAACTCGCCCGTCCGCTCGCCGTCGCGGCGTGCCGCCGTGCGAGCCTGCTCGAACAGGGCCGCGGCTTCGTCGTCGGCCCCCTGGTGCAGGCGGAGCAGCCCGAGCGCATCGGGAATGGCGTTCGGCTCGATCCGCAGCCGCTGGGCCAGCGCGCGGGCCTCCAGTGCGAAGGCCTCGGCCTGCCCCAGGTCGCGTTCCAGCAGGGACAGGCAGCGCGCGGTCTCGGCCAGCGCGACCACCCGCACCCGCTCGTCCGCCGAACGGCTGACCAGTTCCGCCCGCAGGGTGTCCCGTTCAGCCTCGGACCACAGGCCTCCTTCCCAGCGAATGTAGCTGAGCATGTAGAAGCCGAGCCGCGCGTGCGTCAGCGCCCCGTGGTCGAGCGCGCGCTCCGCAAGCCCTTCGATCAGCCGCGCCGTCTCGGCCGGCACCGCCGGCCGGCTGGCGGCAAGCTGGACGTGCAACAGTTCGAGCATGAAGCGGGTCCGGTCCGGCTCGCGCAGCCGTTCGGCATGCCGCATCCCCCGGCGCGCCAGCGTCGCGGCCTCGGCGCCCGCCAGCAGCCGCAGGCACCGCCAGCCGGCGGTCACGCAGGCTTGAGCGGCCAGCGCGGCGTCGCCGGCAAGGGCGGCGTGATGGGCGATCTCGGCGGCGGCCGCCTCGTCGCCGGGCTCCGTCTCCTGAAGCGTCTGGGCGATCTTCAGGTGCATCATCCGCCGCCGCGGCTCCGACAGGCCCGTGTAGACGGCGCGATGAATCAGGTCGTGGCGGAAGGCGTAGCCGCCCGACCCGCCACCCTCGTTCACCTCCTGAAGCAGCGCGTGACGCTCCAGCGTCTCCAGCGCCGTCATGAAATCGGCCGGATCCATCGGGCAGAGCTTGCCGAGCCGGTCGATGGAGACGCTCTGTCCCAGCAAGGCAGCCCAGCGCAGGACCTCCGCCGCCGGCTCGGGGAGGCGTTCGATGCGGTCGCGGACCAACCCCTGCAAGGTGCGCGGCACGCCGTCCGCTCCCTCCGCGAGCGCACGGGCCAGTTCCTGGGCGAACAGAGGATTGCCGCTGCTCTCGATCACGATCCGCCGGGCGTCCACCCCTGAGGCTACCGAACGGGCAAGTTCCGCGATCTCCTCCGCCGGCAGCGGCCCCAGCGGGATCTCATGCAGCAGCCGGTCATGCCGGAGGCTGCGCAGCACGGCGACAACGGGTGCGTTGTCCGGCAGTTCGCCCTCGCGGGCGGACAGCACCACCATGACCGCCGTCCGACGGGTGCCGCGCACCACATGATGCAACAGGGCGGACGACGCCTCATCCAGCCAATGGACGTCCTCCAGCACCAGCAGGACAGGTGGATGCCGCCGGGCACGCTCCGTCACCGCATCGACCACGGACGCGAAAAGCCGTTCGCGGGCCATCCTGTACTCGCCGCGGCGGCCAAGTTCCGGCACCGTCTCGGCGGGGGCGGTCTCGGACAGCGCCAACGGAAGGCCATCGAGGGCCTCGATCCACGGGCCGAAGGGCTGATCCCGCTCGACCTCGTAGGCGTTCCCGAGCAGAACCGCTCCGCCGCGCGCCGCGACGGCATGGGCCAGTTCGGACACGAGACGGCTCTTGCCCAGACCGGGCTCGCCCTTCAGCAGGACCACGCCCACACCACCGCCCGCCTCGGCCTCACCGAGCATGGTGATCAGGCGCCGCATTTCCGACCGCCGCCCGATCATCGCCGGCGTGGCGGCCGGAACACCGGGCGCCAGGGGCGGTGCCGCCGGGGGGCCGGATGGCGGCACCGGAACGCCGGTGGTGACCGGCGACGCGCCCGCGCCATCCGCGCTCGGCGACGCCCCCTTCCGTAAAGCGCGCCATGCGGCGATCAGGGCGGCGTTTCCCACGCCCGCCTCCCGAAGGAGGCGCAGTCCGGACTCGTACTGCTGTTCCGCCTCGCCACGGCGCCCCGCGCCGGCCAGAAGGTGAATCAGCGCGACACGCGACGCCTCGTCGAACGGCTGTTGCTGGGTCAACGTTCGGGCGTAGGGCAGCGCCTCCTCCGGGCGATCCTTCAGCCGGTCGACCAGCGCCGTGAGGATCTGCGCCTGAAGACGGCGCGCGTCCTCCCGTTCGGCCACGCACCAGGCCTGGAAGTCGTGCAGGTCCGGCAGGTCCTGGCCTTCCAGCAGCTCGCCGCGGAACGCCTGGGCGAGGGTCCGCAAGTGGCCGGTATCGAGCGGCTCGGTCCCACCCGCCAGTGCCCGGCGCACGGTGACGATGTCGATGTCGGCCCCCGCCGCCTCGAACGCGACGGCGTCGCGATCGGCCCGGATGCGCGGCCGGCCGGGTTCATCCACCAGCGGACGAAGCTTGCTCAGGCTCCAACGCAGGGCGCCGCGCGGATCGTCGGGAACTTCCCACAGCAGCGAGCACAGGCGCTCACGCCGGTGCGGTCGCCCGGTCAATGCCAGATACGCGAGCAGGGCGCGCGTCTTCTTGGATGGTGGCAGGGAGAGGCACGCGCCTCCTCGTTCCACCACGATCTCGCCCAAGAGACGGATGGCGAGCATGGCTGCCTCCGAACCTCTTCAAGACCTCCGCCGGCCTATGGGCTGCGGTCACGGCGGTTGCCCGTTCGTAGTCCAGGCCGATCATGCCGGCCATGATCCGTTGATACAACGGATAATTCGATGATGATTTCGACGTTTGCTCACATCCATATGAGGGACGTTTCGTGGGACCGAGACCATTTGCATTGGAGGAAGTCATGGTCCCCCGCATCATTCGTCTGCCGAACGGCCACACCACCGCGTCCAACCGGATCTCCAGGATCCGCATCCGGCCGGATCGGGCCGAAAGCCCGGAACGGCCCTATCTGGAGATTTATGAAGCCGGGCGGATGGTGTTCGCGGGGGTGATGACGCTGCCGGGTGCGGCGTCCCTATCCTCCACAGCCGCCGGAGAAGACGCCGCATGAGTCACGCCGCACTCGGGGCTCCCGTGTCGGACGGCCGGGCGAAGCGCCATTCGATCGCTGCCCTGGTGATCGCGCAGGTCCTGGCGTTGACGCTCTGGTTTTCCGGAAGCGCCGTGGTGCCGGCCTTGCGGGCCGAAGCCGATTTCAGCGACTTCCACGCCGCGGCCTTCACCAGCGCGGTCCAGATCGGTTTCGTTGCCGGCACCCTGTTCAGCGCCATCCTGGGATTGGCCGACCGGCTCGATCCGCGGCGCTTCTTCATGCTGTCGGCCATCACGGCCGCGACCGTCAACGCCGCGTTGCTGGTGGTGGATCCGGCCACGCCGGTGGCGCTGGCGCTACGGTTCGCCACCGGCGCCTGCATGGCGGGCGTTTATCCGGTCGGCATGAAACTGGCCGCCGGATGGGCACGCGGCGACCTGGGCCTGCTGGTGGGGCTGCTCGTCGGTGCGCTTGCCCTCGGTTCAGCCTCGCCGCACCTGCTCGGTGCGTTCGGCGGCGTGGACTGGCGTCCAACGATTGCCGTCACATCGCTGCTGGCCGGCGCTTCGGCGCTGCTCATGGGCGCCGTGTCCATTGGGCCCGCCACGGCCAGGCCGCAACGCTTCGCGTTCCGGACCGCCTGGGCGGTCTGGAGCGATCCCGGCCTGCGCCTCGTCAACCTGGGCTATCTGGGCCACATGTGGGAACTCTACGCCTTGTGGGCCTGGGTCGCGGTCTTCCTGCAGGCGAGCTTCGCACGGACCATGCCCATGGCGGAGGCCGTGTTCTGGGCAAAATGCGCGACCTTCGCCGTCGTCGGCGTGGGCGGCATCGGCTGCATTCTCGCCGGTTTGGCGGCGGATCGCCTGGGCCGGACCATGGTCACGGCGACCGCGCTGGCCGTCAGCGGCTCCTGCGCGTTGCTGGCCGGGACCAGTTTCGGCGCCTCCCCGGCGCTGACCGTGGCTCTGTGCCTGATCTGGGGGGCGAGCGCCGTGGCGGATTCCGCCCAGTTCTCCGCGGCGGCGGCGGAACTGTCCGACCCCCGCCATGTGGGAACGGTGTTGACCGCCCAGACCTGTGGCGGTTTCACACTGACGCTGCTGTCGATTCACCTGCTGCCCGACCTCGCGGATGCGGTGGGCTGGGAATGGGCGCCGGCTGTTCTCGCGCTCGGCCCGGTGGTCGGGATCTGGGCCATGCTCCGCCTGCGCCGACGCCCGGAGGCGCAGCGCCTCGCCGGCGGTCGCCGCTGATCGGTCGCACGGACGGCCGCTTCCCCTCCGACGCACTTTCGACGCCGCTTCACACGGGGGCTCACACTCCGTGCCGGCATGCTCCGTTCGAACGCGGCCCCCGCCGCCGATGCCGAACAAGGAGCGCCCCATGGAATCCACGTCCCGAGCATCCAGGCGACCCCTCCGCAACGCGCGATCCCGGCTCCCGGCGTTCTGGCTGCCGGAACTGAGCGACGCACTGGCCTTGGCCGCCCTTGCCTTGCGGCGCGTCGATGAGTTCCGGCGCCGGCGTGCCGACGCCGACGCTCTGCGCGCCATGACCGAGCGCGACCTGCGCGACATGGGGCTTTCCCGCATGGATGCCCAGGCCATCGCCGCGGGCATCTACGACCGCAAGGACTGATCACCCCCCTTCCGCATCAAGGAGACAGACCATGACCACTCTATCGTCCGACACCACATCCGCACGCCGCCCGATGATGGCGTGGGCAGCAACGGCGGCACGCGCCGCGGGACGAGCCCTGGCGACCATCGCGCACCGGATCGCGGCCAACCGCGTGCACCGCAAGGCGGAGCGTGCCCTTATGGCGTTCGACGACTACGGGCTGAAGGACATCGGCATCCACCGCGGCGAAATCCATAGCGCCGTCCGCTCGAAGCGCGACCCGCGCCATCGCTGACGGGCAGCCCATGACCCTGGCCGGCGCCTCCAGGCGCCCGCCGCGGATGCCGGGAGCGTCCGCGGCGGGCGTTTTCATGTGTCCGTCGGCAGCGCGTTCCCCAACACCGGAGAATCACACGGTCGAGGGCGGACTTTCCACTTCCGCTCAAACGGGCACACCAACGGTGCCCCGGTATTCCTTGCTCATCGCAGCCGGACGACACCGTTCGGCCCCGAGCGAGCCGATGGAAAGGAAACCAGCCATGACCGAGACGACGACGATGACCTCCGCCACCCCGAAGACGACGCCGATGCCGCGCAACGGCGTGGACACGCCCAAGCTGTTCGCCACCATCGACGTGGTCGCCGGCCAGCCCGAACTCGCCAAGTTCCAGTTCCGCGCCCAGTGCCGCTGGGTCAAGGGGACGCACAGCCGCACCACCATGTCCGGCTTCTCCGGGGCCGGCGGCGAGCACAGCCACGTCGCCGCGTTCAAGGCGGACTCCGACCACCCGGCGGTGCTCTGCGGCGAGGACAATGGCCCCACCCCGGTCGAGTACCTGCTGCACGCGCTCGCCGGCTGCCTGACCGCGGGAATCGCGAACATCGCCGCCGCCCGCGGGGTCACACTCGACGAGGTGGAGTCCACCGTCGAGGGCGACGCCGATCTGCGGGGCATCCTCGGCCTCTCGAAGGAGGTCCGCAACGGCTTCCAGGCCATCCGGGTCAGCTTCCGCGTCAAGGGCGACGCCCCCGAGGCCAAGCTGCGGGAGATCGTCGAGCAGTCCCGCGCCCGTTCCGCCGTGTACGACATGCTCACCAACGGTGCCCCGGTCACCATCGCGGTCAACGTCTGACCGGCACGCCCCTCCACCGGCGGCCCCTCCCCGCGTTCGGGCGGGCGCCGCCGGCAAGGACGATCCTCGGAGATCACCATGCAGCACAGCGACGCCGTCATCATCGGCGCCGGCCAGGCGGGGTTGGCCATGAGCCACTGTCTCGGCCGGCGGGGCATCGATCACGTGGTGCTCGACCGCGGCCGCGTTGGCGAGCGGTGGCGCAGCGAACGCTGGGACTCGCTCCGCCTGCTGACGCCGAACTGGATGAGCCGGTTGCCTGGCTGGTCCTATCGCGGGCCTGACCCCGACGGCTACATGACCATGCCCGAGGTGGTCCGCTACCTGGAGGATTACGCCCGCTCCTCCGCCGCGCCGGTCGAAACCGGCACCGTGGTGCGGGTGGTCGAACGCACGCCGGACGGCTACCGGGTGGAGACGAACCGCGGCGTCCGGGCGACCCGCGTCGTGGTGATCGCCACCGGCCAGTGCGACGTTCCCATGGTCCCCGCCATGGCGCGCCATCTGCCGGCGGACATCCGCCAGATCACGCCGCAGCACTACCGCAACCCGGACCAACTGCCGGAGGGTGGCGTGCTGGTGGTCGGAGCCTCGGCCACCGGCGTCCAGTTGGCGGAGGAGCTGCAGGGCTCCGGCCGACCGGTCACCCTGTCGGTCGGGCGGCACACGCGGCTGCCCCGCCTCTACCGCGGGCGGGACATCATGTGGTGGATGGACCGCATCGGCGTGCTCAACGAGCGCGCGGACGGGGCCCGCGACCTTGGCCGTGCCCGCGCGCAGCCGTCGCTGCAGCTCGTCGGCCATCCCGACCGGCGCACCATCGACCTGGCGGCGCTGCGCGCCCAAGGCGTGCGGATCATCGGGCGCATGGCCGGCGTGGACGGCATCCACGTCCGCGTCCGCGACGACCTTGCCGCCACCACCGCCGCCGCCCAGGCGACGCTGGAACGCCTGCTGGCGCGCATCGACGCCGCGGCGGGAAACGCCGGTCCGCCGATGGCGGAGGTGCTGCGCCCCATCGTCCCGGAGCGCTCTCCGGAAATCCTCGACCTGCGGGCCGAGGGCATCCGGTCGGTGGTCTGGGCGACCGGCTACCGCCGCGACTACGGGTGGCTCAAGGCCCCCGTCCTCGACGCGGCGGGCGAGGTCGTCCACCACGGCGGGATCACGCCGTCACCGGGTCTCTACGTGCTGGGCCTGCGCTTCCTGCGCCGGCGGAAATCGAACTTCCTCGATGGCGTCGGAGCGGACGCCGAGGAGCTGGCCGAAGACATCCTCGGCCATCTGGCGAAACACGGCTGCGTTGCGGCCTGAGCAGGAGGAAACGGACATGCGTCCTCAGGAGAGATACGACGCGCTGGTGGTGGGCGCGCGCTGCGCCGGCGCCGCGACCGCCATGCTGATGGCGCGGCGCGGGTTGAAGGTCCTGGCGATCGACCGCGGCGGCTACGGCACCGACACGCTGTCCACGCACGCGCTGATGCGCGGCGCCGTCGTGCAACTGCACCGCTGGGGCGTGCTGCCGCGGATCGTCGAGGTCGGTACGCCCGCCGTGCGCAGCACCACCTTCCGCTACGGCGACGAGGTGGTGGAGGTGCCCATCAAGCCGGCGCACGGTGTGGACGCGCTCTACGCCCCCCGCCGGACCGTGCTGGACAGCGTCCTGGTGGATGCCGCGCAGGAGGCCGGGGCGGAGGTCCGGCACGGCCACTCCCTGGCCGAACTGATCCGCCGGCCCGACGGGCGGGTGGGCGGCGCCGTCGTCTACGACCCGGAGGGGCGGCGCATCGAGATCGCGGCGGACCTGGTGATTGGCGCCGACGGCATCGGCTCGGCCGTCGCCCGGCTGGCCGGAGCCCCGGTGCTGCGCACGGCGCGCCACGCCACCGCCGCCATGTACGGCTACTGGTCCGGGATCGGGGCGGACGGCTACCGCTGGCATTACCGGGAGGGGGTCGGCATCGGCACCATCCCGACCAACGCCGGCCAACACTGCGTGTTCGCCTGTATCCCGCCGGATCGGTTCCGGCGGGAAGCCCGCCGGGACGTGGCGGCACTCCACCGCCGGGTGATCGGCGAGTCCGCGCCGGAGCTTGCCGCAGCGCTGGCCGACGCGCGGCCGGAGGGGCCGGTGCGCGCCTTCGCCGGCCGCAAGGGGTTCCTGCGCCGGCCCTGCGGTCCCGGCTGGGCGCTGGTTGGGGACGCCGGCTACTTCAAGGACCCGCTGACGGCGCACGGAATCACCGACGCGCTGCGCGATGCCGAGCTCCTCGCCGACGCAGCCGCGCGCGGCACGGAGGCGGCGTTCGAGGAGTACGCGACGGCGCGGGACGGCCTGTCGCTGCCGCTCTTCGAGGTGACCGACGCCATCGCGTCCTTCGCCTGGGACCTCGAGGCGGTGAAGGCCCTCCACCAAGCGCTCAACAAGGCCATGAAGCGCGAAGTCGACTGGATGTCCGAACGCACGCTGGCCGCCAGCGCTTGCTGACGGCGAACGCAAAGGGAGTGACGACCATGACCGAGACCGTCCTGGACACCGTCTCGCCCTGGTCCGCGACCATCAGGGGCAAGCCCGCGGCCGGTGCCGCCGCCGAACGCCGACGCCACACGAGCATGCGCGACGTGGAGATGTTCACCGACATGACGGGGGACCGGAACCCGCTGCACTACGACGCGGAGCTTGCCGGCCGGTCGCCCTTCGGCGGGTTGATCGTGCAGGGCGGGATCACCTCCGGCCTGCTGAACGCCCTGGTGGCGGAGGACCTGCCTGGACCGGGAACCGTCTTCCTTGGCGTGGAGTGGCGGTTCGTCAAGGCGGTGATGGTGGGCGAGGAGATCGTCGCCCGCGTCGAGGTGACGTCGGTGCGCGACGACAAGCCGATCTGCACCATCGCCACCACCGTGTGCAATGCCAGGGGGGAGGTCTGCCTCACGGGGAGCGCCACGACCTACACCGTTCCACTGGCGGCGCATTTGCCCCCATAGGCGCCGGTGGCCCGCGCCGAACGGGCAGTTCCGTTCTACAATGGGTGCTGGGAGGCTGCGGGGCATGGATGTCTCGCAGTCGGCCATTGACCTGAAACTGGCTCCGGCCGACCGCCAACGGCTGGAAGCCCTCATTCGCCACGGCAATACGCCGCAGAAGCTGGTATGGCGGCGGTGTTCGCCCGGCTGGAACGCGGCATGACCCGCGAGCGCGTCAACGCGGGCCTCGCAAGGGCCAAGGCGCAGGGGCATCCTGAAAATCGCCAAGGAGGTGGGATACGGCGGTGAGTGTCGTGCAGCGGGTGGAGGAGGTGGAGGAGGCGGCATAGCCCGCGCGACTCACAGGAAGCCCCAGGATCGGCGCGAGGGGCAATCGGAGGGGAAAGCTACTGCCGATGCCGAGGACTCACCAGCGGGCCTCCTACAGGCTCCCAGCGGTATCGCCCCTGGGCGGTGCAGGGTGCGCCATCAGGTGCGTTCAAAGGCATCCCGGCGGAGTTGGTAGCGGGAAGGTTCCCATGACGCACGGACGGGATGGACCTGGGGTGTCAGCGAGGGGGACTGAGATGGACGGCGGGGCGCGATTGGTTCAGCGTCCGTGTTTCATGGGGTGTATCTGTTGTTTTCTCTACCGTGTAACGGCGCGAACTAGCTCTCTCCCGTAGGCGGATAGTGTAGAAGTATGCCGCAACATCCCTTCTCGACCAACCTCCTGGTAATAATGCACGACATCAAAGCACCCAATAGATCTCATGTTACTGAGAGATACTATAATCTGATCATCCGTCGCTTTTAGCTCTTTTGCCAAATCCTCTGAAATCAACGCAGCATTAAGATTGTCGCGCTCGGATGCCTTGTTCAGAATGGCCGCGTCCAGTGGTTCTAACTTCTGGAGGATTTCGATGAAATCTCTTCGGACGTTGGATCGCGTCTTGTCCATCGCGTTCGCCAGTAGCCGTGCCCAGAGTTCCTGAAGTTCGCTGCGGCTCTCATCCTGGGCAGCCTTGAACAGCGGAATGGCAAGCGTCGGACTGACGGGCCGCATGTGGGCCGTCTCGCGCATCCCAAGGATTTCCTCTGTCCGTTGCTGCATCCGGTGCAGGTTGCGGGCACGGAACTCGTGCAGCCAATCCCCGCCGATCACCCCTACCGCATCCTGAGGGACCGTGCCGAGCACCTTGCCGAGGAACCGCCCGAACTCCGTCGCGGCATCAACCACTTTACCGCCAGTCCCCGCGACAGCCTGAACGGCTTTCGACTCATGCTCCTCCACGGGGACCTCCTCTGGGCTATCGAAGATGGCAGCATAGCCCAGGCTTAAGATCCACCCAAGACGGACGAAGTGTGTGGGGAAAAGCGAAAGGCCCAGCCGAAAAGCTGAGCCTTTTCAATCGCTTAACTCACCTCGCGGGAGGTGGCGTCCCCAAGGGGATTCGAACCCCTGTCGCCGCCGTGAAAGAACCGTAACAGCTTACCCGCGCAGTCCAGATTTGTCTAACCAGGGCTATCTAAGTCACTGAACCAATTGACAACGCTAACGCCTTGCGGCTACCTTGGGCTATGCAGGGATACGGCAAGCTATGCCGAGCAGTTTGACAACGGTTTGACAGGCACGGGCGTTGCTGCCGTGCCGCCCAACGGAGAAGCTAGGGCATGGCAAGACAGCTCCGAAGCGCGAGGCTTGATAGCCGGTCGGCGCGCGAAAAGATCCCGGTCGGAACTACCATCCATTACGTCGACCTCGGCGCCGATGGCGCTGACCTCGGATACCGGAAGGGCAAGACCGGCGGGAAGTGGATCCTGCGCCGGTACGTCGGCGACAAGCGTTACGAAGTTGAGACAATCGGCCTTGCTGACGACAAGGCCGATGCAGACGGCCTAACCGTCTTCAGCTTCCGGCAGGCGCAGGAGAAGGCCCGCGAGCGCCACCAGCATCTTTCCCGAAAGGCGCTGGGCATCACTGAGCCGGCCGCCCCCTACACCGTCAAGCAGGCGGTGGAAGACTACCTAACGTTCAAGACGGCCAACGGCGGCAAGTCGGTGAAGGACACGAGATTTCGCGCCGACGCAGTGATCATCCCCCTACTCGGTGATGTCGAGTTGGGGGCGCTTACCCCCAAGCAAATCCGCGACTGGCACACCAAGCTTGCCAAGACACCGCCCCGGCTCCGCACTGCGGCGAAGTCCAGCGATGACAAGCCGTTCAAGCAGAAGTTCGCCGAGTTCGACCAGAACGACCCTGAAGCCGTGCGGCGGCGCAGGGCTACGGCAAACCGGACGCTCACCATCCTGAAAGCCGTGCTCAACCACGCTTGGCGGGATGGGCATGTTTCCTCGGATGAGGCATGGCGGCGCGTCCAGCCGTTTCGTGAAGCCGATGCTGCCCGCCTGCGCTACCTCACCGTCGAGGAAGCCAAGCGGCTGGTGAACGCCTGCGACGACAAGGCGTTCCGCAACCTCGTGCAGGCCGCCCTACAGACCGGCGCGCGGTATTCGGAGTTGGGCGCACTCAGGGTATCCGACTTTAACCCGGACGCCGGCACTGTCTTCGTCCGCGCCAGCAAGAGCGGTAAGGCCCGACACATTGTGCTGACCGACGAAGGGCAAAAGCTGTTCAGCGGCCTTTGCACCGGCCGGGCGCCCACCGCCCACATCCTGGTCAGAAGCGACGGGAGCCGGTGGCTCAAGTCCTATCACATACGCCCTATGAAAGCCGCCGTGGCCCGCGCCAAGCTCGGCGACGACGTGTCGTTTCACATCCTGCGCCACACCTGGGCAAGCCTCGCCGTGATGAATGGCGTTCCGCTGCTGGTCGTCGCCGACAACCTCGGGCACGCCGACACGCGAATGGTCGAGAAGCACTATGGGCACCTCACCCAATCCTACAAGGCCGATGCCATCAGGGCGCACGCACCGCGGTTCGGCGTCGAGAGCAGCAATGTAGTCTCCATGGAGTCCTCCCGATGACCACCGGCAATGAACTGCTCGTCGACGCTCACTTCAACGGCGAGGCAGACACAGGCGAAGAGTCACTGGAAGATGGCAGGGCGTGGTTGGCGGAGCGCCTCCCATACTCTTCAGCTACGACCATCATGCAAAAGTACATCAACCTACTGTATGGCGCGTTTTTATCCCAGTGCATGGGCGACGAACCGACACTTGATGATGTCCCCGAACAAGCGAGGGACATTGCGGCGGCGCACTGGACGATTGCCAAGGCAGCCATAATGGCAGGTCGCGGCGTATTTCAGGCCGGATGCGACTTTATCAACCAGAACAAGGATCGGCTCGCCGCCGTCGAGGATGACGACTTCCTATACTTCGAGGCCGAATTCTGGGACGAGATGCGGTATTCAATGCAAGCCGCCCTCTGGGATAACAGTTCCGGCCTTTGCGGAGATCACCGACCAGCTATATTTCGGAGTTTTTCCGAGGCGGTCAGGTGTGCCCACATCTATAGCGCATCACTGGTTCCTGATGCGTACCGATCATTCCAGAGGCTCGCCCCACTTCTGCGGGACGCCGCCAACGGAGATGAGCGGGCGGCACAGATATTCGTTGAAGGAGCGCTGCGGTACGTTCGATCGCTCAACAACGTCGCAAAGCCGAGCCCGAAAAAGTTGAGGCGGGGCAACGACAGCGACACCAACAAGTCGTCGTCAGAGACTGAACGGGTGGGGCCGGCTTGGCTTCACCAACTCGTGGTATTTTTACTGCATCTATGCCAGACCGATGTTCTCAAGCTGACACCGGCAATCGTCGAACTTGCTTCAACTGCATCGACGGCTCCAAATTCCGGAGCCAAAAGCGCAAAGGCTTCTCGCTTCCTGGAAATGCTCCAGAACCAGAAAACCCCGCTTTTTGCTCATGAGGCATCCGTCACTGCATTGGTTGCCAAGCGGCTATCTTGGGAACTGCTGGGTTGGGCCGATGCAAACCGGCAACTATCCTACATGCGTCATGTCGAGCGCGCCGTGGCGTTTTGCAGAAATAGATATGCGATATCTGGGGAACTTCCAAACCCCAATGAAGTCGCCAAGAAGTCCGGGCTCAAGTGGGACGATGCCGACAATCTACTGAATAGCTACGTGCTAACCTATGAGGTTGATGAATACGAAGTACGGCTCGAACGCGCTTCTAGACTCGCTCAGGAGTGCCCAGAGTGTCAGCAGCTTTCAGAGCGCATAGACCTGAGTGATTACATGAAGAACGGATCGCGCTTTCCGTCCTCGGTCGACTGAGAGGGAACGATGAGCACCTCTGCCACCGCCGATTTCGAGCGGGCAATGCGCGACCTGTTCGCGCCGCTGAAGACTTCCCCCAACCTGTCCTTGCCAAACAGCCGGACGCCGAAGCCGGCCTTGGTGACGCCCGCAGAGATCGAGGGGGTATGCGCCGTTCTGCTGCGTATCCTTGATGGTGGCGGGAACAGCCGCACAAAGCATGCCTGGATCAATCAAGCCGCCACCGTGCTCCTGCTAGCCTGTACAGTCGGCGGCATAGCGCCGCCAGCGGACCTAGTGTTAATCGTCGCTCGGTCTCCGTATCCACCGACAAAAGATGGAAAGACCAACAAGAGTGCGCGCATCGTGGAGGCGTTCAAAAAGGAAGTAGCCGAAGAGAACGGAGACCTCTTATTTGGCTGGCTTGCCTTAGCAAGCTGCGGGCGACGACTTATCGCATTGATGAGGGGCGAAATTGACGAGAATTGCGCCGACAACCACCTTGAAATCGTGTTTGACGTTGGCGAGGAAGACCGGCGGCACAGGCAGTTCCATGGCGAGCCGGCATCGACACTCAGCATTTCCAGAACGCTAAAGATCAGCGAGGGCTTGGTGAAACGGATACGCTCCCAGCCCGGCTATGAGGAGAAGATGGCGAAGGATCTTGCCAACTCATGGCTGCGCTTCCTTCCCCCCTTTGAAGTGATTGACCCGATTGACCCGATGATCGCCATGGACGAGGAGGCCCCCGATCCCGAGTCCGACAGCCTAGATATCGAGCGGCGAAGCTACGTCACCATCATCGCATCCGATGAGTGCGATGATGCACCACCGTTCGAAAGGCCGTCCTTCACCCACGGACGGAAGTGATCCGCCGCGTGCGGTTTGGATACTACGGCACTATGACCAGTACGAATACCTGGACGAGAAGCGCGACGCGCTGGAACGCTGGGCTGCCAAGGTGGCGAGCATCGTGACCCCGCCACCGGCCAACGTGGTGCAGCTCCGGCCGGAGGAAGCGGCATAGCGCGCCACCGTGACGCACGTGGGGAACCGCTTGTCGAACTGACCCGATATCATCGGGTCAGTACCCTGCCACCCGTTACGTAACACGGCGGCGCCTTGCCTTCGACCGGTCCGGCGTCTTGGTCAGGTTTTTGGGGCGCTGGACGGCCTCGGCTACACGAGCATTTGCCCACCGCTCGAACATGTCGGCAGCCGCCTTCTGTCCGGCTGCCTGCATAATCTCGACCATGTCCAGTGCCGTTAGGGGCTTCGCCTGGAACTCCTCCAGCAGCGCGGCCGAACCGTCCCATTCGTCGGCGTGCGCCTCCAGCAGCGTCATCCCGGCGGCCCGGTACTGGCCTTCCAGCAGCGGCCGGAGCGCTCGCAGTTCTTCCAACTCTTCCCGGTCAACAAGCACGGCGGCGCTGTCACCCGCGCGCCCGGCTTCCGCCTTCAGCCTTTCCCGATATCGCTTTTGTCGCTCCGCGTTGCTCATGCCCATGGGCCGCCTCCGTTACGTAACGGCTGCAACGTTACGCCGTTACGTAACGGAGGCAAGGGTTTTTCGCCTGCTTCCGAAAAACGCGGGGTGGGTCGGAAATCCGGCTGATTATCCTCGTGATGGTCAGTCCTCGCCCACAGGCGCGTGACGGAGAGACCATAGGAAGGCATGACCACCACGGTCATACCTTCGCCCGGCGGCGGACGAACGGAACATCAGTCCAATTTTGGACGCATGATCCCCTCGGCGCGCAACATTTTTGCTCCCCAAAACGGGGGAGCAATTTTCTTCCGCGCCCGTACACAGATGAATGGGAGTTGGCCGGGCCACCGGGGATTCCCGGTGACCTGCTCGCGCCCGCGCGTAGGAAAGCGCGTTGAATATCGGCGCAGGTTGCGCCTTTATTCTTCTTTGGTCTCGCGCCTGCGCGCGTGGCTTGGAGGAGAAGAAGGGGGGCGCAACTTGCGCCCCCCTGGCGGCCTTGGTCTCGCGCCCGCGCGCGTAGGAAAGCGGTCGGTGCTTATCTTCACCGACCCCGCCAGTTCCTCTTCTGCTCGTGCCCGCGCGTGGGTGCGGCTGACGGAGGCAAAAGGACTTTCGTGTCAACTTGACACGAAACCCGCCTGCGCGTCCGCCCGCACATGGACGAGAATCGGCCCAAGTTGGGCCGAAACCTTTTCGGCTGGTCGCGCCCGCACGCGCGTGGGCGAGAAGGGTATCAGTTCAGCTTACACCCTTGCCGGGCCGCGCGCCCCGTCAGCCGCTCGCGAAGTACGCGGCGGTAAGCGATATCGGTTATCCGCCTACTGCAAGAGCGCGCACCGGCCGGTGTTCACATAGACCGTCGCGCCCAGCGTGACGACCTCAACGAACTCGCCGGAGTCGGCCACCACCCGGAGAAACGCGCCTCGCCCAGGCAGTTCCGCCAGCGTATAGCCGGACCCGGCAGACACCCGCGCGCGCTCTGGTTCCGCACAGTCCGATCCGGCGCAGCGGCGGTAGGTGCCAGAATCGTTATCCAGCGTGACGGCCACGGTCGCGGCGATCGGCGTACAGCGGCCGGCGCGGCAGAACTGCGCGTCGGTGGCCGTGCACAGCCACGGCGCCGCCGACGCGGAGCCGGTCGCCGGGGTAAGCCATACGGCCAACGCCAGGGCGCCTATCGTTCGTGTGTGCATGCACGCCTCCACGGCCAGGACCACACCCGCCGAGTATGCGCGCCGCGCCGCACCTCGTCCAGATCACGGGCCGGATGACGGTTGATCACGTAGCCGCACCCCCGGCCCGCCCTCGCCTTGATAGGCGCCGGCCGGAATGAACTCCACGCCCGCAGCCTCAAGTTTCTCCCGAATGTCACGCAAGGTTCGCGGCTGCGGTGTGGTCTTGCCGTTCTCGAAGTCGGAAACGGTCTTGCGGGTCAGCCCGGTCGCAGCCGCGAGATCCTCGATTTTCCATCCAAGCACACCGCGGGCACCGCGGCACTGCGCCGGGGATAAAGTTACATCATGCATATTTCTACCTAAAACGGGTTGACGCGAATGTGTGAGAACTATACGTTATGGGTAGAACGCAACGCAAGGGAAAGCGCCACCTCGCCGCCATCGGCACGGCCAATGCTGGCACCGGCAGGAAGCGGAAGCTTTCCTTTGGCCGGTGACTTGAGGAGCGCAAGGAGAGGCCAGGATGTCGAACGCCAATACGCCCACGAAAATCGCCGAACTGTCGCTGAAGGGACTGAAGCCCGCCGCCGATTTGGGCGAGCGCCCGGAATTCCTCTGGATGCCGGTGGACTGGCTGTTTGTCGACGGCGTGTACCAGCGCGCCATGACCAGCGCGAAGTCTCGCGCGACGGTGCGTAAGATCGTTGAGCACTTCAGTTGGTCCAAGTTCACGCCCTTGGTCGTCACGGAGCTGAGCGACGGTTACGCCAGCGGCCGGTTCGTCGTCATCGACGGCCAGCACCGCGCCGCCGCCGCGATCCTCCACCCCGACATCAAGGAGGTTCCGGTTTGGGTGGTGGACGCCCCCGAGGTGCGCCAGCAGGCGCAGGCGTTCGTTGGCATTAACGGCGACCGCACGGGACTGACCACGCTGCAACTGTTCAAGGGGCAGGTGGCCGCCGGCGATCCCTACGCCGTGGCCGTACAGCGCGTGTGCGAGCAGGCCGGCATCACCATCGTGTTCAGCCTGAACAACGGCAGCCGAGAGCTTCCGCCCCGCCAGACGATGGCCGTGAGCACCATTCGCAAGATGCTGGTGAAGCACGGGGAAGGCACCGTTGCGGCGGCCCTGTCGGTGCTGGCCGAGGCGTACCACGACACCCCGAACCAGCTTCGCGGACAGGTCATCTCCGCCGTCACGACCCTGATGGTGGAGTACGCCGACCGCGTGGAACGTGACCGACTGGTCACCACCCTGCGCGCCAAGGACTGCGAAGACCTCATTGACGCCGCGCGGCAGGTGAAGCGCCTGGAGGGTGGCACCACGGAGGCCGGCTTGGTCCGCGCCATCGCCGCCGCCTACGACGCCGGGCTTACCCAATCGCGCCGCCTGCGGGTCGTTGCGCGGGCCGCCTGAACGAGACAGCGCCCGGCCGCAGCGAACGACCGGGCGCCATAACTGGCGGGTGGGAGGCTCGAACCACTGCCCGCCATCGACCCACAGGAAGTGAGCAACCCCATGCAGATCGAAGGCAAAGATAGCGCGCAGCCGGCCGACGGGCAAACCGGACTTGAGCGGCTTAGCGCGGAGTACATGCGTCTTGACCTTGCCGCGTTCAGGCGCAGCCATGCGCCGGACGGCAATTCGTCCCAAGCGGTGGCGGACGTCGACCGGCTGTTGGACGACTCGGGGGAGATCCACGAGCGCATGCTCAACACGCCCGCGCTCTCCCCCCGCGACATCGCCGCCAAGCTCGCCATCCCCTACATGGCTTTCGTCTGGATGATCGGCCGCCCCGAGTTGATCACGGACACCGGCGCGCCCGACCGGCTTGCGGACGGTTGCCTCCGCGACCTTTGGGACATCATGGAGGAAGCGCGCAGGATGGGTGCACACCACGGCACCGCCTCTGCGGATGACGCCGAACTCTGGCGCATCGTGCACGACCTGCGCGCCGTCGCCAGGGAAGGGAACTCCCACGGCGCGCCCTACCCCGCCTCCGCAGAGATCGAGGACGACATCAACGACCGCCGCGCGGCGCTGTTCGAGAAGCTGTTCGCCACCCCGGCGCAAACCGTGTTCGGCATCGCGGCGAAACTGCACGCCACCGTGTGGCCGTGGTACACGGAAAGGCACGACCAGCTTGATCCGCCGGACGAAGCCGACGACGAGCAGACGCGCCGCGTGTGGGAGATCATCACGGAGGCGGAGGCGCTGGGCCGCAGAGCGAAAGACGAGGCGTTCCAGTCGATGCTGTCGCGGATGACCGATGCGCAGCTTAACCGCATGCTCGATCACGTCGGCCGCACCCTCAACGACGACGCCGAACTGTTCGCCCTCTGGCGCGCCTACGAGAAGGCCCGCGACGAACTGAACGCCTACAAGGGAGAGAACGAGGAAGCCGACCGGCTCTGCGACATCTTCCGGAAAGCCGAAATGGCGTTCGTCACGGCGCCGGCCCACACCGTCGCTGGTGTCGCCCTCAAGTTCCAGTTCATCGCATGGGAGCGCTCCCAGGATCCGCACTTGATGGACGATCTCCCCGACGACATCGCAAGCGCGCTGACCACGGGCACCGATGCCATTGAACGGCTGGCCGCCTACGGCGCCGCCGGCCTGTCGGCCGAACAGACCAGCACCATTCCCGTGCTGGGCATGACCTTCCGGCAGGCCGCCGACCGGGTGCGCGACCAATTGGAATGGGTGGAGCGCAGCGCCAGCCAGGACCCGGACGACGCCGGCCCGGAGAAGGAGCAACGTGCGGCGACGGCCGATGAACGCCGACGCCTCAACGAGGCGATCATGACAACGCCCGCGCAGACCCTCGGTGACGTGCTGGTCAAGCTGGAGCGCTTGGCCTGCCCCTACACCGGCGCAGGGGTGTTCGAGATCGCGGAAAGCGACATCACGGCCATCACCGACGACCTGCGGAGGATCGCGGATCGCGGCGCACTGCCCGTCGCCGCCCCTGTCGTCGACTCGTTCGCCGACACCATCGCGGCGTTCGAGGCGGAACAGTCCGGCATGCTGTCCGTGCCGTTCGTCCCCACGCAGGTCATGGAGGACGCCGCCGTCAAGCTCGCCGGCATCACGCCCGCACAGTTCCGTTATGCCTACGCGGCGGCCCTGGAGGCGTGCAAGAAGGAGAAGGCGGCATGAGCACCGTTCTCCACCTCCCCGACCGGGGCGCCACCGTGCGCCCCGCCCATGTGCACGCGGAGATCGCACGCCAGCCGGCCCGCGTCATGCAGGACTGGCAGCGCGAGGTGGTGGCCGAATGCGGCCGGCACGCCACCCTCTGCCGGCCCGTCCTGGACTACCTGAAGCGCACCGGCCTGTTGAGCCGGTGCGTACTCCTTGCCGCCGAACCGGGCGGCCCGATGGTGTGGAAGTTCATCGGCCAGACCACCATCAAGCACATGGGCGCCGCGTGGGCACGCACGAACCTTGGTCGCGCGGCCGAGGCGGACGAGCGCACCGATTTCGGGAAGGTGCTGGCGGACAGCTACGCCGAGGCGATCGACTTCCGGGCGCCGGTGGTGAACCGCATCCAGGTTGCCGGCCTTCCGCAGCCGCTCGACTACACGCACAGCCTCTTGGGCTGGAGATCGGCCGACGGGACCCGCGCCGTGCTCAGTTGCGTGCATGCGTGAGCGGTTCCGCCCCCGGCCGAGCGCCGACGCGCAATCGCTTCCATGTCCAGGTAAACGCCCGGCCGGGTGAAGCGGATGAAGCGATAGGGCGGATAGTCGAAGCCCGATGCCGGGTTCAGATACCAGATCGTGGGCCGGTGTTCGAAGAAGCGCCGGCCGGCCTTCTCTTCCGACCACAGCGGCGCGATGTCGGGCGCCACCATCCCGGCCCATGAATGCGGGTTCCAGCGATCCCACGCAATCAGGCGGACCAGCCTGCCGACACGGTGGAACAGCCCGCGCCCGCGCATGCTGGGATGGGTCCAGCCGGCCGTGAGGTAGCAGACCCGGCCGCGCGTCTCGTGCGCCGCGTCGCTGGCACAGAAGCAGCGTTCCCCAGGCGCAGCATCCTCCGGCCGGTCGTAGAAGAACGACAGGTCGGACAGCCGGTCGCCGAAGCTGCGTTCCGAGCAGTCCATCAGCACGCCGCCCTGCGTCGCTACCACCTCGCCGTCAGCATCGACCGCCGCCAGCCAGAAGGCATCATCTCCGGCCGGTTGATGCATCAGCGGCAACCACGTGTCGACGTGACGGCGGTTCAGGTCCAGAAGGTCGTTCCAGTCGGTGGACAGCGCCACCGTGACGCCCTGTTCCAGCGCCGCCGCGCACAGGGCATCGCGGGCGGCCCGCAGCATCTCCACGTGCGGGCCGGTGATCGGCAGGGTTTCGACCAGGGCGCGGCCGGTCATCACACCCCCTCCCGCGCCATGCGGATGCGGTGCCACGCCATGCCGCCCATGGCAGCCACCAGCAGGAATACCACCACCGCCATGGTCACGTTACCGGGCAGCAGCCCAGACAGCACGTCGCGCAGTTCCTTCACCTCCTGCACCTGCTGCACCACCTCGCCCAGGCCCACCACGTCGGACCCCAGGCCCACCACGCCGCCGGCTCCGGCAAGGCCCGTCATCGCCGTCTTGAGCGTGCCCGAGGATACCAGCGGCTTGGCCACGGCAGACGCCTGGACGCGCTGCGGCATGGGCTGTTCTTTCAGCGCCGTCCGCCAGTCCTCCCCGCGAAACATTGCCGCTTCCGCATCGCGGCGCGCGACCAGACCGGGCAGCGCCTTCTTGACGCCATCGACGGTCGCATAGATCCACTTCCCGAACTCGCGGGCCGCGCCTTCATAGTCGCGCCTGTTCAGCTTCTTCAGCAGCGTGGAACCCTTCAGGCTGCCCGCGCCCAGGTTGAACACGAAGGACGCGAGCGCGCCGCGCTGCTCCGGGGTGAGCGGCACCTTCACCAGCTTGTCCACCTGCGCGGCAGCTTCGGTCAGGTCGCGCGACAGCATGATCTCGGCGTCCGCCTGAGAGACGCTGTCGCCCATCTCGACGCCGGCCGTGTGGCCGTAGCCGATCGTCGGTACCCCGGCCGGGCAGCGGTAAGCGGTGAGGTACAGGCCCTCGAAGTGCTTCACCAAGGCAACGGCAGATGGATGCATGCCATGCGGCTTCGGGACCTCGACGCGTGCGGTGGGCATGATGTGCCTCCTTTCGGGCAGTAAAAAACCCGCCGGAAATGGCGGGCGGATGGTGCGACGCTGGGGTGACGTGCCGGCTTCAGGCATCGGCCTTTCCTTTGCCCTTGGTCGGTAGAAATTGATCAATGGCCTTCCACACCACCGCCTCGACGAAGCCCGGCCCGAGGTAGGCGACGGTGACGATCACCGCCGTCGCCTGCCAGCCGCCGACCTGGAGGTATTCGGCGAGACCCTGCCCGGCCACACCGGTGCCGACGGCCACCGGCAGCTCCCAGACGAGTTGCACCGACCAGAAGCGGCGCCGGCCGGCCTGCACCTGCCGGCTGTGGTGCATGGCGCGGCCGACAAGCCCCCAGCCGGCGGCGACGAGGGCGCCGATGAGGGTTTCCCGCCACGGCGGCGGAATGTGGTCGAGAGGCATGAGCGGGGTCTCCTGGCGAGGCGCGCGGTTGGACAGACCGTGAACGGGCGTGTATCGTTGAGCCGTTGTTCACGCGGTGGTGGGGCGCTGATGACGTGGGCTCGGACAATCCACATGACGGTGGTGATGGCCGGCATCGGCCTCGCCCGGATGCTGGCCGCCTGGGCGTCCTGGATGTGGTTCGGCGGGCCGAACTGGGTGAACGCCTGGGCCTACATCGTGGGGGGCGTGGCGCTCGGGCTGATGATCGGCATGCCGTGGGATCTCGGCATCTGGCTCAGGGACCGCTGGCGGCGACCGCGGCGTCCGGCAAGCGGTCCCGTCCTCCTCCCGCCGCGTTGACGGCGCCAACCACGCCGGCGCCGGTCAGCAGGTGCGTGGTGATGGTCAACGCCTTCTCGCTGGTCGGGGACAGGAGCTGCAGCTTGCGCAGTTCCGGCAGCGCCTCGGGCGACAGCAGGGCCTCCGCCAGCTTCCGGCGCGCGGCCGGAGCCCGGAGCTCCACCCAGGCCTTGGCCAGCGCGTTGCCGCCCTCCAGCAGCGTGTTCGGGCTCGTCAGCTTGCCGATGATCCGCGCGCCGCGCTCCGTTCCTTCCGTCAGGGCCTGCATCCCCGCCATGTCGGTGGCGGTCTGCGACCCCTCCGGCAGCGAGCGGCCAGCCGCCTGAAGCACCTGCATCAGCCGTTCCATGCCGTTCAGCCGCTGCGGATCGCCGAGCGCCGCCTTCAGGATCTCGCGTTGCCGGTCGTCGCCCCACAGCGTCTTGTACAGCTTGCCGGGCACGTTGCCGGCCTGCCCGTTGGCGTTGATGGCCGTGGCGCCGGCCAGCTTGTCGGAGAGCCAGGCGTTCAGCCCGTTCGTCCACTCCGCCTCCTTGCCGGCGAAGACGAACGCCTTGCGGGCCTTCTCGACGTCGCCGGGGGCGATGCGGCTGGCGCTGAACACGGCATCGAGGAGTTGCGCGCGGTCCTGGCCGTTGAGGTTGGCGATCACCCCGACGCCGCCCTCCTTCAGCTTGTCGATCACCGGCGAGTAGTCGATGAAGACCTGCCGCCCCGCCTCGTATTCCGGGTGCGCGGCGCGCAGCACGCCGGTCAGTTCCTGCTGCGTCTCGGTCAGCCCCCGCAGCGCGCGGCGCTCCGCCGACGATCCCAGCGCCTCGATGTCGGCGATCATGTCGTCGATCGCCTCCTTCGCGGAGTGCAGGCGGCGGTAGTCGGTTTCCAACAGGGGCTTGGCGATCTGCTTGCCGGTCTGCGGGTCCGTGACGGTCTGCACGTCCAGCACCAGCATCTTGCGGACCTTCTCCATCGCCCGCGCCGCCGGGGAGTTCTGCGCCACCTGTCCCAGGCGGTCGCTCAACGAGCTGACGACGCCGGAGACGTCGGGTTCCACCCCGGAATTGAACGCCGCCTCGTAATGCGGGCTGGCGGCGTTGGTGCGCGTCAGGTAGGCCCCGCGGATCACCTCCTCACCGGCCTCCTTCAGGCGCCGCGTGGCGATCTCCGAGGGCGGCACGTCGCCCAGCTGCCGGCGGAAGGCGGCCGGCACCGCGCCGCTGTTGCGCGCGCCGATCACGTCGGCGAAGCGGTCGGCGGATTCGGGGAAGCGCCGCAGCGCGCGCTCCTTGTTCAGCAGGCTGGGCAGGCCGGTCAGCTCGCCCGCGGTCAGCGGGACACCTTCCGCGCGGGCCGCCTGCCGCAGGTCCTCCCACGCCGCCAGATTGGCCGGGTCGGTCGCCGCCGCCCTGTCCGGGGGGGCAACGCCCAGCCGGTTGCGGGTGAACAGCTTGCCGGCGCCCAACGCCAGTCCCTGCCCCACCGCACCGGCCGCGCCATGCCCGGCGGCGTTCACCAGGTCGACCCGGCTCAGCTCCTCGCCGGCGAGCGCGCGGTCGGCGAGCTGGCGGAGCACGTCCGTCGCCGCGGCGGCACCGGCGGCCGCCGGGATACTCCAGCCGGTCGGCCCGGCCGCCGCGCCAGCGACCCCGGCGGCGGCGCCCGGCAGGAGCGAGCCGGCCACCGACGCGGCCTGCTGGCCGACGCGGAAGAACGTGTCGACGGCGCCGTCTCCGGCCGCGATGGTCGGCACCTCCTTGACCAGCTGCCCCGTCGCCGTGTCGTAGAACACGACGTCGTCGTTGACGACGCCGTAGCGGTCGACCGGGATACCGCGCGCCGCGGCGAAGCGGCGGATCTGGTCCTGCCGGTCGGGCGCCAGCGACGCGCGCATGGTGGTGAGGAAGCCGGCGCCGCGGTTCAGGTCATCGACGATCGCCGGTCCGGCCGGCACCGGCGCCCCCGAGGGCGCCGCCCACAGTTCCTGATCGCTATAGAGCCGCTTCGGCTCCGGCGTGGCGGGCGCCTGCGGGGCCGGCTGCGGCGGCGGTTGTGCTGCCACCGGCGCCGGAGCGCCGCCGAACAGTTCCTCATCCGTCAGAAGGCGCGTCATCGCTGCAACTCCCAGCCGTTGCCCATCCATTTCGCCTTGCCGCGCGGCGTGTCGTAGACGTCACCGACGCGGCGCTGGTCCACCGGCGGCAGGCCGGCCGGCGCCGGGCCGCGCTTGCCGCCCTGGAGCAGGACGTAATCGGACTCGGACAGCGCCGGCCCGAGCTTCGCCAGGTCCTCCGCCACGCTGACCGGGTCGACGATGCCACCGTTGCGCTTGGCGTTGTCGCGGTACGCCTGCGCCACCTGCTTGTCGTAGCTGTCCAGGCGCCGCAGCATGTTCATGATCTGCTTGTTGCCCTCCAGCGTGGTCGTCAGGCTGGGCAGGGCCTCGCGGAGCATCAGGCGCTCGTTCTCGGTGATCTGCCCCTGCCCCTTCATGGTGCCGGCCGCCACCAGTTCCAGGCGCCGGCCGATGGCCTTGGCCAGCTCGCCCTGGTCCAGCGCGGAGTCGACCGGCACGCCCAGATCGCTCAGCACCTTGCCGAACTTCAGCCGGTATTCGGCCAGGGCGCCCGGCTTGAACTCGTTCAGCGCGGTTTCCAGCTGGTTGTACAGCATGGCGTTCTTGTCGGCCGCGCGGTCGGCCGCCTGTGCCCCGGCGAAGCCTTCGGCCGCGTCGGTGTACAGCTTCTCCGCTCCCTTCTTCTCACCGCTGACCTGGACGCTGACTTGCGGCCGGCCGGCGGCGCGGATGGATTGCTGGCCCTCGATGTAGCCGGGCAGCCACTCCGGCCCGTCGGGGCCCATGCGCATGCCGGACGGCGCGTCGAACATGCTCTTGGCGCGCGCCGCGGCGAAGGCGCCCGGATCGAGGCGGGCGATGGCCTGCTGGTCGGGCGGCAGGCTGGCGATCATCGCTTCCATCTGCTGGCGCTGGAGCGCCTTGGCCTGCGCGTCGGCGGCCTTCATGCCCAGCGCCTGTTCCTCGAGCTGGTCGCGGCGCTGCTGCCGCTTCCACTCCGCCTGCGCCATGATCGCCGGCAGGATGCCCTGCCCGCCCTTCGCCAGACCGTCGCCCAGGTTGCGCCCCTGCATCAGCCCGGAGCCGAGCGCCATCAGCATGGGCAGCCACATGTCGTTGCCGCCCATGCCGAACATGCCGGCCGCGCCGTCGGCGGCCGGGGCGGAGGGTGCCGGCGCGCCGGCGGGTTGGCCCGGCATCAGGGCGACCGGCGGGTACATGGAAGCGTCCATGGGCGAGGCTCCGTTCATCGTCTGGGGCGGGAGGGCGACGGTCCGCGACGTCGTCGGCGCGGTCGGTTCGCCGCCGGCAAGGTGTTTGGTGATGCGGCCGTACAGCGCGCGCGTCTGGTCCGGCATGTCGGCTTCGCCGCGCAGGTAGCGCTCGGCGTAGCCGGGCCCGGCGTTCCAGGCGAGCGTGTTGAGTTCCAGGTCCGGGCCGAACCGGTCGCGCAGCTCCTTGAGGTAGAGGCTGCCGGCCATGGTGTTGGCCGCCGGGTCGGTGATATCGCCCGTCACCAGATCCGGGTGGCGCGCCCGCACCTCGGCGAAGGTGTCGGGGCTCATCTGCATCGGCCCCTGCGCCCGCCAGCCATGCCGGGTCGTCGGGCCGGCGACGTTGCGCCCGTTGCTCTCGCCCAGCATGAAGGCGCGGATCAGCAGCGGCGTCAGGCCCGTGGCCTGGGCACCGGCGGTCACGTACGGTTCGTAGAGCATGGCCGCCCTACCTCCGGCGCCGCATCGGCGGGGTCAGCGACATGAGCGTGGCGAGCGGCTGGCCACCGCCCAGATTGATCAGCGGCGCCGTGGGCGGCGGCGGGGGCGCCTCGCCGTTGCCCTTGCTGAACAGGCTCATGGCCAGCGGCAGCAGGGCCATCATGGCGTTGCCGCCCGCCGCGGCACCGCCACCGTTCGGCCCGCCCCAGCCGACGGCGTCGGCCATCGTGTCCAGGCCCGTGGGCACCCCGCCGGCCGCGACCGCCGACGCCGAGTTGACCGCGTTCCCCTGCGGCCCCAGCGCGTCGACCGTGCGCAATCCCACATCGCGCGCGGCACCGCCGCCCATCTCCGGGTTGGGCGCCATGCCCATCGGCATGCGCGGCCCCATGCCGAGCTGCGCTTCGAGGAGCGCCTGCGCCTCCTCGGGCGAGCGCACGAGATCCCCGTAGCCCTGCTGCCCGAGCCACGCGAGCGGGTTGAACATGCGGCTTGGCGACGCCGCGGCCGTGGCCGGCTGCCCCTGCCGCATCAGCCAGGGAAGGTATCCGAAGGACATCACGCCTCCTCGCTGTTGAGCACCATGCCGTAATCGACGGCCTTGAAGCCGGACACCTCGAACACGGCGTCGGGCATGACGCGCTCCACCTCGTCGGCCATGAACCCGGTCCGCAGCGGCGCGTCGGCCGCGTCCCACAGGTAGCGGAAGCGGTAGACGGGGAGGTCGTGCGAGCCGGTGCCGGCGGGCGTGATGTCCGTCTTCAGGCGACGATCGGAGAAGGCGACGGCGGCGGCCATCATCGCCGAGCCGAGAAGCTGCCCGGTCGAGTCTTGGCCCGGACCGGTGCTGGTCGTCGTGCTGCCGGTCGGCCCCTGCAACATGCTCTGGCGCAGGTTCAGCATGTCGATGGGGTACTGGAACTGCCGCAGGAAGTCCTGGTAGGCCAGATCCACGTTGCTCTGGTCCATCTGCTGCTGCTGGCCGCCGATGCCCAGCAGGAGGTTCACGTTGTTGCTGTCGCGCTGCTGGCGGGCCAGCGCCGACTGCGCCATCTGTCCGGCCGCGCCCAGGCGCAGTTGCGCGCCCTGGAGGCCGGCCGACTGGTTGGACAGGTCCGCCTTCATCCGGTTGTCGATGTCGCGGAACGCGTTCTGCGTGGCATCGTTGTAGCCCTGGTACCGCAGGCCCGCCGCGGTGCGCGCCGCCGCGTCCAGCATGCCCCGGTTGGTCTCCGCCTGCGCCAGCCCCATGCGGGCGCCGCCATAGGCGCCTTGCGTCGATGCCTGCGACTGCACGGAGCGCAGCGCCATCTGGTTGGCGCGGTCCAGGTCGTTCAGCGACGTGTCGACCACGTTGCTGATGTACGGGTTCATGTAGACGCTCAGGTCGGTGTCCTTGAGCTGCCCGGCGCTCACCATGGAGGGCTGGAACTGCGCCACGCCCGACGCCACGCCGTGTCCCATGCCGAGCTGCGGCCCGCCCGCCATCACGCGGGCCAGGGAAAAGCCGGACTCCTGGTCCGGGGTGAACTCGGCGATGCGCTGTTCGGTGTACGGCACGTAGGGCCGGTTGCCGAGCACGTTCCCGATGTTGATGTTCTCCTTCTGCGCCGCCACGATGTGGGGCGGCAGCTCGGTTGAGGAAGTCGACGTCTGTTCACCGCCGCCCATGGCAGGTTCTCCTCTGTGTTACAGGGCGCGCCACATGAAGACGCGCGTGTCGGCGTAGCCGAGCCGGCGCAGCGCGCGCGCCCAACCCTCCCGGCCAAACCCTTCGATGCGTTGGCAGCCGTTCGCCCGGCCGAAGTCGGCGACATGGCGTTCCAGCGCCAGCATCTCGCCCAGGGCGGCGTTCGCCTCGCCACCGCCGGCGAACACGCGCACCGCCTTGAGGCGCGGGTACGTGACGATCTCCGTGACCAGCACCGACCGTTCACCCGGCCAGAACTGCATGCGGCCGGCGAGCACGGCGTTCAGCACGTCATCGACCGTGTGCGTGCCGCCGCCACGAGCCAGCGCCGCGGCCAGCCAGGGCTGACAGCGCGCCCACTCCGCGATGAAGGGCGTCATGCCGGGACGATCGCCGGCGGGGTGGTGGTGACGTCGACGCGGTGCGTGGCCGCGTCGCCCTCGCCCTCCGCAACGCCGAAGCCGTAGGTGTTGCCGGGCGGGAAGTGCTCGGGCGCGCAGTGCCCGCGCCCCACGATCTCCCCCGTGCCTTTGTCGTAGAAGACGAATTTCTTCATCGCTTCAGCTCCACGACGCTGATGTACTTGTAAAACGCGTCCGACACGGTGTACGGCGAGGTGGTCGCCTGGAGATAGACACGGTACGCGTACGTTCCGGCTGGCGGCGTGTCGATGATCGTCAGGCTGACGGACCTGTTGTCGCCTGCGGTGTCTTGGGCCGTGTTCGCCACAAGGGCGCTCGGCCCGACGAGGTTCGTTTCCGACGATCCGTTGTACCGCGCAAGGCGCAGAAAGTGGCCGATCTGCGAGCCGGCATCGGCCTGGAGCGACGCCACGTAGCCGACGCTGACCATCACCGGGCCGCCGACGGTGGTCAGGCTGGTATCCATCACCAGCCCCTCCGTCGTGGTGATCGCGTTCCCGGTCGCGACGTACCCCTGAGCGGTTTGCGTGATCGCGTTCGACGCGACCTTGCCCGTGGTGATTGACCCGGCGGCGATGCGGTCGGCCACCAGCGTACCGGTGGTGATGCTGTCGGCGCTGAGGTTGATCACGGTGATCAGAGCGGCGTTCAGCGTGCCGGCGGTGATCTTGTCGGCCGCAAGGTCGGCGATCTTGGCGTTCGTCACCGCCAGATCCTCGATTTGCGCCGATCCGATGGCGGCGTTCGCGATGTTCGCGCGGTTGACCCTCAGGTTGTTGATGCGGGCCTCGACCGCCTCCAGGTCGCCGGCCAGCAGCGACAGGGTGACGATGTCCCCGGCGATGAGCTTGGGCGTGCATGTCACCACCTGGTTCTGATCGAGTTTCGCCAGTTCGACGGCCGCATCGACGAGGTGCTGCGTGTCGATCTGCACGACGTTCGGGGCGATCGGCAGCGAGCCGTCGGCGGCGTAGGCGTAGAGGCCACGACCGGAGAAGATGACCCGGCCCGAGGTGTCGTAGACGTCGGGCACCCCGGCCGCGCCGCCACCACCGCCGGCCACCTGATCAAGCCACGGCCCGAGCCGGTCGAGGTAGGCCTCGGCGCTCTCGCTGTAGCCGCGGACTGGCCGGGGTGGCGCGCCGCGCTGGTTGAACATCAGATCCGCCCCCCCTGGCTGCCGTAGAGGTCGAAGCCGGACATGGCGAAGTCCCCGCCCACGGCGTTGGAGCGGATTTCCACCGTGATGAAGCGGCCGGACCGGCGCAGGTTGATCAGTTCGAACCCGTCGTCGACATCCTTGTAGGCGGTCCAGCCGATCGCGTCGTCCAGGTGCTTCTGCCCGCCCAGGCGCACCTGCACGGTGCCGGCGGCCCGGCGCATCTGGAGCGCCACGTCGGCGATGTAGGTCCAGGTCCGCGCGTCACCCGCCGCGAACGGCTTGCTGCGCACCCAGGCGTCCAGGGCCGCGGTGCCGGCGTCCACCCCTTCGTTGTGCGCGTGGATCTTGCCGTCCGTGCCGGCGGCGAACGGCTGGTCGAACACGCCGAGCTGGGGGACCCAGCACGTCCGGCCGAAGGTGTAGACGCTCCATGCCCCCGTGGGGATCCGGTACGCGACGGTTACCGTGTTCTCGCCGGTGCCGCTGGTCGGGATCGACCACAGGACGCTTTCCGTCGCCGCATCGTAGGTGGCCGCCACCTTGGAGAGTTGCGAGGCGTCCGCCGTGTCCTTGATGTACTGCCGCAGGGCCAACGTGTCGATGTACTGGAACTGCACGCCGTCCGTCTGCCAGATGCCGTTCGGGCCGAAGCCGTAGAGGATCCGGTTGGCCGCGACCACGGCCATCTTGCCGACGGCCCCGATCCCTTCCAGCGCCGGGCGATAGGGGAAGTAGAACGGCGCTCCGGTGTACTGCACCAGGAACAACTGGTTCTTGCCCAGGACCGCGATTTGCTCGCCGAACAGCACCGCCGCCTTGATGTCTCCGTCCATGTCGCGGATGGGCTGGTTGCCGGCGGCGTTCGTGCTTTCCGGCGTCCAGGTCTCCGGGTTGTCCTCGTCGCTCCATTCGTACCAGCTCGCGCCGTTCGAGGTGTTGAAGGCCAGGATGTGCGGCCCCCGGCGCAGCAGGATTTCCGCCGTGGTGAACGTGACGCCGCCCAGCGCCGTGAAGCTGCCGGTGGCCTTCCAGATCTGCGGCACGTCCTTGCCGTTGCTGGCAAGCATCCAGTTGCCGAAGCGGGTGAACGACCAGGACGACGCCGGGTGCGTGCTGGCCTCGTCCTCGTAGCCGGTGAAGCCCGAGCCCACCTCGCTCTCGACGCCGGCCGCCCACTGATACAGCTTGGACTGGTCGCCGTAGAACAGCCGCTGAACGGCCGCCTCGTCCTGCAATGCGTCCATGCCCCGGATGACGCCGGCCGCGGCGCTGGTCAGCACGGACGCCCAACCGGGGATCTTCTCCGGTCCGCCGTCGCGGAACAGCACGTTCTGCCCGTCCCGCCACAGCGGCGTGTCGAGCGGGTGCACGCCCTTGAACAGGCCGCTCTCCGTCTCGCGGCCGGCACGGATGCTGATGATGGGCGCGGCCATGGCGTGTCAGCCCGCCGGGGCTTCGAGCGCGTCCCGCTCGGCAAGGGCCGCATCGCGATCATGACCGGCCGGGCGCGCGGCGATCTGCTCGCGCAAGAGCGCCGTGGCGGCGCGCTCCTGATGGAGTTCGACAGACAGTTCCAGCGTGCGCCGGACGTGTGCGGCGACCATGGCGACGGCTTCTTCGATTACGGGGTTCATTGGATCACCATGTCGAGGTGCGGCAGGGGATGTAGACGACCGTTCCGCCGGCCAGGAGCGTCAGCACCCGGTCGGCGGTGAAGCTGCCCGGCGTGCCGGCGGCGGCGCTGGCGTAGGACACGCCGAACACGCCCGAGCCCTTCGGGCTGGCGATCATGTTGATGTCCGTATCGACGCCCCGGACGCGCAGCTCGGGCGACACGCCCATGTTCTGCGGCGCCAGCTCGAAATAATTCGAGGCACCGGTGGCCGGGGTGGGCAGGACGTTCAACAGCGTGCTGCCGCCGGTCCACCCGAAGAAGGTGTGGCCGCCGCCGCCTTTGCTTTCGTAGGCCACGCCGATGTGGGTGGCCGCGCCGGCTGGAGACAGCTTGGGGTTGGCCGAGGCGTCGCCCTGCGTGATGTCCAGCCAGCTCGTCGGCGTCGTCTTGGGCTGCACCCGAAACGCCGTGCTGGCGCCGCCATGCGTGGTGATCTGGAACCCCGCCACGCCCTTCAGGCGCATCTCGCGCCCAATGTTCGCGTCGGTGCCCGTCATGTCCGTGCGCGGCGAGGTGCCGGCGACGGCCGGCATCTCCAGCGCGTAATTCACGGCATTGGTGACGTTGCCGATCTGGTAGAGCGGCTGCCCGGCCGCGCCGGCAAAGATGTGGTCCGTGTGGCAGGCGGTCTTGTTGTCCCGTTGCCAGCGCATGAGGTTGGTGCCCATCCCCGAGGCGTCGGTGAAGTTGTTCGCATGCAGGTTCGCCACGACGCTGATGCAATCGTCCACCAGCGTGCGGGTCACGTTGACGCCCAGGTACACCGCATGGTCGTCGCAGTTGCCGAAGCGGGTGCCGAGGATCAGGTTGTCTCCCGACGACACCGTGCCGTTGGTGATGCTGACGCCGGTCCGCGTCGTTCCGGCCCCGCCGCCTTCGACGTAGCCGCCAAACATCCGAAGACCGGACAGGCCGATGCCATTGACGCCGTACCACGTCGAGGCCGGCACACCGTCGGAGGGCGTGTACTTCTGGAAATCGGGGTTGGTGAGGTAGACCTCCTTGACGCCGTCCAGCTCGACGGCGGCGTGCACGGCGTTCATGTGGGTGGCGTCGACCCACAGGCTGAAGCCCCGGTAGCCGTTGTGGACCGGGTTGTCCACGTCGCTGGGGTCGTTCCAGATCCCGTACCCGACGCCGACGCCGGTGTTGCTGTGGAAGGAGCAGCCCTCCCAGTACCCGGACAGCTTCAGGAACGTGCCGACGTAGTGCGCGCGGTTGCCGTGCACCTTGGTGTCCATGCACCAGCCGAGGAACTCGATGAACGCGCCGTCGGTCATCTCGGCCAGCGTGGTGTAAGGACGCCCGAACATCAGGTTGTCCCGCACCTCGGCGTTCCAGCAGTTCTCCAGGCGCACGCCGTTCGTGTAGCTGTAGGCGCCGCCGTCGAACTGGGCGGGCGCCGAGGTGAAGGTGCAGACGCGCACGGTCGCGGTGCGGAACCCGAAGCTGGCCGCAGCCGGATACGCGATGTCGAGGGCACGGGCGCACGGCGCCGCCGGGTTCGCCGCCGTGAACTCGATGCCCTCGATGATCGTCTCGTGCAGCAGGCTCGTCTGCGTGATGGTGATGCCGGTACCGGTGTGCGTCTGCGAGAGGTTGGTGACGCCCGTGCCATCGCCGATCAGCGCGAAGGGCTTGCCCCCGAGCGAAACGGCGGTGGCGAGCTTGTAGCTGCCGCGACGCAGACGCAGCGCGCCGCCAGCGGCGGGCAGTGCGGCGTACGCGGCCTCCAGGGCGGAAGCCACGTCATTGGTTCCCGTCGCGTCCGCGCCGAAGTCTTCCAGTTCCAGCACCACGCCGAACCGCTGGGCCACGCTTCGAGCCGCCGTGCCCCCCGTCGCGGTCACCGTCACCGCCGAGCCGTCGCCGTTCGTCGCCAGCGCGCCGAGCGTGGAGCGGGCGGCGGCGGCGTCTGCATCGTCGATGAGCGTCAGGCCGAACGCGGACACCGCCGAGGCGTCCAGCTTGCCGGCCTGCAACGCCTCGACATCCGTCTTCGCATTCCCGAGCTGCGTTTTGATCGCGCTGAAGTTGTCGCGGACGCTCGCCGTGGTGGCCGCCGTGGCGCTGGGCTTGGTCGCGTCGATGCCGCTGGTATCGATCGTGCTGGCCATCACTCAACCTCGGTCCAGGTGGTGGTTACGGGGGTGGGATCCCAGAGGGTATGCCCGACGTTGCCGTCCGTCTCGGCGTCCCACGCGGTCTCCCCGCCATCCCAGTCCGTGCCGGGCACGGCGTCCGTCGTCTCTTCCCACACCGCGCCCATCACGCGCCCCCCGCGATGTCGGGTGCGGTGTTGCCCCGCCGCATGAGTTCCACAAGGCTGTCGAAGCTCGGCGCGGCGGTCTGCCGCGGCTGGCCCGCCTGCTGCCCGGCGATGATCGACGCCAAGCCGTAGGGCTGCCCGCCGAACCCGCCGAACCACGCGTGCTCCCCGCCGAACCCGTAGCGCTTGACGTCGCGCGGCTGCCCGGCCGGCATGCCGGCCGCCGCGGTGGCGCTGCCGGTGTACGGCGCCATCCCCGGCCAGGACGGTTGCGGCGCCGGCGTCGCGGGCGCGGCCGGAGACGGCGCCGTCGGCATCGCGGGCATGTCCGCCGCGCTCGGCATGCCCTCCAGTTGCCCTTGTCCTTGCAGGGCGGCGAGCAGGGGCGCGAGCTGCGCCCAGTCGATGGGGCCGTACATGGTGGTTCCTCAAAAGGCGGTGGGGCGAAGGCGACCGGTGGAGACCCGCGCGAGCGTGTCGCCGGTCAGGTCCTCGAGGATCTGCCGCGCCGCCGTCTCCATCGCGGCGGCCATTTCCAGGTCGCGCAGTTCCGAGCCGTACAGGTCGGCCAGCGCGCGGAAGCAGATCAGGTCCTGCGCGTCGTCGGTCCAGGCGTTGCCGTCGCTGTCGGACGCCAGGGCCGGCAGCCGTTTCACATAGGCGATGGCCAGCGTGTAGACGCCATCCGGGATCGGGTAGAGCCGGAGCTGGCCGGCGAACACGGCGTAGTCCGACGGCTCGCCGCGGTGCGACGGTTGCGACGACACGCCGTCCATCCAGGCGTAGTCGCGTGGCGTCAGCGGCTCCGTTCGGTCCCCGTCGGCAAGCTTCAGGACGTCGATCTCGATCAGGTTGGACGGCAGGTCGTAGTACTCGGTCCCGGCCGCCGTGATGGTGGTGGCCCGCGCCTCGTTGAAGGTGAAGCGCCGGCGCTGGTAGTGCCTGATCGCCGCCTGGATGGCGTCGGCGATCTCGTCCGTCATGTCGTCGCGCGAAAGCTTGCGCGCGATGCGCGCCTTCAGTTGCCCGAGGGTGGACATGGTCAGGCTCTCGGCTTGCGGCTGGGCCGTTCGGGCTTGGCGGGCGGCGCGGCTTCGTCGGGAACGGCGGGCGGCGGAGGCGCGGGCGGGTCGGGCGCCCGGACGGCAGCGGGCTTTTCGGCCCGTTGCGCCCAGATCGCTCGCCGGCGGCAGGGACGGTCATTCATCGGCCGGCATCTCCGTGGGATCGAAAGGGCGGCCATAGCCGTAGAGGACGCGCCCGCCGGCGGTGCCGAGCAGGGCGGTGGTGTGCGGCAGCGTGAGGCGCATGCCGCGCGCCGCGGCGAGCCCGAGCAGGAACTCGACGTTGGCGCGCCCCTCCTCGTAGCGGCCATCGGCCAGGGCGAAGTCGCAGCCGTACAGCTCCAGGCGCTCCACCTTGAGCAGCATGGCGAGCCCGATCGCGTAGGCCACCGACGAGCGGAAGTACGCCGTGCCGGTCGCCCGCACGACGTCGTGCAGCGGGTAGGCCACGGCGCCGGGCGCCCGCTCGTCCGGGGCGGGCACGTAGACCGGGCCGGGATGGCGGGGGAGCCACGTGGCGAAGCCGGGGGACAGCGGATGCGACGGGGCGAGCGAGTGCTCCACCCCGTCCATCATGAACACCCGATCCGCCTGGATCAGGTCGGCCATGCCGTTGACCGTCCACACCTCGTCCGCCACCAGCCGGCGCCCGCCGACGGCGTTGCAGGCGTTGAGCCACGACAGCGCCGACGGGCCGGCGGCGACGATGGCGACGGAACGGGGGGCGTCGGTCATCACGGCGCCTGGTACTGCACCATCACCTCGACGGTGCCGCTCGCGGTGGTGTCGAGGGCCGCGGTGGCGACGGTGAACTGCACGGTCGTCACGTGGTCGGTGTTGACGGCCGGCGGGGCGATGTTCATCCGCTTGGAGCCGGCGGCGTCGGCGTTCAGCGCGTCGGTCAGGTTGATCGTCGTGCTGTCCTGCTTGGCCTGGAGCTGGACGGTGGCGGTGCCGGTGGTGGCGGACACGTCGCCCGACACGCGGATGGAGGCGTCCACGAGGCGGACGCCCTTGGGCAGGTCGAAGCACTCCACCGTGTCGCTGGCGGCGATGCCGCCCGACGCGGTCGTCGCCGAGATGGCGACGGTGTGGATGACGGGCGTGATGCCGACGCCGAGGTCGGGCACCTCGGCGTCGCGGATCTTGGCGCGGGTGTGTGCGGTCATCGGTCAGCCCTCCGCTCAGCTGTGCTTGGCCGCGTACGTCGACACCACGATCGTGCCGAAGTCGCGGTCGTTGAACCGGGTCTTCTTCAGGCCGGCGATCATCCCGGCGGCGACGCCGAGCTGGTTGCCGTAGTCGAAGAGTTCTTCCGTCCAGTCCATCTTGTTCAGGCTGCCACCCTGGCCGAACGCCATGGCCGCCGCCTGCGCGCCGCACAGCACGGCCCGGCGCACGGTGTCGATCGCCGCCCCGGTGGACGAGTGCACGCCCTTCGGCACGCGGTTGGCCTTGTGCAGGATGACGCCGTTGTATTCGCCCAGAGCGCCGGTGTAGATCGGGTTTTTCGACACCTGCCCGCCGGCCATGGCCGCCTTCTGGATGTCCAGCCACTGCCCGGTCGACGTGGTCGTGCGCAGGTCGGTGACCTGGTAGTCGTGCAGGAACATGACGTACTTGTCCTCGCCGTCCATGCGCAGCGGGCGCAGCGGAACGAGGCCTTCGGCCGTCTCGTGGTCCAGCGTGTTGGCCAGCTCCACCGCCTTGTCGATCAGGGAGAGGGAGAAGAGGTCGGTGTCCGCCAGATCCTCGTCGGCGGCGTTGCCGGTGCCGGCGAAGATGCGGTGGTAGGCGTCGGGCGCGACGACCGCCTGATTGCCGGTGAACAGCGTGCGGGTTTCCGCCGTGTAGCCGGCCAGCTGGTTGAAGAACCACACGTCCAGGCGCTCGGCGAACCAGTCCTTCAGGCCCTCCTTGGCCTCGTCGCGCACGTTGAAGGGCACGCGCTGCTCGCTCATCTTGCCCTTGGAGCGCACCGCGTGGCGCATCTGGTCGATGATGACGTTGTCGTCGTAGGTGGTCAGCGCCTCCTCGTTGCCCTCCAGCGTGGCGTCGCCCTGGACGCCGGCGCCGCGCAGCCGCGCGCGCAGGCCGAACGTGACCTTGTCGCCGGAGTCCTTCGACGTCTCCGACTTGATCTGCACGATGGAGTTGGCCGACGTGCCGATGAACTTGCTGAACCAGGTGGCCTTGATCGCCTCGCTCATCAGCTTGCGCGACCAGAGCTTGACCGCCAGGGGGTGGTTCACCCCATAGGACGTGCCTGCCATGGGAAATACTCCGGGAATGTGGGATCGGGTGCCCCGTTCCGGGGGCAGCGGTCCGCCCGTGCGCTGGCGAGAGAGCGATCAGCCGGATAACGCCCCGGCGGAGGGCGAACGGGGCGTTCAGGGCCGCCCCGGTGCCCGGTGGGTACGGCTGTCAGCCGCCCATGGCCTTGCGGAATTGCTCCGGCGACAGCTTCTCGAACTCATCATCCGACATGCCGGCCAGCACCTCCGCCGTCAGCTCGGCGGGCGGAGCGCCGCCCGAACCGGAGGACAGCGAGCGTGCCGCCGCGGCCGTCCGCTGAAGGGCTTCGATCTTCTCGGCGGGGTTCGCCGCCGTCTGAGCCGGCGCGGCCGGGGCCGCCTTCTGGTAGCCGAGCGCCTTCGCCAGCTCGTAGGCCCGCGCCGCCGGGTTCTCGCCGGCCTGGAGCGCACCCGCCGACAACGCGCGCGCCTCGTTCGCGAGGATCGCCGCGCGTTGCCCCGGATCGGTGACGCCGAAGAGCTGCAGTTGCCGGTCGCGCGCCTCCACCATGAACTTCATGGCGTCGCCGTAGTCCGGCGTCGTCTGCACGAACTGCGCTTCCAGGTTGCCGACGTGGCCCATGAATCGCTGCTGCATCGCCTCTTCGGCCTGCCGCTGCTCGAAGGCCTGCACACGTTCGGCCGTCGCCTTCAAGACGGCGATCGGGTCGTCATCCACCGTCGGAGCCGGGGGCGCCTCGGCTGGCTTCGGGCCGCCGAGCTGCGCCTTCAGCTCCTCGAACTGGCGCTGGAGGTCCTGCCGGTGGCGCCGCTCCTCCTGGAGGGCGGCCAGCGGCACGTACTTGCGCTCGTCCCCGCCCTGGTCGGCGGGCGCGGCGGGCGGTTCGGCCGGGGCCGCGGGGTCCGCCGGCGGTGCGGCCGGGGTGGCTGGCTCCGGCGGCGGTTCGGCCGGGCCCGTCTCGCCCCGGCTCTCGAAATACTGCGTCTCCTCCGCGCTCGGGGCACCGAGCACGTCGTCCAGTTCTCCGTCCATGGTGTGCTTCCTCTACCGGGATGCGGCCCGGTTCCGGACCCGCGGCACGCCCGCGGGCAGCGTCACGCCGGGAAGTCCGGCGGCATGGGTTGGGGCGCTTGCGCCGCCGGCGGTGCCAGCGCGTCGGCGGTGGCGCGGACCATGTCGAGTTGCGCGCCCGCCGTGGTGGCCTGCGCCTTGGCGACGTTGAGCATCGCGGCGGAGCGCTTCTGCTCCGTGTCCGCCTCGACGCGCCGCGCCTGCGCCTGCGCGGCCGGGCTCGGCGGCTTCGGCTGCGTCATGCTGACGAGCATCTGCTTCCACTTCGCCGCCAGCGAGGCGGGGATCGGCGCGTAGTCCACCACCTCCGGCGGGATGGGGATGCCGGCCGGCAGCAGCATGGGCAGCAACTGCATCAGCACCGTGAAAGCCTGTTCCTTCTGGTTCGGGCTGGTCGGCGCGTCGTCCACGATCACGTCGAAGCGCACCGTGTCCGGCATCCGCACCAGCGGCAGGTAGCGTTCGGCGCCGTCGCCGCCGGTGATGCGGATCAGCCGGCCGTCCGACAGGTACTGCGTGATCATGTGCAGCAGCAGCCGGCCCTGTTCCTTGCGGTACCGGCGCAGGCTGTTGAACATGCCGGCCAGCACCGTCAGCGCCGCCTTGCTGCGCTGCTGCTCCAGGATGCCCGGCTGGTCCCGGTCGGCCATGCCCAGCAGTTCGAGGTTCACGCCCGAGACGTCGCGGATGCTGCTGACCGCGAAGGTCATCAGGTCGACGATGCCCTGCGGATACTGCGTCGCCGCCTTCTCCCTGATCTTGTCCAGCCCGCCGTGGTTCAGCAGCGTGATCGCGTCGGGGCGCGACCATTCGGCTTCCGCCTTGCGCGGGTTCACGAAGGCGTCCTTTTCCGCCAGCAACCCGCCCTTCGAGTTCGAGTTGATGATGTGCATAGTCTGGGACAGCCACTTGTTGGCCCAGCGCTGCGGGTCCTTCATGCCCCGCACCAGCCCGTACCACGTGCCGTTGTTGCGGTCCCGCTTGCCGGTGATCGCACGGTAGGAGAACGAGTGCGGGCACGGCGCCTCGCCTTCGTGCAGCACCGTCTTACCGCAGACGTAGGCCTCGTGGACGTAGCGGCGCGGCCGGCGCACCGAGCGGACCGGAAGCCCGAGTTGTCCAGCGCGCTTGGCGAACACCTGGTACTGCGCGTCCTCCAGTTCGGTCAGCTGCCCGGACATCGGATCGACCAGCGTCCACACGACCTTGGCGCGGAACACCTGGTAGTGCGCCACCGTCCAGTGTTCGAGGTCGGCGCCGCGGTCCGGGCGCTGGTCGTTGCGGTAGAACCGCGCCTCGTCCGCGTCGTGCGGCTCGTCCTCCGCCTCGTGGTAGCCGGTCCAGGGCGCGGCGTCGCTGGTGATCTCGGCCGCCGTCTCCGGCCACGTGTCGCGGACGAACTGGCGCTCCACCTTGCGCACCCGCATCACCCGCTTGGCGTCGGCGAGGTTGGCCTGCCGCGCCGTCGGGTCGGGCACCATCTCCAGCGGGTCGGCACGGCGGACCAGGATCGTCCCGTCCGGGTCCTCCACCATGTCGAGGTAGGTCTCGGTCCAGCCCATGCCGCAGATCACCGCGTCGATGAAGGCGTCCGACTCCTCGTCCTCGGCGTCGCACTCGTCCCGCACCCACTTCGCCGCGCCGGTCAGCAGCTCGTTGACCTGGACGTCGCCCATCTCGCGCGGGATGTAGCGGACCTCCTGGCGGTTGTTCACCTCCGAGCCGGTGACGCTGTCGATGACCGGGCCGATGCGGTTGAAGGTGACGACCGGGCGCAGTTGCTCCGCCAGCGCCGCGCGGTCGTCCTCAGACCATTGCGAGCCGGCGACGAAATCGTAGTCCTCGCGCGCCTTCACACGCCACTTGGCAAAGTGGTCCCGGCTGGCGCGGAAGAAGGCTTCCGCCTCCTCCACGATGTCCGGTTTCAGCTCGGCGTCGTCGGTCATGTCGCCATCCACGATTTGCCCCGGCGCTTCCGGCCGTAGCGCTGCTGGTCGTCATCGTCGTCCCGGTCCGGCTCGGTCAGCGCCAGCGCCATGTAGCGGAAGGCGTCGGCGCCGTGGCTGGCCCAGTCGTGCAAGGGCTGGCTGCTGAACTGGCCCGTCTCCGGGTCCACCTCGTAGCGGTAATGCCGCAGGGCCTGGAGGCCGTCGGCGCACTTCTCGGCGTCGAACCAGCACCGGTTGAAGATCGTGCGGGCCGCGTTGATGCCGTTGGCCACCGACAGCTTCGGCACGATCCGCACGGTCCGGCCGGCGGCCCGCGCCTGCTGTTCGATGGTGCGCTCGCTGGCCAGCAGCTCGTTCTGGGCGTCGTGCGGCAACCAGTCGTCGCCGTAGACGTACGGCCGGTCGCGCAGCTCCTTGAGGTAGTGCCCCAGCGCCTCGCCGCGGTTCTCGTAGTAGTCGATCACGCGGAACTCGAACCCGACGACCTGCGCGAACCAGATCGCCGTCATGTCCGCCCGGCCCAGGTCCCAGAAGGTGTGCACCGGCTTGCCGGCGTCGTAGGGCACGCTGGTGAAGCGCCCTTCCGAGGTGGCTTTGCGGATCTCCTTGGCGTAGATCGCGCCGTCGAGGACCTGCTTGCAGTGACCTTCCCAGACCGTCAGGTAGGCGTCCGGGTCGTTCTCCTTCAGCGTCTCCATTTCCTGGCGCAGAACGTCCGGGAACCACGGATTGTCCGACCAGTTCACCTTGACGACGATGGAGTCCGGCGGCGGCTTGGTCACAAAGCGCCGATAGGTTTCGTCGCTCTCCAGTTCCGGGTTGAAGCTCACCCAGATCTCCGAGCCCGGCTTGCGGATCGTCGGGATCAGTGTCGCCCAGGAGGACTTGGAGACCGTCTGCGCCTCCTCCACCCAGCAGATGTCCGCACCCTCCGCCGACTTGATGTTCGTGACGTTGTGCTTCAGGCCGTGAAAGGTGAACTCGGTGCCGTTCGAGCCCTTGATGACCGCCTGCTGCACCTCGTAGAAGCCGGCCAACCCCAGCGCCGCCACCTGATCCTTCAGCAGCTTGTGCACCGAGTCAGCGATGCTCTTCTGCATCTCGCGTGCGCAGAGGATCCGCAGGGGTTTCTGCGCCCCCAGGATCAGCAGCGCCCGAGCGATGCCCCACGACTTCGACGCGCCACGACCGCCGTAGAGCACCTTGTAGCGGGAGGGCCGGAACAGGCACTCCAGCTTCTCCGGGAACTCAGCCTGCGTCGCCGGGGCGGACAAACCGAACCTCGATGCTCGTCTGGACCGGGCCGCCGTTCGAGCCGGTCAGTTCCATCCTGTCCTTGAAAAGACCCAGGTGCCGGCCCAGCAGGTCAAGGCTCGGCGTCTTCGGCGAGAGCTTCAGCGTGAACCGCCCCTGCTTGTCCCAGCTCCAACCGATGATCGCCCGGCGCACCGCCTCCGGGAGCTTGGCGATATCGGCCGGGCTGGCAATCTCGGCACCAGCAATATCCGCAGGATCGTAGAGTGCCATGCGCGCCAGTTCGGCGATGACACGATCCGCCGTCACCCGCGTGCGTTGCGAGCGCTCGGCCTGAGCCCGCTCGATGGCTGTCCGGATCTCAGCATTCCTCAACAGCCGCTCACCCTGTGACGCGGCCGTATTCGCACTGTAGCCGGCCCGGATCGCCGCCTGCGTGGCGTTCAGATCGACGAGGTATTCCTCAACGAACCGGCGCTGTTTGTCGGTCAGCGCCATGGGAGCCCCCAGAAACGACAAAGCCGCCCGCGGATCTCTCCGGGGCGGCTCGGTGTACTCGCACGTGTGCTTGGTGCGAGTATGCAAGAATTAACCTCGGACTGTCAACCGCCGGATGCGTCCCACGGTGCTGCCGGCGCATGGAAGCCTGTCAGCCGATACGCGCGCAACAGTGCGCCGCTCAGCACGGCCAGCAGGGCTTTCATGCCCGCGTGCCACTCCGCGTAAACCTCGTTGACGCTGCGGATCTGGTCGACGCTGGGCGACGGCTCGACGACGCACCACTTCACGAACTGGCGGCGGTGCCCCTCGCCGTCGCGGTCGAACGTGAACCGCCGCTCCTCCCGCTCGATGCGCTCCAGGATGCCGCGCCCGCGCTGGTCGACAGCGGGAAGGCCGGCGGCGAGGTACATCCGGGCAACCTCCGTGCGCTCGGGGACGCGCTGCCACTCCCCATCGATCCGGTGCCGGTACCGGCCGCGCTGCGTCTCCGGCACCTCCACCGCCTTCAGGCGCTGCTCCCACGGCAGCCACTCCGGCCGCTCCCCGCTGCGCCCGAACAGCAGGACGGCGCGCTTGCGGCGGAAGTCCCGCATGCCGTTGATCGCGTCCATCACGACTTCGGCGTCCGGGTGCAGGCGCGGCGGCACACCCCGGATCTGGCCGCCACCGTCGATGCGGGTTCCGATGTCGCCGATCTCCATCGCCCTGGCGACGCTGTCCATCGGGTAGGCGGCCGGGTAGTCGAACGCCTCCCCTCCCCGGCGACGCTGGCGCACCGCAATCTGCGCCGCCATCTCGACACGGTGCAGCCCCATGTCGTCCCGATCCCCCTTCTGGTCGCGGATAGCCCAGGTGACCAGACGTTCCAGGTCCACACTCGTTAGGTTCGGCAGGGCCATGTCGCTCATTCGGGTGTCTCGCTGAAAGGGAAAGCTACGATGAGGAGGAGTGGTCGCGCTGGCGTCACGCGGCGTCCTCCCTTGGCCCCGTCGACGGGACGTACTTCGTCCCGTGCCGATCATCCTGGGAACTGCGGTACTGGTAGGTCTCGCTGCTGAACCATAGCCCGCACTTTCCTTCCCAATCGCCGCTGCGCTGTTTGGCGATGTTAAGCAGGACGGGAGGCATGCCAGCCATTTCGTCGAGCTGCGCGCGCGCCGTCTGGTCACCCTGGTCAGCGCGCTCGGTCAAGCCCTTGAGCTTGTCCTCAAGCTTCCGGTCGCGCCAAACCCCGAGGATGTTGAAGGCGTTCGACCCGATCTCCGACGCGCCTTTGATGTCCTCGGTTTCGGGCGCGGTGCCGCCGGTCTTGGTGAGCTGGTCCCCGTTCCCCGGACAGTTTTGCGGCTGGGATAAGCTTGGCTCAGGTCCGTGTCATGCCGCCAATCCGATCCCGGCCGGGATGCCCTGGTGGACCTCGGCCGGGGTTCTGCCGCCGAG
>Ga0196970_1000054_pt1 | contig 183581 bp, 181 predicted proteins | sample S1v_513CmetaG_FD_148672 | JGI IMG/M metagenome (GOLD analysis project Ga0196970, IMG submission 148672) | Soil microbial communities from Anza Borrego desert, Southern California, United States - S1+v_5-13C | ecosystem: Environmental > Terrestrial > Soil > Desert | place: USA: California... | reverse complement strand
GGTTGCGGTACCGGCGGTTTGGGCGCGGAGAATAGCTTGGCCATGGGGCGGGTCTCCCGGTGGGAAAGGGGCGGGTCAGGCGCCGGGTCGCGTCAGACGGCGGTAGAGCTGCCACGGTGTGACGACGAAGAGGGCATGCAGGCCAAGCACCCGCTTGACCGCCTCCACGCAGGTGAAGGGGCCCCAGGGGGCCGGCCGATCGATGCCGCGGCGCAGGCGGGCCGGCACCACCGTCATGCCGAGGCGCCGGAACCAGCCCGGCAGGTCGTAGCCGGCCGGCACGGCGAGCACCGACACGTCGGTGCAGGGCGAGAGCGGATCCACCACCACCCAGTGCAGCCCGTCGTTCAGCGCCACGAAGCAGTGGCGGAAGCCGGGCCGCAGCACCTTCAGCCACCACAGCTCCGCCTGGCCGCAGAAGACGACCCAGGCGCGCGGTATCGCCGGCGCTGCGGCGGGGAGACGGCTCATTGCACGATGCCCTTGTCGCGCAGCAGCGGGCCGATGTGGTCGAACGCCTCGCGCCACAGCAGGCTGGCGCGCTGCTCGCGCTCGCGATCGGGGTCGGGCGGCATCAGGCGGCGGCCGTAGTGCACCAGCACGTGCAGGTGGTCACGCACCAGCCGGCGCTGGCGGTACAGCCGGTCGACCGCGCGCATCACGTCGAGCGGCTCGCACGGGCGCTGCACCAAGCCGAGTCCGGCGGAGCAGCGCGCCCCGGCGGCCCGCGCCTCCTGCGCCTGGACGGACCAGAACCAGGCCTCCTCGGCACTGCCGAAGGGAATGCCGGGGGCGGAGCTGCCGTTGCGAGGGGCATAGGTGCGCTCGCGTGCCATCGGGAACATCTCCTGGGGTACACGCCGTGGCTGCTGAGTTGGGGGGCGCGCAATCTTGTGCGGGACTCCCGGCTTTCGGCTAACGGCATGGTGGAACGGGTGTTCTCTTTATGTTCGGTTTATATTCCCATGTCAAGGAAAATATGAATATGATCCTAGGGACGGATCACGCCGTTTGTGAGACTATGGTCCCATGCTGAAGCATTCGGATATCTGGCGGGCGATCGACCGTCTGGCGGCTCAGAATGGGCTGTCGGCATCGGGGTTGGCGCGGCGCGCCGGCCTGGACCCGACCACGTTCAACAAGAGCAAGCGGACCAGCAGCGACGGCAAGCTGCGTTGGCCCTCGACCGAGAGCATCGCCAAGGTGCTGGAGGCGACGAGCGCCTCGTTGGGCGAGTTCGTCAGCCTGATCGGTGAGACCTCCGGCCCCGGCGTCGTGCAGCGCGTGCCGGTGATCGGCTATGCCCAGGCCGGCAACGCCGGCTTTTTCGACGACGCGGGCTATCCGGTCGGCACGGGCTGGGACGAGCTGCTGTTCCCCAGCCTGGGCGATCCGCACGCCTATGCGCTGGAGGTGTCCGGCGACAGCATGGAGCCGGTCTACCGCGACGGCGACACCGTCATCGTCTCGCCGGCCGCGCAGATCCGCCGCGGCGACCGCGTGGTGGTGCGCACCAAGGGCGGCGAGGTGATGGCCAAGCAGCTCGTGCGCGAAAGCGCCACACGGATCGAGCTCCTGTCGATCAACCGCACCCACTCCGACCGCTCCATCCCGCGCAACGACGTGGCGTGGATGGCCCGAATCGTCTGGGCGAGCCAGTAAGGACGTCCTAGGATTTTTGTCCTTGACGAGGCGCGCCGGTGCGTGCACAGTTGCGCGCATGGCGCGCACGTCTTCGCATCCCGCCACCCTCGACGACCTCGAATGCCGTCACGACGGCCCGCCGCCGGCCGGCGCCCTCCGTGTGACGGTGCTGGGCGGCCGCCTCAGGGCCGAGGCGCACGCCCGCGTGGCGGGAACCTTGCATCACCAACGCCTTGCCGCGGAAGCCCGCCTGGGTACTGCCCGCAGGCGCATCGCCTTGTCGGGAGCGGCTGCCGTGGAAGACGCGTGGCTGGCCCGCCTCACTGCGACGCTGGCGCACCACCGACATGCGGCAACCCGGGAATATTTGAACCACAGAGACACCGAGACACAGAGAAACGCCATTCTCCGTGCCTCCGTGTCTCTGTGGTGAATTCCTCCGGCTCAGTCCACCGGGGTCTTCGGGGTGGTGGCCGTGGGGGGCTCCACCGGGACGGGGGTGGGGGTCGGCTTCGCGGCGAGCTTCTTCGCCGGGGTCTTCGCAGGAGGGATGGCCTTCGCCTTGGGCGTGGGCTTGGGCGGCATCGCCGCGGCCTTCGGCGCGTCCGCCGTTTTCTGGGCCGGTTTCTGGGCCGCCTTGGCGGCCTGGCGCACCTTCGACTTGGAGAAGCCGGCCTTGCGCATGGCCGCCTTCAGCTCGTCCCAGGCGGCGCGGATCTCGGTGGCGAACACCAGTGCCTTGTCGTCCTGATGCGTTTGGAAATACTCCGCCGCCTTGCGCATCTGGTCGGGCAGCGCCTCGGCCCCGGTGCGCACCGCTGCGGTGCGCTGGGTCTCCCGCCGGCCGCTGAGATAGTCGGCGATCTCCGCCAGCTCGGCCGGCGTGCAGGCATTCTGGAGCTTCTCGGAAATCTCCGGCGAGCCCTTGTCCAGCTTGCCGACCAGTTCCGAACGTCCCCGCTTCAGCCCGGGGTCGTAGGTGGTGCGGATCACCTGGATCACGCGACGGCGTTCACGGAACTGCATCGTCGATTCCTCCTGGAAACAGGCGATAGGGTGGCCGCAAGTGGACCGCATATCAAGCCCGATTCCGGGCCGCAGGACAGGTCAATCGTTGCTCGCACCTGCCAGTTCCGGGCTGCGTGCCGGGGCGGGCGCCGTCTTGCGGTTGACCAGGTTGATGCCGGCCGCCACCAGGACCAGCGCCGCGACCAGCGCCGGCGTGATCGGCTCGGACAGCAGCACGCCGCCGGCCAGGATGCCGAACAGCGGCGTCAGGAACGAGAACGCCGCCAGCCGTGAGGCCGGATAGCGGGTGATCAGCCAAAACCAGGTGAGATAACTGGCGAACGCCACCACGACGGTCTGGAAGGCGAGGCTTACCGTCACCAGCGGCGTCAGCGCGACGATGCCCGGTTCCCCCGCCAGCAGCGACGCGGCCGGCAGCGCCAGCGCCGAGACTCCCAGCTGATAGAACAGCGTCTTGGCCGCCGGCAGCCTGATCAGCGGCGTGGCGCGGATGACGACGGTGGTCGCCGCCCACACGAAGCCGGCCAGGAGGATCATCAGGTCGCCCGTCAGCTCGCTCCATGTCGGCAGTCGCAACGCGTCGGCGAACGCCACGCCGATGCCGACGAAGGCGCACGCCAGCCCCAGCGCCTGGATGCGGGTCAGCCGCTCCCCCGGCACCGTCAGGTGCAGGCCGAGCGCCGTCCAGAACGGGGCGGTGTAGAGGAACAGCACGCAGCGCGACGCGGTGGTGTAGACCAGCCCGCAATAGATCAGCAGGAATTCCGCCGCAAACAGCAGCCCGGCGACGATGCCCGGCCAGAAGGCGCCGTCGCGGGCGAACAGCCGCTGTCCGCGCCACGCCGACCAGGCCCACAGCAGCAGCACCGCCCCGGCCGAGCGCAGTCCGGCCTGAAGGATGGGGGAGATGCCGCTGTTGGCGACCTTCACCGCAACCTGCTGCACCCCCCACAGGGCGCACAGCAGGACCATGCACCCGACGGCGGTGGCGTCGAGGTGCGAACGACGCTCCGTGCTCACGAGTGCGCAAACTCCCAGTACAGCGCGCGGGCCTGCTGGCCGAAGGGGCCGGGCCGGAAGTCGCGGTCCTCGACGCGGATCACCGGCACCACCTTGGCGTAGTTGCCGGTGGAGAACACTTCGTCCGCCGTCAGCACCTCGGGGAAGGTCAGCGTGCGCTCCACCACCGTCACCCCGGCCTCGCGCAGCAGGCCGATCACCCGCTGGCGCGTGATTCCGTTCAGGAAAGTGCCGTTGGGGATCGGTGTGTGCACCACGCCGTCCTTGGCGATGAACAGGTTGGCGGTGGCGAACTCGGCGACGTTGCCGATGGGGTCCAGCATGATCGCGTTGTCGAAGCCGCGCTGGCCCGCCTCTTTCAGCGCCAAGCCGGCGTTGGGGTAGAGGCAGGCGGCCTTGGCCTCGGTCGGAGCACTGGCGGGGGTGGGCCGGCGGCGCGTGGAGAGGCAGGCGGTGAAGCCGCTGGCCGGCGGCATCGGTGCCTCGTAGATGGAGAGGGCGAACTGCGTGCTGTCAGGGTCTGGCGCCACGAAGCCGGACTCGGCCCAGAACATCGGGCGGATGTACAGCGCCGTCTCCTTGGGGAAGCGGCGGATGCCGTCCCAGCACAGCTCCTCGATCTCGCCGGCCGTCAGCATGGGCGCCAGCCCCATGGCGTGGGCGGAGCGCACGCTGCGCGCGCAGTGCTGGTCCAGGTCGGGCGCCACCCCTTCGAAGGCGCGCGCACCGTCGAAAACCAGCGAGGCCAGCCACATGGCGTGGCTCATCGGACCGATCAGGGCCGGATTGCCCTCCAGCCATTCGCCCTTCACGTACGTGAGCGCGCTCGCGTCTCCGGCGCCGTGCCCGGCCATGGTGCTCTCCCTGTCGTGTGTGGTTCCCCTGATGAGAGAGGATACCCCCTCATCGTACTCGGTCAACGGCCGTCAAAAGCCCATCTGCCCTGTTGAGTGCACCGGTCTCGAACAATCGAGGAGTATGTCATGCCCTGGACCACGGATTTCCCGACGCCGCGCCCGCTGCGTCCCGCCCCCGCGCGCAACACCGACGCGCCGTCCATCAACAAGCCTGCCACCGACAACCCGGACTTGGCGAGTCCGCGCCCCGGCCTGGGCGACACCCCCGTCCCCGGCAGCGACACCGAACCCTCCAAGCCGACCGAAGGCTGAGCTTTGCCCGCGCAGCCGTTTCCGCTCAGGACCACGGCGCGCGCGGCGCGTTCCATTTGCACCGGACGCTGACCACGCGGAGCATGAACGCCGCCAGCGCGCCGGCCACTGCGACCGGCAGGTCCGGCAGCCCGAGCTTCGCCCCCACGATGACCACCACCGCGGCCAGCAAGGCGGCCACGGCGTAGATCTCCTCGCGCAGAACGCGGGGGATCTCGTTGATCAGCATGTCGCGCAGCACGCCGCCGCCGATGGCGGTGACGACCGCGAGCAGGGCCGCGGGCAGCGGCGCCAGCCCAAAAGCCAGCGCCTTCTGGCAGCCCGCCACCGCGAAGATCCCCAAACCTGCGGCGTCCAGCACCATGACCGGCCGGCTCACCTTCTCGATCAGCGGGTGCGCCACGAACGCCACCAGGCCCGACGCCAGCGCCGACCACAGGTAGCGGTCGTCGCGGAAGGTGGCCGGCGGCACCGCGCCCAGCATCAGGTCGCGGATCACGCCGCCCGCCAGCGCGCAGACCATCGCCAGCACCAGCACGCCGAACAGGTCCAGCCGATGCCGCACCGCCAGCGTGCCGCCGGTCAGCCCGAAGATGAAGATACCGATCAGATCCATCCACAGCAGCAGAACGGACGGCTCGACGGGAAGGGTGGGGAGTTGGGGCATGTCCGGATGGAAACTTGTAGGTTGGGTTGAGCGCAGCGAAGCCCAACGCGCGCCAGCTAATCGTCCGGTCCCGACGTCGCTAGGCACGTGTCCGTGGATGCCCAACTGGGCGGATAGATACCTTTTCGCACGAAGCTATGAAAGGATGAGTGCGCCCAGTCGGATGCAGCCTGCGCATAGCCGTGTTTCACGGGATTCCAGTGGATATAGTCTATATGTGCGGCCAGATCGCGTTCGTCGCGGATCCGGTGCTCCCAATAGCGGCGCTGCCAGATGGCCGTTTCCCGCCGTCGGGTTCGGGCGGCATCGGGCTTCCTCTTGAACTCCGCCGGGCAGTTGCGAGCGAATGTCGCCTTGATGAGGCCCCAGCGGGTAACGTAGTCGTCGTCGGTTTTGGGCAAGGTCCAAATCGTATGCAGGTGATCCGGCAGCACGACGATGGCGTCGATTATGAACGGATGTCGTTCCCGCACAGACCGGAAACTTGCCCGTAGAAGGTCGATGCAGACTGCATCGCTGAACAAGGGCGCACGCCCGTCCGTCACGACGGTGAAGAAGTAGGTGCCGCCGGGGGTGCGGTCGCGCCGATACCGCATACGCATGCTCCGGGAGGGTGTTGGGCTTCGCTTCGCTCAACCCAACCTACGAGAGCATACGTTGAATATCCTGAAAACGAAAACGGGGGCCTCGCGGCCCCCATTCCCGTAACGTCGAAGGCGTCGCGCCGTTAGCGTCGCACAACCATGAGCTTCTTGATCTCGGCGATGGCCTTTGCCGGGTTCAAGCCCTTCGGGCAGGACTTGGTGCAGTTCATGATGGTGTGGCAGCGGTACAGGCGGAACGGATCCTCCAGCATGTCCAGGCGCTCGCCGGTCATCTCGTCGCGCGAGTCGGCGATCCAGCGGTAGGCCTGGAGCAGGATCGACGGGCCCAGGTACCGGTCGCCGTTCCACCAGTAGCTCGGGCAGCTCGTCGAGCAGCAGAAGCACAGGATGCACTCGTAGAGGCCGTCCAGCTTGGCGCGGTCCTCCGGCGATTGCAGGCGCTCGCGGCTCGGAGCCGGGGACTGCGTCTGCAGCCACGGCTTGATCGAGGCGAGCTGTGCGTAGATGTGCTTGAGGTCGGGGACGAGGTCCTTCACCACCGGCATGTGCGGCAGCGGGTAGATCTTGACGTCGCCCTTCACCTCGTCGATCGCCTTCAAGCAGGCCAGCGTGTTCTCGCCGTCGATGTTCATCGCGCAACTGCCGCAGATGCCCTCGCGGCACGAGCGGCGGAAGGTCAGCGTCGAGTCGATGTTGTTCTTGATGTAGATGATCGCGTCCAGGACCATCGGTCCGAACTTGTCGAGGTCGACCACATAGGTGTCGACCCGCGGGTTCTGCCCATCGTCCGGGTTCCAGCGATAGATCTTGAACGTCCTGACCCGCTTCGCACCGTTGGCGGCGTTGATCGTCTTGCCGACGCCGACCTTCGAATTGGCGGGAAGGTTGAATTCAACCATTTGTGTCTTCCTTGCCTTCTTACGTCGGGGCCTTAGTAGACGCGCGGCTTCGGCGGGAACACCTGGACCTCGTCGGTCAGCGTGCGGAGGTGCACCGGGCGGTAGTCGATCTTCGTCTTGCCCTTCTCGTCGATCCAGGTGACCGTGTGCTTCATCCAGTTGGCGTCGTCGCGCTCCGGGAAGTCCTCGCGGGCGTGGGCGCCGCGGCTTTCCTGGCGGTTGCTCGCCGAGTGCAGCGTGACGACGGCCTGATAGAGCAGGTTGTCCAGCTCGATCGCTTCGACCAGGTCCGAATTCCAGATCAGCGAGCGGTCGGAGATCGCCACGTCGCCCTTCTTGGCGAAGGTCTGGTCGATGAGCTTGCAGCCCTCTTCCAGCACCTCGCCGGTGCGGAACACCGCGCAGTTGTTCTGCATGGTGCGCTGCATCTCCAGGCGCAGGTCCGAGGTGCGGATCGAGCCCTTGGCGTTGCGCAGACGATCAAGGCGCTCCAGCGCAAAGTCGGCGCTGTTGGCCGGCAGCTCCCTGGACTTGCCCTTCTCGACGATCTCGGATGCCCGGATGGCGGCCGAACGGCCGAACACCACGAGGTCGAGCAGCGAGTTGGAGCCCAGGCGGTTGGCGCCGTGCACCGACACGCAGGCCGCCTCGCCGATCGCCATCAGGCCCGGGACCACCGCGTCGGGGTCGTCCTTGGTCGGACGCACCACCTCGCAACGGAAGTTGGTCGGGATGCCGCCCATGTTGTAGTGCACGGTCGGCAGCACCGGGATCGGCTCCTTGGTGACGTCGACGTTGGCGAAGATCTTCGCTGTCTCGGCGATGCCCGGCAGACGCTGGTGGATGACCTCGGGCGGCAGGTGCTCGAGGTGCAGGTGGATGTGGTCCTTGTGCTCACCCACGCCGCGGCCCTCGCGGATCTCGATGGTCATCGAGCGGGACACCACGTCGCGCGACGCCAGGTCCTTGGCCGACGGTGCGTAGCGCTCCATGAAGCGCTCGCCGTTGGAGTTGGTGACGTAGCCGCCCTCGCCGCGCACGCCCTCGGTGATGAGGCAACCGGAGCCGTAGATGCCGGTCGGGTGGAACTGCACGAACTCCATATCCTGCAGCGGCAGGCCGGCGCGCGCCACCATGGCGTTGCCGTCGCCGGTGCAGGTGTGCGCCGAGGTGCAGGAGAAGTAGGCGCGGCCGTAGCCGCCGGTCGCCAGCACCACGAGCTGGGCGCGGAAGCGGTGGATGGTGCCGTCGTCCAGGTTCCAGGCGACGACGCCGCGGCAGGCGCCGTCCTCGTCCATGATCAGGTCGAGCGCGAAGTACTCGACGAAGAACTCCGCCTCGTGCTTCAGCGACTGCTGGTAGAGCGTGTGCAGGATGGCGTGGCCGGTACGGTCCGCGGCCGCGCAGGTGCGGTAGGCCTGGGACTTGCCGTACTGCGCGGTCATGCCGCCGAAGGCGCGCTGGTAGATCTTGCCCTCGGGCGTGCGCGAGAACGGCACGCCGTAGTGCTCCAGCTCGATGATGGCCGGGATGGCCTCACGGCACATGTACTCGATGGCGTCCTGGTCGCCCAGCCAGTCCGACCCCTTCACGGTGTCGTACATGTGGTAGCGCCAGTCGTCCTCGCCCATGTTGCCGAGCGCTGCGGAGATGCCGCCCTGCGCCGCCACGGTGTGCGAGCGGGTCGGGAAGACCTTGGTGATGCACGCCGTCTTCAGGCCCTTCTCGGCCATGCCGAACGTGGCGCGCAGGCCTGCACCGCCGGCGCCGACGACGACGACGTCATAGGTGTGGTCGATGATCTGGTAGGCGTTCGCCATGGCGCGTCAGGCTCCGAACGAAATCTTGAGGACGGCGAAGATGCAGGCCGCGGCCAGCGCGAAGCTCAGGAACTTCACGGCGATGATGCTGGCGACCTTCGCCCACTCCGCGTGCACGTAGTCTTCGATGACCACCTGCACGCCGGACTGCGCGTGATGGAAGGTGACCGCCACGGTCAGGATCATCATGATCGCCGAGAACGGCGAGCCCTTCAGCCAAGCGGTGAACTGCGCGTAGTCGGCACCGAGGTGCGCGATCACGGCGATGACGAACCAGATGCTCAGCGGGATCAGGGCCAGCGCGCTGAGGCGCTGGTGCCACCAGTGCTCGGTGCCGTACTTGGAGGACCCCAGGCCGCGGGCCTCGGCCAACGGCGAGCGGAGGCTCTTGGAAGAGGATTGCGACGTCATTGATTCTTCTCCCTCACCACACGGCCAGGCCGACGATCCACGCGAGGATCGTCAGGGCCAGCGAGGCGCCAGCGACGATGTACGCGCCGAGTTCGGCGTTCTTCAGGTCGAGTGCGTAGCCGGTGTCCCACACCAGGTGACGGATGCCGTTGGCCAGGTGGTAGAACAGCGCCCAGGTCCAGCCGAAGAGCAGCAGCAGACCGAGGCCCGAGCCGATGAAATTCTGCGCGCGGGCAAAGGCGTCCGGCCCGGTCGCGGCGGCGATCAGCCACCAGCTGAGAAGAAGGGTGCCAAGGACCAGACCCACGCCCGTAATGCGGTGCGTGATCGACAGCGCCATGGTCCACTGGAATCGATAGACTTGGAGATGCGGAGAAAGCGGCCGACTGCTGCCGTTTGCCATTGGGTCGTCCTCTGATCGGCTGCCGTGCGCGGCTAGGGGGGGAGGTGCCGCAGCGGCGAGTGAAGCGAGACTGAAGGAGCGGGCGTCCTAATTGGCGCATTGAATTACCCCTCCGGACTTCCCGAGTCAACGACGGGGGCTTGACCATGGCGATTTTGGATCTGTCGGCGTAAACCTTTGGGAATCCAAGCGTTAGTGTCGATGGTAATACCAGCGGTGCGGCGCAGTAAACGGCTACCGCTGCTCCGGCCTACGATGGAGCAAGTTGCAGGGTGCCGTGGACTACTTGTCGAACCGCCGCACGTTCTCGACCATCATCGAGTACATCTGGGTGATCAGCTCGGTGGGGCGCAGGCGGCCGAAGGGGATATTGTCCTTGGCCCACTCGACGAGGCCGGACGGCGGCTTGATCGGCGCCACCTCGTAGCCGGCCTTCTTCAGGGCGCTCATCACCGACTTGGCCTGCTTGCTGTAGTCCTCGTTGAAGAAGGACTTGTCGGCATCCTTGATCGCCTTGGCGATGATGTCCTCGAGCGGGGTCGGCATGCGGCGGCGGAGGGCTCAAGCGGCTGGTGCGGCAGGCACCGTGGCACAGCGTGCGCGATGTTGCAATTCCGTTGGAAAGCGCATAGGTGAAGCGCTTTCCCGACTCCAGCATGAGGACTTCCGCCATGGGCTACAGAGTTGCGGTCATCGGCGCCACCGGCAACGTGGGACGCGAGATGCTGGCCACCCTGGCGGCCCGCAACTTCCCGGTTTCCGAGGTCATCGCATTGGCATCGGAGAAGTCGGTCGGGCGCGAGGTGTCGTTCGGCGACGACGACATCCTCAAGGTGCGGGACCTCGCCAAGTTCGACTTTAGCGGCGTCGACATCGTGCTGTCGTCGCCGGGCGCCAAGGTGTCGGCGCAGTACGCGCCGAAGGCAGCCGCCGCGGGCGCGGTGGTGATCGACAACACCTCCTATTGGCGCATGGACCCCGACGTGCCGCTGGTGGTGCCGGAGGTGAACCCGCAGGCCATCGTGGGCTATCGCAACAAGGGCATCATCGCCAACCCGAACTGCTCGACCATCCAGATGGTGGTGGCGCTGAAGCCGCTTCACGATCTGGCCACCATCACCCGCGTGGTCGTCTCGACCTATCAGTCGGTGTCCGGCGCCGGCAAGGAGGCGATGGACGAGCTGTTCGAGCAGACCCGCGCCATCTATGTTAACGACCCGATCCAGGCCAAGACCTTCGCCAAGCAGATCGCCTTCAACGTCATCCCGCAGATCGACGTCTTCATGGATGACGGCTACACGAAGGAAGAGTGGAAGATGGTCGTCGAGACGAAGAAGATCCTCGATCCCAGGATCAAGGTGACCGCCACCTGCGTGCGCGTCCCGGTCTTCATCGGTCACGCCGAGGCGGTGACCGTCGAGTTCGCCGATCCGATCTCCGCCGACGAGGCGCGCCGGGCGCTGCGCGCCGCGCCGGGCGTGGTGGTCATGGACAAGCACGAACCCGGCGGCTACATCACCCCCGTCGAGGTGGCCGGCGACGACCCCGTCTTCGTCAGCCGAATCCGCGAGGACGCCACGGTGGACAACGGCCTGTCCTTCTGGTGCGCGTCGGACAATCTGCGCAAGGGGGCGGCACTGAACGCCGTCCAGATCGCCGAGCTGCTGGTCGAAGAGCACTTGTAGAAATAAGGCGGCGCGAAACATCCCAGCCTTCCACTCGGTTATTCTCGTGAGCCGAGGATGGAGTGCTGGGCATGGGCGAACTGGTCGCCGCCTTGCTGCTGTGGATCGGGGCGCACACGGGATACCGGGTGGAAGGCATCCCGCAGCCCGAGGTGCGTCTGGTCAGCGCGCGGGAGATCACCGCCGAATACTACGCCCAGGCGCGGCTCCCCGCTTACGCGCGGCCGGAGGTGGACAGGCGCATCTGGGCGCTTTACGACATGGACAGCGCCGAGCATGGCATCGTCTACGTCCTTGACGATCAGCCTCTCGACAATGTGCTGTTTCAGGAGCGCCTGCTGCACGAACTGGTGCACCATGTGCAGAACATGAACGGCATGCACGCCCGCTACCGATGCCGCGCCGAGGGCGAGCGGGAGGCCTACCTGCTGGGCGGCATCTTCCTGAAGGAGCACCACACCGAGGATCCGTTGCCCAACCGCAACTTCTCGGCGGCGATGCACAGCCGGTGTTGAGGTCATTTGCCCCCTCCCCATCCCTCCCCCGCGTTGCGGGGGAGGGATGGGGAGGGGGCCGCGTCGCTCTTACGAAAACAACCGGTACAGCGCCGCGTGGTCCAGCCCGCCGTCGCCCTTTTCCACCAGCAGCTCGTACAGCTCGCGGCACAGCGACACGGCCGGAAGGTCGATGCCGGACTGCTCGGCGAGATCTTCGGCCTGGGTCAGGTCCTTGAGCTGGGTGGTGGCGCGGGCGCCGGGGGTGAAGTCGCCGGACACCATGCGGGCGCCGTGCAGCTCCAGGATGCGCGACTCGGCGAAGCCGCCGCGGATCGCCTCGCGCACCTTGGCGGGGTCGGCGCCGGCGGCCTTCGCCAAGGCCAGGGCCTCGGCCACCGCGCCGATGGTCAGGCCGACGATCACCTGGTTGGCGGTCTTGGCGATCTGCCCGGCGCCGACGTCGCCGACATGCGTGATGCGGCGTCCCAGCGCCTCGAACAGCGGGCGGGCACGCTCGAAGGACGCGTGTGTCCCGCCGGCCATGATGGTGAGCGTCGCAGCCTCCGCCGCCACCTGCCCGCCGGAAACCGGCGCGTCCACCCAGTCCGCACCGGCGGCGCGCACGCGCTCGGCCAGCCGGCGGGTGGCACCCACCGCGGTGGTGCCCATGTCGACGACCAGGTGACCGGGCGTCAGCGCGCCCGACAGCGCGTCCGTCACCGCCTCGACCGCCGGGGTGTCGGTCAGCATGAGGATCAGCGTGTCGGCTGCCCGCGCCACGTCGGCGGGACTGTCGGCCGGCCGCAGACCCTCCTTCGCCAGCTCCTCCATGGGGCCGCGGCTGCGGTTGTGCACGACCACGCCCGCTCCGGCGCGCGCCAGGTTGCGCGCCATCGGTCGGCCCATAAGGCCCAGGCCGACAAGGCCGACCGTACGACCCGACAGGTCCGGGCGCTGATCCGTCGTCATCACAGCCGCCCGATCACAGCCGCATGTGGCGGGCGCGGGCGCCGCGCTCGATGGCGGCGGCGCATAGGCGGTCGATGCCCAGCTTGTGACGCAGCAGTTCCAGGAGGCGCAGTTCCTCCTGCGACGCCTTCACGTCGGCAGCGGCGATGTCGCAGGCGACGGCGTAGGCGGTCTCGCACAGCTTGGCCGGCAGCGATTTCCTGATCAGCTCCAGCGTCTTGTCGAGGCCGTCCTCGTCGTCCAGCAGCGCGGTGCACTCGCGGGCCACCTCGAACAGGCGCTCGCTCTCGAAATCCTTGAAGATCGGCAGGTAGCGGACGTTCTCGGCGATGGCTTCGAGTTCGAGGTCCGTCATGTCGGCATCGGAGGCCGAGACGAGCACCATGACGTAGATGAGGGCGCGGTGGTGGTCGAGCATTGCGACTCCTGGGAAACGGGAACCAGAAATCTTGCCGGCTCCCCCAACGGCGTCAAGCCTGAGCGGCGCTTTAAGCGGGTCGACAGGCGCGGCAGCGTACCCTAAGTTCGCCCCCCATGTCCGCCGTCTTCAACGTCGTCCTCCCGGTTTTCGCAATCATCCTGGCCGGATACCTGTCCGGCAAGGCGAAGCTGCTCGGCTCCGCGTCGTCGGAGGCGCTCAACAAGTTCGTCTATTGGATGGCGCTGCCGCCGGTGCTGTTCCTGGGCACCGCCCGCCGCCCGCTGGCGGACCTGCTGAACTGGCCGTTCATCGGCGCGTTCCTGGGCTCGATGCTGCTGGTCTATGCGCTGGGCGCGCTCCTGGGCTGCCTCCTGCACCGGGAGAAGTCCGAGGTCCTGTGCATGCAGGGCCTCACCGCCTGCTTCTCCAACACCGGCTACATGGGCATCCCGCTGTTCCTCGCCGCCTTCGGGCCGGACAAGCTGGCTCCCGCCATTCTCGCCACCGTGATCATGAGCGCTATCATGGTCGGCATCGCGGTGATCTGGCTGGAGTTCACGGCCAGCCACGGGCACGGGCTGGGCAAGGCACTCAAGGACGTGGGCAAGGCCATCGCCCGCAACCCACTGATCGTGTCGTCGGCGGTGGGCGTGCTGTGGTCGGTGTCGCTGCCGCAGGGGACGGTGCCGCAGCCGTTTGTTACCTTCTGCGAGCTGATGGGGGCGGCGGCCGGCCCCTGCGCGCTGGTCGCCATCGGGTTGTTCCTGGCAACGCGCGACATCAAGGCGCCGGCCGGGGAGATCGGCTGGGTGGTGGCGCTGAAGCTGCTGGTACACCCGCTGCTGTGCTGGCTGCTGATCGAGACGCTGTTCCCCATGGACCCGTTCTGGACGGCATCGGCGCTGATCCTGGCGGCGCTGCCCACGGGGGCGCTGACCTTCGTGGTGGCGTCGCAGTACCGTATCTACATCGAGCGCACCTCGGCGGCGATCCTCGTGTCCACGGTGATGAGCGTCGTCACGCTGAGCGCGCTGCTGGCGATCTACGCGCCGGGGTAAGTGCTGCCGTAGGTCGGGTTGAGCGCAGCGAAGCCCGACGTGCCGATGTCGGGCTTCGCTGCGCTCAACCCGACCTACGCCGTCATGGCGGCGCCAGGAACTCCCGCGTGATGCGCACCGCCTCTCTCAACCCGATGCGCTGCACCTCGACACCTTCAGGGAAGGCGCCGAACAGGCGCGAGGGCATCATCGGGTCGAGCAGCACGAAGACACCCATGTCGTCAGCCCGGCGCACCAGCCGGCCGAAGGCCTGCTTGAGGCGCAGGCGCGCGATCATGTCCTCGTAGCGGCGGCGGCCGAAGGCGTCGCGGCGGGCGCGGTGCAGGATGTCCGGACGCGGCCACGGCACGCGGTCGAAGACGATAAGGCGCAAGGACCGCCCCGGCACGTCCACGCCGTCCCGGACGGCATCCGTACCCAGCAGACAGGCGTGCTCCTCGCCGCGGAAGATGTCGATGAGGGTGGAGACGTCCAGCGGATCCACGTGCTGCGCGTAGAGCGGCAGCCCCGCCTTGTCCAGCGGCTCGGCCAGCCGGTGGTGGACCGCGCGCAGGCGGTTGATCGCGGTGAACAGCCCCAGCCCGCCCCCCTGGGCCGCCAGGAACAGCTCGCGGTAGGCGGCGGCCACCTGGCCCAGGTCGTCCTTGCGCACGTCGCCGACCACCAGCACGCGGGTGTGGTTCTTGTAGTCGAAGGGGGAGGGCACCTGCGCGCGCACGGCCGGCATGGGCAGGTGCAGCGCCCCGGTGCGCGCTTCCGCCGCTCCCCAGTCCAGCTCCACGTCGCCGGTGCCGTCGGTGAGCGTCGCCGACGTGACCACTATGCCGTGCGCGTGGCTGCTCACGGCTTCCGCGAAGGGAACGGTCGGGTCGACCCAGTGGCGGTAGAGGCCGACATCCACGTCGCGGCCCTCGAGCCGCTCCACCGCGAACCAGTCGACGAACTGCGGCGGCGTCTCGGTCTTCAGCGAGCCCAGCATGGCCCGCCACGCCTCCACGGTCAGCGTGCCGCGGCGGTGCAGGCTCCTTGAGAGCGCGTCGATGCGGCGGCGCTGGTCGGGGTCCAGCTCCGACGCGTCGTCCTCCAGCCGTTTGCCAAGGCGCTGCGACAGCTCCTCGATGGGTTTGGACAGCTCGCCCAATGCCTTGGCCAGCTCGTCTGCCGCCTCCAGCAGCCCATCCACGGGATAGGTGGTGTCCGCCTCCAGGCTGTAGGGGCCGGCGTGCCCGTCGGTGCGGGCATAGACCTGCTGGCGGGCCAGCATCAGGAAGCGCTCGGTCGGGCCGTTCGGGTTGTCGGCGGCCAGCCGCGCCGCCCAGCCGTCGCCGGGCAGCCGGAACGCCGCCATCAGCACCGCGTCGAGCAGCGCCTGAGCCGGCTCGTCGCCGGCGATCACGTCGTCCAGCCGGCGCTTCAGGCCGCGCGCCCGGCCGCGGCTCTCCTCCGCACCCAGCAGCCAGCGGCGCAATTCCTGCGTCTCGCGCCCCGTGAGGTGGCCGGCGAAGGCGTTGTCGGCGGCGTCGAAGACGTGGTGTCCCTCGTCGAAGACGTAGCGGGTGGGCAGGCCGATGTCGTCACCGCCGCCCAGGGCGGCCTGCACCATCACCAGTGCGTGGTTGGCGATCACCACGTCGGCCTTGCGGGCGCGGCGCACGCTCTTCTCGATGAAGCACTTGGCGTAGTGGTCGCAGGCGGAATAGATGCACTCGCCCCGCCGGTCGGCCAGCGCCATGGTGCGCCCACGGCCCAGCAGGTCTACCAGCCAACCGGGGAAGTCGCCGCCGTTCAGGTCGCCGTCGCGCGTCGCCGCCGCCCAGCGCACCATCAGCCCGACCGCTACCGCGTTGTGCGGCTGCGTGGGCAGGCCGCGCACCGCGTCCTCCAGGTTCAAGAGGCACAGGTAGTTCTCGCGCCCCTTGCGCACCACGACCTTGCGCGCCTTGGTGGCGGGGTCGTCGAACAGGCGGTCCATCTCGCCGTCGATCTGGTGTTGGAGGTTGCGGGTATAGGTGGAGATCCAGACGGTGCCGCGGTTCTTCTCCGCCCACACCGTGGCGGGGGCGAGATAGCCCAGCGTCTTGCCGACCCCCGTGCCGGCCTCGGCCAGCACCAGGTGCGGGGTGTCGGGCGCCGGGCGCGGCGCGAAGGCAGCCGACACGGCGCTGGCGTAGTCCGCCTGCTGCGGGCGCGGCTCGGCCGCCTTGCCGGCCACCGCGGCGCTCAGCATGTCGGCCAGGCGACGGCGCGCCTCGGCGGAGTCCACGGGGTGGTGCGTGGGCGGTGGGGGCGGTGGCCCCTCCTCGATCTCCTTGAGGCGTGTCCACACCCGGAAGCCGTGCAGCGCCCGGCCGCGCTCCGGCCCGTTGGGCGCGCCCAGGGCGGCCAGCACCGCGGGCGCCCAGAGCCAGCCGGCGCGCCCCATCTCCCAGGCGATGGCGACGGGGTCGGACTTCTCCTCCCGTGCGGGAGCGGCGAGGACCTTGAGGAGCCACCAGGCGGCGCGCTGGAGCGCCACGGCGTCGGCCTCAAGCCCCTCGGGCAGCGGCAAGTCCAGCGCCTCTGCCAAGCCGCGCGGGGTCGGAACGCAGAAGCAGGCCGGCTTGACGAAGGCGAACAGCTCCAGCACGTCCAGCGCCGGGAACGGATCGACGCCCAGCCGGCGGGCGACGGTGCGCGTGTGACAAACGATGGGCGGGTGCCGGAGGGCGCGCCGCGCCGCCTCGGCGGGGCTCGGCATCTCCACCTCGCCGTCGGCGGTCAGCCACACGACCTGCCGCGCCCCGGCAACGATGATCGGCGCGGTGTCGAGCGAGAAGGAAGGCGATGCGGGGTGGGACGTGTCCATGGAGCTTGCAGTATAAGGGGCCGGCTTGTCCGGTTCGAGCACTCCCGTTGCGCCCTCTTATAGGTATTTTTTCGGTCGACACGATGAAATTCGTTTCTTCCTTTCCCGTCCGGACAGCGATGCTGCGCCGGCTGATCCGCGGACTGCTGGTCTTCGCCTTGGCGCTGGCGGTGCTGGGCGTCGGCTGGGCGGCGCTCTACCGGGTGGCGCCCGTATATGCCACGCCGCTCATGCTGATCCGCGCAGCGGGCGGTTCGGACATGCGCAGCGAGTGGATGCCGCTGGCGCGCATCTCGCCCCATCTCGCGCGCGCCGCCATCGCGTCGGAGGACGCCAAGTTCTGCGGCCACGGCGGATTCGACTGGTCGGCCATCGAGGACGCGCTGGAAGACAACGAGGAGGGGCGGCGCTTCCGCGGCGGTTCGACGATCAGCCAGCAGACCGCCAAGAACGCCTTCCTCTGGCCCGACCGCACCTGGATCCGAAAGGGCTTCGAGGCCGGCTTCACCGTGCTGATCGAGGCGCTGTGGCCGAAGCACCGGATCATGGAGGTCTACCTGAACATCATCGAGTGGGGCGACGGGGTCTACGGCGCCGAGGCAGCGTCCCGCGCCCACTTCGGCAAGCCGGCCTCGGCCTTGACCCGGCGCGAGGCGGCGGTGCTGGCGGTTCTGCTGCCCAACCCGCGGAACTGGACGCCCGCCACCCCCTACGTCCAGCGCCGCGCCGGGGTGATCGAGCGCCGCATGGGCGTGGTGGAACGGGACCACTTGGACGACTGCGTGCGCTGAGGGGGCCTTTACCAGTCCGCGCCACGTCGCAATGCCACAATCCGAGCGTGCGCCGATGGAATAGGAGCGGATAAGTACGATTCCGTATTGCGAGTTTGTAACGGAATCGGCAGTTTCTGTTACGGCAATTTAATCGGCCGTAGTACCTCAAAAGTCTGTACTGGCTCTCGCGGCGACGAATGACACTGCGTCGGAAGATCCGCTGGCTGACTCTGATCGGTCTGATCGGCTGCCTGATGGCGGCGATCCCCGCGCTCTATCTGCTGCGGCACAGCGTCGTGGCCGAGCGTGAGCGGATGGCAGCGAGCCTGGTCGACACCGCCCGGACCGTTCTGGCGGATTTCCACGCCGCGACGCGGGCCGGCATGCTGCCGCTGCCCGAGGCGCACGCTCGTGCCCATCTCGCCCTACGCGCGCTCGAGAAGGGACCGGTCAACGTCGCGGTGTTCCCGGCGAGCGGCCCGCTGGACGGATGGCCCGGCGAGGGGCGGCGGGTGGTCGCCGCCGACTCGTTCCAGCCCTGGGACTGGACCATCGCCGCGGCGGTCCACACCGACGACCTGGACCGCGAGTTCCTGATCGCCATCCTGGCCTTTGGCCTGTTCGTCGGCGGCGCGATGGCGCTGGCGTGGCCGGTGTCCAACTTCGTGTCGCAGCACGTGGTGGGGCCGCTGGAGGTGCTGTCGGGGCGCATGGCGCGGCTGACCGAGGGGCACACCGACCTCGACATCCCCGGGCAGGAGCGCACCGACGAGTTCGGCGCCATGGCCCGCGCCGTGGAGTATTGCCGCCGCGCTGCCAGCGCGCTGATCGAGCGCGACGAACGGCTGTCCGGCATCATGCGCAACGTCGGCGAGGCCATCGTGCTGGTCGCCGAGGACGGCACCATCGAGGAACACAACCCGGCCGCCGAGGGCCTGTTCGGCCGGCCGGCCGCGGAGCTGGGCGGCTCCGCCTTCGCCGCCTTGTTCGTGGAGGCCGACCAACCGCGCGTCGCCGAACTGTTCGCCGGGCTTCGGCAAAGCCACGGCACCGCCGGCGCTTCGGTGCGGGAGGAGGCGCTGGGCATCGAGCGCGCCGGCTCCCGGATCGAGGTGTCGCTGGCGGTGACCTGCCTGGAGGTGCACGGTAGGCGCAGCTTCATCGGCGTGCTGGCCGACGTCACCAGCCGGCTGCGCCATGAACGCGAGCTGCTGCGACTCGCCACCCGCGACCGGCTGACCGGACTGCCCAACCGGGCACTCATCGAATCGCTGGTCGAGAGGGCGATCGACCATGCGCGCCGGCACGGCACGCGCTTCGCCGTGCTGTGCCTTGATCTGTCGCGGTTCAAGCTGATCACCGACACGCTGGGCCACCGCGCCGGAGACACGCTGCTTCAGCAGGTCGCCAAGCGCATCCAGGAGACGGTGGGCGCCGGCCCCGCGGTGGGCCGGATCGGTTCCGACGATTTCGCCGTCCTGCTGGAGGAGGTGCCGGACCCCGACGCGGCGGCCGCCGTCGCCCAGCGCGTGCTGGCGGCTTTCGACGAGCCGGTGGACCTCATGGGGGTGGAGCACTACGTGCGCCCGTCGGTGGGCATCGCGCTGTTCCCCGAACACGCCGATGGCGCGGCCGAGCTGATGCGCGCCGCAGACACCGCGCTCTACGCCGCCAAACGCCAGGGCGGCAAGCGTCCCGCCTTCTTCCGGCGCGAGATGGCCGACCAGGCGCACCGCCACCTGGCGCTCGACCGCGACCTGCGCGCGGCGCTGGCGGCGGGGGAGTTCCGCCTCGTCTACCAGCCCAAAGTGTCGCTGATCGATTTCTCGCTGGAGGGGTTCGAGGCGCTCCTGCGCTGGGAGCGGCCGGGGCACGGCATGGTGCCGCCCGGCGAGTTCATCCCGGTGGCCGAGGAGACCGGCTTCATCGTGCCGCTCGGCGACTGGGTGCTGGACGAGGCCTGCCGGCAGCAGCGCGAATGGCTGGACCGCGGGCTCCAGCCTGCGCCGGTCGCCGTCAACATCTCGCCCCGCCAATTGCGCCAGCGCTCGGCCGAGGACTTCCGCCGCACCATCGACCGCCACGGCCTGACCCCGGACCTGATCGAGATCGAGATCACCGAGGGAGCGGTCATGCAGGATCTTGATCACGCGCTGGCGGTGCTGACCGACCTCAAGGCCATGGGCGTGCGCGTGGCGGTGGACGATTTCGGCACCGGGCATTCCAGCCTGAGCTATCTGAAGCGGCTGCCGGTGAGCACGCTGAAGATCGACCGTTCCTTCGTGAACGGCGTGCCGGACGAGCGCGAGGATTCCGGCATCGTCTCCACCATCATCACCATGGCCGACATGCTGGGCCTGCACGTGGTGGCGGAAGGCGTGGAGCGGCCGGAGCAGTCGGCTTTCCTGCGCCACCACAACTGCCTCACCGTCCAGGGCTGGCTGACCGGCCATCCGGTCCCGGCCTCCGAAGCAGCCAAGCTGCTGGAGCAACGGATCAAGCAGAGTGCGTGAGCGAAACCCTCGTGTGACGGGTGAGGGTTTTTGAAGGAAGTTTTTCCTTGACGCTCGCCCCAGCAAGTTCTATATTTGTTCCTGTTAAGGCCCGAGGTCCCCCTCCCCTCAGCTTCGGGTCGTGACGAACCCGCATCCTCCCTGATACACCCCTGGAAAGGCCGGCTGGATAACCCGTGAGGGCCCAGCCGGCCATTTCTTTTCAGCGCACGCCCGCGGCCGGGCGCGTGGGCCCACGCGTACCGATAACCGATCCGGCGGAGCCGCACCTCCCGACATCCATTCCCACCAGTCCGGAAGGAGCGTTTTCCTATGTCCACATCGGTCGCTCAGGCCTTCGTCAAGCAGTTCGAACGAGAGGTGCACGAGGCCTACCAGCGCATGGGTTCCAAGCTGCGCAACACCGTACGCACCAAGAACAACGTCCAGGGCGCTTCCACCGTGTTCCAGGCGGTCGGCAAGGGCACCGCGTCCGTGAAGGCGCGGCACGGCGCGGTGCCGGTCATGAACATCGACCACACGCCCGTCGAGTGCCTGCTCGCCGACTATTACGCCGGCGACTGGGTCGACAAGCTGGACGAGTTGAAGACCAACATCGACGAGCGCCAGATCATCGCCAACGCCGGCGCCTACGCGCTGGGCCGCAAGACCGACGACCTGATCATCGCCGAGCTCGACAAGTCCACCGCCGTTGCTGGCACCGCCGCCGACGGCCTGACCAAGGCCAAGGTGCTGGCGGCGTTCGAGATGCTGGGCAGCGCCGACGTGCCGGACGACGGCCAGCGCTACGCCGTGGTCGGCTGGAAGCAGTGGAGCCAGTTGCTGGGCATCGACGAGTTCGCCAACAGCGACTACGTCGGCCCCGACGAGCTGCCCTGGCGCGGTACGCAGGCCAAGCGCTGGCTGGGCACACTGTGGGTCCCGCACTCCAGCCTGACGCTCCAGGACGGTGTGCGGCTCTGTCACTGGTACCACAAGACCGCCGTCGGCCATGCGTCGGGCGCCGACGTGAAGACCGACATCACGTGGCACGGCGACCGCGCCGCGCACTTCGTCAACAACATGATGAGCCAGGGCGCCTGCCTGATCGACCAGAGCGGCGTCGTCACCCTGCGCTGCCTCGAATAGGCGCGGTCCGTGCCTGAACTGACATCACGGAGACTCACCTCATGGCCTTCGCTTCCAAGGATCTGAGCGTGCTGGCCTACGCCAACGGCTTCACGCTCTGGCACTACACAACGCCCGACGCCGCCGCGACGGTGGACACCGTCAGCTACTTCAACGGCGCCGCCGACATGCTGCGCATCGGCGACATGATTCTCGCCAACACCGGCACGGGGTCCACACCTGTGGCTGGCGTCCTCGTCGTCGCCGCCAACGCCGCCGGCTCGGTGGACGTGGCGAACCTCACGCCGTTCGGCGCAAGCAACAGCGATTGATCACATTATCCCTCCCCCGCTCCCAGCGGGGGAGGGAGGGGACCCACGAAGTGGGGAGGGTGGGGGCAAGGTCTTCCCGAGAAACCTTGCCCCCACCCTCCCCAGGCTTTGCCTGGGGCCCCTCCCTCCCCCAGCGGGGCTGGGGGAGGGCCGAGCGAGGATCCATTCCCATGGCACTCACCGCGATCGGGCTGTGCAGCCGGGCGCTGCTGAAGATCGGCGCAACGCCGATCACCGCGTTCGACGAAGGCACCGCCGAGGCCGAAGTGGCCGCGGCACTCTATGGACCGACACGCGACGCGCTGCTCTCGGCCCGCGCCTGGAGCTTCGCCACGGCGCAGGCTTCACTGCCGCGCCTGGGTTTGGCGCCGGTGGCCGATTACGCCTACGCCTTCCAGTTGCCGGCGGACTTCCTGCGGGCGCTGTCGGCCGGCGTGGCCAGTCGCGGGCGTGGGCTCGACTACCGGATATCCGGGCGGGCGTTGCATGCAGCATCGTCCGCGGTGGTGCTGACCTATGTCTTCCGCCCGGCGGAGGAAGACTTCCCGGCCTTCTTCGACCAGGCGCTGATCGCCCGGCTGGCGGCCGAGTTCTGCATCCCGCTGACCGAGAACACCAGCCGCGCCGACACCCTGCACACCCTGGCGGAGGCCGAGTTCCGCCGCGCCCGTCTGGTCGACGGCCAGCAGGATGTGCAGCCCGGCTTCGAGGACTTCTCCCTGATCGAGGCGCGCTCGTCATGACCCGGGTCCGACAGGTCAAGACCAACTTCACCGCCGGCGAGATCTCCCGCCGGCTACTGGGCCGCCGCGACCTGCGGGCCTACGACAACGGCGCGCTGACGCTGCGCAACGTGTTCATCCACCCCACCGGCGGGCTGACGCGGCGCTCCGGGCTGGCGTTCGTCGATACGGCGCGGGGGCCGGGGCGGCTGGTGGCGTTCGAGTTCAACACCGAGCAGACCTATCTGCTGGCGTTCTCGGCCGGCAAGATCGACGTCTACCAGGACGATGCGCGCATCGCCACGGTGGACGCCCCCTGGAGCGAGGCGCAGCTCGGCCAGATCGCCTGGACGCAGAGCGCCGACACGCTGCTGGTCTGCCATCCGGACGTGCCGCCGCGCAAGCTGACGCGCACGGGGGCGGCGGACTGGGCGCTGTCGGAGTGGTCGTACGTGGCCGAGGACGGCGCGGTGCGCATGCCGTTCTACCGCTTCGCCAACGCCGAGGTGACCCTGACCCCCAGCGGAACGGCCGGTGCGATCATAGTGACGGCCTCGGCCGCGGTATTCGATCCGCTGCACGAGGGCACGCGGCTGCGCATCCGCGGCAAGCAGCTCGTGGTCACCGGCGTGGTGTCGGCCACCCAGGTACAGGCGACCGTTGCGGAAACCTTGCCCGGTACCGCCGCCACCGTGGTCTGGGACGAGCAGGCCTTCAGTCCGCGGCGCGGCTGGCCGGTGTCGGCGGCGTTCCACCAGGACCGGCTGGTGGTCGGCGGCTCGCGCGACCTGCCGAACCGGCTCTGGCTGTCGCGTTCCGCCGATCTGTGGAACTTCGATCTGGGGACCGGAGGGGACGACGAGGCCATCGAGTTCGGCCTGCTGTCGGACCAGGTGAACGCCATCCGCGCCGTGTTCTCCGGCCGCCACCTGCAAGTCTTTACCTCGGGTGCCGAGTACATGGTGACCGGCGATCCGCTGACGCCGCGCAGCATCCAGCTCAACCGGCAGACGCGCATCGGCTCGCCCGTGGACCGCAGCATCATGCCGCGCGACGTGGAAGGCGCCACGCTCTTCGTGTCGCGCAACGGTAAGGAGATCCGCGAGTTCCTCTACACGGACACCGAGGCGGCGTACCAGGCGAACGACCTGGCGCTGCTCGCCCGGCACATCGTCGCCAGCCCGCGCGACCAGGACTTCGACAAGCGCCGGCGCCTGCTGTTCGTGGTGATGGAGGACGGCTCCATCGGCGCGCTCACCGTCTACCGGGCGGAGCAGGTGACGGCGTGGACCAGGCTCACCACCGACGGGACGGTGCGCTCGATGGCGGTGGTGGGCGACGATGTCTACGCGCTGGTGGACCGCGCCGGCACCTGGATGATCGAGCGTTTCGACGACACGCTCAACACCGACGCGGCCCTGGTCGGCAACAGCGACACACCCGTGTCGACGTGGTCCGGCCTGGAGCACCTGGAGGGGCGGCGCGTCGCGGTGGTCGCCGACGGGGTCGTGCGCGGCGAGGCGAGCGTGCTGACCGGCCGCATCACCCTCGACGCGCCGGCCCAGCGGATGGAGGCCGGGTTGACCTTCGCCCACACCGTCGAGCCGCTGCCGCCCAACCTGCTGGGCCAGGTGTCCGACGGGGACTTCGTGCGGCTGGTGGAGGTCGGCTTCCGGCTGGAGGACACCGCGGCGTTGCGGGTGGACCTCGGCCGCGGGCTCTTCGACATGCCTCTGCACCGCTTCGGGCCGCAGCCGGTGGCCGGTGCGCCACCGCGTGTGTCCGGCGACCGGCGGCTGCGGGCGCTGGGCTGGCGGCGCGACGTCGACAAACCCCTGTGGCGGATCGAGCAGGACGCGCCGCTGCCCTTCACGCTGCTTTCCGTTACCATGGAATTGAAGGTGAACGACTGATGGGTGGATTGACCTCCCTCGCCACGGCCGCGCTGCCCGTCGCCACGACGGCGCTCAGCGGCTACCAGCAACAGCAGTACCGCGCACAGAACACCGCGGCGCAGGCCAGCTACGAGCAGCAGCTCCTGGAGCGCAAGTACCAGGAGGAGCGCCTCGCCCGCGAGGAGGAAGCGCGCCGGAAGCAGATCGAGCAGGAACGCGCCTGGCAGCGCGAGGACCAGCTGCGCCGCCAGGAGGCGGAGGCCGCCGCCGCCCAGCGCCGGAGCGACATGGCCTGGCTGGCGCAGGCGCAGAACCTCGAAGCGTCCCAGCTCCGCGCCCAGCAGGATGCCGAGATGCAGACGGCCGGCGCCGACGCGCAGACCCGGCTCGCCTCGCAGGCGGCGCAGTCCGCGGACGAGGAGCGGCGGCGTCGCGACGCGCTGCGCCGCGCCATGGGCCGAGCCCGCGCCGACCTCGGCGGGCAGGGGGTGAGTGCCGCCGATGGTTCGGGCGAGGCGATCCTGCTGGGCCTCGTCGGCGAGACCGACCAGGAGAGCCGGACCGCCGCCCAGGCGGATCTGCTCAAGCGCCAGGCGATCCAGCAGGAACTCGACAATGCCCGGCGCCGCAATCTGCTCCAGCAGGCGCAGCTGGCGCAACGCCAGCGCATCGAGTTCATGAGCAAGTTCTTCTGACCATCCCGCGCCGGCGGGGTGTCGGATCCGATCCTTGGGGGACAACCAAGGACACACGGATTTCACGGATTTTGGCACGGATTTCACAGATTTCTTTTTATTCGTGCGCGGCAACGGCTTGCGGAACAGTCCAACGCGCAGCAAGAACAAAATAAAAATCCGTGCAATCCGTGATAAAATCCGCGTAATCCGTGTGAACCTTGTTGTCCGCAAGGCTCCGACACCCCGGCAGCACCGGCCTCCCTCCCGAGAAGGCCCATGCCCACGTCCATCCAGATCCCGCGCGGTACCCCGCGCGTGCAGTACGTTGCCGACGGCGCGCAGGCCGCCTTCGCCTTTCCGTTCCCGATCTTCGCAGTCGATGATCTCCAGGTGTTCCTGGGTGCTGCCATGCAGTCCACCGGCTATACGGTGTCCGGCGCGGGGGCGACGGCGGGCGGGACCGTGACCTTTGCGACGCCGCCGGCCGCCGGCACCGCCGTGACCTTGCGCCGCCGCGTCGCCCTGGAGCGCACCACCGACTTCCTGGAGAGCGGACCACTGCCCGCCAGCTCCCTCAACCGGGAGTTCGACGTGCTCACCGCCGGCCTCCAGCAACTGGCCGGCGACCAGGAGTTGATGCTGCGCTACGCCGACACCGACCTGCCGGCCTCGCCGGTGCTGCCGGGACGCGGCGTGCGGGCCGGCAAGCTGCTCGCCTTCGATTCCGCCGGGAATCCCACCGTCCGCCTGCCGGTGGACGAGGAGGCGCTGAGCACCTACCTGCCCTCCGGCTCGGGCGCCGTGCCGCGGCCGATCCGCGAGAAGCTGGGCGACGCCGTGTCCGCCAAGGATTTCGGCGCCGTCGGTGATGGCACGGTGGACGACACGCTCGCCATCCAGGCGGCGCTCACCGCGGCGGACGCCGTGTACCTGCCGCCGGGCACCTACCGGGTCACCAACACCGTTACCGCCGCCTACGGCAAGACGCTGTTCGGGGCCGGGCAATCCTCGATCCTGCGGGCGGCGAACGCCGGTTTCGACCTCGTGCACCTGCCCGACGGCTACGCCACCCTGCGGCACCTGCGCCTGGAGGGCGGGCAGGCCGGCGTGCGGCTGTTCGGCCGCGACGGCCCGTGCGTGCAGAATGCCGTGACCGACCTCACCATCTGGGAGGCCGTCCATGGCCTGGTGCTGGACGGCTACATGTCGGCCGATCGGCCCACCTACTGGAACAACATCGAACGCGTGCTGATCGCCAAGCCGTCGGGGCACGGCGTGTGGTTGACCAGGAGCGGGGCAGGGGACACGCCCAACGCCAACCGCTTCCGCTGTGTGCGCGTCTATTCACTGTCGGCGCCCATGGCGGGGAGCGGCTTCTTCGTGGAGCACGGCAAGTACAACAACGCTTTCGTGGACTGCGAGGCCAACCTGTCGGCGGACGCGCACTCCTGCTTCCGCGTTGGTGCCGACACCGACAAGACGCTGATCGTCAATCTTTACTGCGAGACGCTGGGCAGCGTGCCCAACGTGGTGCTGGAGGCGGGTTCGGTGGAGACGGGCATCGTCAACCTGCTCTCGGCCAGTGCCGGCCCGGCGATCCAGGATTTCAGCGGCGGGCGCTATACCGCCCACAACGCCGGCTATCCCGAGAAGAACCGCTTCGGCGCCACCCGCATCGGCGAATTGGTGGTCGAGGCGCTGCGCTACGACACGGAGTTCCTGGAGCTGCCGGCCGGCGGCCTGATGGAGCTGGACCTCGCCAGCTCCGTCTACCTGGTCAGCGCCTACGGCGGGGCGGTGGAGGCCCGGTTGCCCGCGGCCGGTTCGTCCAACGGGCACGCGGTTACCGTCAAGAAGACCGATGCCTCGGCCAACCCGGTGACCGTCACCGAGGCCGGTGGGGCCGGACCGGACGGGCGCAGCGTGGTGCTGGGCAACCGTTACGACTTCGTCACCGCGGTGTCGAACGGTGCTGCCTGGTGGATTGTCGCCGGCAGCAGCCTGCCCGGCAACGCGCACTTCCGCGAAGCGTCCGGCCTGTTCGAACCAGACCTATCGCAGGGCCTCTACCTGATCAGCGCCTACGGCGGCCCGGTGGAGGTGCGGTTACCGGCCCCCAGCGCGCCACACGCGGTGGGGCGTACCGCGACCATCAAGAAGACCGACCAGTCCTCCCATACCGTCACCGTCACCCGGCAGGGGGGTGGCGGTCCGGACAACGAGGCGATCGTGCTGGCCGCCTACGGCCACGCCATCACCGTCATGTCGAACGGTGCAGGCTGGCACATCGTGGGGCGCAACCCGTGACGGAGGAGAATCGGCACGTTTCCTTGCGCGCCTTCGTCGACGCGTGGAATGGCCTGCAGGCGCAGGGCACGCCGGCGCACCACGGCCGCATCATCGACTGGCTGGCGTCGTGCCTGGAGGTGGGCGACCGCCACCTGCTGCTGATGGCGTTCCGCGGGGCGGGGAAGTCGACGCTGGTCGGGCTGTTCGCGGCGTGGCTGCTGCTGACCGACCCCAACCGACGCCTGCTAGTGCTGGCGGCCGACCTGCGGCTCGCCAAGAAGATGGTGCGCAACGTCAAGCGCATCATCGAGCGCCACCCGATGACCCAGGGCATGAAACCCAAGGAGCGCGACCAATGGGCGTCGGAGCAGTTCACCGTGGTCCGCCCTCTGGAACTGCGCGACCCTTCCATGCTGGCGTGCGGCATCGACGGCAACGTCACGGGCAGCCGCGCCGACGTGGTGATCTGCGACGACGTGGAAGTGCCCAAGACCTCCGACACCGCGCCCAAGCGCGACCAGCTTCGCGATGCGCTCAGGGAGATCGACTATTTGCTGGTGCCCGGCGGCTTGCAGCTCTACGTCGGCACGCCGCACAGCTACTACACGATCTACGCCACCGAAGGACGCGAGGAGGCGGGCGAGACGCACGCCTTCCTGGAGGGTTTCCGGCGGTTCGAGCTGCCGGTCCGCGACGAGGCGGGTGTCAGCGCGTGGCCGGAGCGTTTCCCCGAGGCGCACATCGAGCGCATCCGCCAGCGCTCCGGCCTCAGCAAGTTCGAGAGCCAGATGCTGCTCAAGCCGACGCCGGCCACCGCCACCCGCCTCAACCCCGAGGATCTGCGCCGCTATGACGGCGAGCTGGAGTGCCGCGAGGCGCAGGGTGAGACGGTGCTGACGCTGAACGGCGTGCGGCTGGTGTCCGCCACCGCGTGGTGGGACCCGGCGGTGTCGCGTCCGGACGCCGACGGGAGGAAGGGCGGCGACGACAGCGTGGTGGCCGCCGTCTTCTCGGACGCGGCGGGCCGCCTTTATCTGCATCGCGTGCTGTACCTGACGGTCGATCCCGCCGATCCGGAGCACGAAGCGAAGCAGCAGTGCACCCTGGTCGCCCGCTTCCTGCGCGAGCTGCACCTGCCCGGCGTCTATGTGGAGACCAACGGGCTGGGCACCTTTCTGCCGGCCTTCCTGCACAACGAGCTGAAGCGCGCCCGGATCGGCGCCTCGGTGACCGGCATGGCCTCTACAAAGTCCAAGGCACGCCGCATCGTCGAAGCGTTCGAAGCCCGTCTCGCCGCCGGCCGCATCCACGCCCACACCAGCGTCTGGCAGACGCCCTTCGTGCGCGAGATGCGCGAGTGGCGCCCGGCCGGCCGCCAGCGCGGCCACGACGACGCACTGGACGCGGTTGCCGGCTGCATCCTGGCCGAGCCCCTGCGCTTCGACCAAGCCCCGCCCATCACCCCCCGCCCCGACTGGCGCCCCGGCCCCGTCGTGGCGCCGAGCGAGTGGACGGTGTGAGCTCCAATCCCCTCTCGCCTCTGGGGAGAGGGAGAAACAGGCATCCAGGCCGCCTCCTTCGGGAGGCGGCCTTTTTTGTGTCTCGACATCGGAGAGCATCATGCATGAAAGCCTCGACGTGGTCTGGTGGATCACGGCCGTGGAACTGCCCGTCCTGGGCGGTCTGTTCTGGCTGATCGCGCGTCTGCGCAAGGATTCGGAGGAAGCGCTGGACGCCGTGCGCGTCCGCGCCGAGGCCGCCAGCGCCCAGGTGCGCGAGAGCCTCGCCGCCTACAAGCTGGAGGTCGCCAAGACCTACGTCTCGGTGGGCATGCTGAAGGACGTGGAGCAGCGCCTCACCGACCATCTGCTGCGCATCGAGCACAAGCTGGAGCGCGTCTGCGCCGAAGGCGGTGGCCGATGAGCCGGCCCGTCCTGGTCCCCGTAGCCGACGCCGCCCGGCCATCCGCTGCCCCCGCCCCCGGGGCCTCCATTGAAGAGGCGGTCGACACGCTGGCCCGCACCTTGTGGGGCGAGGCGCGCGGCGAGCCCGTTCGCGGCATCGAGGCGGTCGCCGCCGTCGTCATCAACCGCGTGCGCCGGGCCGAGCGGCGGGGCGGCTTCTGGTGGGGCGACAGCGTCGTCGCGGTCTGCCGCAAGCCCTACCAGTTCTCCTGCTGGAACGCGGACGACCCTAACCGGGCGAAGTTGCGGGCGGTGACGGCCGCCGACCCGGTCTTCGCCACCTGCCTGCGCGTGGCGCGGCGTGCGGTGGCCGGTCTGCTGGCCGACCCGACGGGCGGCGCCACGCACTACCACGCAATCGGCCTGCACCCGGACTGGGCGGTGGGGCACGGACCCTGCGCCGAGATCGGCCGCCACCTCTTCTACAACACGACGGAGTGAGAGCGATGCTTCCCGCCCTGCTGGCCCAGATCGGGCTTCCCGTGCTGATCCGCGCCGTGTCCGAGGGGCTCGGCCGGATCGAGAGTCCCATCGCCCAGACGGCCGCTGCGGCGCTCAAGGACGCCGACAGCGCCATTGCCGCCGGCGCCATCCCGTCCCAACAGGTGGCCGAGGCCAACCGCCACGTCGAGCGTCTGGCCGAACTGGACGCCGACGCGGCGAAGACGGCGCTGGCCGAGGTCAACCGCTCGCTGCGCGCCGAGGTGGCGTCCGACGACCCGTACGTCCGGCGCATGCGGCCGACGTTCGGCTATGGGATGGCGCTGTCCTGGTGTGCGCAGATGGGGGCACTGGCCTATGTGGTCGTTGCCGACCCGGCGCACGCCGGCGCCGTGATCGAGGCGATGGCGTCGCTCGGCACCATCTGGACGGTGGGGCTCAGTGTGCTGGGGATTTACGTGTACAAGCGGTCGGAGGAAAAGACGACCGCCGCCGGTGGCGCCGAGGCATCCGGCGTTCTGGGTGCACTGGCGCGGCGGCTGCGTGGAAGTGCGGGATAAGCTCCGTGGGTTGGATTGAGCCGTAGGCGAAAACCCAACCTATGCTGTTCAGCAGCCTTCAGCCGGCGGCCTTGATCATCGCCCGATAGATCCTCCAGGCGACCTCCACCGACACCCCGCCGGCACGGGCACCCGATGCCAGCATGGCGGCGCTGGGCTTCAGCGGGACGCTGGCGTGGGTGGCATCGCCGGTGGGGCCAAGCAGGCCGTCCAGCGACTCGCCGGCCAGCGTCCGGCCGTTCGGCACCATGCCCGTGATTGCGTTCATGTTCGCTTCTCCAAGGGGGCGAACTCCCAGCAAGCCAGGTGCCAACCGCCATGGGAGCGAAATAACAGAAAAAAATCGTTGCGAATCAGCGGATTGGCGGCGGGGCCCGCGCGGCGGTCCGCGCCTGTGGCGGGTCATAGCTGCAAAATGCCGTTGGCGTTTTGTTGCGCGCTTTGCATTTTGCAAAGCACGCACGGGGCTCTGGTCGCCTGGGCGGCTTTCGAGTAAGGTCCGCGCCGCCATGACCGAGCGGATCATCTACCACATGTGCCGGGCCGAGGAATGGGAGCAGGCCTCCTCCACCGGCTCCTATCCTGGTTCCTCGCAGGACGCCGAGGATGGCTTCATCCACTTCTCGACATCCGCCCAGGTGGTCGAAAGCGCCGCCAAGCACCGTGCCGGGCAGACCGGGCTGGTGCTGCTGACGGTGGACGCCGACCGGCTGGGCGAGGATTTGTGGTGGGAGCCGTCGCGCGGCGGCCAACTCTTCCCGCACCTCTACGGCGCGCTGCCGGTGGACGCGGTGCTGCGCGTCGATCCGCTGCCGCTCGGCCCCGACGGCCGCCACGTCTTCCCGCCCCTTGGAGCGGAGCCCACGCCGTGATCGACCTGTTCCCCATCGCCGGCCGCATCCTGCGCAGCTTCGATCCGGAGACAGCGCACACGCTGACCGTCAAGGCGCTGGCCACCGGTCTGGGCCCGGTGAGCCGCGAGCCGGACGACCCGATCCTGAGGACGCGCGTCTGGGGCCTGGATTTCGCCAACCCCGTGGGCCTGGCCGCCGGCTTCGACAAGAACGCCGAGGTGGTCGATCCCATGCTGCGCCTGGGTTTCGGCTTCGTCGAGGCGGGCAGCGTCACGCCGCGCCCGCAGCCCGGCAACCCGAAGCCGCGCCTGTTCCGCCTCACCGAACAGGGCGCCGTGCTCAACCGCATGGGCTTCAACAACGAAGGGCTGGAGCAGTTCGCCCGCCGCTTCGAGGACCGTCGCGGCAACCCCAATCGTCCCCCAGGCATCGTCGGCGCCAACCTCGGCAAGAACAAGGACACGGCGGAGGCCGCGGACGACTACGCCGTCGGCGTGCGCCGGCTGGCGCCGTTTGCCGACTATCTGGTGGTCAACGTCTCCTCGCCGAACACGCCGGGCCTGCGGGCGCTGCAAGGACGGGACCCGCTGCGCACGTTGCTGGGCCGCGTGCTGGACGCGCGCTCGGCGTGCCGGCTGGCGTCGCCGCCGCCGGTGCTGCTGAAGATCGCTCCCGACCTCACCGACGAGGATAAGGCGGACATCGCTGCGGTGGCGCTGGAGTCCGGCATCGACGGCCTGGTGGTCTCCAACACCACCATCGCCCGTCCGGACGGCATCCCCGAGCGCTTCCGGAACGAGGCCGGCGGCCTGTCCGGTAGGCCGCTGTTCGGACCGTCCACGCGCCTTCTTAAAGAGATGTACGGCCTCACGGGCGGCAAGCTACCGCTGGTGGGGGTGGGCGGCATCGCGTCGGGCGACGACGCCTACGCCAAGATCCGCGCCGGCGCCTCGCTGGTGCAGCTCTATTCGGCGCTGGTCTACGGTGGCCCGGCGCTGGTCGGCGCCATCAAGCGCGACTTGGCGGCGCGGCTGAAGGCGGACGGCTTCGCGTCCGTGGCCGATGCGGTAGGCAGGGACGGGAATTGACGAAGCGGTAACCCTGCTGCTGCACTCTGGTCCGATCTTCTCCTGAGCGCCGCAGCCGCCATGACGCTTCTCATCCACACCGTCTACGCGCTTGCCTACACCGTTGCCGGCGTGTCGGTCGGCGCGGCCCTGCCGTACATGCGTCCCGAAATGGACCCGCTGGTCGGCTGGCTGACCGGCGCGCTGATCGTGTTGGCGGGCGCCGTGCTGCACGAGGTGGTGGCCCGCCTCGGTCGTGAGCGGGGGCTCGCCAAGGGCCTCCACCGTCTGGTCGAGGTCGTCGGCACCATGAACGAGGACCTCACCCGCCAGCGCGGCGAACTGGAACGCCTGCGTACCGATTTCGAGGAGGCGCGACGCATGGGCGGCGTGGCCGGCTACGACACGGTGATGCAGGAGGTGAAGCTTCTGCAGTCGCTGGTCGGCCGCCTGCACGAGAAGCGACCGTCCGCCCGTCCGCCCGTGACGGTGGCGGCCCAGCCCGTCCGACGCCAGCCGGTGGAGAGCGGCGGCGCCGTCATCCCGCAGGCGCCGCAGGTGACGCTGGTTCCGCCCGCCAGCGGGGACCTGGTCAGCGAGGATCTGGCCAGCGAGGATTTGGATGACGCGCAGGTGCTGGAAACCGTGCGCGACGCGCTGAAGGCCGATCGCATCGACGTCTATCTACAGCCCGTCGTCAGCCTGCCGCAGCGCAAGCACCGCTTCTACGAGGTGTTCTCGCGGGTGCGCGTCGCGGATGGCGCCCAGGTCAAGCCCGACCGCTATATCGCCATCGCCGAGCGCGAAGGGCTGATCGCCACCATCGACAACCTTCTGCTGGTACGCTGCATCCAGCTGATCCGCGAGACCGAGCGGCGCCAGCACAACATCGGCTTTTTCTCCAACATCTCGCCGGCCACCATCGGCGACGCCGACTTCATGAAGCAGTTCCTGGAGTTCATGGCGCAGAATCAGACCCTGATGCCGAAGCTGGTGTTCGAGCTGGGCCAGGACGACCTCGAGGCGGGCGAGGCAGTGACCAAGGCGATCCTGTCGCAGCTGGCCCGCCTGGGCTTCCGCTTCTCCATGGACCAGGTGGCGGATCTCACCGCGGTGGATGTGGAAGCGCTGGCGCGCAACGACTTCCGCTATCTGAAGCTGGACTGCGCCCGGATGCTCGCCCCCGACGCCCGGCCGCTCGCAGCGCCGCTGCTGAAGCGCTGCAAGGAGCACGAGGTCGACGTCATCGTCGAGAAGATCGAGACCGAGAGCCAGCTCCTCGAGCTGCTCGATCTCGGCGTCGATTTCGGCCAGGGTTACCTGTTCGGCGAACCGAGGCTGAGCCGCAAACCGGGATGAGAATTACGCACGTGCGACACGGAACGTCTCAAACGCCCAACGGTATCGCGTCTTCGAGCGCACGGCGCAGGCGGAGGCTCGAACCTTTGCCATCCTCCTCGAAGCCGGCGGGGCGCTTCGGCACCGCCGTGCGGTAGTAGCTGACGATGAAGACCCGCAGCGATGCGGTGAGGTTCGCCTCGCCGCGGCGGCGGTCGATCATGGTGCACAGCTCGTTGAGTGTGCAGTTCTCCCGTTCGCAGATGTCCTTGAGCGCGTCCCACAGCAGCGGCTCCATGCGCAGGCTTGTCCGACGGCCACTAACCGTGACATTGCGGCAGATTAAGGCCGGCTTTTCCTTCCAACCGCCTGGGTCCGCCATATCGCTTTGAGCCTCTCCGTCGTGTCGGCCGCGGGGCACGCCCGCCGTCCCTATACATCCATTTGTATGAGAAAAATGCAAGGAGTCGCGCTTATTTTGCGGTAATTTGCGACCGTTGGTCGCGTTCCAGGGGGCCGGAGCGTTGGCCCGTCGGGAGCGACGCGGACTTTTCAACATATCCGGGCATGCTGCTGGCCCGCCGTTGCATCCGGCCGGTGGCGCCGTCGCACGCGGCCGAGGACCAAAAGCCGCTTCCCTTCCGACCGACTTCGCTTTACGAGTTGCCCCATGTGGGCGGGGGGGCGAAGCCCCGGCCTTGCAACGAGACGAGGTGGGCGATGGCGCGACCGGCGCGGCGAATGGCGGTGGCTCTGGGCCTTGGGCTGATGCTGGCCGGACCGGTCCTGGCCGCCAGTCCCCTCTCCGACGATGCTGTGCGGGCCGAGGTGGCACGCCAGGTGCCGCCCTCCTGGAAGGTCGAGGCGGTGGTGTTGGAATCGGCCGAATCGGCCGCTGGGCCCGTCCGCCTTTCCGTGCGCCTGACGCTTGCCAAAACGACCTATGTGGTGGACAGCCGTGAGGGCCCCTACGCCTTCGTCCGCCCGGTTGCCGAATCGGGGCTGGAGAAGGTGCTGACTGGCACGGCCACCACGGCCAAGGCGAAGGACGGCAGCGTCGCCGTCAAGGTGGAGCTGCAGAACGTCGAGGTGCTGGACAGCGTCGGCAAGCCGACCGAAGAACTGCCGGGCAAGGCGGTCGTTGTCGGCTCGGAGGACGCGCAGAAGCTGCGCGTCCAGCTCGACGCCGAGGCCCGGCAGCGCCTCGCCGACGAACAAGCGCGCCGCCAACGCGAGGAGGAGCTGCTGGCCCAGCAGCAGGCCGCCGCTCAGATCGAGGCCCAGCGCCTGGAGAGGGAGCGTCAGCTCGTCGAAGCCCGCACCGACCAGATCAACGACCTGCGTGCCAAGCTACTGGGCGGCGAGCGCGCCGCCCGCATCGCGGCGTACGAGGCGGTGTTGGGCGGCAACGACCCGGCGCTGCGCCAGCTTGCCATTGAGGCGGCGTTGCAGAGCCGCGACCCGGTGCTGGCCAACCTGGCGCTGAAGGACTGGATCGCGCGGCACAAGACGATCCCGGTGCTGCTCTACGCCACCAAGGAGGATCCCAACAGCGACACGGTGCTGCGCAACCTGGGTCCGCTGACCATCGAGGTGGAGAGCTTCTCAGGCGTCAACGGCACGCTCCAGGCCAAGATGGGAGCGCCGGGCTACTCCATCGCCGCGCCTTCGGCCGCCGCCGGCACGCTGGCGCAGACCGACCTGACCGTAAACACCTTCGGCTGTGTCCTCAATCTGCGTCTGACCGAGCACCGCACCCTTGACGGGCTCTACCGCTGCCAGACGCTGCCGACCCTGGTGGCGCGGATCACGGTGGACTGAACGCCTCATGCGCCGGCCGGTCGCATTGCTCTCCCTGCTCCTGGTCGCAGCCCTGCCGGCGGTGGCGCAGCAGCGCGAGGAGCCGGGCTTCACTCCGCGCCCGGTGCCCACCGCCGTCGTTCCCAAGCTGACGCCCCTGGCGGCCGGGCCGAAGGGCAAGGGGCCCGTCGCTCTGGCACCATTGCTGCCGCTGCCCATCGTCGCGGCGCCCCTGTCGCCGGTTACCGTGCCCGGCGAGCCGCCTCCTGCGCCGCTGCCGGCTACTCCGCCTGGGCTGCCGCTCAAGCCGAAGGCGCCGGAGACCGCCGCCGAAGCAGCGAAGCCGGCATCACCACCAGCGGAGAAGAAGGTCGAGAAGGCCGCGACCCGCACCGTGTATACGAAGGACGACGTCTTCGTGCGGGCGATACCCGGTCGGGATGGGAAGGTTCTGGACGCGCTGGAGATCGGCACGGCGCTGGAACTGCTGCCCGGCGAGGACGACGAGGCCTGGGCGCGCGTCGCCCGCAACGGCAAGGTGCTGGGCTACGTTGCCAGGAACTATCTGGTCGACCGCGCGCCGGGCCGCACCGCCGCCGCCCAGTCCGACGATGACGGCGACGGCTGCGCCCTGCCGCGGGACTTCCCCAGCACGCGCGGCAAGCCGCTGCCCGAGGGCGCCACCGCCAGCGCCCTGGCCGACGCCAACATCCGCCAGTCCCCGGCCTGCAACGCCAAGGTGCTGGACGTGCTGGAGGAGGGCGACACGGTCACCATTACCGGCCTCACCGGCACTTGGTACCGTGTGGCGCGCAAGGGCCGGACGCTCGGCTACATCAGCGTTCCGTTGCTGGGGCAGGCGAAAGGGCGGTAGTGGCTACCGCTTCTTCCGGATCGCTGCCGCTTCCTGCATGAAGCCGCGCCATGCCTCGGCGGGAACGGAGCTGCCGGTGACGCCCTTCATGGGGGTGTTGTCGTCGTTGCCGACCCACACGCCCACCGTCACGCCGTCGGCGAAGCCGACGAACCACGCGTCGCGGTAGTCGTTGGTGGTGCCGGTCTTGCCCCCCATGTCCTTAAAAGCCCTGCCCTTGACGAAGGCGCCACGGCCGGTGCCGGTCGTCAGCACCTCTTCCAGCATTCCCTTCATGACCGCGGCGGTGCGGGCGTCGAGCACCCGCTCGGCCGGCGGGCCGGCGTGGGCGTAGACCTCGCGCCCGCGCGGGTCGTGGATGGACTGGAAGGCGTGCACCTCCACCTTGCGGCCGCCGTTGCCGACCATGGCGTAGGCCTGCGTCAACTGCACCAGCGTCGTCTCCGAATCGCCGAGCGCCAGGCCGAGGTTGGCCTCCAGCGGCGTCTCGACGCCCAGGCGGCGGGCCATCGCCACCACCTCGTCCATGTGGCCCTGGGTCAGGCGGACAGACGCGGTGTTGACCGAGTTGGCCAGCGCCTGCCGCAGCGTCAGCCGCTCCGGGTACTGGTTGTCGAAGTTGCGGATGGTGCGGCCGTCGGTAAAGGCGAGGCGGGAGCCGTCGACTACGCTGTCCGGTGTCAGGCCGCGCTCCAGCGCCGCCAGGAAGACGAACAGCTTGAACGCCGAGCCCGGCTGTCGGCGCGCCTGGAGCGCGCGGTTGAAGTGGTCGCGCCGCGCCGCGGCGTCGCGCCCGCCGACCATCGCCAGCACGTCGCCGTCGTCGTTGAGGGCCACCAGCGCGACCTCGGCGTCGCCCAGGCGCTTGGCGTTGCGCTTCCGGACGCGGTCGAGGACGCGTACGGCCGCCGCCTGGAGGTCGCGGTCCAGCGTGGTGCGCACGGTGAAGGTCGGCCCGGGATCGCTGTCCTCGTCGTAGCGGCTGGCGTGAAAGCGGCGGAATCGGGCGTTGACCGTCTCGCGGAAATGGCCGGCGACCTGGATGCCCAGCCTGTTGCTCTCGGCCAGGTCCAGGCGCTGGCGCTTGGCGGATGCTGCCTGTTTGGCGGTGATGAAGCCGGCGTCGGCCATGGCGTCCAGCACGATGGCCGCCTTCTCCTCGTTGCGCTCGCGGTCGGTGAAGGGGTTGAGGCGCGACGGCGCGGTGAGCATGCCGATGAGCGACGCCGATTCCTTCAGCGTGAGCTGCGATGCCGAATGGCCGAAGTAGAGCTTGGAGGCCGCGTCCACGCCGTAGGCGCCGAAACCGAAATAGACGCGGTTCAGATAGAGGTAGAGGACGTTGCGCTTGCCGACCTTCTCCTCGAAGTCGTGGGCGCTGACGATCTCCTGCACTTTGCGCTGCCAGCGGCCGTAGTCCTTGAAGAAGATGTTCTTCATGGTCTGCTGGGTGAGCGTGCTGCCGCCCTGGCTGAAGCGCCCCGAGGTGACCGCCACGGACAGCGCGCGCGCCAAGCCGAAATAGTCCAGCCCGTCGTGCTCGAAGAAGCGCCGGTCCTCCTTGGCGATCAGCGCCTGGAGCAGGTGCCTGGGCATCTTCTCGATGGGCAGCAGCTCGCCGTAGTTCTCGCCGACCGAGCCTAGGAAGCGGCCCTGCCGGTCGAGGAAGCGCACGCCGTCGCCGCGGTTGAAGCGGGCGATCTCGGTCGAATTCTTGAAGGTCTCGCCGAACAGCTCGATGGCCGAAGCCGCGGTGGCGAAGACCAAGGGTGTGACGAGTGCGAGAACTGCGACCGTCTTGCGGAGAAGTGCGGGGCGGGGCATCGGCGTCGTCATGGCGGAAGACGCCGCACAGGTCGTTACGGGCGCGTGGTTCTACAATCCGATACCACCTAATTTCAGAATAACCCCTCCCCCAGCCCCGCTGGGGGAGGTTAGGAGGGGGCAAGGTTTGTCCGAGAATCCAGGAAGCCCTGGTCTGTCGGATAGACCTTGCCCCCACCCATCCTCCCCCACCGGGGGCGGGGGAGGGGCTTTTCCTTTTACTTCGCCCAACAAAAAGAGCCCGCCGTTTCCGGCGGGCTCTTTTTGCGTGGTCATGCGTCGGCGGTCACTTCGGTGCCAGGACCATGATCATCTGGCGGCCTTCGAGCTTGGGCATCTGCTCGACCTTGGCCTTCTCGTCCAGCTGGTCGCGCACGCGCATCAGCACGTTCATGCCGAGATCCTGGTGCGCCATCTCGCGGCCGCGGAAGCGCATGGTCACCTTGACCTTGTCGCCCTCCTCGAGGAACCGCATCGCCGCGCGCATCTTCACATCGTAGTCGTTGTCATCGATGTTCGGCCGGAGCTTGATCTCCTTGACCTCGATGACCTTCTGCTTCTTGCGCGCCTCGGCCGCCTTCTTCTGCGCCTCGTACTTGAACTTGCCGTAGTCGAGGATCTTGCAGACGGGCGGTTCGGCCTGCGGGGCCACCTCGACCAAGTCGAGGCCGGCGTCCTCCGCGGCCATCAGAGCGTCGCGCAACGAAACAACGCCGACCATCTCGCCGTCGGCGCCGACGAGACGGACGGAGCGGGCCGTGATCTCCCGATTGACCCGCGGTCCCTCGCGGGTGGGAGCGGCTTCTTGCGGTAACCTGGCTATGGACACTTCTCCATGGTTATGGGCCGCCTCCCGGCGGGCCCTGCACGGCGGCGGGCCCGGCGGAAGACAGTCTATCAGAACGGCGAATCGAAGGTGCGGTCCCCGGCCGGGGACTTCGCTTCTTCAACCAGTTTATTGACTGCGGCGTCAAGGGCAAGAACTTCCTGATCCTTTCCGCCGAGGTAACGCATCGCCACCGTGCGCTCCTCCGCCTCGCGGCGGCCGACCACGACGATGACCGGCACCTTCTGCAAGCTGTGCTCGCGGACCTTCAGGTTGATCTTCTCGTTGCGGACGTCCAGCTCGGCCCGGATGCCCCGCGACCTGAGGATCTTGTGCACCTCGGCGGCGTAGCCGTCGGCCTCGTTGGTGATGGTCGTCACCACCGCCTGCACCGGGGCCAGCCACAGCGGGAACTTGCCGGCGTAGTGCTCGATCAGCATGCCGATGAAGCGCTCCAGCGAGCCGAGGATGGCCCGGTGCAGCATGATCGGCCGGTGCTTGGCGCCGTCCTCCCCAATATAGGTGACGTCCAGCCGTTCCGGAAGGTTCGGATCGTACTGCAACGTGCCGCACTGCCAGGTGCGGCCGATGGCGTCGGTCAGGTGGAACTCCACCTTGGGACCGTAGAAGGCGCCTTCGCCCGGCAGCTCCTCGAACTCCAGCCCGGCCGAGCGGAGCGCCGTGCGCAGGCCCTCCTCGGCGCGGTCCCACAGCTCGTCCGAGCCCGTGCGCACGTCGGGGCGCAGGGCCAGCTTCACGCTGATGTTCTCGAAGCCCAGGTCCTTGTAGACGCCGAGTTGGAGCTTGAAGTACTCGGCGGCCTCCGTCGGCACCTGGTCTTCGGTGCAGAAGATGTGCGCGTCGTCCTGGGTGAAGGCGCGCACGCGCAGGATGCCGTGCAGGGCGCCCGACGGCTCGTTGCGGTGGCAGGAGCCGAACTCGGCCATGCGGATCGGCAGGTCGCGGTAGGAGCGGAGCGCACTCTTGAAGATCTGCGTGTGGCCGGGGCAGTTCATCGGCTTCACGCCGAGCATCTTCTTGCCCTCGTCCGCCTCCACCTTGAACATGTTGTCGCCGTACATGTCCCAGTGGCCCGACGCCTTGAACAGCGAGCTGTCGATGAGCTGCGGCGTCTTCACCTCCACATAGCCGGCCTGGTCCAGCTTGGTGCGGATGTAGTTTTCCAGCGTCCGGTACAGCGTCCAGCCCTTGGGGTGCCAGAACACCGAGCCGACCGCCTCCTCCTGCACGTGGAAGAGGTCCATCTCCTTGCCGAGGCGGCGGTGGTCGCGCTTTTCGGCTTCCTCCAGCTGGGTCAGGTAGGCCTTCAGCTCCTTCTCGTCGCGCCACGCCGTGCCGTAGATGCGCTGAAGCATGGCGTTGCGGCTGTCGCCGCGCCAGTAGGCGCCGGCCACCTTCATCAGCTTGAAGGCGGTGCCGACCTTGCCCGTGGAGGGCGCGTGCGGCCCGCGGCAGAGGTCGAGCCAGTCGCCCTGGCGGTAGACGGTGATGACCTGGTCGGCGGGAATCGCCTCCACCAGCTCGGCCTTGTAGTGCTCGCCGATGCGCTTGAAGTAGGCCACCGCGTCGTCGCGCGTCCATTCCTCGCGCACTATCGGGGCGTCGCGGGCGACGATCTCGCGCATCTTCGCCTCGATCTTCACCAGATCGTCGGGCGTGAACGGCTCGTCGCGGGCGAAGTCGTAGTAGAAGCCGTTGGAGATCGCCGGGCCGATCGTCACCTGCGTGCCGGGGTACAGCTCCTGCACGGCCTCCGCCAGCACGTGGGCGGCGTCGTGGCGGATCACCTCCAGCGCATCCGCGTGGTTGCGCGTGACGATCTCGATCTTGGCGTTACGAGTGATGGTCGTAGTGAGGTCCTTCACCTCGCCGTCGATCTTGACGGCAAGCGCATCCTTGGCCAGACGCTGGCCGATGGAGGCGGCGATCTCCGCCCCCGTCACCGGCCGGTCGAAGTCTCGCACGCTGCCGTCGGGCAGCGTGATGGCAATGCTGGACGTCACCGATATCACCGTTCACTAAAGGGTTGACTTTTCCCGGCCCGTACCGGGAGGCCGAACTCTAAAGGGCTGACGGTTCAAGTCAAGACGCCAGGGTAGGGAAGGGGCTTTGGCCTTTTCACGCCGCCTTCACGTCCTCCAGGAAGCGGTGGACGAGGTCGCGCAGGGAGTCCGCCTGGGCGGAGAGGCTGCCGGCCGCGTCGAGCACGTCGCGCGCGGCGGCGTCGGCACTGCGCGCGGAGTCGTTGACGCCGCCGATGGTCGTGGTCACGCGCTCCGTACCCTGCGCCGCCTGGGTGATGTTGCGGGCGATCTCGCTGGTCGCCGCCCCCTGCTGCTCGACGGCGGAGGCGATGGTGGTGGCGATGTCGTCGATGCGGGCGATGACCTCGCCGATGGTGCGGATGGCCGCGGCGGTCTCGGTGGACACCCGCTGGATGCCGGCGACCTGGCCGGCGATGTCCTCGGTGGCCTTGGCGGTCTGGTTGGCGAGGTTCTTGACCTCCGACGCCACCACGGCGAAGCCCTTGCCGGCTTCGCCCCGGCGCGCCGCCTCGATGGTGGCATTGAGCGCCAGCAGGTTGGTCTGGCTGGCGATCTGGGTGATCAGGCCGACCACCTCGCCGATCTTCTCGGCGGCCTCGGTCAGGCCGCGCACCTGCTGGTCGGCGCGCTCGGCCTCGGCGACGGCGTCGCGGGTGATCCTGGTGGAGGTGGCGACCTGCTGGCCGATCTCGCGGATCGAACTGGTCAGTTCCTCGGTGGCGGTGGCGACCGCCTGGACGTTGGCCGACGCCTGCTCCGACGCGCTCGCCACTTCGGCGGCGCGCATGCTGGCGTCCTGGGCGATGGACGTCATGCCGTGCGCGGTGTGCGTCATCCGCTCCGCCGAGGCGGTGACGGTGGCCAGCACGCCGGTGACCTCTTGGTCGAAGCGGGTGGTGAGGGTCTCGATGGCCCGCGCTTGGGCGAGCCGTTCCTCCGCCGCGGCCTGCTGGGTCTGGGCCAGGTCGCGGGCCCGGATCAAGCCGTCCCTGAACACCAGCAGCGCGCGCGCCATGTCGCCCATCTCGTCGGTGTTCTCGGTCGCCGGCACGGGGACGGCCAGGTCGCCGTCGGCCAGGGTCTTCATGGTGGCGGTGATGCGGCGCACCGGCAGGAGGATGAAGCGGATCGCCACGACGCTGGCGAGCAGCCCGCACAGCGGGATGCCGACCGCCGGCAGGCCGAGCAGCAGCAGCGTCATGCCCTTGCGGAAGGCGTCGATCTCGTCGCCGATGCGGGCGATCTCGGCGTTGTCCGTCTCCGCCTGCTTCTGCAACAGCGTGTTGAGCGCCTGCCGGTTCGTCCGGTTGGCGTCGTTGTCGCCCCAGGCGCGGGCGGCCGCCGTGGACTCCTCGCGCCCCAGCCGCACCAGTTCGGTGCGGAACGTGATGAACTCCTGCACCTTGGCGGCGATCTCCGCCATGCGCGCCTTGTCCGACGCCGGGACGATGGCGCTCCATTCGGCCGCCAGCCGCTTCATGGCCTCGAGGCCCTTGAGCAGCCCCGGGGCGAACTTCTCGGCCTCCTTGGCGTCCTTCGACATGTAGATGCCGCGCGACTCCATCACCACGGCCAGCACCAATCCGTTCATCCGCTCGCCGTGCAGTGCGCGTGCCGAGGCGTTGGTGATCGCGTCCACATGGCTGTCGTAGGTGCGCACCGCGGTGAAGCCGGCGATGGCCATCGCCACCGACATCAGCGACAGCAGCACCACGACGATGCCGAACTTCTGCGAAACGCGGAGGTTGGCGATGCTCATTCCGTTCCCTCCCGACCGGGTCTTTCATCGTTTTGACGCAGGCCGCCGGTATGGCGCGGCGGGGTCTGATCTCTTAAGACATATTTGTGACACGCCAAGGGCAGGAAAGACAATATGCCGAAAGTTTGTGCGTGGTCATGGCGCAGAGGTCTAGATGACGACCTCTGGTATACGTTGTTTACTATGCTTTAATGATTGCAAGTCTGGAGGTGGGGGATGATAACTTTGGCTGAGAACGGATGGCGCGCCCCGGAATCGGGGGGAAGACATGATCCTCATGGCGCGCATCCACCCGCATCGCCGGGGTGAACGGCGGGTGGCGCGGGTGGCGCGGCTGGGCGGAGGCGACGGCGGTGCGGCCGCGCATCAGCCAAGGCATCGCATCAGGGGACTGAAGTCCGCGAGGAGGTCCTTCCGGGCCGGCGAATGGAACACTATGAAACACTATGCAACACTGTGCAGGGGGTGTTCAGTTCACTCTCCTTCCCCTGCGGGCGCATGTCGGGCACGTTAGGATCAAGATCCTAAAGGAAAATGCCGGCAAAGGCAAGCCGCTTTCGATTCCCGGCAGAATCTTGCCCCCACCCTGCTCCTGCGTCAGCGCTACGGTATGCACACATCTCGCGATTGCGGTAAGTCGCTGCATGGAAAGAGAAAAGCCCCTCTCCCTTGACGGGAGAGGGGTTGGGGAGAGGGTGGCAGACGTTGCTTTCAGGCCACCAATGGCTCTGAAAATGTAAGCAAAAGACTCTTTATTCGCCCTGGCGGGCGGAATGCCCCCTCTCCCCAACCCCTCTCCCGCTCTCAGCGGGTCCAAAGGACCCGCCTGTCGCGTCAGGCGGCTCTTTGAGCCGCCGAGAGCGAGGGGAGAGGGGCTTCTTCCCTGCTGCAACGCAACATGTGTGCATACTTTAGCGCTGACGCAGGGGAGGGAGGGGACCCGCGCCGAAGGCCGCGGGGAGGGTGGGGCACGTGTTCGAAGCGGTCGCTGATCTGGTTCCGCTTCGTGCCGCAGCAGGCCAGTGCCTCGTCATTGCCGTAGACGTTGTCGTCCGGCAGGATCGGCGGCGCTTTCCGGGGCGCGATGCCCCCTACGCCTGCAGCAGCTCCGCGTACACCGCCAGCGTGTCGGCGCACATGCGCTGCTTGGTGTAGCGCTCGGCGACGAAGGCCTGGGCGCGGGCGCCGATGGCGTCGCGCTGCTCGGGCGTCATGGACAGCACCTCATCGAGCGCCTTGGCCAGTGCGTCCGCGTCGTCGGGCGGCACGACCCAGGCGGTCTCGCCGGGCACCACCGTCTCCTGATAGGCGCCGATGGAGGTGACGATCACCGGCTTGCCCATGGCCTGCGCCTCGACGATGACGCGGCCGAACGCCTCCGGCTCGCGCGAGGCGGAGACGACGACGGTGGACAGCATGTAGGCCGCCGCCATGTCGTTGCAGTGGTCGGTCATGCGCACGACCCCCTCCAGCCCGGCGCGCCTGACGCGCTCCTCCAGCTCCTGCCGGTAGCCGGCGCGCCCCTGGTCGGAGCCGACCAGCAGGCACAGCACGTCCTTGCGGCCCAGCTTGGCGAGCGCGTCGATCATCACCGTCTGGCCCTTCCAGCGGGTCAGCCGGCCGGGCAGCAGGATGACCGGGCGGTCCTCGGGCAGCCGCCACTGGGTGGCGAGCTGGGCAAGGCGGGCCGAGTTGACGCGCTCGGGCGCGAAGACGGCGGGGTCGATGCCGCGGTGGACGACGCGGATGACCGAGGGATCGACCGCGTAGCTCGACAGGATGTGGTCGCGGATGAAGCCGGAGATGGCGATGATCCGCTCGCCCCGTGCCATCACCGAGTTGTACCAGCGCTTCAGCTCGTTGGAGAAATTGTAGGGGGCGTGGAACGTCGTCATGTAGTGGGCGCCGGTGCGCCGGCAGGCCATCCAGGCGCTCCAGGCCGGGGCGCGGCTGCGGGCGTGCACGATGTCGACGCCGTACTGGCGGATCACCTGCTCCAGCCGGGCGGCGTTGCGGCGGATCACCAGCGGGTTCTTGCTCTTCAGCGGCATCGTCAGGTGGGTGACGCCGGCGCGGTCCAGCTCGCGCGCCATGGGGCCGCCCTCGGAGGCCACCAGCGGCATGGCCCCGGCCTCGGCCAATGCCAGCGCCACGTCGATGCAGCCGCGCTCGGCGCCGCCGGTCACCAGGTTGGGCAGGACCTGCAGGACCACGGGCCGGCGGCCCCCAGGCGCGCGGAACGGCGCGGGCCGGTTGCCGGGCGCGTCGCCGGTGGTAAGGTGCTGATCCAGATCCATGCCGATGCCCGATGCCGATGCTTGATGGAAGCGGTGATGCCATGACCGGAACCGATGCCGCCCCGGCGGGCGCGCACAATAGCCTGACCTGCGGCGATGCCACCATAGCCTATCGTCACACCCCCGGCCGCGGCCCCGGCATCGTCTTCTGCGGCGGCTTCATATCGGACATGACCGGCACCAAGGCGGTGGCGCTGGAGGCGTGGGCGCGGGGGCAGGGGCTGGCCTACACGCGCTTCGACTACCAGGGACATGGCGCGTCGAGCGGCCGGTTCGAGGACGGCACGGTGGGCACCTGGGCCGGGGACGCGCTGGCCGTGCTCGACCGCGTGACGCAGGGGCCGCAGGTGCTGGTGGGCTCGTCCATGGGCGGCTGGATCATGCTGCTGGCGGCGCTGCGGCGGCCGGGGCGGGTGGCCGGTCTGGTCGGCGTGGCGTCCGCCCCCGACTTCACCGAGGACCTGATGTGGGACGCCATGACCGCCGAGGCGCGCGCGACGCTGCTGCGCGAGGGTGCGTGGTACCGCCCCTCTGAGTACTTCGACTCGCCCAAGCCGGTGACGCGGACGCTGATCGAGGAGGGCAGGCGGCACCTGCTGCTGCGCGAGCCGATCCGTTTCGACGGCCCGGTGCGCCTGCTGCACGGCATGGCCGACCCCGACGTGCCCTGGCAGACCAGCCTGCGTCTGGCGGACGCACTGACCTCGGCGGACGTGCGGGTCACCCTGGTCAAGGACGGCGACCACCGCCTGTCGCGCGACCGGGACATCGAGCTGCTGTGCCGCACGGTGGGCGAGCTGGTGCGGGAGCTCGATTCATAGGCAACGCCTATCGCTGTGGTCCGAAGGAACGATTGGACCGATTGGCGCGGCGACGCCACTCTTTCCTTCGTAGAGATAGGAGTGAGCGATGACCAAGACCCTGAGCTTTGCGTGCGTGCATTTCACCGTGGCGTTCACCATCGGTTACCTGCTGACGGGCAGCTTGGCGGTTGGCGGCCTGCTGGCCCTGGTCGAGCCGCTGTGCAACACGTTTGCCTATCACTTCCACGAGAAGGCCTGGGAGTGGATGCGCGTCCGCCGGGCTGGTGTCTCGCCGCTGCCGTCGTTGCCCGCCGCGGCGATCCCCTGAACTGGAAGGGCGCGTCGCTCCTCGTTGCAATCGATGTTTTCTTGGGCTTGCGCGGCGGCGCCGAGATGGCTATAAACCCGTCCTCCAGCGGAGGGGTGGCCGAGTGGTCGAAGGCGCTCGCCTGGAAAGTGAGTATACCCCAAAAGGGTATCGAGGGTTCGAATCCCTCTCCCTCCGCCATTCTTCTTAACGCATTCCAGATCAATGCGTTAGGCGGGCATTCGAGAGCGTCCCGAATGCTGAGTGTGCACCGATCGTGTGCCCTAACGATATTTCCAGCGGTAGAGTCGTTCGCGGCGAGTTAGCGGCCGAGCCTCCCGCAGTGTTCGGCTGGATGGTTAACCCTATCAGTAGTTGGCGAGGCAGACTTGGTCTGCCTCGGCAAGAACTTTGACGATCGCGTCGACGCCAAAAGCCGACAGTAAGGCGGCGGCTAGAAGGTTGCTCTGCCACGCAAATACTGTCTTCCTGACGAAAAGAAAGGGCGCACCTCAAGTGAGGCGCGCTCTTCCAAATTGTTCCTTTCTTGAGTTTGCTGCAATCCACGTTACAGGGGTATCAGTCGTCACATCTTAAGAAAAGATCTATCATATCCTTCTCCGCCATCATGGGTGAATAGAGCTTGAAATACGCCGTGCCAGCAATTCCCTCAAAGTTTTGAAATGCGATATCTTGCGAATCTCCAGCTCTTATAACTTGCTCCTCCGTCTTTCCTGGATAGCGTTCAATAAACACTATCCTCTTTACAGATAGCTGATATGCTTTTTTTGCGCAAAGATGGCATGTGGATGATGTTGTGAAGAGTGTGGAATCTATTGCAGAAACACCCCCAATTTTAGCTGCCTGCAAAAAAGCATTCTCTTCGGCATGCAGGGCTCGTGACAGCTCCAATTTCTTTTCCTTTCCAGTTGACTCGGCGTATTTATCCTTGAAGCAATATGGGTGATAGTCGTTGCAATTGCTCCTTATGAACTCAGCAAACTCCATGCTCTTTTCGTAAGTGCTAAATTGATGATGTTCATCACCAGTTTGAGGGACCGCGACGAGATCGTGTCCAGTTCTAAGTGCGCAGGGGGTTTGGCCTTGAGGAGGGTCGTTCCAGCCTATACCCATTATATAGCCAGAGCTATGAGCTAATGCTGCCCCTACCTGTCGCGAAATGCATCCGGACATGAGCTTTGCCGAAAGTGCAACCTGCATGCCGCGCTCATCAAAGGATGGCTGCACGCAGCCAGGCCTCTGCCAAAGTGAGAGCAGCTTTGCCAAGTAGAATATAATTTTTTCTTCAGATCCCGTATTGTTAATGAATAAATCTGCCTTCTGAATGCACTCCTCGACATTTGCTCCGGCGGCCCATTTATAAATATCCTCCCTGCTTCTGCCGGAAAGTTCCGGGTGCTCCCATTTCCATATGTCGGCAACTTCATCACGCGAGTTTGCTTTCAAATCTTTCAATATACCATCTTCGTCCCTTGTGAGTCCAACGAGATAAAACTCATTGTAGCGGCGCCTGAAATACTCCACTTCATATGGATTCCTAAAGGAGTCTATGGCGATTCGTTTCGAGTGTCTTACCCGATCATACGCCTTCACAAGCCGCCGCACAGCCTCAGGGATAATGAAAAGGTGAGAGTACGTTTGCGATCTAGTTGTGCCTTGCCACGTCTTTCCATGAAGACGAATATTATAAGCAAACTCTTGCAGAATCGGTATGGTTTTTTTCTTTGCAGCTATCTTAAAATCTGCATAAGCAGCCTTCGACGCCTCAAAGGCACCTAGCATAATCGCTTCTTCAGTGTGGTCAGGCTTATTATCAGGCAAAAGATATTTTAGATGACATAGGTTATCGCCGTGTTTTGCTGCTATATCGTCAATGATTGTATCGCTTTGTCGTGTTCCAGCAAGTGATTCCGCTAATGCAATTGCAAAAATTACTCTGTTCGTCTCAATAATTGTGAACGGTCTCCATCCAATATTCTCATAAATCCGCTTAAGTTTTTCATGAGCTAACTTATTTGTTCTGCAGTCTTCTGTAAAAAAGTCGGGATTATACGCCGGAAACTCCGGTTGCTTATCCCTCGCTAATATGCGAGCAGCGCTTCGGCCACCTGTTCCTGCAAAGCCTGTAAAACCGACAATTAGAAAGCCTCGGGTGAATTCCGTGACGGCCGCGCCAAAACCAGTAGTGGTCATACCATCTGACTCCGTTGCTCGATTGGGCGTAGCCAATATATATAAGGCAATAGAGGATGGCAAAGATGGCGAGATAGGGTGTGCTCTGGGCGCTTAGTTCCGCCTGTCCTCGGCTTAGATTCTCCTTCACCGCGACATGCGCTCCCTACCCGTGATCAGAAATCAAGGTCTTGCGCGCGGCCTGATGGCCGTGCGGATGAACCCGAATCCGAAGCCGATTTACAATCCGCGGCGTGTCGACGAACAGGCGAGCGCGTCCATTGAGACGTTCTGCGGCCGGTTCTTCGCCTCGGCGGCCGGCACGGAGACGATCCATCTCGGCCGTGGGTAAGGGGGGTGATCAGCTGGGTTTGATTTGTGCTGATAGCAAATTAATCAGGTATCTCTTTACTTCAACTCCAATAGGTGAGAGTTTTGTGTTATAGCAATAGCTCGGATAGCCTTCGGCTGGCGGCAACTTCCTTAATATATCAATCGATATCAGCTGGTCTACAACGTGATTTTCCGCTATGTCGTAATTTCCATTAGCGTATTTTCTGCACTCATAGTATGTATGCTCAATATCTCTCTTAAGTAGGAATTCAATCGAGGTCTCATTCATCATTCTGATTTTTTCAGATATTTCTGGGGTTGGTTTGGGAAGTCTGTTCTCGTCATTTCTAATGGAGAAGGCCCCCATGTTTATTTCCTTGGCCTTCTCGATGATGTGGGGGAGCGTGGACAGAACTTTCGTTGCTGGTGTATAGATGACAGCCGCGGCCATAAGGGCTAATACGGGCCAGAGACTTCCCTGTATCAGGTGAAGCACTGCGATTATGACATCGTTTCTATTCGTTGCGCCTTTCTGTGGCTCAATCATCATCCAGCATCCTCAAATCGGCTGCAGAGTCTTGGAAATATGCTCCGTAGGTGAGATGGTATCTATACCACAGTATTTTTGTTGTCACGTCAATGGAGGGAAGCGCCGCCTCAGCACCAAATGTGCGGATGAGCCATTGAGGCGCGCCGATTCACAGCTTGACAACAAAAAGTCGCCCTTGAGCGGGTTGCCTGTTGTGTCCGCTCCGGTTCCGATACCTCCTGAAGTCAATTGCGGTTGTGCGAGCCAAGCGTGATGCGCGATATTCCATCCATCATGCGAGCGTTGAGGATGCGAATGGCGAGCAGCGAGATGCTTTCTCGGGACGGGATCGACGCCCAACTCAGGAGAGCCGCTTGAGCACCATGAATAAGACGGGCCTCAGCGAAAGCGACATCTGCGCGAAGTTCATCACCCCGGCGGTCGTGCGCGCCGGGTGGGATGAGACCCTGCAAATCCGTCGTGAGGTCAGCTTCACCAAGGGCCGCATCATCGTGCGCGGCAAGTTGGTCAGCCGTGGGCAGGGCAAGCGGGCCGACTATGTCCTCTACTATAAGCCGAACATCCCACTGGCGCTGATCGAGGCCAAGGACAATTCACACAGCGTCGGCGACGGAATGCAGCAGGGGCTTGAATACGCGGCCACGCTGAACATTCCCTTCGTGTTCTCCTCGAACGGCGACGGCTTCGTTTTTCACGACCGTACCGGTGCGGGTGGTGCGACCGAGACCACGCTCGCCCTTGATGCCTTCCCGTCGCCGAGTGATCTGTGGGCGCGCTATCGAGCCTGGAAGGGACTGACGCTGGAGGCGGAACAGATCGTTCTTCAGGACTATTTCGATGACGGCAGCGGCAGGGAACCGCGCTATTACCAAGTCAACGCCATCAATGAGGCGGTTGAGGCCATCGCCACGGGGCAGAATCGCATCTTGCTCGTCATGGCGACCGGCACCGGCAAGACCTACACCGCCTTCCAGATCATCTGGCGGCTGTGGAGGGCAGGCCGCAAAAAGCGCATCCTGTTCCTGGCCGATCGCAACGTGCTGGTCGACCAGACGATGGTGAACGACTTCCGGCCGTTCGGCGCGGTCATGGCGAAGCTGTCGACCAGCGCGAAGACCATTGAGCGCGCCGACGGCAGCACCGTCGCTCTTCCCACCGCTATCGGCAAGAAGCGCAGCATCGATACCGCGTACGAGGTCTATCTGGGCCTCTATCAGGCGATCACCGGACCGGAGGAGCGGCAAAAGCTGTTCCGCGAGTTGTCGCCCAACTTCTTCGACTTAATCGTGATCGACGAATGCCATCGTGGCAGCGCCGACGAGGACTCGGCGTGGCGAGAAATCCTGGAATATTTCTCCTCCGCTACCCAGATCGGTCTCACCGCGACGCCGAAAGAGACGAAATACATCTCCAACATCGACTATTTCGGAAGGCCGGTTTACTCCTATTCCTTGAAGCAGGGCATCCGCGACGGCTTCCTGGCACCTTACAAGGTGGTCAAGGTTCATATCGACCGCGACGTGCAGGGCTACCGGCCCGAGAAAGGGCAGCTCGACCGCGACGGCGAGGAAGTCGAAGACCGCATTTACAACATGAAGGATTTCGACCGCACCCTGGTGCTGGACGACCGTACGAAGCTCGTCGCAAGGAGGGTGACGGAGTTCCTGAAGGAGAGCGGCGACCGCTTCCAGAAGACCATAGTCTTCTGTGTCGACCAGGAACACGCCGCGCGCATGCGCCAGGCGCTCGTCAACGAGAATGCTGACCTCTGCGCCCAGAATCACCGTTACGTCATGCGGATAACCGGCAGTGACGGCGAGGGGCTGGCGCAGCTCGACAACTTCATCGACCCGGAGTCGAAGTACCCGGTCCTGGTCACGACGTCGCGCCTTCTCTCGACAGGTGTGGATGCGCAGACCTGTCGCCTCATCGTGATCGACCGCGAGGTCGGCTCCATGACCGAGTTCAAGCAGATTGTCGGCCGCGGCACCCGCGTGCACGACGACACGCGCAAGTTCTATTTCACGCTGATCGACTTCCGGGGCGCGAGCAACCACTTCGCCGACCCGAAATTCGATGGCGAGCCGGAGCAGATCTATGAACCCGGCGACGATGATCCCATGGCGCCTCCGGATGACGTTCCCCCCACCGATGAGGATAGGGTGACCCTGCCGGAGGAGCTGGGGGATGACGAAACCATCGTCGATGGCCTGCCTGACATCACTCAGCCTCCGTCCGGCGGGAAGATGCGCAAAATCTATGTTGATGACGTTCCCGCCAGCATTCTGGGCGAGCGGGTGGAGTATCTTGACGAACATGGCAAGCTAGTCACCGAATCCCTGCGCGACTTCACCAAGCGGGCGCTGAGGAAGAGCTTTGCCAGCCTCGACACCTTCCTGAACCGCTGGAACAAGGCGGAACGCAAGCAAGCGATCCTGGACGAGCTCGAGGCCGAGGGCCTGCCGCTCGGCCCCATTGCCGAGGAGCTGGGCGCTGACCTCGATCCGTTCGACCTGATCTGCCACATCGCCTTCGATCAGAAGCCGTTGACTCGCCGCGAGCGGGCCGAGAACGTCAGGAAGCGCGACGTGTTCGCCCAGTACGGCCCGCAGGCCCGCGCCGTGCTGGACGCGCTGCTGGTGAAATATGCCGACGAGGGGGTTCTCAACCTCGATGACGCCAACGTGCTGCGCATTCCTCCCTTCACGGCGCTCGGCACGAGGGTACAGCTTTTGAACGCATTCGGTGGTAGGAACGGCTTCGAACAGGCAGTTCACGAACTGCAAGCCGCTCTCTACCAGGAATCCGCCTAAATCATGTCCGTTCGCACCATCGTCAAGTCGATCCAGGACATCATGCGCAAGGACAGCGGCGTGGATGGCGATGCCCAGCGCATCAGCCAGCTCTGCTGGATGTTCTTCCTCAAGATCATCGATGACCAGGACCAGGAGCTTGAGGCTCTGGACCCGAAATACAAATCGCCGATACCGCTGCGCTACCAGTGGCGCAACTGGGCCGCGGACCCGGAGGGCTTGACGGGTAATGCGCTGCTGGCGTTCATCAACGATGGTCTGTTCCCGACGCTGAAAGGGCTGATCCCCATCGGTGGAGCCAAGGACCGTCGCCGCATCGTCAGCGACGTGTTCGAGGACGCCAACAACTACATGAAGTCCGGTCAGTTGATGCGGCAGGTCATCAACAAGATCAATGGGATCGACTTTAACAACCTCTCCGACCGCCAACATTTCGGCGACATCTACGAACAGATCCTCAATGATCTGCAATCGGCGGGAAATGCGGGTGAATATTACACGCCGCGTGCCGTCACCGCCTTCATGGTGGATCGCCTCGATCCGAGGCCGGGCGAGACGCTGTTCGACCCGGCCTGCGGGACCGGCGGCTTCCTGACCTGCGCCATCCGTCACATGCGCGACCGGTACGTGAAGCGGCCAGAGGACGAGCAGACCATGCAGGCCGCGCTGCGCGGGGTCGAGAAGAAGCAGCTGCCGCACATGCTGTGCGTCACCAACATGCTGCTGCACGGCATCGAGGATGCCAGCTTCGTGCGCCACGACAACACGCTGGCACGCCCCTACATCAGTTGGGAGCAGAAGGACCGTGTGGATATCGTCCTCACCAACCCACCCTTCGGTGGGCGTGAGGAGGACGGCATTGAATCGAACTTTCCCCAGCGCTTCCGGACGCGCGAGACCGCCGACCTGTTCCTGGCGCTGATCATCCGCGTGCTGAAGCCAAGCGGGCGCGCTGCCGTGGTACTGCCCGACGGCACGCTGTTTGGTGAGGGGGTGAAGACTCGGCTGAAAGAACACCTGATGGAGGAGTGCAACCTCCACACCATCGTCCGCCTGCCCAACTCCGTGTTCAAGCCCTACGCCTCCGTTGGCACCAACCTGCTGTTCTTCGAAAAGGGTGAGCCGACCAAGGACATCTGGTTCTGGGAACATCAAGTCCCGGAGGGTCAGAAGGCCTATTCGATGACCAGACCGATCCGCGTCGAGCATCTGAAGGGCTGCATGGACTGGTGGGGTGGTAAAGAGCGCAAGGGGCGCAAGGGAGGGCCACAAGCCTGGAAGGTCACCGCCGAAGAGGTGAAAGCGCGCGGCTACAACCTCGACATCAAGAACCCGCACACGGTGGCCGACGACCATGGTGACCCGGAATCGCTGCTTGCGGATCTGAATGCCGCCGAGACGGAGACCGCCAGCTTGCGCGACCAGTTAAAAGCCATTCTGGCCGAGGCGCTGGCCCGATGAACGCTGACCGCCTCCTTGCTCTGTACGAGCGTATCGTGGATGCGCCCGACGCGGTTTCACGCCTGCGCCGCTTCATCATCGATCTCGCCGTGCGCGGCAAGCTTGTACCGCAGGACCCGAACGACGAGTCGGTTGACCTTCCAGTTGTAGCTCGCTGTGGCCTACCCAGTGAAATACCCACCACATGGCTTTATACGCGCTTGGCAAATCTACTGGAGGAAGATACTCGGAACGGCTACTCGCGGCGGCCTGATGATGCACCAGACGGGACGCCTATTCTGAGAATTAGCGCGGGGACGATCCGCCTCGACGGCATCGTTGCTGAGGAAGAGCACAAGCATATTAGCGGAATTGATTCTGAGGTCCGAATCCAATATGGATTGCGACAAGGAGACCTTCTGGCTTGTCGGTTCAACGGTAACAAGTTTTTTGTGGGTCGGCTGACTATCTTTAATGATTATTTAGGAATTGGGCCCATCTATCCGGATAAGCTGATTCGGGTTCGCGTTGCTTCTCGGTTCGCGGTGCCTGCATTCGTGCGACTTGCTGGTGATTCAAACCTCGTAAGGCACGATGTTGAAGCAGTATGCGCTACAACCGTAGGAAACTGGGGTATCAGTGCATCGAATTTGAAAGAGGTCCGTTTCCCTCTCCCACCCCTTGCGGAACAGCACCGCATCGTCGCTAAGGTCGATGAACTGATGGTGTTGTGCGACCGACTGGAGACGGCGCGAGCTCAGCGCGAGGTGGCTCGCGACCGGCTGGCGGCGGCAAGCTTCGCCCGCCTCAACGCTCCCGCCCCCGAAACCTTCCACAGCGACGCTCGCTTCGCACTCGACGCCTTGCCTGCCTTCACCGCACGCCCCGATCAGATCAAGCAGTTCCGCCAAACGATCCTTAACCTCGCCGTGCGCGGCAGACTGGTGCCGCAAGACCCGAGTGATGGACCGGCACCAGTGTTTGATCGTCTAGTGCCCGCCGACCTAGAGCGCCCCTTTGAAATCCCGAACAACTGGAATTGGGCTCGGCTGCACACCTTGGGGAAGCTGAAGGGGGGCGGAACGCCATCGAAGGCGTGTGATGATTACTGGAACGGCGACATCCCTTGGGTCTCGCCCAAGGACATGAAGGTTGACTACCTTGCTGAAACTCAAATGAGCATCAGCGCAGCTGCAATCGCAAATTCTGCGGCCAATCTCATCGAAGCCAGTAGCGTACTGTTTGTGGTCCGCGGCATGATCCTAGCGCACAGCTTTCCGGTTGCCTTAACGCGCGTTGCCCTTGCCATCAACCAAGACATGAAGGCTTTGGTGCTGAAAAAGCCTGAAATGGCCGAGTATGTGCTCCGCGTGCTTAAGGGGCTAAAACCGGAAATGCTCAGGAGAGTGCAAAGGTCGAGTCATGGAACGTGCCGACTTGAAGGATCGGACTACAGCGATTTCTTGATCCCAATCCCTCCCTTAGCCGAACAGTGCCGCATCGTCGCCAAGGTCGACGAACTCATGGCTCTGTGCGACCGACTGGAGGAAAGCCTCACCAAGGGTGACAACACCCGTCGCCGCCTCCTTGACACCCTTCTCGCCGAGGGGCTGGCGACGGTCAAGGATTGGGAAATGAGGGCGGCGGAATGACACAGCAGACGCAAGACAGGCCTGACGCGACGGCGGCAATCATCATTGTGTCCTCGTAAAATTTGGTGAGATGAGCAGGCCAAGCGATGACGATTCCTGATTTTCAGACCTTGATGCTTCCGGTGCTCCGTGCCGCCGCCGATGGGGAAGTGCGGATTACGGACATCGTTGAACGGTTGGCAGACGAGTTCGCGCTGTCACCGGAAGACCGCTCGCACCTGCTGCCGTCCGGGCGGCAGACAACCTTCGCCAACCGGGTTCATTGGGCCAAGAGCTATCTTGGCAAGGCCAGGCTGGTGGAATTGACCCGGCGGGCGCACTTCCGAATCACGGACCGTGGCCGGGAGGTGTTGGCCGCTCCACCGGATCGCATCGACATCAAATTCCTCACCCGCTTTCCAGACTTCCAGCGTTTTCGGGAGGTGGAAGCAAAGGCCTCGGCCGAGGACGGAGCCACCAGTTCGGTGGCCGACCAGGAACCCGACGTCGTGCTCACCCCCGACGAGGTGATGCGCGGCGCACACCGTCAGCTTGAGGCGGCGCTCGCCGATGACCTGCTCCAGCGCATCCGGGGCGGCACGCCCGCTTTCTTCGAAAGTCTAGTGGTCAGGCTGCTGATTGCGATGGGCTATGGCGGCTCGGTCGCTGAGATGGACAAGGCGCTCGTCGGCGGCAGCGGGGATGGTGGCGTGGATGGCGTGATCGACCAGGACCCATTGGGCCTGGACCGCATCTACGTCCAGGCGAAACGCTACGCCGATGGCAACAACGTCGGTGCTGGCGCGATCCGCGACTTCTTCGGCAGCCTGGACCGCTTTAAGGCCAGCAAGGGGCTGTTCGTCACCACCTCCACCTTCTCGATCTCTGCCCGTGAAACCGCCGAGTTGTTGAGCAAACGCATCGTCCTGATCGACGGCACCCAGCTCGCCCGCCTGATGATCCGGCATGGTGTTGGGTGCCGTGTTGAAGAGGTGCTCCACATCAAGAAGCTTGACGAAGAATTCTTCGAGTCGTGATCCCGCCAGTGCGGCACCGAGTTAATCGGCCTTTCAAATCCACGCCGCTCCCACCGGGGGAAACGGCGTTCGAGTGCAAACCGCTCCGTTATGCGCTCTCGGTTATCCGCTCGTGAAAGCGCCTATGAACCGTGCCTTGAATGTGGCGTCATCGACATGCAGCGCTTTTACCGGCACCTGATGGAAAAGGGCGTCCACGATCGACGGCCTGTCTCTTCCACGCGTTGATCAGCGTCTGGTGTACTCCGTGCTTGCTCACGAGTTGCGTAACGGGGACCACCTTACTGACAACCGGCGCCTACAAACGCTTCGGCTCGGCGACCGTGCGCTCGTTGGTGACGTTGCCGGTGTTGAGCGTCGTCTTCGGTTCGAGCAGCAGGACCTCGCATTCCTCCGGCGCCACCGGCAGGTGCTCGACTCCCTTCGGCACCACGATGAACTCGCCCGGCTCCAGCCAGACGTCGCGGTCGCGGAAGCGCATCTGCATGCGGCCGCGGACCACGAGGAACAACTCGTCTTCCTGCTCGTGGTGGTGCCAGAGGAACTCGCCCTTGAACTTGACGAGCTTGACGTAGCTGTCGTTGATCTCGCCCGCGATCCGCGGGCTCCAGTACTCGGAAAAGCGTCCGAACGCTTCGGCCAGATTCACCTTGTCCACCATCGCCTTCCCTCCGTCACCGCGAACACGAGCCGCCGCCCAGCACGCAGAACTTGGCGCAGTGCCGGTGGTTCAGCTTGACCGCACCCCGCTCGAAATGGCCGCCGTCGGCGTGCGTCGCGCGCTCCAGCGTCTCGCCCATCTCGAAGCGTTGGTCGTAGGGCAGCAGCGTGCAGGGCATCACCACGGCGCGCGCGGCGCCGCGGCGCTTCACCACCATGCGGCTGCTGGCGCACATCATGGCGTCGGGCCGCACGCCGAGGATGTCCCAGCAGGCGGTGGTGATCTCCGGCACCTCGGCACGCTCGTCCATCTCCGGGAACAGGACCAGGGTGTGCGGGTCGGCCGTGTCCAGGTCCAGCCCGAGCCCGGCGAACAGGCGGGCGTAGCCGGCGCGGAGATCCGCCTCGTCCTCGGTCCAGCAGGTGCGGCCCGCCACCGCCACGGCGAAGCCCCGACGCACCAGCCAGAGCAGGCCGTCCACCGTGCGCTCGAAGCCGCCCTCGCCGCGCTCGCGGTCGTGCAGGGCGGCCGTGTGGTGGTCCAGGCTGACGCGCAGCCGCAGCCTGGCCCCGAACCGCTCGCGCAACGTCAGCAGCGCGTCGGCCACCCGCGGGCGGCGCATCGGCCGCATGGCGTTGGTGAGGATCAGCACCTCGAAGCCGCGCTCCAGGCACATTTCCGCGAGCGCGGGCATGTCCGGGTTCAGGAACGGCTCGCCGCCGGTGAAGCCGATCTCGCGCGTGGGCAGGCCGAGTGCTGCGATCTCGTCCAGGAAGGGCGCCACGTCGCCGGGCGTGAGATAGACGAGGCGGTCGTTGGCCGGGCTCGATTCGATGTAGCAGTGCCCGCAGGTGATGTTGCACAGCGTGCCCGTGTTGAACCACAGCGTCTCCAGCCGGGTCAGCGGCACGCTGGCCCGCCGCTCCCCCCTAGCGGTCCAGTCCGGGTCCTCGAACTTGGCCCGTGCGGCGGGGGCGATGGAGTGTACGGCTGCGGTCATGCGGCAATTCCCGGCGGATCCTCGGCGTCGATGCTAACCTAGTGCCGGAAATGGCAGGCGCCATTCACATTGGCTTGATCGGGGGCGCCGGAAGCCTGATGCTTAGGGCATACGCCATTGGTCGAGGAGACCCGCCATGCCCGCCTTCACCTTCCCGCGTGATTTCCTGTGGGGCGCCTCCACCGCCGCCTACCAGATCGAGGGCGCCATTAACGAGGACGGGCGCGGCCCCTGCGTGTGGGACACCTTCACGGCCGCCGGCAAGATCCAGGACGGCAGCAGCGCCGCCGTGGCCTGCGACCACTACCACCGCTGGCCGGAGGACATCGCGCTGATGAAGCAGGCGGGCTTCAACGCCTACCGCTTCTCCATCGCCTGGCCGCGCATCCTGCCCACCGGCAGCGGGGCGGTGAACGAGAAGGGGCTCGACTTCTACGACAAGCTGGTGGACGGGCTGCTGGCCGCCGGCATCCGGCCGATGGCCTGCCTCTACCACTGGGACCTGCCGCAGCCGCTGGAGGACAAGGGCGGCTGGCAGGGGAGGGAGGTCGTCGGGCCGTTCGCCGAGTACGCCCGCGTGGTCACCCGGCGCCTCGCCGACCGGGTCAAGGACTGGATGATGCTGAACGAGCCGAACGTGGTCGCCACGCACGGCTACGGCACCGGCGAGCACGCGCCCGGCCACAAGCTGGGCGAGGACGGCATCCTGCGGGCGCTGCACCACCAGAACCTGGCGCAGGGGGCGGCGCTGCGCGCGATTGCGGCCGAGCATTCCGGCCTGACGCTCGGCACCGTCATCAACCTTCAGCCGTGTCGGGCGGAGGACGACCGGCCGGAGAATGTGGCCGCCGCGGCGCGCTGGGACGCGGTGTGGAACCGGGTGGCGCTGGACGGCGTGATGCGCGGCCGGATCCCCGACCTGATGGCCGAGCGCATGAAGGGCATCGTGCAGCCCGGCGACGAGGAGGCGATCCGTTTCCCCATCGACCTCCTGGGCATCAACTACTACTCGCGCATGACCATGAAGCACGAGGCGGGGCATCCCTTCGACGTGTGGTGGGGCGACGCGCACTGCGACCGCTGGACCGGCATGGCCTGGCCGGTGCAGCCCGACGGGCTCTACGACCTGCTGATGGAGTTCAAGCGCGACTACGGCAATCCGGCGGTCTTCATCGCCGAGAACGGGGCCGCCTACGACGACGTGGTCGATGCGGACGGGCAGGTGCGCGATGCCGAGCGGGTGCGGTTCCTGCGCGACCATCTGGAGTCGGTCGCCCGCGCGCTCCAGGACGGGTGCAACGTCAAGGGCTACCTGTGCTGGAGCCTGCTCGACAACTTCGAATGGGCGTTCGGCCTGAGCAAGCGGTTCGGCATCGTCCGTGTCGACTACGACACGCTCCGGCGCACGCCCAAGGACAGCTACCGCATGTTCAGCGAGGTGATAAGGAAAGGACATCTGTAGCCGGCGGTGGCCGTCGTGCACCGCGCCGGACGCTGTGCAATCTCTTGGTAAGGCCTATACTTTATTACTAGGTAGGCCCTCGCAGCCTGCGCAGACTCTGGTAGGGACATGGCGCTCAAGACCGCACCGAAGGCATTGACCGGCTTCAGCCGCCAGTTCCTGAACCTTGCCGGGGGTTACTGGGCCTGCGAACGGAAATGGACGGTGCGCTTCCTGACGGTGGCGCTCGGCCTGCTCACGGTCGGCCAGGTGCTGGTGCCGATCATGATCAACTTGTGGAGCCAGCGGCTGTTCGACGCGCTGGAACAGCGCTCCATGGACCGCTTCCTGATCATGATCGCCGCGGTCGGCGGCATCATCGCCTTCAACATCGCCAACACGGTCACCCACCTGTGGGTGAAGCGGCGCCTGCAACTGGGCTGGCGGGACTGGCTGACGCAGAAGCTCCTCAACGCCTGGCTGACGCGCGGGCGGCAGCATCAGGTCACCTATCTCGCGGGCGATCACGACAACCCCGACGGCCGCATCGCCGAGGACATCCGCATCGCCACCGAGTTCGCCATCGACCTTGGCCTGTCGCTGTCCTACTGCGTGCTGCTGCTGGTCAGCTTCACCCACATCCTGTGGGGGCTGTCCGGCGCGCTGGAGGTGACGGTGGCGGGCACCAGCTTCGCGGTGCCGGGCTATCTGCTGTACATAGCGCTGCTCTACGCCGCGGCCGGCACCACCATCGCCATCGTCATCGGCCAGCCGCTGGTGCGCGCCGTCAACCGCCGCCAGAGCCACGAGGCCGACTTCCGCTTCGGCCTGGCGCGGGTGCGGGAGAACGCGCAGTCCATCGCGCTGCTGCACGGCGAGTCGGGCGAACGCGACCGCCTGGCGGACCTGTTCGTCGGCGTACGGCGCGGCTGGATGGGACAGACCCGCGCGCTCGCCCACATGATGGTGTTCAGCGCCTCCTATTCGGTGCTGTCGGCGGCCTTCCCCATCCTGGTGGCGGCGCCGCGCTATATCGCGGGGGCCATCTCGCTCGGCGTGCTGATGCAGACGGCGCAGGCGTTCCAGCAGACGGTCGCGGCGCTGTCCTGGCCCATCGACAACCTGGCCCGCGCCGCGGAATGGAAGGCCTCGGTCGAGCGCGTGCTGGGCCTGCACGACGCCCTCCAGCGCCTGGACGCGGAAGCCGGCGGCGGGAATGGCCAGCGCATCGTGGTCGACCGCACGGATGACGTGCGGATGCTGTCGTTCCAAGGCGTCACCGTGGCGGAGCCCAACGGCAAGACCGTCATCATGCCCTTCGACGTCGAGATCCTGCCCGGCGAGCGGGTGCTGATCGTCGGCGATCCGGGGGCGGCGGTCCGGCTGTTCCGGGCGGTGGCCCGCGTGTGGCCGTGGGGCGGCGGGCGCATCGCGCTGCCGGCCCACACCCGCGTGTTCTTCATGCCCGAGCGCCCCTACCTGCCGCAGGGCTCGTTGCGCGCCGTGCTGAGCTATCCCGTCGGGCCGGAGAAAGTCGGCGACGAGCTGGCGCACAGCGCGCTCGAACGCGTCGGCCTCGGCCACCTGACGGCGCACCTGGACGAGACCCTGCCGTGGGAGGAGGCGCTGGCCGTACCCGAGCAGCAGCGCCTGGGCTTCGCCCGCCTGCTGGTCCGCCGTCCGGACTGGATCTTCCTGGAGGACGCCACCGACGCCCTCGACCCCGAGAGCGAGGAGGAGATGCTGCGCCTGCTGGACGAGGAGTTCCCCAAAGCGACAGTGCTGACCATCGGCCGGCACGCCGGCCTGGAGGCGCACCACAAGCGCAAGTTCGTCCTGGAGCGGGTCAACGGCGCGGTCGAACTGCGCGAGGAATCCTGCCGCCCGGCCACGGAGCGCGATTACGCCGATCCGGTGGGGTGACCCCCGGTCCCCTCTCCCGCGGAACGGGGGAGGGATGGGCATAGGTGCTAGCGCGGTTTCCGTTCCTGTTTAAAGCCCCTTCCCCCCCCTCGCGGGGGAGGGGTTGGGGAGAGGGGGCATTACGCCCGGAAGGGCGGAGAAGGTTTCTGGCCGGCTGCGCCGGCGCCACCCTCTCCCCAACCCCTCTCCCGTTAAGGGAGAGGGGCTTCAGAATGCGCCTATGGAAGGGAGGGGGCAAAAATCACCGTCCCCCGATCAGCCCCGCGTACCACTTGGCCGAGGCCTTGGGCGTGCGCTTCTGGGTCTCGAAATCCACGTGGACGATGCCGAAGCGCGGGCCGTAGCCGCCGCCCCACTCGAAATTGTCGAGCAGCGACCAGACGAAATAGCCGCGCACGTCGGCGCCGGCCTTGAGCGCGTCGCCCATCGCCGCGACGTAGGCTTGCAGGTAGGCGAGGCGGCGGGCGTCGTCGACCTCTCCCGCCGCGTCCGGTCCAGGCTCGGTCTTGGAACCGAAACCGTTCTCGGTGACGTAGATCGGCAGGCGGTACCTGGCGGTCAGGTCGAGCAGCGTGTCGCGGAACGCCTCGGCCTGCATCGGCCAGCCCACGTCGGTGAGCGGCATGCCCTCGGGCGGGGCGGCGAAGCCGCAGCCCCACACCATGCCGGCATCCGGCCCGGCGTACATGGGCGCGTAGTGGTTGAGGCCGAACCAGTCCACCGGCCGCGCGATGCGCGCCATGTCGCCCGGCTGGACGTAGGGCTCGATCTCGCGGGCGATGCGCGGCGGATAGTGGCCCAGCAGTTGCGCGTCGGGGAAGGCCAGGTTCCACAACTCGTCGAACAGGGCAGCGGCCTCGCGGTGCTCGGGATCGTCCTTGCCCGGCAGGCAGGGCTGCACGCTGTGCACCGCGCCGATCGCAGCGCCCGGCACCAGGGCGCGCAGCACATCGACCCCGGCGCCGTGCGCCAGGTTGACGGTGTGGATGGCCCGCAGGTGCATCCGGCGGTCGGCGATGCTCGGCGCACCGGCGCCCAGCGCGTAGCCGAACAGGGTGAAGACGGAGAACTCGTTGAAGGTGGCCCAGCGCTTGACGCGGTCGCCGTAGCGCCTGGCGCAGAGTGCGGCGTAGTCGGCGAACCACCCCGCGCAATCGCGGCTGGTCCAGCCGCCAAGGTCTTGCAGGGCCTGCGGCAGGTCCCAGTGGTAGAGGCAGGCCCACGGTTCGATGCCGGCCTCCAGCAGGCTGTCGATGAGGCGGTCGTAGAAGTCCAGGCCCTTCCCGTTCACCGCACCGCGCCCGCGCGGCAGGAGGCGCGGCCAGGCGATGGAGAAGCGGTAGGCGCCGACGCCCAAGTCCCGCATCAACGCCACGTCGTCCGCATAGCGGTGGTAGTGGTCGCACGCCACGTCGCCGGTGTCGCCGTTGTCCACCCGGCCCTTCATGCGGCAGAAGGTATCCCAGATGCTCGGCCCGCGCCCGTCCTCCGCCGCGGCGCCCTCGATCTGGTAGGACGAGGTCGAGGTTCCCCAGAGGAAACCGGCGGGAAAGCCGAGGGCTGCTGCGCTGGTGGTCATGGCGTGTCGCTCCGCAGTTCATGAAGCTTTTACTAAAGGTAATATTACCATAGAGTGTATGCGCGCGGAGTTGCCCATGGATACGAGTGTCGCAACCGCGGACCGGGTCCCCGTCCTGTCCGCATCGGACCTGCCGCCGGACTTCGTCTGGGGCGTCTCGACCTCCGCCTACCAGGTGGAAGGAGCGGTCGCCGAGGACGGGCGCGGGCCGAGCATCTGGGATACGCGCTGCAAGCTGAAGGGCGGCATCGGCGACGGCAGCAACGCCGACGTGGCGTGCGACCACTATCACCGCTGGCCCGAAGACGTGGCGCTGATGAAGGGTCTTGGCGTCGGCGCCTACCGCTTCTCCATCGCCTGGCCGCGCCTCCTGCCGCGCGGGCGCGGCGCAGTGAATGGGAAGGGCCTGGACTTCTACGACCGCCTCATCGACAGCCTGCTGGAGGCCGGCATCGAGCCGTGGGCCTGCCTCTACCACTGGGACCTGCCGCAGGCGCTCGACGACCTCGGCGGCTGGACCAGCCGCGATTGCGCGGGGTGGTACGCGGATTACGCAGCACTCTGCGCCAAGCGCTACGGCGATCGCGTCAAGCGCTGGGCCACCTTCAACGAGTTCTCCGTCTTCACCCTGTTCGGCTACGCCATCCCCTGGGCGGCGCCGGGCATCACCGACCGGGCGGCGCACCTGCGGGCGATCCACACCGTCAACCTGGCGCACGGCGCCGGCGTCGATGTGCTGCGCGCCCTGGTGCCGGGCGCCTCCGTCGGCGCCATCCACAACCGCCAGAAGATCGTGCCCGAGCACGGCCGCGAGGAGAACCGCGAAGCGGCCGCGCTGCTGGACGAGCACTGGAACCGTGCCTTCCCCGACCCGCAGATCCTCGGCTACTACCCGCCGCGCATCGCCGAAGCCATCGAGCCCTATGTGCAGCCGGGCGACATGGCGCGGATCTGCCGCCCCGTCGACTGGTTCGGCCTCAACCACTACGGCCCGATCTTCGCCAAGGCGGACCCGACGACGACCTGGGGCTACGGCTGGGGCGAGGCGCCGCCGGACTCGCCGACCCACGGGGTGGGCTGGGCGATCTTCCCCGACGCCTTTCGCGAGGAACTGCTGGACATCCAGCGCTCCTACCGCCTGCCGATCTACGTCACCGAGAACGGCTGCGGCGGCAGCGACGTGGTGGACGCGGCAGGCCAAGTGAACGATCCGCACCGCATCGCCTATCTCACCATCTACCACGAGGCCATGCGCGCGGCGATGCGGGACGGGGCCGACGTGCGCGGCTATTTCGTCTGGTCGCTGCTCGACAACTTCGAGTGGGGCACCGGCTACGGCACGCGCTTCGGCATCGTCCATGTGGACTTCGAGACCCAGAAGCGTACGCCCAAGGCCTCGGCCAAGTGGTACGCGGCACTGATCAAGGCGGCGCAAAGCCGAACGACATAAACAAGCCCCTCTCCCTTGACGGGAGAGGGGCTTTTGACTGAGGAGGGGGCCATGGCGAATACGGCCAAGATCGTCTTCATCGGCGCCGGCAGCGCGGCCTTCGGGCTGAGCCTGTTCCAGGACATGTTCACCACCAAGGCTCTTGCGGGCTGCACGCTCACCCTGGTGGACACCAACACCGAGGCGCTGGACCGCATGACGGCGCTGGCCGAGGTGCTGAACCGCAAGGGCGAGGCCGGCGTCATCATCGAGAAGACGACCGACCGCCGCGCCGCCCTCGACGGCGCCCAGTTCGTGGTCAACGCCGTCGCCATCGACCGCAACCGGCTGTGGAAGCTGGATTTCGAGGTGCCGAAGAAATACGGCCTCCGCCACACGCTGGGCGAGAACGGCGGCCCCGGCGGGCTGTTCTTCACGCTGCGCACGCTGCCGCTGATCTTCGACTTCGCCCGCGACATCGAGGAACTCTGCCCCGACGCCCTGTTCATCAACCTCTCGAACCCCGAGAGCCGGGTCATCATGGGGCTGGGCAAGTACTCACGCGTCAAGGCGCTGGGCCTGTGCCACGGCATCTTCCTGGCGCGCTGGTTCGTCAGCCAGATCCTCGCCATCGACGAGGACGAGATCGACCTCTGGGGCGCCGGGCTCAACCACTTCCAGTGGCTGATGCACATCCGCGAGAAGACGACGGGGCGCGACCTCTACCCGCTGCTGCGCCAGCGCGAAGCGACGCACGATCCCGCCTTCACGCCGCTGGCGCGCCGGCTGTTCCGCGCCTTCGGCCTGTGGCCGACGTGCAGCGACGATCACACCGGCGAATACCTGGCCTATGGCTGGGAGGGCGGTGAGCACGGCTTCGACTTCGCCGAGGACGAGCGCGGGCGCGTCATCCTCAAGGATCTGATGGACGGCGTCATCGACGGCAGCAAACCCATCCCGGAAGACTGGACGGAGCCCTCCTGGGGCGAGCGGGTGGTGGCGGTGATCGAGGGCATCCTGCACAACCGCAAGAGCTTCATCGAGTCCGGCATCGTCTACAACCAGGGTGTCATTCCCAACCTGCCGCCGGACCTGGCGGTCGAGGTGCCGCTGATCGCCGCCGCCGCCGGCGTTCATCCGGTCTCGCTCGGGCCGCTGCCGGACCCCATCGCCAAGCTCCTGAAGGTGCAGGCCAGCGTGCAGCAACTGTCCGTCGAGGCGGCGGTGCACGCGTCCAAGGAGTTGGCGCTGCAAGCCCTGCTGATCGACCCGGTGGTCAATTCCTCCACCGCGGCCGTGCAAATCCTCGACGAGCTGTGGGAGGCGAACAAGCCCTACATCCGGCCGTGCGTGTAGGGTCGTCGATGGCGCGTCCTGCGCACTCCCCTTGCGCCTGTTCTCAAATGGTATAGGGCATGGGTGCGATGGGCCGGGTAGCGGGACATGCGGAGGTGCCCCGACGATAGGGCGGCGGATCTTCCTGTTGAACTGGGACGTTCTCTTCCCATGTTGGAGCGGCCTTGCTCCATTTCGGGTGGAAACGACCTTGAAGCTTCTGATTGTCGAGGACGATCCGTTGATCGGGCCTGCCATGAAGGCTGTGCTCGCAAAGGCGGGCTACACCACCGTCGGGCCGTTGCGCGACGCCGCCAAGGCGATGCGCCTGGCGCAGCGCCAACAGCCCGATCTGGCGCTGGTGGACGTGCTGCTGGCCGGAGGCGAGGACGGCATCAGCCTGTGCCGCCGCCTGCGGACGGAACTGGGCATCCCGTCGCTACTGGTCACCGGCTACGAGCACCACGCCGACGAGGTGCGCGACACCGCACTGGGCTTCCTGCACAAGCCCTTCGCGCCGCGGTCGCTGCTCGACGCCGTGGGCGTGGTGGGCGAGATGCTGGGCGGTTTGCGCCCGTCCGCCATCCCGCGGGAGCTGGAACTGTTCCCGAGCTCACGGCAGCTGCACGCCTGACACCGCATCCGAAACTCACATCGCGTGCGCCGTCAGCACCTTGTCGTGGGTGTCGGCGGCGCGGGCGTGGTCATCGTCGTGCCCGTACGCGATCCGGTCGTGGCCGTCATAGCCCATGGCGGCCTTGATCGGGCAGTGGCCGCTCATGCCGCGGCCGACCAGCGCGGCGCCGGCCAAGCCCATGATGGCGCCCGGCAGATCGGCGCGGTTGACGCCGGCGGCCGCCATGAGCAGGCCCAGGCCGACGGAGGTCGCGCGCTCCAGGGTGGACAGGTTCCTCTCGCCGCCGAACACCGTGTGATAGGTGCCGCGGATCGTGTTCTCGACGCTCATGGCCGGGACTCCCGTGGTTTTCTCGACGTCTCCAAGCAACCGAACGGCCGCGCCGAAGGTTCCGGTCAACCCCGCGAGATGATGCTCTCGGCGTAATGGCGCAGCAGATCGTCCGGGTCGCGCCACACCTCGCGGCAACCGGCGGCACGCAGGCTCTTCTCGGAGAAGCCGCCGCACAGCACGCCGACCATGGCGATGCCGGCATTGCCGGCGGCCTTGGCATCCCAGGGCGTGTCGCCGACCAACACCGCCTCGTCGGGCTTGACGTGGAGCTTGTCGAGGGCGGCCTGGAGAATGTCGGGATAGGGTTTGGAGCGGTCGGCGTCCTCCGACGTGGTCTCGGTGTCGACGAGGTCGCCGATGTCGGCGGCGCGCTTATAATAGGCCAGCTCGTCGCTCTTGGCCGAGGAGGCCAGCGCGACGCGCTTGCCGTCATGGTGCAGGCGCTGGAACAGCGCCCTCGTGCGATGAAAGCCGCGCACCTGGTGCAGGTACTTGCGCATGTACAACTCGTGGCGGAAGGAGTCGATCTCCTCGTAGCGGCGCTTCAGGTCCTCCTTGGGTACGAAGACCGGGATGAGCTGGTCGCCGCCCTTGCCGATCTGCGCGCGCACTGCGTCGAACTCGACCGGGTAGCCGAAGTGCCGGAACGCCTCCTGCCATGCGTGGGCGTGCGGGTCGACCGAGTCGACGAGCGTCCCGTCCACGTCGAAGATCACCGCCTTGACCATGTCGCCCCCCACCCCGCGAAGAATCCCGCGATAGGCGAACGTCCATCGAGGCGCCGGGTTCCGGCCTCATCCCACGCGCGGCGGGCCCTCCGTCGGCGCCGGGCGCGCGGCGGCGAGGATGGTGGTCTGGATGGCGGCGGGGCCGTCGTTGGCCAGTTCCTCCAGGGTCAGCGACAGCTTGCGCCGCCAGTTCGGATACTGGTCCACCGTGCCGGGCAGGTTGACCTGCTCGCGCTCGTCGGTGAGATCGTCCAGTTGTACCATGGCGATGGCGGCGTTGCTGCGCGCCAGGAAGGCGTGCACGGCGTTGCCCAGCGCCGGGTGGTAGGGCGAGTCGCCGCCGAAGCTGGCCGGTAGCGCCAGACCGGCCGCCCGCACCGCCTCGATCAGGCGGCCGCGCTCGTTGCGCCGGCGGGCGCGCTGCCGGTCCGCCTCGCCCGGAGCCGGGTAGAGGCCCATGCGCTCCTTCAGCTCGATGTCGTGCCCGTCCCACCAGCCGCGCAACGTGGCGAGGTCGTGGTTGCCCACGGTGGCGAGCGCCAGGTAGGGGTAATCGTCCGGCCCGACGAAGCCGCCGTCGTGCGTCCATTCGAAGAACACCACGCGGTAGCTGAGGATGCCGGCCTCCGCCATGCGCTCACGGAAGCCCTCGGGCACGGTGCCCAGGTCCTCACCGACCACCAGGCAGCCGTGCCGCCGACTTTCCAGCGCCAGGATGCCGATGAGGTCATCCATGGGGTAGGCGACGTAGGCGCCCTCGGTCGGCGAATTTCCCTCGGGGATCCAGTAGACGTGCTGCAACGCCATGGCGTGATCGATGCGCAGCGCCCCGGCGTGCCGCATGTTGGCGCGCACCAGTTCGATGAAGCCGGCATAGCCCTGCTCGCGCAGCACCCGCGGATGCAAGGGCGGCAGGCCCCAGTCCTGGCCGGCGGGGTTGAGCAGGTCGGGCGGGGCGCCGACATGCGCCGCCAACACCGCCACGCCCGGCGAGGACCACGTCTCCGCCCCGCCTGCGTCCGCCCCCACGGCGAGGTCGCGGTAGAAGCCCACGGCCATGCCGCGCGCCCGCGCCTGCCCGGCGGCCGCCTCCAGTTGGCAGTCCGCCACCCATTGCAGCCAGGCCAGAAAGTCGATGCGCTCGCGGTTCTCGGCGGCGAACTGCCGGACCGCGTGCGCGGTCGGGTCGCGATACTCCTCCGGCCACCACGGCCAGCCCTGCCCGTCGAAACGCTCGCGCAGCGCCTGGAAGGTGCAGTAGCGCTCCAGGCTCTCGCCGCGCTCGCGCCGGAAGGCCTCGAACGCCATCCGGCGCGCCGTGGGTGCGGCCTCCCGGAAGGCGCGGAACATCCGCTCCAGCAGCGGCAGCTTGAGCCGCGCCACCGCGGCGTAGTCCACCATCTCGGAATCCCGGGCCTGCACCAGCTCCCGCTGGAACGCCTCGGATGCGATGCGCGCCGGCACGTCCTCGCACGCCATCAGCTCCGGCACCGCGGTCACGTCGATGTAGAGCGGGTTGAGGAACAGACGGCTCGACGGGGAATAGGGGCTGGCCTGCTCGGGAGCGTCGAGGAACAGCACGTGCAGCGGGTTCAAGCCCACCACCGACGCGCCGCGGCTGGCCGCCACCTCCGCCAAGCTGGCGAGGTCGCCGAAGTCGCCAATCCCCCAGTCGTTGGCCGAGCGCACGGCGTAGAGCTGCGCCGACAGCCCCCAGATGGCCGAGCCCATCTCGATGGGCACCGGCAGGTGGCAGCGGTCGGGCACGCCGATAACCATGGTCTCGGCCTTCAGCGCCCCGACCTCCACCCGCAGAGTGTGATAGCCGAGAGGCAGCGATTCGCCCAGGTCGAGCCGCCGCACCGCCACCGCTGTGCCGTCCAGCTCCTCCGGCTCCTCCCGTCGCTCCAGCGGCAGGTCGGTGAACAGCGCCGCGCCGGTCCGCTCCGCCCCGTCCTCCTGCACCAGGGTCCAGCGCAGCTCGTCGGTTCCGGCCGGCAGGGTGACGGGCACCACGAAGGGCGGCCGGTCGACGCGCAGCACCGCCGCCGGCGGCAGCGTGCGGGCCAACTCCGCCTTCTCCAGTTCGGCCAGGCGCCGTTCGGCAGCGGCCTCGTCCGGGGCGTCGACGCCCATGGCACGGAGCAGGCTGCGGATGACGTCCGGCGTGGCGTACACGGTCTTGCCGGAGGCGTCGGTGTAGGACGCCTCGATCCCCATGCGCTCGGCCAGCCGGTCGAGGGCGCTCGGCTCCTCGATGGACCAGACCACCGACCACGCGGAGAGCGCGCCGTCGCGCACCCCCTCGCCCTCGCTCCACAGCACCCGGCCGGGGGCCTCGGTCAGCCCCGGCGCAGGGTTGCCCGACAGGTTGGCGCGCAGGTGTAAGGCACTGCCGTCGCCCAGGCGCCAACACACGACGACGCCGTTGCGCCCGACCACCTCCCAGGTGGCGGCGCCGCCGGGCATGTCCGCCAGCCGTGGTGCGATCTCCACGCTGCGCAGTGTCAGCAGCAGGCGATAGCGGCTCAGCCAGTCCGCGTGCGGGGCGTGGGCTCGCTCGGTCCAATCGAGCCGCGCCGCCGCCGCCGTCTCCTCCGATGTCGGGTCGGGGATGCGCTCGCGCGCGATCGGGCCCTGTCCCACTGCGTCGGCCGGCCCGTCGCCGAAATCGGCAAAGAAGGGGAAGGGCTGCGGGGCCGCCCACTCCTCGCCCATGAACAGCATGGGGATCTGCGGTGCCAGCAGGTAGATCGCGGTGGCCGCCCGTACCGCCGGCAAGGGGGCGACGTCCGTGATGCGCTTGCCGAGGGCTCGGTTGCCGATCTGGTCGTGGTTCTGCAGGAAGCTCACGAACGCCGTGACGGGCAGGTACGCGGACGGGACATCCTGGAAGGTGAAGCCCTCGGCCAGCGCGCGGGCGAGCTTGGCCGGATCGTCGGCGTCGTGGTCCTCGGCCTCGCCGGTCACGGCGGCATGCAGGGCGTGATGCAGGTCGTCGTTCCACTGCCCGGTGTACCAGCGCCGGGAGCCGGCCCGGCGCGTCAGGAGGTGCCTCTGGTCGGCGTCGTTCTCCAACACCAGGTGCACATGCCGCCGGTCGCCCGTCAGCTCGTCGATGCGCTCGGCCAGCTCCTCCAGGAACGGACGGTCGCTGTCGTCGGGGATGGTGTACACTGCATCGAAGCGCAAGCCGTCGAGATGGAATTCCTCGATCCAATAGAGCGCGTTGTGCATGAAAAAATCGCGCATCACCGGGCTGTCCGGCCCGAAGTGGTTGTAGGCGACATCCAGGAAGACCATCAGCTCCCGAGCGTGCGCCGCGTCTATGAGCGCCTTCAGGTCCTCCGGCCGGCCGTAGGTGCTGTCGGGAGCGAAGGGCAGCACGCCGTCGTAGCCCCAGCTCCAGCGGCCCGGGAAGTCGGACACCGGCATCAGTTCGATCGCCGTCACCCCCAATTCCACCAGATGATCCAGCCGGTCGATGACAGCGCGGAACGTCCCCTCGGGCGTGAAGGTGCCGACGTGAAGCTCGTACAGCACCGCCTCGTGCCAGGGCCGGCCGGTCCAGGCGGCGTCCTGCCAGCGGTACGCCGCGGGATCGATCACCTCGCTGGGACCATGCACGTCTTCCGGCTGGAAGCGTGAGGCCGGGTCGGGGATGTGCCGGCCGTCGGGCAGCACGAAACGGTAGCGCGTTCCGGCCTGCGCCTGCGCGGTGGTCCACTCGAACCAGCCTTGGCTCTGGCGCAGCATCGGCAGCAGCTCGGCTGCCGTGTCCAGCCACAACGAGACGTGCTCCGCCGCCGGCGCCCACAGGCGGAAGCGCACGGCGCCGTCGGCCAGCACCTGGGCACCGAGAGGCATGGCGTGGGTGCGCGCTTCGCCCAACCGCACGGCGCCGCCGGGCCCGATATGGCCGGCGACCTCCGGCCCGGCGTCGGCGCCGAGGATGCCGAGCACGCCGTCCAGCGGGATGGACAGCCAGTCCGGCCGGTTCGTCAGCTCGTAGCCTACCTCGTACAGCGCCTTTTCCAGCAGGAACAGCTTCAGAAGGCTGACCGCTGCGGGCCCGTCGCCCGGGAAGCTGGGACAGTCGCCGATTGCGGCGCGGTAGCCTGCGACGAAGGCGTTGCCGGCCTCCGCCTCCCACCAGCCGAGCCAGGATTCGCGGGCGGCGCGCATCGGCTCGTCCAGATCCGCAGGGAGGGCGTGCCGTACCATGGCCGCGGCGTAGGCGATGGAGCGCAGCATACCGGCCACGTCGCGCAGCGGGCTGTGCTTGCCACGCCGCTCGGCCAGCGGCCGTATGGGCTCGCCCTCGAAGTCGATGATGAACACGTCGTCTCCGGCGACCAGCACTTGGCCCAGGTGGAGGTCGCCGTGCAGCCGGGTGCGCTGCAGGCCGGACACGTCGGGCACCAGCGTGTCGATCTGCGCCAGGATTGCCGGCTCGCAGGCCAGCAGCGTGCGCGCCTGCGCGGCCATCGGGCCGTCCAGGCCGGGCAGGGCGTCGCGCAACGCATCCAGCGTGCCGCGCGCCATGCGCCGCACGTCCTCGGCCCACTCGTTGAGCACGTCCTCGTCCACCGGCTCTGCCTGGAAGGCCGGGTCCTCGGTGGGCGTGGCGAAGGCGCGGTGCAGTTCCGCCGTGCGCTGGCCTAAGCGGCGCATCAGGGCAAGGAGGCGTTCGTCGCCCGCCGCGTCCTCGTCGTCGAAGCGGCCCAGGCGTCCGCTGAGCCAGCCGGTGACGTGCGTCCAGGCATCCTCGGCGTTGGGGACCAGGGCTTGCAGCACCGCGACGGCCATGGTGCCGCCGTGGCCGCTCGGCGCCTCCACCCAGCCCAGGAGCGGCGGCGTGTTAGGGTAGCGCGCGACCTCGGTGAGGAAAAGGCCGACTTCCAGCTCGGGGTGGCTGCCCGCCCCCAGCTTGCGGAAAGCCTTGAGGATGGCGGCGTCGCCGATTCGGATGGAGGTGTTGGATTGTTCCACGCGCGGCCGCTGCAGCGGCCCGTCCAGGGCGGCTTCCACGCCGGCCAGCGCCTCCGTCCGCCCGAAGCGCAGCCGGCCGTCGGCGCTCTGGCCGGTGCGGATCCCGTCGACGAGCGCGCGCACCACGTGGTCGTCGCCGAAGCCGTCGCGCAACGTGCCACCCCACTGCCCCTCGTTCGGGCCGGCGATGCGGAATGGGTCGTCCGCCGCGTCACCCCGCTCCAGCACCAGTGGCAGCAGGTAGATCTGCGCCGTCTGGCCCGGCGGCTGCACGCGCAGGATGCAGACCTGCGCCCCGCCCACTGATATGGCGTCCATCACCTGGACCTGCGGCGGGCCGGCGTTCTTGGCTGCGTACCAACGCCGGGCGGCGATGTAGCCCGGAAGGATGTCCTGTTCCAGCCTGTGGAGCGCATCGCCCTGCAAGGCGGCGGGGTAAGCGTTCGGGATCGCGGCAGGCATCACGGGGGACCTCCTCTCGTGCGGCTTGGCGGTGGGTCAACAACACCGGCACGCATTCCTCACGGGCATCCCGAGTCCCTGGCGGATGGTAAGGATCTATAAGCTAAAGATTTGGGAAGGAACCGCCGTCTGCCGCAAAGCGCTCCACGAGCCGATCAGCCCGGTCTTCGAACTTCCTCCTCTACACAAAGAATTTTCGGAATTCTCGTCTCAATCGGCTATCCTTTTCATCCATGCGCCCGCTCACCATCCTCCTCTGGGTTTCGCTCGTGCTGCCGACGATGGTCGCTGGCGCGATCGTCTCGCGTTCGTATGAGGAGAGGCTGCAACACGCGTCGATCGAAGGGCGGCAGACCGTCTCCCTTCTGCGCGAGCATGCGTTGCGCGTCTTCGAGGTGCAGGAGCAGGCCATCGGCCAGATCGAGGCCCGCATCGCCGGCATGGACTGGGACGCGATCGAACAATCGGCGGACGTTCATGCGCTGCTGAAGTCCATCGCCGACGAGTCGCCGCACATCGACGGCGTGTGGCTGATGCGGCCGGAGGGCCGGAGGGTCAACAGCGCCGACTTCTTCCCCATACCTCCGGAACAGGTCGCCGAAGGCGAGCATTTCCAGGTTCTGAAGGAGCGCGGCGGCACATACCTTGGCCGTATGATACGGGATCGGCTCAAGGGCAACCTCAACTTCAACCTCAGCCGACGGCGGAGCGCCCCAGACGACCGATTCGACGGAGTGATCCTGGTCACCACCGCGCTCTCCTACTTCGAGGAATTCTGGCGCGGTGCGCTGACGGATCCGTCGCACTCGGTTGCCATCGTCCGCGCCGACGGCGAGATCCTGGCGCGCTTCCCCGGTGTGAAGGAGGTGCCGTCGCGCCTTCCGGCGGATTCGCCTTTCTTCGCCGCGACCGCCAAGCAGGACGCTGGCCGCTACGAGTCCCGTTCGAGCTTGGACGGGCGGGAGCGGCTCTTTTCCTTCGCCAAGCTCGGCGCCTACCCGGCCTTCGTCATCGTCGGCCTGGACCGGGGCGTCGTGCTCGCGTCCTGGCTGCAGACGGCGGCGGTGGTCGGCGCGCTGGCGGCGGCGACGTCGCTGCTGCTGGTGGCGGTCGTCCGAATCGCCCGGCGGCACGACGCGAGCCTGTCCGCCGAGGTGCTGCGCCGCCGCTACGCCGAATCCACCCTGATCGCCAAGGAGGAGCACGTCGCCGCCCTCAAACGCGCCGAGACGGCGCTGCGTACCAGCGAGGAGCGCTTCCGTTCGGTCTACGAGCAGGCGGCGGTGGGCATCAAGCGGCTCGACCTGGATGGGCGCATCATCGACGTCAATGGGATGTTGTGCGGCATCCTGGGCTACAGCCGCGACGAACTGATCGGGCGCAGCTCCGAGGAGATCATCGAGCCAGCCGACCACGCGGCCGAACGCGAGCCGCTGCGCCGCCTGCTGGCCGGCGAGGTGGACCGCTACGCCATCGAGAAGCGCTATATTCGCAAGGACGGCGGCCGGGTCTGGGTGCGGGTAACCTCCTCGCTGGTGCACGCCGGCGAGGAGGGCCCCTGTCGTCTTGCCATCGTCGAGGACATCTCCCGCCGTCAGGCGGTGGAGACGGCGCTGCGCAACAGCGAGGAGCGTTTCCGCCGGCTGTTCGAGGCGGCTCCCTTCGCCGTCATGATGATCGAGCCGGAGACGCTGCGGATGGTCGCCTTCAACGACCAGGCGCCGAGCATACTCGGTTACACCCGCGCCGAGTTCGCGCGGCTGACCATCGCCGACATCGAAGCCGAGTCTTCTTGCGCGGAGATCGTGCAGGCGCACAGCGCGATTATCGCGGCCGGTCGGCGCCACGCCTTCGAGACCCGGCTCAAGGGCAAATCCGGCGCGCTGCACGACGTGATCATGTCCGTGCAGCCGGTGGAGATCGACGGCAAGAACTACATCTACTCCGGCATCGTCGACATCACCGATCGCCGGCGTATCGAGCGCGAACTGGCCGACGCCAAAGAGACGGCCGAACAGGCCAACCTTGCCAAGTCCAAGTTCCTCGCCGCCGCCAGCCACGACCTGCGCCAGCCCTTGCAGTCGCTGTTCCTGTTCGCCCACGTCCTGCGGGCCCAGGTGGGCGAGGGTAAGGCGCGGGAGACCTTGGGTGCGTTGCAGAAGGGCCTCGACGCGATGAAGGGGCTGCTGGACAGCCTGCTCGACGTGTCGCGTCTCGACGCCGGCTCGGTGACCGTCGACATCCGCAGCGTGTCCGTGGCCGAACTGCTGGACGCCATCGACACCGCCTATGCCCGCATCGCCGCCAACAAGGGCCTGTCCTGGACGGTGGAGTCCTGCACCGCGGTGGTGCACAGCGACCCGACGCTGCTCGGCCAGCTGCTGCGCAATCTGATCGAGAACGCCATCCGCTATACCCCGCACGGTGCCATCCGCGTGGCCTGCCGCAAGGACGGCGATACCCTGCACATCGAGGTGCACGACACCGGCGTCGGCATCCCGAGCGAGCACATCGACCGCATCTGGGAGGAGTTCCACCAAGTCGGCAACCCCGAGCGCGACCGCGAGAAGGGTCTCGGCCTCGGGCTGGCGATCGTGCGGCGGCTGTCGGAGCTGCTGGAGCATCCCGTAACGGTGTGCTCCGAACCGGGCCGGGGGTCGGTCTTCACGGTGGCGGTGCCGCTGGACGCCGACGACCTACAGGGCGAAGCCGCTCCCCCGGAGCGTACGATCCAGGGGCACAGCGGCCCGGCGCGCTTGGTGGTGGTGGTCGAGGACGACTCCATCGTGCTGGCGGCGCTGGAGGCACTGCTGTGCGCCTGGGGCTACGACGTGCTGGCTGTCAGCTCCGGTGCGGAGGCGGTGGAACGGATCTCCGGGCTCGGCCGCACCCCCGACCTGATCGTCAGCGATTACCGCCTGCGCGCCGGCGAGGTGGGGACCGAGGCGATCCGCCGGATCCGGCAGACCTGCGGGCAGGCCGTCCCCGGAGTCCTGCTGACCGGCGAGACCGCGGTTACGGCGCTCCGCGACGCAGCAGACGAAGGCCTCCTCGTCGTCCACAAACCCGTCCGCCCGGCCGAACTGGACGACGCGCTGCGCCAGCAGATACTGGCGGATGTTTAGGCGCGTTCCGGAAGGGTGTCGGATCGGCTGAGGGCGATCCGGCTCAGCGGATACTTTGAAAGCGCTATCAGCGTGGCTTCCGTAATACTGCGGACGTCACAACACGGCTAGGCCGTTCAGCGTTAAGGTTGCCTCAGCACAGCCACTTGAATAATAGCCGAGCGGAGTCGTCGGATTTTGACGGCGACCCGCTCGCGAGAGACACGTCATGATATTTACTGACAGCCAGCGCAGCTATGTCGAGCATCTGGTCGGCGATTATTTCGGCGACCGCATCACGATGCTGGCGCCGCAGCAGCAGGATACCCTCACGGCACTGGTCGGCGAGATCATCTGGCAGGAGGGCATCGAAGCCCTGACACCGGCACGGCTGAAAAGCGTGACGGAACTGGCGACCGACCATCCGTGGGACGGCGGCTTTAACACTGTTCTCTGATACGGCCGGCGCCTGAAGGCTTATCGCTGCGCAATGTGGAGCCGGGTTGGGCCGAAGGCGTTTGCTGGAGGCCCGCAAACGCCTTCGGTGTCACATCAGTCCTGCAGGTTGCCGCAGGCGCGCTGGATGCGCAGGCAGGCCTCTTCCAACTCCTGGGTGCTGGTGGCGTAGGAGATACGGAAGTGCGGGGCCAAGCCGAAGGCCGAGCCCTGGACGACGGCGACGCCTTCGCTCTCCAGCAGGTAGGTGACGAAGTCCTCGTCGGTGGCGATCACCTTGCCGTCCGGGGTCTTCTTGCCGATGGTGCCGGCGCAGGACGGGTAGACGTAGAACGCACCCTCCGGCGTCGGGCACTTGATGCCCTTGGCCTGGTTCAGCATCGACACCACAAGGTCGCGGCGCTGCTTGAAGACGTCGGCGCGCTCCTTGATGAAGTCCTGCGGGCCGTTCAGCGCCTCGACGGCGGCCGCCTGGCTGATCGACGTCGGGTTGGAGGTCGACTGGCTCTGGATCACGCCGATGGCCTTGATCAGTTCCTTCGGGCCGCCGGCGTAGCCGATGCGCCAGCCGGTCATGGCATAGGACTTCGACACGCCGTTCACGGTCAGCGTGCGATCGTACAGCGTCGGCTCGACCTGCGCCGGGGTGCAGAACTTCAGGCCGTCGTAGAGCAGGTGCTCGTACATGTCGTCGCTCATGATCCACACGTGCGGGTGCTTGACCAGCACGTTGGTGAGCGCCTGCATCTCGGCTTCGGTGTAGGCCGCCCCCGACGGATTGGACGGCGAGTTGAGGATCAGCCACTTGGTCTTCGGCGTGATCGCCTTCTCCAGGTCGGCGGCCTGCAGCTTGAAGCCCTGTTCGGCCGGGCAGGAGACGATGACGGGCGTGCCCTCGGCCAGCTCGACCATGTCGGGATAGGAAACCCAGTACGGCGCCGGGATGATCACCTCGTCACCGGGGTTCAGCGTGGCCATCAGCGCATTGTACAGCACCTGCTTGCCGCCGACGCCGACGGTGATCTGCTCGGGCGTGTACTTCAGGCCGTTCTCACGCTCGAACTTGGCGCAGATCGCCTTCTTCAGCGCCGGGGTGCCGTCGACGGCGGTGTACTTGGTGTCGCCGGCCTGGATGGCCTTGATGGCGGCGTCCTTGATGTTGTCCGGCGTGTCGAAGTCCGGCTCGCCGGCGCCCAGCCCGATCACGTCGCGGCCGGCCGCCTTCAGCTCGCGGGCTTTGTTGGACACGGCGATGGTCGGTGACGGCTTGATGCGCGACAAACGGGAGGCGAGGATCGACATGGCGCTGTCCCTGAGATCGATGGTGGGAAATCGGACCGGAAAAAACGGCTCGCGACATTACGACCGGCTCCGGATGGATGCAAGCACGCGTGGGGGAGTTGTGGGGCGGGGTTGTAGGATTTACGCGCGCGCGATCATTGCACTTGAAGGCGGTGGATGGCGCGGCTAAGAGGGTGCCAAACAGCGCATACCCCAATAAAATCAAGGACGCGTCAGCTATGCCCGACAAGCAATTGCTCCACCTCGTCTTCGGCGGCCAGTTGGTGAAGCCCGACAGCCAGGAATTCGTCGATCCGTCCAAGCTCCACGTTGTTGGCATCTTCCCCAACTACGAAGAGGCCAAGAAGGCTTGGCGCGGCGCCACCGGCGCCACCATCGATGACGCGCACATGCGCTACTTCATCGTGCACCTGCACCGCCTGCTCGATCCGTCTTCCGACCACCAGCACGGCGATCACAAGCACTGATCGTCCACTGCGACCAGGCCCCGTGAACGGTCGTCCGACGCGGTCGTTAAGGGAGGGGGTACAGCCCCGCCCGGGATCAGCGGAGGACGACCGATGGCGGTCTTCTTCACCAGCGACACGCATTTCGGCCACGCCGGTGCGCTCGGCCGCTTCAAGCGCCCCTTCGCGACTGTGGCGGAGATGGACGACGCCATGGTGGCGAACTGGAACGCCGCCGTGGGTCCGGACGACGAGGTCTGGCACCTCGGCGACTTCGCGTTGCGCACCAAGCCCGACGCCATGGCGGCGCTGCTGGACCGGCTGAACGGCATCAAACACCTGATCGCCGGCAACAACGACAGCCCGTCGACGCTGGCATTGCCGGGCTGGGCCAGTGTTCAGTACTTCATCGAGATCCGCGTCGAGGAGCGGCACTTGGTGATGTGCCACTACCCACTCCGCACCTGGAACGGCATGTACAAGGGGGCGCTGAACCTGCACGGCCACAGCCACGGCCAACTCAAGCCGCTTCCCCGCCAGATCGATGTCGGCGTCGACGTCTGGGGCTTCCGCCCGGTGCGGCTGGCCGAGCTGACGGCGCCGCGGCGGGCCCGGAAAGGCACGCGTCGGTAGAAGGTCTCACGTTTCAACGACGGGGCGGGGATGACGGCCTTGGGGTGTGTCCATGCCATTTACGGTCGGCAGGCCACGTGCAGGCCCTTGCCCACCGCGAAAATCGTCGCCGCGAAGTCTGGCAGCACCTTGACGGCGGCGATGTAGCCGGCGATCTCCTCCGGGTGCGACAGCGCGTTGTCGGCCAGGAGGACGCAATCCTGCTCCAGCTTCGGTAACAGTAGGCGCAGTTGCTCCGGTGCGCTCCAGCGGTCGGCGTCGAAGAACACGCAGTCGAAGGGGCCGGAGAGGCTTGCCACCACCTCGGTCGCGTCGCCTTGCAGCAGACGCACGTGGTCGGCGAGGTCGGCGCGCTTCAGGTTGGCGCGGGCCTGGGCGAGCTTGCCGGGGTCGCGTTCGACGCTGACAAGCGGTTCGGTGGCACCGGTAGCACGCAGGGCGGCGGCCAGCCAGATGGTGCTGATGCCGTTCGACGTGCCGATCTCCAACACGCGCCGACGCCGGCCGGTGCGCACGAGGATGTGCAGCAGCTCAGCCGTGTCGCGTTCCAGGTTCAGCATCTTGCGGGCGCGGTCGGCCTCGCGCGCGTCGTTCTCGCGGCCGAAGTTTTCGAGGTCGCGCAAGATGGCATCGACTTGGGGGGAGAGGAGCATTCGGGGTTCTGGGGCTGGTGGGGAGGTGTCAGCGCTGGGCCCCCACCCAACCCTCCCCCATCTTCGACGGGGGAGGGCTTTTAAACCTGCCGCCGCAGGTGGGGGAAGGAGGGGGCCCAGCGCGGTGCTTATGAAGGCATCAGGCGTTCGCCAGCGCCGCCTTGTGCTGTTCGACGGCCTTGTCGGCCATCTTGCCGGTCAGTTCCTGCAACCGCTCGAACGTCCAGGTGAACGTCCCCACGCCGAGCGACAACGAGCGCAATTCGACGATCAGGTCGTGGATCTCGGCCTGCGGCATGTAGGCCTTCACCTCGTCCCAGCCCTGCCAGCCCGGCCGGGCATCGAAGCCGAGGATCTGGCCGCGCCGGCCGCTGATCAGGCGCTGCACCTTCGGCGTGAACTCGCTGGGCACGGCGATGGAGACGTTCAGGATCGGCTCCAGCAGCACCGGCTCGCAGCTTGGCAGGGCCTCCTGCATGGCTTGGCGGGCCACGGTCTTGAACGCCATTTCCGAGCTGTCCACAGCGTGGTACTGGCCGCCGACGAGGCTTACCGTGAAGTCCACCACCGGGAAGCCGAGGGGGCCGTGCGCCATGTACTCGCGGATGCCGGCCTCGACCGCCGGGATGAAGTTGCGCGGCACCACGCCGCCGACGATGGCGTCCTTGAACTCGAAGCCGGATCCCCGCGGCAGCGGCTTGACCTGCACGATGATGTCGGCGAACTGACCGTGGCCGCCGGTCTGCCGCTTGAAGCGCGCGTGGTGGTCGGCCACCCCCTTGCGGATCGTCTCCTTATAGGGGACCTGCGGCGGCTTGCCCTTGACCGACACATTATACTTACTGCGCAGCCGGTCCATGGTGATCTGCAGGTGGATGTCGCCGTGGCCCCAGATCACCATCTCGCCGGTGTCGGTGGACTGCTCGAACTTGAGCGACGGGTCCTCCTCGATCAGCTTCTGGATCGCGCCGGTCAGCTTCACCTCGTCGTTGCGGTTCTCGGCATGGATGGCCAGCCCGAACACCGACGCCGGAACCTCCGGCCAGTTGTCCGGGCGGCCCAGGTTGGCCTTGTCGGTCAGAATGTCGCCGGCGGCCACCTTCTCCAACCGCCCGAGCGCCACCACTTCGCCGGCCGCGGCTTGCGTCAGCTTCTGCTGCTCGTGGCCCATCATGTGGTAGACGCCGGAGACGCGCTCGCCGCCCAGTGTCATGCCGTCGGTGACCGTGCCGCGCCAGATGCGGGCGAAGCTCAGCTTGCCGGCGTGCGCGGCGTTGAGGTTCTTGAACACCTGGGCGACCACCGCGCCGTCGGGGATCATCCGGTGCTCGGCGGTATTCGACACCTCAGGGCCTTCGTGGCGCAGCGCCTTGAGGAGGCGGCGGATGCCGCCGTCGTTCTCGGCCGAGCCGAGGAACACCGGGACGATCAAGTCGGCCGCCAGATCCTTGGCGAAGTCCTCGTAGACCTTGTCGGGGTCCGGCTTCACGTCCTCCAGCAGCTGTTCCAACAGCGAATCGTCGAAGTCGGCCAGCGCCTCCAGCATCTCCTGCCGGGCTTCGCCTTCCCGATCCCGGATGGAGTCCGGCATCTGCACAAGGTCGGAGGGCTTGTGCGGGTTGAAGTGGTAGGCGCGCTCGCTGACCAGGTCGACGTAGCCGGCGATCTTGTCGCCCTCGCGGAACGGCACCTCGCGCAGCACCAGCGGGCGCGAGGAGACGGCCTGATAAGCCTGCACCACGTCGCGGATGCGTAAGTCGCCCAGCGTGTCCACCTTGTTGATGAACAGGATGTGCGGGATCTCGTTGTCGTCCAGGAACTTGAACAGCGGGGCCAGCAGCACCGCCCGCTCGGCCGAGGGTTCGGCGACGATGACCGCCACGTCGCAGACCATCAGCGCACACTGCGTCTCGTACGCCAGCTCCACCGACCCGGGGCAGTCGAGAAAGTGCCAGCGCTCGCCCAGGTACTCCGCGGCGGCGAGGTTCACCTCGACGCTCATCTGGCGGGCCTTGGCTTCCGGCGCGCTGTCGCCCACCGTGTTGCCGTCGCGCACGCTGCCCTTGCGGTTGACGGCGCCGGTGGCGAACAGGAGGCTTTCCAAAAGCGTCGTCTTGCCGCTGAGGTACGGACCGACCAACGCGGCGCACCGCGCCGTCGGTACTTGTGTGTGGGGCATGAACACCTCCCGGTGGCTGCTTTTGTCGGAAGCTGCGGCGCCGGTGCCCGGGGAGGGCCGCGCCACAGCCTGCGCTTGATGGCGAAACGTCAGCAATGTCAGGGGAATGGTCCACCCGGAGCGGGTGGTCTGTCGATGGAAAAAAGGGGCGGCATGGCGTCACGCCGCCGCTTCCCTCCCAATTATTTCCCCGGCGGACCATCCGCATAGGGCGCCAGCGCCGCGGCGATGGTCCGGTGCACGGGGGTGGGGACCCCCAACTCGGGCCCCATGCGGGCGACGGCGCCGGACAGCCACGGCAGCTCCAGCCGGCCGCCGCGCTCCAGGTCGTTGAGCATGGAGGACTTCATCTCCGGCACCAGGTTGTCGACCAGCGCGTCGATGCGCTGCACGATGTCGGGGCCGAGCGTCACGCCCTTGGCGCGGGCGACGTACACCACCTCCGTTACCGCGTCCAGGAACAGCGCGCGCGTCTCGGGCACGGTGCGGAAGACGCCGGCCGGCTGCCGGGTCAGTGCGGTGATGCCGCTGAACGGCGCCAGGAAGGCGAACTTCTCCCAGATTATCGCCAGGATGTCGGAGCTGAGGATGGCATCGAACCCGGCGTCGGCGGCCAGGGCGTGGAACAGCGTCAGGCGCTCGGACGAGCGGCCGTCCAGCTCGCCGAAGCTCATGCGCGCCAGGGTGCCGGTGTGGCGGATGACGCCCGGCGCCGCGATCTGCGCCGCGATATGGGCGACGCCGCCCACCACGTGGTGCTCGCCCAGCGTGCTGATCAGCACGTCCGGACTGGTGACCCCGTTTTGCAGTGTGATCACCGCCGTCTCCGGGCCGATCAGCGGACGGACGGCCTCGGCGGCGGTCTCCGTGTCCCACAACTTGACGGCGAACAGCACTATGTCGACCGGGCCGATGGTGGCGGGGGCGTCGGTGGCGGTCACCCCTTTGAGGTGGATGTCCCCGGCCGCGCTCTCGATGCGCAGGCCGTCTTCGAGAATGGCCGCCAGATGCCGCCCGCGCGCCACGAACGCCACGTCCGCCCCGGCGGCCGAAAGCCTGGCGCCGAAATAGCCGCCCACGGCGCCGGTGCCCATCACAGCGATGCGCATGCTGCCCTCCTCTCGTTAGGCCGCGGCCGCCGTTCCGGCCTGCGACGTTCTGTGGATATAGTGTGCCCGTGGGCAGTGTGCGGCAATAGGCCGCGATGCGCGCTTCACCGACAATCCCGAGCTCGGGAGGGTTTTCGCGAAACCTTTCAGGAAAAGGACTCTTTGCCGTCGCTGCGGTGGATTGTCTGCATGGATACGATGTTGCAACGCAGCACCCCTAGGTGTCGGGAATAAAATGCGGCAGACAAAATCCTGGAACCTTTCGATAGTAACCCCTAGCCTCCAGGCGTCGTTCCGTCAGGGGAGCGGCATCGCAGGAAAGACTTGGGGCAAGGCGCCGGCGCTCTGCCGGATGCAAAAAATAAGAGGGGGAGCACATTAATGCGCACGCTGATCCGTATCCTCACCGTCGGCCTTCTGGCCTTCGGTCTCGCCGGTGCGGCCGATGCCCAGACCAAGAAGCCGACCATGGACGACGCCAAGGCGATCACGCTCAAGGCGGCCGACCTGCTGGCGGCCAAGGGCTTGGATGAGGCGTCAAAGGTCTTCAACGCCGATGGCGAGTTCAAGCATGGCGAGATCTACGTCAACGTCATCGACCTGGATGGCATCTGGAAGGTCTATCCGCCCAAGCCCGCCGGCGTCGGCCAGAACGTCAGCCAGGTGAAGGACGCCGACGGCGTCTTCATCGTCCAGGAGATCTTGAAGGTCGCCAAGGACAAGGGCGAGGGCTGGGTCGAGTACCGCTGGAAGAACCCGGCGTCGGAGAAGATTGAGCCGAAGGTCACCTACGTGAAGAAGGTGGCCGGACAAAACCTCGTTGCCTATGTTGGCATCTACAAGTAAGCGTCGGCAGGGGTGAACCGGCAACGTCCAGTGCGGCGTTTGGGCGCAGCGAGGTTGACTCGGCGCCACCCCGGCCAAGGTAGGCAAGCGGACTAACCAAGGAGAAACCCATGCAGATCGACATCGGCATCGCCGAATCGGATCGCAAAGCCATCGCCGAAGGGCTGAGCCGCGTGCTCGCCGATACTTTTGCGTTGTATCTGAAGACACACAGCTTCCACTGGAACGTGACGGGGCCGATGTTCAACACGCTCCACGTCATGTTCATGGAGCAGTACACAGAACTGTGGAACGCCCTGGATGAGCTTGCCGAGCGTATCCGTGCCCTGGGTTTCCCGGCGCCGGGCAGCTTCTCGCAGTTCACCAAGCTGAGCACCGTCACCGAAGAGACATCGGTGCCGCGGGCGAACGACATGATCCGTCAGCTCGTCGAGGGCCACGAGGCCGTCGCCCGCACCGCGCGCGCGGTGTTCCCAATGGCCGAGGAAGCGAACGACCAGCCGACCGCGGACCTGCTGACCCAGCGTCTGCAGATCCACGAGAAAACCGCCTGGATGCTTCGCAGTCTGTTGGAGCAGTGACCCCACTTCTTCCCTCTCCCGACCAAGTCGGGGGAGGGGAGGGGCCCACGAAGTGGGAAGGGTGGGGGCAGGGTTCGCCCGAAAATCCTCGGCGTGTCGGGGTTCGGTTAAACACGAAGCAACGAAGATCTTCAAGATTCGCAAAGAGCGCGTCGGCTGGCGGCCGGTGTGCGAATTTTAAACACGAAGATCAAAAGATTATAAGATCAAAAGAGGCTTGGCTGCGCAAGCTTCTGATCTTTTGATCTTCTGATCTTTGTGTTTTAACCTAGTAGGCTATCCGCCAGCCGATGTCTGTGCAGCGCTGGCTTTGTGAATCTTGTAGATCTTTGTTGCTTTGCGTTTAATTCGGGACCCGGCAAGCCGAGGATTCTCAGGGTGACCTTGCCCCCTCCAACCTCCCCCGGCTCGGCCGGGGGAGGGACTTTTTCTTTGCCCTTACCAGCTTCCCGCCGGGGTCGGCACGTGGTGCGCGCCGGCGGCGGCTTCATGGATAGCGAGCCAGCGCTCGACCTCCAGGGCGGCCATGCAGCCCATGCCGGCGGCGGTGACCGCCTGGCGGAAGACCTTGTCCTTCACGTCGCCGGCCGCGTACACGCCGGGGATGTTGGTGGCGGTCGAATCAGGTGCGGTCAGGATATAGCCGGCCTCGTCCATCGCCACCTTGCCCTTGAACACCTCGGTCGCCGGGACGTGGCCGATGGCGACAAACACGCCCTCCACCGGGATGGTGGTCTCGGCACCCGACTTCACGTTCCTGACGCGCACGCCGGTGACGGCGCGCGGGTTGGTCAGGCTGCCATCGCCGGTGCCGACGATCTCCTCGACCACGCTGTCCCAGACCACCTGGATCTTCGGGTTCCGGAACAGGCGGTCCTGCAGGATCTTCTCGGAGCGGAAGCTGTCGCGACGGTGGATCACCGTCACCTTGGAGGCATGGTTGGTGAGATACAGCGCCTCCTCCACGGCCGAGTTGCCGCCGCCAACCACCGCGACCTCCTTGCCGCGGAAGAAGAAGCCGTCGCAGGTAGCGCAGGCCGACACGCCGTAGCCGCGGAACGCCTCCTCGCTGGGCAGGCCCAGCCAGCGCGCCTGGGCGCCGGTGGCGATGATCACCGCGTCCGCCGTGTAGGTGTCGCCCGAGTCACCTTTCGCCACGAACGGACGCCGGGTGAAGTCCACGTCGACGATGACGTCGAACATCAACTTCGTGCCGACGTGCTCGGCCTGCTTGGCCATCTGCTCCATCAGCCAGGGGCCCTGGATGGGATCGGCGAAGCCGGGATAGTTCTCGACGTCGGTGGTGATGGTGAGCTGGCCGCCGGGCTGCATGCCCTGCACCAGGATCGGGGCTAGGTTGGCGCGGGCGGCGTAGATCGCCGCAGTGTAGCCGGCCGGGCCGGCGCCGATGATCAGGACCTTGGAATGGTGCGTGGCGGGCATGGGGCAATCCGTCAATTCAATCTAGAAGCCGAACATATGGTCGAGGCTGAACGCGCTGTCACCGTCAAGGCAGCCATGATAGCCGAACAGGCGGCAGGTGGTGTCGCGGATCAGGATGTAGGCGTTCTCGCCGGCCGCCATGCGTTCCGCCTCGGTGAACGTCTCGCGGGCGCTGAACAGGCGCGAGCCGCTGCAGGGGATGGCGATCTTCCGGCGGGCCACCTCGATGCCGTCACGCCGGGTCAGCACCAGCGCGGTGTCGGACGACGGGTGCCACGGCGTCGACGCCGGGTAGATCAGGTGGCCGAAGGTGTCCAGCGGCTCGGGGGCCAGACGCAGGAACAGCCGGGTGGACAGGCAGGGCGTACAGCCGTGGTAACTCTGCGGCTCGCCGCGGTAGGTCAGCGCGCTGTTGAAAATATGGCTGCCGAAGCTGGTCTCCGCCGTATGGCCGCTGGCGCGCTGCTCGTAGCGGAACAGCGCATGCAGCCAGCCGTCGACCGCGCCGCCGGCCTCGAAGTCGTAGACCAGTTCGACATGGCCCCAGCCGCCGGGCAGGTCCAGACCGTCCAGCAGGCTGGTGACGTCCAGGGCCACGCTGTCGGAGCGCTTCAGGGTGCCGAAGCGGTGCTGCGCCACCTCCTGGCCCGTCGCGTCGTAGACCAGCGCCTTGATCGGCAGCTCGTGCTGCGCGGTGCTCATGGGGGTGGGCAGCAGGATGGTGCGCCAGCGCTTCGGCGGCAGCACCGGGGCAGGCAGGATGTGGCCCTTGCCGAACAGGGCGCCCAAGTCCTTCAGCCGGGGATCGGGCGTCAGATCGGTGCGCTCCACGTTGGTGTGCGCGACGCTGCGGCGGCCGTCGGATGCCACCACCTCATAGCGCGGGCGCACGAAGTGCTTGCCGGCCTGCACCTCGAACTGGGCGGGCCAGCGCGCTTCGGGGAACAACTCGGCGACATCCAGTGCCACCGTGCCGAAGGGTGCTACGGCGCAGTCCAGCGTGCGGACCTCGTTGCCGCCCATCAGGCCGAGGCCGACGATCCCCGGTGGGATGGGCATGGGGTGGCTGTTCTGGATCCACAGCCGCACGCGCTCGCCCTCCCTGGGCGCGGGCAGGCCGGCGTAGAGGTCGGCCGGCCAGGCGTTGGCGTCATGGGTGCAGGACAGCTCGGCGTCGCTCTCGCCGTAGGTGTCCAGCGCGTACTTCACCACGTCGTGCCCGGCGGCGCCGATCACGTGCAGGAACAGCGAGCCGCAGAAGTCACCCAGCCCGAAGCGGGCGCGCACCTGCCGGCTGTCGATGACGATGGTGCCGTTCGCCGGCGGCATGGCCTCGGTCCACTCCGCCAGTGCGGCGCCGTCCGCGTCCATCAGGCGCACCCACAGGCGCGGGGCGCGGGCGCCGTACCCGGTCCAGTAGTTGGCCGAGACGAGCCGCGTGTGCCGGCCCGGCTCATCCCGCAGCCAGGCGAAGTTGGTCGCCCAGTTGAACTTCGAGAGATAGTTGGCGTGGTCGGTCAGCATGTCCTCGGGGATGCGCATGGTGTCCAGCGACACCATCGGCACGCCGGCCGGGACGAGGTGGGCGATCTGGTTCTCCAGCCGCTGCGAGTCGAACGCCACGACGAACACCAGTGCGGCCCCGTTACCGCCAAGCTCAGTGACCGGCCGGGCCGCGTGGCCGAGGATCGTGCGCCCCACCGCCTCTACGTCCTGGACGTAGATGCCGGACGTGGTGATACGCGACAGGTCGTGGAACTCGGCGAAGTCGGAGAGCAGGTTTAGCGGATCGTAGATCGCCACCGGCCCGGCCTCCACCAGCTTCGCCATCAACGAGACCGCCTTCGGCGCCGCCAACGGATGCCCGATCGCCTTGAAGATGCTGGATCCGCCGGTGACGTTGGAGAAGGTCTCGATGCGAAGAGCCATGATGCGCGCGAAGCAAGAGTCGGGCCGATGGTTATAGTCGCTCGGATGTGGCAACGACAGTGGTTTCCGAGCGGGACGGTGGGGTGGGGCTACCTTCCGCGCCGCGCCTGCATGCGGCGGCGCACCTCGTCGGCGATCTGGCGCGTCTCGTCGAGCGGCGGGTAGGTCCAGCTCTCCAACTCCCCGGTGAAGGGGCGGGCGATGCCGTCGCGGTACAGCCCGTCGAGGAAGGCGCGGAACTTGGGCGAGCCACCCTCCAGCTCTATCACGTAGACCGGCTTGCCGGTGGAGCAGGCCTCCGACACCATGTTCACGCTGTCGCAGGTGCAGACGATGACATCAGCCATGGCGAGGTAGGCGAAATACGGGTTGGCGCCCGTGCCGTCCCACACCTTGGCCGTGGGGCCGCTGAGCCGGGCGCGCAGGATCGCCTCGTTGTCGGTGCCCGTGCGGCGTGACGGCGTCACCATCAGCCCGGCGCCGCGGGTGCGGGTGAGATCCGCCAGCTTCTCCGCCACGTCGCCCATGATGGTGGGGGTGAGCCGGTAGACTGCATTGCTGCCGCCGACCAGCACCGCGACGCGCGGGTGCGGCAGCGATTCCAGGTTGGGGCCGTGTTCCGCAGCGGCTGCGGCCAGCATCGCCGAGGTGACGCGGTGCAGCGAGCCACGGGTCACCAGCACATTGGCCCCGCGCAGCCGGTCGTGCCGCGGCACGACGACGAGGTCGAAGTGCCGCGGGCGGATCTGCGGGTCTTGGATGTGGACGGTGAAGGTGCGGCGGCGCGACAGCTTGCGGACGGCCAGCGACGGGGCGATGGACTGTCGGCCGCAGCTGATCACCAGGTCGGGCCAGGGCGGCTGGATCGGATCGCCGTGCGGGCCGGCGGCGAAACGGTTGCCGATGCGCAGGAAAGGACTCAACTGGCGCCAGGGGCTGCGCAGCTTGACGCGTTTGACGACGGGCTCGATCCCCATCGCCTCGGCGAGCCCGAGGCATTGGTTCTCCATACCGGCGCTGCCGCCCGTGATGACCCAACAGCTGGGAGTCTGCATGACATACAAATCCTTCGGAGACTGCTCGTTCTTGGCATGCGGCCGGTCGTCGCGGACCCCCCTGGAGGCGTGGCGCTAGGCGAAATTTCGCTTACCGTTGCAAAGGGTTCCGACTTGGCGTACGTGATCGCACCGTGTAATATCCTTTCTCAGTCCACCCCCGGAGCTAGCTGAGCACATCATGCGGCGGGTCAAACTCGACCGAATTGACCGGCGCATTCTGCGCGACCTGCAGAATGACGGCCGGATGACCAACGTGGAGCTTGCACGGCGCGCCGGCATCTCCGCCCCGCCCTGCCTTCGGCGCGTGCGCGCGCTGGAAGAGGCGGGGTTCATCCGTGGCTATCACGCCGACATCAACCCCGACGCGTTGGGGTTCGGGGTCACCGTGTTCGCCCAGGTCGGCTTGTCCAGCCAAGCGGAAGCTGACCTAAAGAAGTTCGAGGAGTTGGTCAACAGTTGGCCGATGGTGCGGGAGTGCAACATGCTCGCGGGCGAGTATGATTTCCTCCTCAAGATCGTGGCCGAGGACTGGGATGATTACCAACGCTTCCTCACCACGAAGCTGACCAGCGCGCCCAACGTTTCGCACGTCAAGTCAGCACTGTCGATCCGCGGATCGAAGTATCTGCCGGGCGTGCCGATCGACGTCGACTCTCCCGACATCCCCGAGGGGACCGAGGACGAGGAGGACGAGGAGGAGACGGCCTCCGCCGCCCGTACCGTGCGGCGCTGAGGACCGGGATTCCGGACAAGCAGGCGGCGTCGGCTCCGATCGGCGCCGTTTTCGTCGTACCCCATTTTTGTCTTGTCTCTCTCACTCCTTGCGATGATGCACCGCAACAAAGGTGCTTTTCGTTCGGCCGTGCGATGCTATGATTCCTGGGAATCATATGCAGGTAGCGCTCGACATGCTCTTTGCCTTCGCTTCGCGTGCCGTACTCGGGATCGCGCTGTTGGCCGTCTCCGTCACCGCGTCCCCGGCGGCCACCGCCCCCGGTAAGACCAACGCCACGGAGATCGTCGGCTTTCCTTCCAAGGATGCCGATGTCAACGGTGAAGAACCGACGCGGCTGAGCGGACGGATCATGCGCCCGGACGGCCCTGGCCCGTTCCCCGCGGTTGTGATGCTGCACGGGTGCAGCGGCCTGTACACCAAGGCCGGAGCGTTGGCGGCCCGCCACCTGTGGTGGGCGCGGACCTTGCGCGAGCAGGGATACTTGGTGCTGCTGGTGGACAGCTTCGGGCCACGCGGTATCGACGAGCAGTGCTCGGAGAAGGACCGCAAGGTGCGCGCCTCGGTGGAGCGCAAGCGCGACGCCTGGGGTGCCTTGGATTTCCTGCGCACCCGCCCCGACGTGCTGACGGACCGCATCGCGGTGCTGGGCTGGTCGCAGGGTGGTGGCGCGGTTCTGGCGGCCCTTAGCTCCGACAGGCCGGAACCGGGATTCCGAGCGGCGGTGGCCTTCTATCCCGGCTGCCGGGTGTCGCTGAGCAATCCGGACTGGCAGCCGGGGGGACCACTGCTGATCCTGATCGGCGAGAAGGACGACTGGACTCCGGCGGCGCCGTGCGAGGAGCTGGCCGGCCGTGACTCGTTGAAGGACCGGCTGGAGTTGGTGGTCTATCCCAACACCCACCATGACTTCGATCTGCCGAGCACGCCGGTGAGCAAGCGCAAGGGTGTTGCGGTCGCCCCCACCGGCGAAGTCCATGTCGGCACCAACGAGACCGCCCGCGCCGACGCGGTGGCGCGGGTTACGGCCTTCCTGGCGAAGCTGCTGAAGGAAGGCTGAGGTTTTTGCCCCCTGAGGGTTGGGAAGGGGCAAGCCTTGCAGGAGTGCGCCTAGTGGTCCGTCAGCGTTGAGGTGACGGGAGCGAGGCCCCGTAGGTTGGGTTGAGTTTCCCACCGGTTGCGCCGACCCGCAGCGGATGAAAAGCGTGCTCGTGCTGGGCCCCCACCCTAACCCTCCCCCATCTTCGACGGGGGAGGGAACTCCGCCGCCATCCCCTCCCCCGCGCAGTGGGGGAGGGTTAGGGTGGGGGCCCAGGGAAGGGACGCCGGTCGGTAGCCTCACCCTGGCCAGCGTCATTTTTCTTCTTAGCCGCAGGCGAAGCCCAACGTCTTCGCGATGCGAGGTGTGTCGGGCTTCGCTAACGCTCAACCCGACCTACGAAAGCCGCTCCTCACAGAAGTGCGGACGCAGCACTAAAACCGCACCAGCATCCGCACCGGCTGGTCCTTCAGGACTTCGATCGTCCAGCCGTGGCAGCCGCCGGGCTCGGCCGGGGTCGCCTGGGCGTTGCTCTCGACGACGCTGCCCGTGGTCTTGATGCACAGCCGTCCCGACGCGCCACCCAGGCCCATCCTGGTGAGCTGTGCGCGGTCGCGGTCCTTGAGCGCCGGGGTGACGACTTCCAGCGCACCGTCGCCCTGACGGCGGATGGCGACTAGGTCGGCGAAGCTGGTCTTGGCGCCTACGGCCGGATTGGGCTGCGTCCAGTGCACGGAAGCCGTCGCCCGGCCCTTGCCGAGGAAGGCGGCCTCCATCGTGCCTTCGTCCTTGCGGACGTCGGAGGCCACCGCGTCCAGTGCCTCGCGGGTGACCTTCTCGTCCTCGACGGCCGACAGCTTGCCGGACGTGGCGTCGGCGTAGGCCGACACGGCCACCAACTCGCCCCGATAGTTCAGCGTAGCGGAGTCGGCGCCCAGCGTCAGCGTGGCGTCGAAGCGATCCGGCAGCAGACAGCCGGACAGCAGCGCGCACAGTGTGGCGAGGGCGATGGTTTTTTGCATGGAAGGACTGGACCGAGCCCGGGGACCGGGCTCGGCGGTGCTCAGCGGAAGGCGAGGGTAACGATCTCGTACATCTTGGAGCCGCCGGGAGTGGGCACCTCGACGCTGTCGCCGACCGACTTGCCGATCAGCGCGCGGGCCAGGGGCGAAGTGATCGACAGATAGCCGTTCTTGATGTCGCTCTCCTCGGAGCCGACGATCTGGTAGGTCGTCTCCTGGTCAGTGTCCTCGTCGGCCAGCGTGACGGTGGCGCCGAACTTGACGGTGTCGCCCGACAGCTTGGCGGGGTCGATGACCTCGGCCCGGCTGATCTTGTCCTCCAACTCGGCCACCCGGCCTTCGATGAAGCTCTGACGCTCACGCGCGGCATGGTACTCGGCGTTTTCCGACAAGTCCCCGTGTTCGCGCGCCTCGGCGATCGCCTTAATGACGGCTGGCCGCTCCACGGCCTTCAGGTGCTTCAACTCTTCCTGCAGGCGGTCATATCCCGCCGCGGTCATCGGCACTTTTTCCATGTCTTGCGATCCATCAACCCTGCGAACACGTCCTCTGGGGAAAGATTTCGGCGCGACGGAGGCCGCCGCGCCGTCAACCATCCCTAATACGATCCGCTAAGGTACGACTGCAACGGCGCGACTTCAAGGCTGCCGTTCCTGAGCGCGGCTATGCCTTCCACCGCCGCGCGGGCGCCCGCAACCGTGGTATAGTACGGAATATTGTACGTCAGCGCCGTGCGCCGCAGGCTGAAGCTGTCGGCCAGCGCCTGGGCGCCCTCGGTGGTGTTGATGACCAGCGCCACCTCGCCGTTGATCATGGCATCGACGATGTGCGGCTGGCCTTCGACCACCTTGTTGATGGGTTCGGCCGGAATGCCGGCGTCCTTCAGGAACGCCGCGGTGCCGGTGGTGGCGATGACGCGGAAGCCCATGCCCTGAAGCTTCTGGGCGATGGGAACCAGCGACGCCTTGTCGCGGTCCTTCACCGAGATGAAGGCGGTGCCCTCCTTGGGCAGCGTCACGCCGGCGCCGAGCTGCGACTTGGCGAAGGCCAGCGCGAAGTTGGTGTCTAGGCCCATGACCTCGCCGGTGGACTTCATCTCCGGGCCCAGCACCACGTCGACGCCGGGGAAGCGGGCGAACGGGAACACGGCTTCCTTCACCGCGGTGTGCGGCGGGTTGGGGCCGTTCAGCTTGAAGTCCTTCAGCTTCTCACCGGCCATGATGCGGGCGGCGATCTTGGCGATGGCGGTGCCGGTGGCCTTGGCGACGAAGGGCACCGTGCGCGAGGCGCGCGGGTTGACCTCCAGGATGTAGACCGTGCCGTCCTTCACCGCGAACTGCACGTTCATCAGGCCGACGACCTTCAGCGCGCGGGCCAGCGCGTCGGACTGCCGGTTGATCTCGGCGATCACGTCCTTGGGGAGCGAGTAGGGCGGCAGGGCGCAGGCGGAATCGCCGGAATGGATGCCGGCCTCCTCGATGTGCTCCATGACGCCGGCGACGTAGACCTGTTCGCCGTCGCACACCACGTCGACGTCCACTTCGATGGCGTCCTGAAGGTAGCTGTCGATCAGCACCGGGTTCTTGCCCGACACCTTCACCGCGGTGCCCATGTAGCGCTGGAGCCCGGCCATGTCGTGGACGATCTCCATGGCGCGGCCGCCCAGCACATAGGACGGGCGGATCACCACCGGGAAGCCGATGTCCTGCGCCACCTCCTCCGCCTCCTGCAGCGAGCGGGCGAGGCCGTTGGCCGGCTGCTTCAGGCCCAACTCGTGCAGCAGCTTCTGGAAGCGCTCGCGGTCTTCGGCCAGGTCGATGGCGTCCGGCGAGGTGCCGAGGATCGGGATACCGGCCTTCTCCAGGGCTTCCGCCAGCTTCAGCGGCGTCTGGCCGCCGAACTGCACGATGCAGCCCAGCACCGTGCCATTGCGCTGCTCGACGCGGACCAGCTCGATCACGTCCTCGGCGGTCAGCGGCTCGAAGTACAGACGGTCGGAAGTGTCGTAGTCGGTGGACACCGTCTCGGGGTTGCAGTTGACCATGATGGTCTCGATGCCGGCCTCGCGCAGCGCGTAGACGGCGTGGACGCAGCAATAGTCGAACTCGATGCCCTGGCCGATGCGGTTCGGGCCGCCGCCGAGGATGACGACCTTGCGCTTGTCCGTCGGCTCTGACTCGCACTCGGCCTCGCCGGTGCCGTCCGCCTCGTAGGTCGAATACATGTAGGGTGTGCGCGAGGCGAACTCGGCGGCACAGGTGTCGATGCGCTTGAACACCGGCGTCACGCGCGCCGCGCGGCGGCTTGCGGCCACTTCGTCCTCGCTCTTGCCCGACAACTCGGCCAGGCGCGCGTCGGAGAAGCCCATCTGCTTCAGGTTCAGCCAGCCGCTCGTGGTGGTGGGCAGCCCCTTGGCCTTCACCTCGGCCTCGCGGTCGACGATGGCCTTGATCTGCTCCAGGAACCACGGGTCGTACTTGGAGGCGTGCTGCACGTCGGCCACCGAGAAGCCGTGGCGGAACGCCTGGGCGATCACCAGCAGGCGGTCGTGCGTCGGCTTGGCCAGCGCGCCGCGGATGGTCGCCGCGTCGGGCTCGACGCCGGCCGTGCCGATGTGCACCTCGTTGAAGCCGGTCAGGCCGGTCTCCATGGAGCGCAGCGCCTTCTGCACGGATTCGGCGAAGGTGCGGCCGATGGACATGGCCTCGCCGACCGACTTCATGGAGGTGGTCAGCAGCGGCTCGGCGCCGGGGAACTTCTCGAAGGTGAAGCGCGGCATCTTGGTGACGACGTAGTCGATCGTCGGCTCGAAGCTCGCGGGCGTGCAGCCGGTGATGTCGTTGGTCAGCTCGTCCAGCGTGTAGCCGACCGCCAGCTTGGCGGCGATCTTGGCGATGGGGAAGCCGGTGGCCTTCGACGCCAGCGCCGAGGAGCGCGACACGCGCGGGTTCATCTCGATGACCACCAGACGGCCGCTGGCCGGGTTGACCGCGAACTGCACGTTGGAGCCGCCGGTCTCTACCCCGATCTCGCGCAGCACCGCGATCGAGGCGTCGCGCATGATCTGGTATTCCTTGTCCGTCAGCGTCAGCGCGGGTGCGACGGTGATGGAGTCGCCGGTGTGCACGCCCATCGGGTCGATGTTCTCGATGGAGCAGATGATGATGCAGTTGTCCGCCTTGTCGCGGACCACCTCCATCTCGTACTCCTTCCAGCCCAGCACCGATTCCTCGATCAGCACCTCGCCGACCGGGCTGGCGCGCAGGCCGCCGCGCACGATGTCCTCGAACTCCTCGCGGTTGTAGGCGATGCCGCCGCCGGTGCCGGCCAGCGTGAAGCTGGGGCGGATGATTGCGGGCAGGCCGACGAATTCCAACGCCTCCAGCGCCTCGCGGTAGGACTTCACCATGCGCGAGCGCGGGCTCTCCAGCCCCAGCTTGTCCATGGCGTCGCGGAACAGGATGCGGTCCTCGGCCTTGGCGATGACGTCGCGCTTGGCGCCGATCATCTCCACGCCCAGGCGCTCCAGCGTGCCGTCGTCGGCCAGCGCCATGGCGGTGTTCAGCGCCGTCTGGCCGCCCATGGTGGGTAGCAGTGCGTCGGGCCGCTCCTTCTCCAGGATCTTGGCGACCACGGCCGGGGTGATCGGCTCGATGTAGGTGGCGTCGGCCAGGCCGGGGTCGGTCATGATGGTGGCGGGGTTGGAGTTGACCAGGATGACCCGGTACCCTTCCTGCTTCAGCGCCTTGCACGCCTGGACGCCGGAATAGTCGAACTCGCAAGCCTGGCCGATGACGATCGGCCCCGCGCCGATGATGCAGATGGACTTGATATCAGTGCGCTTGGGCATGGCGGCTCGCTTCTCGACGTTCAGTCAGCAAAAGCCCCCTCCCGCCGGGTGCGCGGGGAGAGGGGGCGGGCGTATATCGTTGCGAGGGCCCTTTATAGGGACTAAGCCTGCCGGAAGGAAGAGGGCGCTGCGGCAGCCCCGCCATAACCCTGAAACAATGCAACGGAGGGGCGAAACGCCGCTTGAACCGCTGCCCGAACGGCGTCATCAATCGGTCCGTCCAGGCGCTTTCATCCCTTTCCCGGAGCCTTCCGCCCCCATGACCGTCCACGCCTTCGCCAAAGACAGCCGCGCCTGCGCCGCCTGCGTCTCGTGGGGTGGCGAGCGCGCCATGGCGCCCGACAACACGCTGGTGCACGTTACCCGCTACAGCGTGGAGGGGGAATGCCGCACGGCGATCAGCCAGGACTACCGGAAGATCACCAAGGCCTATCATACCTGCACGGCGTGGTCGCCGCTGCCCATGCTGCGCGCCCACGGCGGCCGGCCGGAGCGCACGCCCGGCCCCTCGGCCGCCATGTCGGCGATGATCGCCGGCGGCACCGTCGCGGCGGCCTCGGCCATCAAGCCTCCGCCGGCACCCGCCGCCGCGCCGCAGCCCGGGCCGGAGCCGGAGAGCTGCCGCTCCACGCCCTTGGACATCGATCAGGTGCCGCCGCAGGCGCGCATCCTCTACGGCTACTGGCATCGGTTGAAGGCGAAGCGCAAGGCGCTGCCCGCTGCGGCCGAGCTGGACACCGCGCAGATCCGCGAGTGTGTGTCGCGCCTCTCCCTGCTCTCGCCGGTCGCGGATGGCTCGGATTTCATCTACCGCGCTTGCGGCCGCGCGGTGCAGCGCCGCCTGGGCTCCCGCCCGGTGGCCAAGCCGGTGTCGGTCTGCCACCCCGCACCGGCGGCCGAGCGCTGGCTGACCGACCTGCGCGCCTGTCTGGCGGAGGGCGAGCCGAAGAGCTTCGTGGTGCGCGACGACCCGCTGCTGCCGGGCGCGCGCTATGTCGAGCTGCTGCTGCCGCTCGCCGACGAGAGCGGCCGGCCGGCCTTCGTGCTGGCCTATCGTCACCTGCCGGGAGGCTGAACGGGCATGAGCGGGAAGGGCGGCAACAGCCCGGCCCGCCCAGGACGGGCCGACGGGAGGCCGGCGGACATCTGGCCGGCGGTGCTGTGGATCGCCGCCGGAATCTTCACCTTCGCGTCCATGCCGGCGCTGTTCACCTGGTGGAAGGGCGTGGCCTACTTCCTGGTCGGAGCACCGGTGATGCTGCTGGTGACCGGCACCGCGACCGCCCGCCTGCGCCGCACCGTCATCGAGATGGTGACCGAGGTCTTTCCGCAGCGCGACCGGCTGACCGACTTCGTGCTGATGATGCTGCGCGGCATGCTGGCCGCCATCGAGGCCATGCTGATCCTGGTGACCGCCAACGGGGCGATCCGGCTGCTGAGCGGGGGGTGAGGGGTCGGTTGACGGTCCGATGCGCCGCCGCTACCGTTCTACGGTACGAGGAGTGCATCCATGTCCCCGGCCAAGTCCCCGATCGACGATGCCGTCCGCCGCATCGTCGACGCCGTCCAGCCCGAGGCGGTGTTCCTGTTCGGCAGCCGTGCGCGCGGCGATGCCGGCGAGGGCAGCGACTGGGACCTGTTCGTCGTCGTGCCGGATGATGTGGCGCCCGGCACGGTGACGCCGTCCAGGTTGCGTCGGCTTTTGAACGGCATGGGCGTCGCGTTCGACGTGGTTGCCTGCCGTCGCTCCGTCTTCGAGGATCGAAAGGCGGATCCCAACAGCCTCAGCCACGACGTGGTCGAAGACGGGGTGCTGCTGTATGAGCGCCAACCTCGCGCGTGAGTGGATTGCCAAGGCCGACGCCGACCTCGATGCGGTCGAGCGCTGCTTGGCCGGGACGCTGCCGAACGTGATCGTCGCCTGCTACCATTGCCAACAGGCTGCGGAGAAGCTGGTGAAGGCCCTCCTCGTGGCTGCCGAGGTGCGGTATCCGCGCGGCAAGGAAGGGCACGACATCGCACTATGTGCGGCCTTCCTGCCAGTCGATCACCCTCTGCGCGAGGAGGCCATGGCCTTCGACGACCTCACGGATTGGGCGACGGCTTTCCGGTACCCGGCAGAGGATCCGGCCACTGCCGAGCCCGTGCCGGATGCGCGCGATGTCAGCGGCCGCTGCGAAGCGCTGAAGGGTTTCCGTGCAAGAGTCGGTGCATTCCTGACGATGCGCTGATCCCGCCCGCATGCCCTTCCCTTAGCTCCGCGTGCCGTCCGGGTGCACCCGCACCGGCGGCGGCTCGCGCAGAAAGTAGACGAGGTCGAGCGCCGGGACGCTGCGGCCGAACTGCGTCAGCAGCGTGTGCGCTTGGCCGCGGTGGTGCGTCTGGTGGTTGAAGACGTGCGCCAGCAGCGGTCCCAGCGGCAGTTCGACGGGGGAGCCGTCCATGCTGCGGTAGGCGAAGGGCTTGTCGAGGCGGGACTCGTCCAGCGCTTCGGCGAAGCGGACGATGCGCTCGTCCTCCGCTTCGCGGGCGGCGCGCAGTTCGTCGAAGCCGTCGCACAGGATGGCGTCCAGGCTGGGCGGGTTGACGCCCTCGCCGGTGAAGCGGTTGAACCACAGCCGGTCGCCCACCAGCAGGTGGTTGAGCGTGCCCCGCAGCGAGCCGAAGAAGGCGCCGCGCTCCTCCCGGTATTGTGCGTCCGTCAGCTCCGCCGCGACGGCGTAGAGCCGCCCGTTGGCCCAGCGGTTGTAATGAGCGAAGGTGATGAAATGCGCTTTCATGGCCGACAGGGTGCCCGAGGCCGCGACCGCGGGCAACCCGGCCGAACGGCCATCAGGAGCCGCTGGCCGCCGCCAGCGCCCAGCGGCGCGCCTCGGCCACGCGGTCCCCCTCGAACACCTTGTCCAGGTGGACCAGCAGCCGGTTTGGCTGCTCCTCCTGGAGCACGCGATAGACGTGCGTCCAGGCGCCGTAGCGCCGGTGGACGACCACGTGCAGGGTGGCGCGCACATAGCGCCCGCCCTTCTTCGGCGGTTCGCAGGTGGCGACGTAGTACGCGCTGTCGTCCGGTCCGAGGACGAGCGACAGGTCGGGTGCGGCGGTGGTGATGCTGTCCGGCATTGGTTCCCTCCTTCATGACAAGGAGGGCTGACGCAGCGGCGCGGTCCCGTTTGGTTGCCGGTACGGCCACATCCTCCCTCGCGGGAGCACCACCTTGCCCGGGTCGGCAGGTTGGTGTTGGGCGTCAGCCCAACTCTTGATGCGGGGTCGAGGTATACAGGCCGGAGCCCGGCCGCGCAAGCGCGACCGGGCGTGATTCCGTCAGACGCCGGCCCGCTTGGCCGACAGGCCGGCGATGGACAGCAACACCTCGCGCTTGCCCTGGTGGTTGGCCGCGGAGACGACGCGTTCCTGCTCCATGCGCTCGACCAGGCGGGCGGCGCGGTTGTAGCCGATCTGGAGCTGGCGCTGGATGAAGCTGACAGACACCTTGCCCTCGCGCACCACCAGGTTGACCGACTGCATGTACAGGTCGTCGCCCGAGGCGCCGCCGGCGGATTCGTCATCCTCGTCGGCGACCAGCTCCTCTTCCTCTTCGGTGATGGCGGTGACGTAGTTGGGCTGGCCCTGCGCCTTGACGAACTGGACGATCTCCTCGACCTCCGAGTCCGACACGAACGGCCCGTGCACGCGGGTGATGCGTCCGCCGCCCTGCATGTAGAGCATGTCGCCCTGGCCCAGCAGCTGCTCCGCCCCGGCCTCGCCGAGAATGGTGCGGCTGTCGATCTTGGAGGTCACCTGGAAGCTGATGCGGGTCGGGAAGTTGGCCTTGATGGTGCCGGTGATGACGTCCACCGACGGGCGCTGCGTCGCCATGATCAGGTGGATGCCGGCGGCGCGCGCCATCTGAGCGAGCCGCTGGATCGCCGCCTCGATGTCCTTGCCGGCCACCAGCATCAGGTCGGCCATCTCGTCGACGATCACGACGATGTACGGCAGCAGCACCGGCTCTTCCGGCGTCAGGTCGAGCAAGCTCTCGGCCTCGCCGGCAGGGACGCGGCGGGGCATCTTCTCGCCTTTGGCGATCAGCTCCGCGATGCGGGCGTTGTAGCCCTCGATGTTGCGCACGCCCAGGCGCGACATGGCCTCATAGCGGCTCTCCATCTCGCGCACTGCCCAGCGCAGCGCAACGACGGCCTTCTTGGGGTCCGTCACCACGGGGGTGAGCAGGTGCGGGATGCCGTCGTAGACCGACAACTCCAGCATCTTCGGATCGATCATGATGAAGCGGCAGCGCTCCGGCGGCAGCCGATAGAGCAGCGACAGGATCATGGTGTTGATCGCCACCGACTTGCCCGAACCAGTGGTGCCGGCCACCAGCAGGTGCGGCATGCGGGCGAGGTCGGCCACCACCGGCTCGCCGCTGATGTCCTTGCCCAGCGCGATGGCGAGGTTCGCGTGCGTGGTGCGGAACGCCTCGGCGTCGAACATCTCGCGCAGATAGACCATCTCGCGCACCGGGTTCGGCAGCTCGACGCCGATGACGCTGCGGCCGGGCACGATGGCGATGCGGGCGGTGACCACGCTCATGGAGCGCGCGATGTCGTCGGTCAGGTTGATCACCGTGGCCGACTTGGTGCCCGGCGCCGGCTCGTACTCATAAAGCGTGACGACCGGGCCCGGCCGCACGTCCATGATCTCGCCGCGCACGCGGAAGTTCTTCAGCACCGTCTCCAGCATGCGCGCGTTGCGGGCGAGCAGCGACTCGTCGTGCTGCTGCGGCGGGCGCGGCGGCGGCGACTGCAGCAGGTTGGCGGGCGGAAGCTGGTACGGCTCGCCGGGGGCGCGCGGCTTCGGTTCCTCCACCGCGGGGGCGGGAACGGTCACGTGCAGCGGGGGCAGCGGCGCCATTACCGGGGGCTCGACCGGAGTCGCCAACTCGGCGACGGGGTCGGGCTCCGGCTCCGGCGCGAGGGCCGGTTCCTCGGCGGCGCGGGCCTCGTAGGCCCACTCTACGCCGGCCAGGAAGGCGAAGCCGGCGACCACCGCCAGCGCCTCGTCGCCGAGCTTGGTGGAGTACACCGTGCCGGCGCCGGGCGTCCCGGGCAGAACCTCCACGTCCCACAGGGTGTGCCCGTCGGCGTGGGTGTTGGGGACGAGATTGAAGGGGCGGCCGTTCAGCGCGCACCAGAGATTGAACTCGTCTGCGGTGACGACGCCGGACTGGGTGGCCGGGGCCGTCAGGTGGGGCGTGCGCGGCTTCATGCCGAGGCTCCCGCTTGCGTGGTGTCGATGATGGCGGCCGGCAGAGGGGACGAGTTGGGCATCTCGTACGCGGCGACGAGTAGCTTGTCGACGCTCTCCCCATCGCTGGACAGCGGCAGCACGAGGCGCTCGAACGTGCGTGGCACGCCGTCGAAGCTGCCGGTGTAGATGCGTCCAATGGGTAGCCGCTCGCGCAGGACGTTCTCGTATTCCGAGTGCAGGATGCTGCGCTGATCGTCGGGAAGTGCGTCCAGCGTGTGGCCGAGGCGCGAATGCCCCCAGGCCTTTTCCAGCGCCTTGCCGTAGTAGGAATAGACGTAGTCGTCCTCTCCGAAGATTTCGAAGATGACAATGTTGTCCTTCCACGGCCGCAGCTCAGCCGGCGTGATGGTGCTGGACACCGGCGGATTCCCGCCGGAACATTTGCTGAGCCAGAAGTCCAGCAGGCCGGAGAGGGCTGGCGTGGACAGCTCAGTTCTTTCCTTCATCATGGAGAGGCGCGGATTCCAGGCGGATGCCATTGACGGCTTTCAGGGACCGCCGGAACCATACCCGGACGCGCCACCGCCTGCAACCAAGCCTTGGGCCGCGGCGGACGGTTGTCATAACCGCCATGGCGGATTGGGCGGGATGGGCGCTTTTTTCCCTCTCCCGTCCCGGGAGAGGGTGGCCGCCGCAGGCGGCCGGGTGAGGGTACAGCCAAGGATCCTTGCACTGACCCTCACCCTCCCGCCCTCCGGGCGGGCCCCTCCCTCTCCCGGGGCGGGAGAGGGGAGATATAGGGGAGATATAATGTGCCTCTCACACCGGACAGCTCACCCCGGTGCCGCCCAGGCCGCAGTAGCCGTTGGGGTTCTTGGCCAGGTACTGCTGATGGTAGTCCTCGGCGTAGTAGAAGGGCGGCGCCTCGCGGATCTCGGTGGTGATGGCGCCGTAAGCCGCCCCCTTCAGCGCCCGTTCATAGGCGGCGCGCGAGGCCTCGGCCGCTTGGCGCTGCGACTCCGAGTGCACGTAGATCGCCGAACGGTACTGGGTGCCGATGTCGTTGCCCTGGCGCATGCCCTGGGTGGGGTCGTGGCTCTCCCAGAAGACCTTCAGCAGGTCCTCATAGCGCACCTTCCCGGGATCATAGACCACGCGCACCACCTCGGCGTGGCCGGTGCGGCCGCTGCACACCTCCTCGTAGGTCGGGTTGGGGGTCTGGCCGCCCTGGTAGCCGACCGCCGTCACCCACACGCCCGGCACCTGCCAGAACTTGCGCTCGGCACCCCAGAAGCAGCCCAGGCCGAAGTCGGCCACCTCCAGCCCGGCGGGGAAGGGCGGCTTCAGCGGGTTGCCGTTGACGTGGTGGCGGTCCGGCACGCGCATCTCCTGGGTGCGGCCGGGCAGGGCGTCTTCGGCCGTGGGCAGCGTGAGGGGCTTGTGCAGGAACTGTTTCAGCATCGGTCCAGCCTCCCGTTCGGTGTAAGCTTTTGAAAGGGCAAGGTTGGGCCGTCATGCCCCGACGGCAACCCTTCTTCGGGACACCCGACGCTGAGACCGCTCCTGCACCCCCAACTGATCAACCCGCCGGACGAGGATCCCGGCCTGCTGATCGAGTTCCTGTTCGAGCGCCGGGCGCTGCTGCTTGACCTGGGCGATCTGGCGCCGGTGCCGCCGCGCAAGCTGCTGCGTGTCACGCACGCCTTCGTTACGCACGCCCACATGGACCATTTCGCCGGCTTCGACCGGCTGCTGCGGGTCTGCCTGGGGCGGGCGAAGGCGCTGCATCTCTTCGGGCCCGAGGGGTTCGTGGACCGGGTGGCCGGGCGGCTCGCCGGCTACACCTGGAATCTGGCACCGGGTTACATGAACGACTTCGCCATCGTCGCCACGGCGCTGCACGAGGACGGCTCGGCCCGCACCGCCGAGTTCCACAGCCGCCGCGCCTTTGCGCGCGAGGCGGACACCCTGCGGCGCATCGACGACGGCGTGCTGCTGGCGGAGGAGGCGCTGAGCGTGCGCGCCGCGGTGCTCGACCACGGCACGCCGTGCCTCGCTTTCCGGCTGGCCGAGCCGGCGCACGTCAACGTTTGGAAGGCGGGACTGGAGGCGCTGGGGCTGACCACCGGCCCGTGGCTGCGCGACCTCAAGCGCGCCGTGCTGCGCGGTGCGGCGGACGACACGCCGATCCGCGCCGCCAGGCCAGGCAACGGCGAGGCGCCGGTGCCGCTGGGCGCCCTGAAGGAACGGGCGCTGTCGCTGACGCCGGGGCAGTCCCTCGCCTACGTGGTCGACGCCGGCCCACCGGCGCGGAACGGCGAGAAGATCGTCGAATTGGCGCGCGGCGCCGACGTGCTGTTCATTGAGGCGCCGTTCCTGGACGCCGACGTCGACTTGGCGGCCGAGCGCAACCACCTCACCGCCGCGCAGGCCGGGCGGCTGGCGGCACGGGCCGGGGTGGGGCGGGTCGTGCCCTTCCACTTCTCGCCGCGTTACGCTGGCCGCGAGGCCGAACTGGCGGCCGAGGCGCAAGCGGCGTTTCGCGAAGGCCTTGGCGGAGCCTCGACCGATCCCGATTGTTAAATCCCGGGGGATCGAACATCGGGAGAGCAGGCATGTCCATTGATGAATCCGCCTACCGTCGTCTGGAGGAAATCGGCCGGCGCAACGGCCGCCTGGGCGTTGAGGATGTTGCCCGCGTCCTGCCGCTGGACACTATGTCGGCTACCGAGGTCGCCGAGGTGGTCGAACGGTTGGAGCGCGCCGGAATCGAGGTGGAACTGGACCCGGTGCTGGCCCGGCAGCGTCCGGATGCGACGGCCGGCAACAGCGAAGGCGTGGTGGACCTGGCATCCCCTGCGGCCCCGGCGATCTCGTCGCCGAGGGTGCACCCGACCACGCAGGCCGACATCGTCGCCATGGGCGACACCCATTACCACGGCCACCACGGCCGCAAGCGTGCGCCGACCTGGAACGTCAACGGTATCGAGATGCTGCCGGTGCTGGTGATCGCCATCGTGGCGGTGTTGATGATCGTGGCGCTGGGGTAGGGGCCGTACTTACACGGCCGCTTCCCCCGTCCCGGCAAGGGCGTGGATCAGGATGGCGGCGGTGGCGGCGACGTTCAGCGACTGCACGCGGCCGGATCCGGGCAGCATGACGACCTCGTCGCAGGCGGCGAGCGTCGTGGCGGGCAGCCCTTCCTCCTCGTTGCCGAGCACGAGGGCGACCGGACGGTCGGCCCTGAGGTCCTTCTGCAAGGCGGAGAGCGGCCAAGCGCGCGGGCCCAGCGCCGTGCCCACCACCCGGTAGACGCCCTTCAGCCGCTTGAGCGCGGTGGCGAACCGCTCGGCGCGCCAGACCTCGATCCACTCGAAGCCGCCCTCGGCGACGCGGTAGCTGGCCTCGGACGGCAGCGCCTGTCCGGGATGGTCGGAGACGACGATCCGCGGCATGCCGAAGAACGCCGCGGTGCGGACGATGGCGCCGAGGTTGTGCGGGTTCCCGACCCCGTCGAGGATCAGCAGCGGCCGGCCGTCCCTGGCCCAGCCCTTGGCCGCCTCGACGTCGAAGAGCGGGACGGGGCGCGGCCCCATCAGCGCCACCACGCCGCCGTGCATGGGCGTGCCGGCGATGCGCGCCAGCTCCTCGCCCTCCACCAGGCGGTAGGGCCGGTGCGCGCGGGCAAGGTGCTTGCAGAACTCGCCCACATCGCCCTTCAGCCGGTCGTCGAAGAACAGCCGCTCGACGCGGTCCGGCGCATGTGCGAACAGCGCCGACACCGCCGCCAGGCCGGCGACGCGAAACAGCTTCTTCGGCTCCTCCGGCGGACGCGGCGGGGGAGGGGATGCCCGGCGGGTGCGGACGGGGGCGGGCTTGCGCGGCAGGGTGGGCTTCGGCATGGCCGGCATACTGACGCAAGCCGTGCCTGCCCGCCAGCCCGACACAGTCTCAAGGCTGGACTGGACAACGCACGGCGCTCACACTGCCTTCGGTGGCAGAGCGAGCGGGAGGAGAGCGTGGACAACGTCTGCGTGAGCATCGATCACATCACGGTGGCGGCGGCCACACTCGGCGATGGCGTTGCGTGGGTTGAGGAGAGGCTCGGCGGTGTGCGTGTTCCCGTCGGCGGGGCCCACCCGGTCATGGGCACGCACAATCATCTGCTCCGGCTCGGAGACGCCCTGTTCCTGGAGATCATCGCCCCGGATCCGGCTGTCCCCAATCCACCCCGCCGCCCCCGCTGGTATGCGCTGGACGATGCGGAGTTTCTGCATCGGCTCAGGCAAGAGGGGCCGAGGCTTGCGACCTGGGTGGCGCGGACGACCGACATTGCCGCCGCTGTCGGTCGATCCCCCATTCCGCTCGGTGCGCCGGAACGAGTTGGGAGAGGTGGGCTGGAATGGTTGATCACTGTTCCGAGTGACGGGGCCCTGCCGGAAGGCGGCGTCATGCCCACCCTGATCCAATGGCCCCGGGATCGGGCCCACCCGGCAGCGGGCATGCCGGATCTTGGTTTCCGACTCCTGGGCCTGGAGTTGCGCCACCCTGCACCGGATCGGCTTGATGCCGCCCTCGATGCTATCGGGCTGGATCGGGCGGGGATTCTCAGCATCGACGGCCGGCCTGGCCCGGCCAGCCTGCGCGCGCGCCTCGCGGCACCATCGGGTGCGATCGTGGTCCTGGACTGAACCGTATTGACCTGCCGGCCGCCGTCAGTGGTGCCGGTGCTGTCGGCGCATCAGCCCGGTGTAGGCTGCGGCAGCCATCACCGCCACGCCGGCCACCACCACGGGCGCGGTCCACGGCGGCGGTGAGCGCTGGAATCCGCCGTGTACGCCGCGGCCGGCCGCCATCGGTTCGAACAGATTGCCGTCGCTGACCGGGGCCGGCGGCGTTCTGCGGAAGTGCCGCCGCGCGCCGTAGCCGGCGACCTTCTCCACGAGGCGCGGCGCCACCGCGTGGCCGAGCAGCGCCAGCTTGGCCAGCGCTCCCACCGTGACGCGCGGCCGCGGTCGGAGGGCAAGCGCGACGATGGTTTCGGCGACGTCTTCCGGGTCGTCGTAGAAGGGGCTTTCCGGCTCCAGCGCATGCCCGGTGTAGTTGGCGCCGTGGCGCAGGCCCGGCGTGTCGGTGAATGAGGGATAGACGCCGCAAACGTGGATTTCCGGGGCGTCGCCCACTTCGGCGCGCAGGCTCTCCAGCAGGCCTTCCAGGCCGAACTTGCTGGCGGCGTAGGCGGCGGCAAAGGGGGCGGGCGCGTAGGCGCCGACCGATACCGTGTTGATCAGGATGCCGTACCCCTGTCGGCGGAACACCGGCATGACCGCGTAGGCGCCGTACAGCGGACCCAGCAGGTTTGTTTCGATGACCCGGCGGTGCGCCTCGATGGGAGTTTCCTCGAAGCGGCCGACTGCGCCGACGCCGGCGTTGCTGACCCACACGTCGATGCCCCCGAACGCCTCGTTCGCCCGTTCGGCGAGAGCCTTGACCGCGCCCGCGTCGGTGACGTCGGTGGGCACGACGACAGCTTCCGCACCCCAGCCGCGGCACTCCTCCGCCACCTCCTCCAGCAGGTCCGCGCGCCGCGCCGCCAGCACCAGCCGCGCGCCGTGGCGCGCGAACTCCTGCGCGGTGGCCCGCCCGATGCCGCTCGACGCACCCGTCAGCACCACCACGGCGCCCTGCAACGTCTCCATGACCCGTTCCCTTCCCATGGCTCCATCAAAGCGGGAACAGCGCAGCACGCGGGAGTGTCGCGGGCGGCGTTGAGCGCCGGGGCGCGCTGCATTACCTTATGTGCGACCGCCGAAGGAGACCGACGTGGGGCACGTGACCATCCACAACCTCGACGATGCGACGCTCGAGCAACTGCGCAGCCGGGCTGACCGCCACGGCCGATCCCTGGAAGAGGAACTGCGGGAGATCGTAAGGCAGGCCACTGGCCCGCGGCTCAGCAAGGAGGAGCAGCTTGCTCTCATAGACAGCATCCGCGCGATGACGCCTCCTGGTCCTCGCCCCCTGGCGGAGGATCTGATCCGTCAGGATCGGGATAGCCATTGATGTGGGTGGTGGACGCCAGCGTGGCGCTGAAATGGTTTGTCGAGGAGAGTGGCTCGGATCGAGCTCGGCGGCTGAAGGCGTCACCCGAGGAGATCGCGGCTCCGGATTTGGTGATTGCGGAGGTCTGCAACGCTGCATGGCGGTTGGTGACGGCCGGTAGCCTCCCGGTGGGGCAGTACGAACTGATTGCCGAGGGAATCGGGAACCTGTTCGACGGGCTGTGGCCACTTGGCGTCCTGGCGCCAAGAGCCGCCGCGATGGCCCGCGAATTGCGGCATCCCATCTACGACTGCTTTTACGTGGCCTTGGCCGACATGCTCGGAACGGCTCGCGTCGTCACGGCGGATAGCCGCTTTCTCACCCGCGTCGCCGCCAGCCCATGGCGCGATCGCGTGGTCCACCTCGACGCGTTGCCGGCCTAACTACAGCAGCTTCACCACCAGGAACCCGCCGACCAGAGCGACGGCGAAGACGCTGGTGACCAGGGTCAGGCGCTTCTCGATGAAGTCGCGGATCGGGGTGCCGAACCAGTAGAGCAGCGCCGTCACCAGGAAGAAGCGCATGGCGCGCGAGATGATCGACGCCCCGATGAACACCCAGATGTCGAGCTTCGCCACCCCCGCCGTGATGGTCAGCAGCTTGTAGGGGATGGGCGTCATGCCCTTGATGATCAGGATCTCGGCGCCGTAGTCCACAAAGGTCTGGCGCAGCGTCTCGAACTTCGCGGTCAGGTGGTAGAAATCGATGACCCAGCGGCCGATGGTCTCGTACAGGAAATAGCCGATCATGTAGCCGGCGATGCCGCCCACCACCGAGGCCAGCGTGCACACCGTGGCAATGCGCCAAGCGTTGCGGCGGTCCGCCAGCACCATCGGCACCAGCAGCAGGTCCGGCGGGATCGGGAAGAACGAGCTTTCGGCGAAGGACACCGCCGCCAGCCAGGCCCGGCAGTTCTTGGAGGCGGCCTTCTCCATGGTCCAGTCGTAAAGGCGCTTCAGCATTCCCGTTGCGGTCCCGTAGCTGCGGTGCGGCGGTTTTAGCCCGCCACCGCCACGCTGGCTACGGCCAATTTGGGGGCAAAGGCGGACGTGCCGCCCCGCCGGGAGAGGTGCCCCGGCCCGGGAAACGCCGGGGCCCGGCCGCTGTTGGCGGAACGGCGGAGCATCCTGTTCCGCTCCAGCAAGGGAGAACGAGCATGGCCGACCAGGATCGCAACAAGCCGGGCCGGGCACCGGGCGTGCAAGGAGCGGCGCAGCCCGGCGTCATGGGCGACGGCACCGAGGAGCAGAACCTCAACCAGCCCGGCAACCCCGACGCCCGCATCAAGCAGGACGAGGTGGAAGCCGCATTCGGTCAGCAGAGCGATCGGAAGGGTGGGCCGAAGGGCAGAACCTCCAAGCGGTGATCCGCGCGGGTCCGCCCCTTCGGCGTGCCGGCCGGACGGGGCGGATCGCGTCAGCCCCGACCCCCGTCGTTTGTGGGTTCGTCGGTCGGCGTGTCCGGCGCGTTGCCGATCCGATTGCAGTCGCCCTCCTTGTGACCGGGGTTGGCGCGGCTGCGGGTGTCGGGGAACGAGCCGCCGCCGCCGCTGTACTCGTCGCAGCGCGGCGGCATGGCGGCCTCCGGCCTTTCGGGGGGCTTGCCAGCGGGTGTGTCAGCGGGTGTGTTGGTCTGGCTGTCGCGGCTCATGGCGGACCTCCGTCTGGTTGCCTTGGGCCAACAGGGAGGTGCTGAACCCGTTCCCCTATTCCGGCGGCACCGCGCGGGGGAAGCGGATGACGAAGGTGGTCCCTTCGCCGGGCGTGCTCTCGATGGTGATGCGGCCCTTCAGGCGTTGGATCACCAGGTTGAACACGATGTGCAGGCCGAGGCCGGTGCTGCCCCGTCCGCGCGCGGTGGTGAAGAAGGGCTCGAAGATGCGGGCCTGGACGTCGGGGGGGATGCCCTGGCCGTCGTCGGAGAAGCGCAGTTCCAACTGATCGCCGCCGATCGGGCTCACCGCCACCGACAGCCGGCCGCGCTGGCCCGGCGCATAGGCGTGCATGATGGAGTTCATCGCCAGATTGGTGAGAAGCTGGCCGAAGGCGCCGGGATAGCCCTCCACCATGATGTCGCCTGGACAGTCGATGGAGACCTCGAGTCCGGCCTTGCGCAGGCTCACCGACAGACTCTGCATCACCTCGTCGATATAGCCCTTGAGCGGGAAGGCGCGGTGCTCCTCGCTCGCCTGGTCCACGGCGACCTGCTTGAAGCTGCTGATCAGCCGGGCGGCGCGGTCCAGGTTGGCCTGCACGCTGGTGGTCACCTCGGTGGCGGTGCGCAGGTACTCCTCGAAGTCGGCGCGCCGCATCTGGCCGGCGTCGAAGTCGCGCGCCAGGTCGCGCGTGCGGTCCGCCAGCAGCGACGAGGCGGTCACCGCCACGCCCAGCGGCGAGTTGATCTCGTGTGCTACGCCCGCCACCAGCGAACCCAGCGCCACCATCTTTTCGGTCTGCACCAAGTGGCTCTGGGCGGTGCGCAGGTCCTCAATGGAGCGATCGAGGCTCTCGACGGCGCGGAAGATGGTGTCCATCTCGACCGTGCTGGCGGTGGGCAGGTGGACGCCGCGCTCGCCGGCGCTGATGTGGGTAAGCGCGCTGGCCGCCTGCAACACCGGCCGCACGATGTGGCGCCGCGCCAGCCAGACCGCCAGCGCCAGCAGCGTGAACACCGCCAGGAAGCCGCCGAACACAACCGAGGACACCCAGTGCGCGGTGTCGCGGATCTCCGCGAAGCGGCCGGCGGTCAGCAGCGAGACGTCCACCGACAGCCGGTCAACGGTGAGGTCCAGCGCGGCGACCGTCTCCTGCCACATTGCCACCGCCTGCCGGTCGAGCGCCGCCGCATCCCGGCGCAGCGCATCGGTGTCCGGGGCGGCGGCCTTCTCGGCCTCGGCCCGCCGCCGCAGCGCCTCGTCCTGCAGGGCGCTCGCCTGGCGTAGGACGCTGTAGGCGTCGGTGATCTGCCGGTTGAGCGTGGCTTCCACCAGGAAGGAGGGATGGAAGGCCAGCGCCTGCGCCGACAGCAGCGCCTCGCGGCGCTGGCTCGCGCCATCGGCGAAGATGGTGATGGCGCCGTAGCGCTTGAACCGCTCCAGGTTCACCGTCGCGCGCTGGCGCTCCAGAATCAACGGCGCCACCCGGTCGTGGCTGTTCTGCGCGGCCAGTTCCATCGAGCGCTGCTCGGAGGCGATCACCAGGAACAGCGCCCCCACCACCGCCAGCATGAGGATGCTGGCGGCGACGATCAGCGGCCCCAGGCGGACCATGCGCTGGGGTGCCGGTCGCACGATGGGGGCGGGCGCTTCGGTGGTGTGCTCGGTTGCAGTCGTCACGTCGGTGTCGGGTTTCCTGAGGCGGAGGGCAGAAGAGGTTGAACGGGAAGTAGCGGTGATTGACCTCCTGGCAGGCGCCGCTCAATAGATCCGGAACGGGAAATAACGCGAGTTGATGGCATCGTACCGGCCGTCCAGGAGGATGGAGCGAAGGGCTTGGTTGAGGCGGTCGCGCAGCGGTTCGCGGCCCAATGGCAGGGCGATGGCCACGTCGCCGCCCAGCCCATGCTCGGTCAGCGGGTCGCCGATGGTCTCCATGCCGTGCCCCGCGTCGCTGACGAGATAGTTCAGCGCGGCGATGGTGGGCAGCAGCCCGACGTCGGCGTCGCCGGCCGCCACGGCGGCCAGCGTGTCGTCGAAGCCGGGGAATTCCATCACCGTCGCCACGCCGCTGAAGTGCTCTCGCACGTAGTCCGCTTGGCGCGAGCCGCGGGTGGCGGCGACGCGCCGGCCGGACAGGGCGGTCAGGGTCGGTGCGCTGAAGGTGCCGCTGCGCGCCACGAAGCTGGAACTGGAGCGCCAGTAGCGGTCGGTGAAGAGCATCCTGCGCTCGCGGTCCGGCGTCCGCAGCAGGCCGGCCGCCGCAATGTCCACGTCCTTGCCGGCGATCACCTTCTCGATCACCTCGCCGGGGAGCATCATGACCAGCTCGCACTCGACGGCGATCCGCTTGCACAGCTCACGCATGATGTCGACGTTGAAGCCGGTCAGCTGGCCGTTGACGTCGATCATGGCGAAACCGGTCCACGGCGTCACGGCGACGCGCAACGGCTCGGCCCCGGCTTGGCCGAACCAGAGCGCTATCAGTCCCGCCAGTGCTCCCAGGCAGACGCGCCCGAGACCTTGCCGCATGGTGTCCCCCGGATTGTCGACACAGCAAAGAGCGGCAATCACCGGCAGTCAATGCGGCATACATCTCCATGTCGCGTTTCTGACGCTGGGGATTGGGCAATGGCTGCCTTTGCCTCTGATGGTTAGCGTGCTGCGTCGCGGCAAACCAGGCGGATCATTGCGCCTCCGTGAAGCCAACGGAGTGCTGCCATGCAAAAAATTCCTAACAGTGCCGGCATGCGAAACGGAAGTTTCCGGTTGCGTCAACTTGACCGTCTCAGGGCCGGGCGGCTAGGACTATTTTAACGAAAGTCTGTATATTATGACTGCGTTGTGGCTGATCGCGGATTTGGACATTCGGTATGGTCGACGTTTCTACGGTAGAGGATCGCGAGGGCGCGGCGGACGGGGTGCCCGGCTTGCCGGGGCGCACCGTCGGGGACATCGCGTCCCGCCACATGCTGTCCTGCCCGCCCTCCACTGCGGTCAGCGACGCCGCCCGGCGCATGGCCGACGCGCACCTCAGCTCGATCATCGTCGTCGACGAGGGCCGCCCGGTCGGCATCTGGACCGAGCGGGACGCGCTGTTCATCGACTTCGCCGACCCGGCGGACTTCGAGCGGCCGATCGCCGCGGCGATGGTGAGCCCGGTGCGCACCATCACCTCTTCCACCAGCATCGGCGAGGCCGGCCTCGCCTTCAAGAACGAGCAGGTGCGCCATCTGTTGGTGATCGACGCGGCGGGGCTGCCGGTCGGCATGCTGAGCCAGACCGACGTCGTCCTCAACCACGGGGTCGAGCAGTACCTGACGCTGCGCGACGTGCGCTCGGTGATGTCGCGCACGCCGACGCTGCTGCCTCCCACCATGCCGCTGGCGGAGGCCGCGCGCCGCATGCGCCGCGCCGGCACGGACGCCGCCATAGTGCTGGAGGACGACGACCACACGCCGGGCATGCTGACCGAGCGCGACTTGGTGCGTCTCGCCGCCCTGCGGCACCACGGCGGAACGGCCGGCGCGGTGGCCAGCCGGCCGCTGATCTCCGTTCAGGCAAACGCGCCGCTGCTGACCGCGCGCAACCTGTTCGCCGAACACGGCATCCGCCACCTGGCGGTCCGCGACGAGAGCGGCGCCTTCGTCGGCCTCCTGTCGTTCGCCGACATCCTGACGACGCTGCAGTACGAATACATCGCGCAGCTCAACGCCACGCTCCGCGAGCGGGACGAGGCGCTGATGCGTTCGCACCAGGACCTATTCCTGGCGCGCCAAGTGATCGAGGCGTCGCATGAAGGCGTCATCATCGTCGGCGACCGGGGCAAGATCGAGTACGTGAACCCCGCCTTCACCCGAATGACCGGCTATACGGCGGCGGAGGCGATGGGCCAGAACCCCCGCTTCCTCCAATCCGGGCTGCACGATGAGGCGTTCTACACCCGCATGTGGCAGCAACTGGGCGAGCGCGGCCACTGGCAGGGCGAGATCTGGAACCGCCGCAAGAACGGCGAGCTGTACGCCGAGTGGCTGAGCATCAACTGCATCCGCGATGCCGGCGGTCGCATCACCAAATACGCCGCCATCTTCTCCGACATCACCAAGCGCAAGAAGTACGAGGAGGAGGTGCGCAACCTCGCCTACTTCGACGCGTTGACCGGGCTGCCGAACCGGCGGCTGCTGATGGACCGCCTGGGGCAGGCGATCGCCAACGCGCACCGGCACGGTGCGCCGCTGGCGGTGATGTTCCTCGACCTCGACCTGTTCAAGCGCATCAACGACACCTTGGGACACGATGCCGGTGACCGCGTGCTGGTGGAGATGGCGCGGCGGCTGACCGGCTGCCTGCGCGAGGGCGACACGGTGGCGCGCATCGCCGGCGACGAGTTCGTGCTGGTCCTGTCCGAGCTGGAGGATCCCGCCGACGCCGCCAAGGTGGCCGAGCGGGCCATTGCGGCCATCCAGGCGCCCATCGACCTGGGCGACCGGTGCGTCTTCGTCACCACCAGCATCGGCGTCGCCGTCTACCCCGACGACGGCTTGAGCGCCGACGCGCTGCTGAAATGCGCCGACGTGGCCATGTACCAGGCCAAGCAGGGCGGCCGGAACGGTTTCCAGATCTACTCGCCGTCGCTGAGTGCCCGCAGCCATGAGCTCCTGGTGGCCGAGAGCCGGCTGCGCAGCGCGCTGGAGAGCCAGGAGTTCTCTCTGGCCTACCAGGTGAAAGTCGACATGACGTCGGGCCGGATGATCGGCGCCGAGGCGTTGATCCGCTGGAACCATCCAGACATGGGAGTGGTGCTGCCCTCCGCCTTCCTGCCCACGGCCGAGCGCATGGGACTGATGCCGACCATCGGCGAATGGGTGCTGACCGAGGCGTGCCGGCAGAACAAGGGCTGGCAGGACCGGGGCCTGCCACCGATCCGCATGTCGGTCAACGTCTCACCCTACCAGTTCGCCACCAGCGAGCTGCCTGCCGTGGTTGGCCGCGTGCTGGCCGCGACCGGGCTGTCGCCGAATTATCTTGAGATCGAGCTGACGGAAGCCGCGCTGCTGGACCACCCCGTGGAGGTGGCCGTCGCCATCGAGCAGTTGCACCACCTGGGTGTGGCGGTGTCCATCGACGACTTCGGCACCTGCCATTCCTGCATCAGCGCGCTGCGCAAGCTGCCGATCCACGCTCTGAAGATCGACCGCAGCTTCGTCGCCGGCCTGCAGTCCACCGCCCAGGACGGCGAACTGGTGCGCGCCATCATCGATCTCTGCCACGCGCTGGGCATGCGCGCGGTGGCCGAGGGCGTGGAGACGGTGGAACAGGTGAAGATGCTCCAGCAGGCCAACTGCGACGAGATCCAGGGCCACTTGGTGAGTCGCGCCGTGTCGCCCTCCGATCTGGAAAGCCTGTTCAATCAGGATCTGCTGCCGGCGGAGTGACCGAGGGTTCCCCTTAACACCTCAGGCCGGCAGTGTCTGTAAGGCCGATGAAAATGGGGGGCGCGGCAAGCTGGGGTGCTGTGCGCAACATATCGGGGTAAGAGTATGGGGACGCATTTCCCGAATGTCGACGGGCGCGCTTTATGGTTAATCCAGGATCATTCTGGAGTGCGCGCATGGCATAAGCAAAAGTTCATTAGTTATAGCTTTGCTTGATGGTTGTTTATTGTGACGATGCCATGTGATACGCTACAATTGTATGTTGCTTAGATTCAGAAAATGCCGGAAGAATCTACCAGCAGATGTTGGGCGTAGCTTAGGGGCGGCAATCTGAATCATCTGCATAGCGGCGGTTAGTATGCATTTGTCTCTCAACATTTGATTGGATTGTTGCTTTCAAGTGCTTGGCTGCATGGAAGCAGTCATGCTGCGTGACCACGCCTGATGGGCACCTTTCATCGGAGCCAGAACAAGGAGCCGTGGATACGATGGCGACCTTCCGATTTGTCAATCACGCCTCATTCTCCATCAGCCATGGAGGCGCCACGCTGCTCGTCGATCCATGGTTCTTCGGCAGCGCCTTCAACGATGGCTGGGATCTTCTTGTTGAGACCCCGCCCGAACTTTGCAGCTTCGAGGACGTGACCCACATCTGGTTCAGCCACGAGCATCCCGACCACTTCAGCGTGCCGACGATCCGTTCGGTGCCCGAGGCGCGGCGCCCCGAGATCACCATCATCTTTCAGCATACCCGCGACAAGCGCGTCGTTCGCTTCTGCGAGCGTCTCGGCTTCAAGCTCGTCGAGCTCAAGAGTGGTGAGCCTTTCGAACTCGCACCGGACTTCACGATTGCGGTCTGGAAGTGGGGGCTGGGCGACTCCTTCTGCAAGATCGATGTGGACGGCGTCGGCATCCTCAATGTGAACGACTGCCTTGTGAGTACGTCGAAGCAGGCAGAAGCGGTCGCCGCGACTGTGGGCTCGGTCGATGTCCTCTTGACGCAATTCAGCTACGCTGGCTGGTGCGGGAACGAGACCGATGTCGAGCGTCGGCGAGCCGAGGCGGCCGAGAAGCTGATGCGGATCCGGCATCAGATTGCGCGGATCAAGCCCAAGGTGACGATCCCGTTCGCTTCCTTTGTTTATTTTTCACACGATGAAAACTTTTATTTGAACGATGCCGTCAACACGCCCGCTGGAGTGCATGGCGCGCTGGGGCGGAACCTCGCCGGTTCCCGGATCCACTTCATGTATCCGGGAGACGTCGTTGATCTCCATGACTTCGTGGCGCATGGCGAGCGGTACGACGACCGCGGCGTCATTGAGAAATACACCACGGCTTACGCACGAATCGCTCCGGTCCGGCACAGCAAGACGGTGAGTCTCGAGCAGTTGCGCACGGCGGCGGACGCCTTCGGCGACCGAATGCGGACGTCGTTCGGTCCAATCCCGAAACTGCTGGAGATGCTCGGGTATGTTAAGCCTATCGTCTTCCGCGTCACCGACCATCATGACGCCGCCGTCAGGCTGTCCTATCGGGACGGGTTCGTCACGGGAGTCCGCGATCCGGCAGACTGCCAAGTATCGAGCGACACGCTCTCGTTCATTCTGAAGAACGACTACGGATTCGACACGGTCGAGGTGAGCGGCCAGTTCCGTCCCCTCACTCCCGCCGGAGAACGGAAGCTGTCGCGCTTCTTTGCATTCCCGATCTTCACCAGCAATGGGTTGACGAACCTCCTGGGGATCGGCTCGTTCCTGTTCCAGCGCATCTGCCGCGGCAAGGCGCCCTCGCTCTACGTGAAGCTCAGCAGCCGTTCTGGTTGGTGAGTGAAAAGGGCGCCCCCGATGTCCCAGGATCCGTCCGCTCGTCTGTTGCGCGATGCCTATGGCCGGTATGCCACCGGCGTCGCCGTCATGACGACCCTGAATGCGGCGGGTGCGCCCGTCGGCCCGGTGACCGCGGGCCTTCGCGCCGAGCAGGCTTCCGCCGCAGAGTGATACGGACGGCGCCTGAAGGCTTCGTCCGTATCACCCTCTCGATCAATGCCTTCGGCATTGATCTGCCGGGTTTGACGGTCGGCGGGCACTGGAAGTGATCATCCGCCGACCGTATGAAACGGGGAAGGGCTACTCTCCCTCCTTCTCCGCCGCTGCGGTCTCCTTCTCCACGAGGTCCAAAATCCGCTTCAGCGCCGGGCCGCTCAGCGGTGTTTCCATGCTCAGCTCATGCGCCCACTTGCGCAGGACGCCGATGGTGCGGCGCTTGTTGATGTGGTCGGCGTCGTTGGGGGCTTCGTGCTCGACCCACGGGCCCTTGTAGAAGCCGCCCTTGTAGTGCCACTGCCGCTTGCCGTCGGCACGCCACAGCGAGCCGTCGGACAACTCCATGCACCGCCCCTCGCTCTTGAAGCCTTCCACCCGGGCCAGGCTTTGCGGGCCTTTCTCGCCGGTGTGGATGGTTACGCGGTCACCGCGCTTGAAGGGGGTCTCCAGACTCTTTCGCTTGCTCTCGTCGCTCATGGGGGCTCTCGTGTTTCGCCGGGCGCAGTGTGGCGCGATCCGGTGCAGGAAGAAACCCTTGCGCTGCGCCGCATTCGCCGACTACCAAGCCGCCATCCTTACCACCACGATTCCAGCAGGAGAACTGCATGTCGATCCAGCGCTTCCACGGCGGTCCGCGGATGAGCCAGATGGTCGTCCACAACGATACGGTCTACCTCGCCGGCCAAGTCGCCGACACACCGACCCCGGACGTCGAGGCGCAGACCCGCCAAGTCCTAGGCCAGATCGACGCCCTGCTGGCCGAGGCCGGCACGTCCAAGAGCAAGATTCTCTCGGCCACTATCTACCTGACCGACATCGCCAACTTCGCCGCCATGAACAAAGCGTGGGAAGCCTGGGTCGAGCTTGGCAACACCCCGGCTCGCGCCACCGTCGAGGCGAAGCTGGCCGCTCCGCAGTATCTCGTCGAGATCCAAGTGATTGCCGCCAAGTAAGGCAATTCGATGAAAGTCATACGGCTTCCAGCGAAACATTGCGTGCGCCGGGCGCATGCGATTGTGCACAGGTTGCCATGACGTTCGCTTGACTCTTCAAAAGCGCCGCGACAGCCCGAGAGAGATGCCCAAAAATTGGGCGACTCTCTCGGGAATCAACGTTTCCGAGCATGTCGGATGGTGTCTATTTCTTGAACAAAGCTGTGACAGGCCTGTGATCATCAGGCTGGCGACCGGTTCCCCTCAGATTCGCGCACAGGCTTATCCACAATTTCTGGGGATATCCGAGCGAAGGAGGTATATGGCTACCTCAAAAAAAGGGGCTTCCCGTCCTATGGCCCGCCCGGTACGGCCGTGGGATGCAGGTGCTGTACCGCGAAGCCGAAGCGCTCGTTCAGAAGTTGGGCGACGCGCAGGCGATGGCAAACGTGCGGGTCGGCCTCGAGGCACAACAGGCAGCTCCGCTTTTCGCGGGCAATTCCGGCGGCGCGCTGGAGGTCGGCCTCGGCTTCCGGGGTATCCATACGCCGTTCGACGATGGCCCAGAACCGCTCATGGTCGTGCTGCCGTGCCGCGAGACGCCCCTCGGCCGGCGTGCCTAGTCCCTTGAGGTGGACATAGTCGATCCCCGCCTCCTGAAGCGCCGCCCGCAGCGGGCTCTTGGAGAACCCCGCGCGGCGAGAGAGGGGGAGTTCGCGCACGTCCAGCAGCGCCTCGATTCCGGCGCCGCGCAACGCCCCGACCACGTCGTCCAAGGAGGCGTGTTCGTAGCCGATGGTCCAGATTGTCGGGGTCTGCGGCATGCCCGCCAGCTTGGCGCGGCACCATCCCGGCGTCAATGCCGGCTCTATCGGCGCGAAGGGCGGAGGGGAGGGGCGGTGTTATGCTTTCGATGTCGTCCGTGCGCGCCTTGGCACGGCGAAGACGATCCGGGCCGTCATGCCTGCATCACATCGAGCTGCGCCATGCTGGTTTCCACCAGTGCCTGGCGGACGGCGACGAGCAGCGCATCCTCTGCCGGCCGGGCGCGCCAATCCGCGCGTTCCCAGGCCGCCATCGCCTCCAGCACGCCCAGCAGCGTATCCAGGTCGCGGCCGTCCAGGCAGCGCACAGCGGCGCTGGCGGCGCGCGCCCGCTGGGCGTTGGCGGCGCTCAGCAGGGCGGCCAGGGCGGTGGGATCGGCACGTATGGCGCGCAGCTCGATCACCGAGCGGCGGCGCAGCGTCTCCGCCCAGCGCTTGGCTTCGTCCGACACCAGCACGCGGTCGAGCGGCACCCGGCGAGCCCGCTCCTCAATGCGTTCCTGGATATCGGCGACCAGCTCCGCCATGCGTGGCGCCAGCGCTGTCCACCACGCCCCGGCGTCCACCGCGTGCACCGTCCCCGGCAGGGGACGGCCGCTCGCCGGTACCAGGCGGTCCCGCACCAGCAGCAAACGGATTCAAAACAAAACGGCCGGTGGCGGGAAAGCCCTCATGCCAGCTCGACGGCGCCATTAGCCGGCGTAGGGGATAGATACCGTCACCGTGGTCCCATCGCGGTGGCCGAAGCGGATGCGGGCGCCGATTTGCTCGGCCAACCGGCGGACGAGGCCGAGGCCGGTGCCGTCGGCCTTACGGCGGTGGTCCCGTACGCCGATGCCGTCGTCGCGCACGCGCAGCAGCAGCTTTCCCGTGCTCTTGCGCAGCGCCAGCTCGACGTAGCCGCCGGTTCGGCCGATGAAGGCGTACTTCAAGGCGTTGGTCACCAGCTCGTTGGCGACGAGGGCGAGGGCGACGGCCCGGCTGGCGTCGACCGGCACGGACGGGGCGGCAACCCGTACCTGGATCCCGCGGCCTTCGGCGCCCATGGAGAAGGCGACGGCGGTGATCAGGCGGTGCAGCAGTGCGCCGAGGTCGAGCATGGCGTCGTCGTTCTTCCCCTGGAGCGCCTCGTGTACCAGGGCGACGGCGGCGAGCCGCTCCTGGGTGAGTTGCAGCACCTTGCGCGCCTGCGGGTCTCGGACATCGGTCAGTTCCATGGCGACCAGGGAGGAGATCGTCGCGAAGGCGTTCTTGGCGCGGTGGTTCGTCTCGCGCATCAGGAGTTCGGCCCGCGCCAACTCCGCCTCCAGTTCGGCGATGCGGGCCTTGAGGTGATCGCTATCCCTGGCTTCCCCGCTTCCGTCGTCGCCGGCGCAGGCCAGCATCGTCGCGGCGACGCCGTGGCCCGCGGGCCAAGGGCTGCAAGGAACCGCCATGGCGGCGGGGAGAGAGGCACCGACCGTATTCATGTCGGGCATCTGCAGCACGTGTATTCCGCGCTTGAGCATGTCTCGCCACATGGTGGTGTTTCTCCATTTTTCATCATGATGCGCCATATCGAAAGGGGTAGTCTTGTGAGATGGCTGTGGCCGCTCGGAGGCAAAAATGAGACATCCAGCATCGCCCAAGGGCTCGCCCTACTCGGGGGCCCTTCGGATTCCCTTGCGGATGTATGGGGCAATATTGCACTGGCCCGTGCAATCTTCGCTGAAGACCAAAGCTTTGCATGGTCAGAAGCCCGTTTTCCCTGGACGAGTGTGGCGCACGGTCCAGGTGCCGGCCCCCGTATCCGATTTTTGATCTGGCATACCGGCAAGCTCAAGGGAGTAGGCTGAACGTACTGGGGTAAAGCGGGCTCGGAGGAGATCATGCTGCGTCTGGGAACCGGGGTGAAGGTTGGCGGGTGCGACGCCGTGATCATCGCGCGCACGCTCTGCGGTGCCCCGCGCTATGACGTGCGGCTGCGCGATGGCAGCGTGCTGTCGTACGTTCCCGAGGCCGATATCGAGGTCCTGCCGCCGGAGCCCGCAGCGCAAATGAATGCGCGGCGGTGAAGCTATGCCGAATGGGCTATGCGCCTTTTTGACCTAAAGTTTACACCGGCTTTTTGTTGACACTGCAGCGGGCATCTGGCTACAAAACAGGCAGGTGCGAAAAAGCACAAAAGAAAGTGTGGCCCGAGTCTAGGGAGGACATCGGTATCACCGTCAAGTTATTGGCGCCCGCCATCCCTGTTCGCGGTTTTCTTCTGCGGCAGGGGCGGCGGGCGTTTCCATTTTGCGCCACCATAAAAGGGGAAGAGCGTCGCCGCCGACCTTCCCCCGTGGAGGGCTTCCGTACGCATTGAAACGTACAAAGGAACCCCTGCGCACTCGCTCCGTTTCCTCGGCAAATGCCGCGAGAACCGCGGGTGCACGGTGCGAAAAGGGGTTGTGATGACGGGCATGGGCAAGGGCGGCTCGGTACGGGTGGCGATCGTCGGTGTCGGCAATTGCGCCTCGTCGCTGGTGCAGGGCGTGCAGTATTACCGGGACATCCCCGACGAGGCGGACGTTCCGGGGCTGATGCACGTGCGCCTCGGCCGCTACCATGTGGGCGACGTGACCTTCGCCGCCGCCTTCGACGTGGCCGCCACCAAGGTCGGCCGCGACCTCTCGGATGCCGTCTTCGCCGATCCCAACAACACCATGCGCTTTGCCGAGGTGCCGCCCATGGGCGTGCCGGTGCACCGCGGGCCGACGCTGGACGGCTTCGGCAAGTACCTGAAGGGTTTCGTCGAGGAATCCTCCGCGCCGGTCGAGGATGTCGCCGCCATCCTCAAGCGCACGCGCACGGACGTGCTGGTTTCCTACCTGCCGGTCGGTTCGGAGAGGGCGACGCGCTGGTACGCCGAGCGGGCGCTGGAGGCCGGCTGCGCCTTCGTCAACTGCATTCCGGTCTTCATCGCCTCGGACGAGGTGTGGGCGCGCCGCTTCGCCGAGAAGGGGCTGCCGATCATCGGCGACGACATCAAGTCCCAGGTCGGCGCCACCATCGTGCACCGCATGCTGACCAACCTGATGCGCGAGCGCGGTGTGCGGCTGGACCGGACCTATCAGCTGAACTTTGGCGGCAACACCGACTTCCTCAACATGCTGGAGCGCGAGCGACTGGAATCGAAGAAGATCTCCAAGACCCAGGCGGTGATCAGCCAGATCGGCCACGCGCTGGCCAAGGGCGACTGCCACATCGGACCAAGCGACCACGTGCCGTGGCTGACCGACCGCAAATTGGCCCACATCCGCCTGGAGGGGACGGCGTTCGGCGGCGTGCCGCTCAGCATCGACCTCAAGCTGGAGGTGTGGGACAGCCCGAACTCGGCCGGTGTGGTGATCGACGCGGTGCGCTGCGCCAAGCTGGCGCTGGACCGCGGCATCGGCGGTCCGCTGGAGGGGCCGTCCTCCTATTTCATGAAGTCTCCGCCGGTGCAGTTCACCGACGCCGAGGCGAGGCTGCGCACCGAACGATTCATCGAGTCCGGCGATCCGTGCTGATCCGATGACCACCGTTTATCTGGTCCGTCACACCGATCACGATTGGGTCGATCGCGGCCTCGCTGGGCGCCTGCCCATATCCTTGAACGACGCGGGCCGCACCCAGGCCGAGGCCCTCGGCCGCTGGTTCGCGCGGCGGCGGGTGGATGCCGTATGGGCGAGTCCGCTGCCGCGTACGCAGCAGACGGCCGAGCCCATCGCCCGCCACCATGGCCTCGCCGTTCGACCCGTCGACGCCCTGCTGGAGGTGGACTTCGGCGCGTGGCAGGGTAAGGAGTTCACTGAACTGGACCGGGACCCGGCGTGGCCCCGTTGGAACGCCGCCCGCGGCCGGGCGCGTCCCCCGGGCGGCGAGACGATCTCCGAGGTGCAGGCCCGCATGGCGGGTTTCATCAACGCGCTGGGCGACGACGATCCCGAGGGGCATCACGTGCTGGTCGGGCACGGCGACCCGATCCGGGCCGCACTGGCGTATTACCTCGGTGTTGCCATCGACCTTTTTCTTCGCATCGAGGTCTTTCCCGGCTCCGTCAGTGTTTTAGCCATCGACGGCTGGAGCCCGCGCGTCCTGTGCGTGAACGGCTCCATTGAAGACGGGAGCATCACGGCGGCGCCATGAAAATCGTCATCTTCGGACTCACCATCAGCTCCTCGTGGGGCAACGGCCATGCCACGCTCTGGCGGGGCTTGGTCAAGGCGCTGGCGCACCGGGGGCACCGGGTGGTGTTCTTCGAGCGCGACGTGCCGTACTACGCCGAGCACCGCGATGTCTGGGAGATCCCGCGCGGCGAGCTGGTCCTCTACCCCGACTGGGACAGCGTGGCGAAGCAGGTCGAACGCCACCTTTCCGACGCGGACGTGGCGATGGTCACGTCCTACTGCCCGGACGGAGTGGCCGCCAGCGACCTCGTGCTGGGGTCGAAGGCCCATCGCAAGGTGTTCTACGACCTCGACACGCCGGTCACGCTGGCCCGCCTCAGGGCCGGCGAACGGCCCAGCTACCTGCCCAAGGGAGGACTGGGCGGTTTCGACCTCGTGCTCAGCTACACCGGCGGGCAGGCCCTGACCGAGCTGCGGGAGCGGCTCGGCGCCAGGATGACGCTGCCGCTCTATGGCTGGGTGGACCCGGAGGTGCACAAGCCGACGGCACCGGTGGAGACCTACATGGCCGACCTTTCCTATCTCGGCACCTATGCCGAGGACCGGCAGGAAACGTTGGAGCGACTGTTCCTCGAACCGGCCCGGCGCCTGCCGCGACGACGCTTCGTCATCGGTGGCGCCAAGTACCCGCACGACTTTCCCTGGACGCCCAACCTGTTCTTTGTCCGCCACCTGCCGCCGGCGGAGCACCCTGCCTTCTTCAGCTCGTCGAAGCTGACACTGAACGCTACGCGCGGGGCGATGAAGCGGATGGGCTGGTGCCCGTCCGGCCGCCTGTTCGAAGCGGCGGCCTGCGGCACCCCGGTCGTCTCCGACGATTTCGAGGGGCTGGGCGCCTTCTTCGAGCCCGGCCGCGAGATCCTGGTGGCGCGCGACACCGACGACGTGACGACGGCCTTGGCCCTGCCGCGCGGCCAGCTCGACCAGATCGCCCACCGGGCGCGCGAGCGCACGCTGGCCGAGCATACCGCCGACCGCCGGGTCACCGACCTGCGGGGCGCCCTGGACGCCGTCGGAAAACGGGTAGGGGGGATGTGACATGTGGGGCATCATTCCCGCGGCCGGCAGCGGTACGCGCATCCAGCCGCTTGCCTTCTCCAAGGAGCTGCTGCCGGTGGGGAGCCGTTTTGACGACGGCACCGAGCGGCCGCGGGCGGTCAGCGAATACCTGATCGAGCGCATGATGAAGGGTGGGGCGGACAAGATCGCCTTCGTCATCTCGCCGGCCAAGTTCGACATCCTGCAGTACTACGGCGGCCGCGTGGACGGCGTCGACATGGCCTATGTGGTGCAGCCGCACCCCGGTGGCCTGTGCGACGCGCTGTTCCGTGCGCGCCATCTGATTCACCCCTCCGAGCCGGTGATGATCGGCCTGCCGGACACGATCTGGTTCCCCGACGACGCGCTTATGGCGCTCCCCGGCGATCGGCTGTCCTTCCTGCTCTTCCCCGTCGAGCAGCCGCAGCTCTTCGATGCGGTGGTGACGGACGAGCGGGACCGCGTGCTGGAGATCCGGGTGAAGAGCCCGAACCCGGGTACGCGCTGGATCTGGGGGGCCTTCAAGATGCCAGGGTCCGTGTTCCACGACCTGCACCGCCTGTGGCTCGAGCGCGAGCGGCAGGACGAGTACATGGGCACCCTCGTCAATGCCTGGGTCGCCGAGGGCGGCGAGGCGGTCGGCGTGCGTGCCGGCACATCGTACGTGGACGTCGGCACCGTGCGCGGCTACCGCGCGGCGATTTGCCTGTTGAGCGGTTCCCTGCCCGAGGCCGCGGAATGACCATGGAGGCAAGCCCCTTGACCCCTGATGTGATCGAACGACGCGTCCGCGAGCTTGGCCGCTGGTTCCACAACCTCGACCTCAAGGGCGTGCAGACCGCGCCCGACCACTTCCTGGGCGACTATCCCCGCATCAAGTGGCAGCGCTTCGCCCACGTCGTCCCGGAGGACCTGATCGGCAGGACGGTGCTGGACATCGGCTGCAACGGCGGCTTCTACGCGCTGGAGATGAAGCGGCGCGGCGCCGACCGCGTGGTCGCCGTGGACGTCGACGAGCGATACCTCGCCCAGGCCCGCTTCGCCGCCGAGGTGGCGGGCGCCGACATCGAGTTCCGTCAGCTCTCCGTCTACGACGTGGCGAGCCTGAAGGAGAGGTTCGACCTCGTCCTGTTCATGGGGGTGCTGTACCACCTGCGCCATCCCCTGCTGGCGCTCGACCTCATCCGCGAGCATGTGGCCAAGGATCTTCTGGTCTTCCAATCCATGCTGCGCGGCGCGCAGGAGGTGGAATCGGTGGATCCCGATTATCCCTTCAGCGCGGTCAGACACTTCGAACGCCCGGGTTACCCGCGCATGGCCTTTATAGAGAATAAGTACTGTGGAGACGAAACGAACTGGTGGGTTCCGAACCGGGCCTGCGCGGAGGCGATGCTGCGCTCGGCCGGGTTCCAGGTGATCGACCACCCTGAGGAGGAGGTCTTCGTCTGCCGCGCCGCAGAGCGGTCGAATTGGGCGGTGCCGGTCTATCCGTCGCGCGGGGAACAGCAGGGGGAAGCATGATCGAAGCGGTGATGCTCTGGAACGAGCCGAACAACAAGTCCCACTGGGACTTCCTGATTGATCCGGAGTGGACCCGGTTCGCCGAGATGGCCAAGTGCGCCGCGGACGCGATCCGCGCGGTCAATCCGACGCTGCCGCAGGTGCTGGGCGGCATCTCGCCCATCGACCCCGCCTTCATCGAGAACATGAAGCGCCAAGGCGTGCTGGAGCAGCTGGACGCGGTGGCGGTGCACGGCTTCCCGCTGGACTGGAACCATTGGCAGCTCAAGGACTGGCCGGCGAAGCTGAAGGAGATCCAGGCGGTCACCGACCTGCCGCTGTGGGTCTCGGAGGTGGGCATCTCCACCTTCGGTGCCGAGGAGGTGCAGGTCTTCGGCCTGCAGCGCACCGCCGAGCTGCTGACCGGCCGGGCACCGCGCATCCACTGGTACAGCCTGTTCGACCTGCCGCGGGCCTGGCCGGCGACGACCCGCCACAAGGAGGCGGAGGGCTCGTCCTACTACCGCCACTTCTACATGGGCCTGATCCGCGAGGACGGCACGCCCAAGCCGGCCATCGAGACGTTCCGCACGCTGACGCCGGATATCGGCCTGTGCCAGTGGTTCCACTTCCAGGACCACCGCCTGGACGAGGGGGTGCGCTGGATGAAGGACCTGGGCGTCACCTACCTGCGCACGGGCCTGAGCTGGGCCGACTATTACCGCGAGGGGGCGCTGGACTGGTTCGACCGGCAGATGGAAGCCCTGGCCGACTTCAACGTCACCGTCACCTTCTGCTTCACGCCCGAGCACCTGGGTGTCGAACCGCACTACACCAGCCCGCCGAAGGCCAAGGAGGGCTTCGCGGAATTCTGCGCCGAGATGGTGCGCCGCTACGTCCCCGCGGCAGCCCCGCCCAGCCCGCAAGCGCTGTCCTCACCCGTCGGGGCGGGGTGAGACATGGCGAGCGTGGCCGCCTACCTGGAAGCCTTCCGTGCCCCCGGAGCCTCGGCGCGCATCGCGGTGGTCGCCGCGCACCCCGACGACGAGACCATCGGGCTGGAGGCTCTGCGATGGCTTTGACCGTCCTCAGCGTCGCGCATCTCTTCGCGCCGGTCGGGCCGGACGCCGTCGGCGGGGCGGAGCAGGTGCTCACCGCGCTCGACGCCGCGCTGGTCCGCGCCGGGCACCGGTCGCTCGTCCTGGCCGCCGACGGCTCGCAGGTGGCGGACACGTTGATCCCGCTGCCGCGCGTGAACGGCAGCATCGACGCGGCCGGCTACCACAGCCTGAACGCCCACATCAGCACCGCGCTCGCCGAGACGCTGAACCGCACGCAGGTCGACCTCGTGCACATGCACGGTGTCGGCTTTCACAACCACCTGCCGCCGCCCGGCGTGCCGACATTGGTGACGCTGCATCTGCCGTTCGACTTCTACCCCGAAGCGGCGCTCGCCCCCAGCCGCCCGGCGACCTGGCTGCACGGCGTATCGAAGGCCCAGCACCGCACCGCGCCGCCGGGCACGCGCCTGCTGCCGCCCATCGAGAACGGCGTGCCGGTGGACAAGCTGTCGATCCGCGTGCCGAAGCGGCGCTTCGCCGTGGCGCTCGGGCGCATCTGCCCGGAGAAGGGGTTCCACCTGGCGTTGGACGCCGCCGCCGCGGCCGACATGCAGATCCTGCTGGCCGGCGCCGTCTACGGCTATCCGGAGCATGAAGCCTACTTCCGCGAAGAGATACAGCCCCGCCTCGACGGGCGCCGCCGGTTCCTCGGGGCGGTCGGTTTCGGACGCAAGCGCTGGATGCTCGGCTCGGCCCGCTGCCTGCTGGCGCCCAGCCTGGTGGCGGAGACCAGTTCGCTGGTCGCCATGGAGGCGCTGGCCTGCGGCACGCCGGTGGTGGCCTTTCCCAGGGGCGCGCTGGTCGACGTCGTCGAGCCTGGGGTCACCGGCTTCCTGGTGAACGACGTGCAGGAGATGGCCGACGCCATCGGCGAGGCGGAGCACCTGGACCCCGAGGTCTGCCGCGCCACGGCGCGCAGCCGCCACTCGATGGAGCGCATGGCCGATCGCTATCTCGCCCGGTATGAGAACCTGATCGCCGGTGAGGAGCATGAGGTGGGGGTGGCGTGACCGTCACCTGTGCATGTAGCACGCCCTTTGAGGCGAAGGTTGTCGGTTGGCCAAGCGGGGGCGAATGGAACAGTGTGAAACACCATGCAACACTGTGCAGGGGGTGTTCAGTTCGCTCGTCGGCTCCGGCAAGGCGCATGTGTGGCGCTGAAGGAATTTGATCCTACGACAGGTCGGTGGATTTGGCAAGGTATGATGCGAGGTGCAGTCGCTACGGCGCGATGAGCCACTGCCCCTGCTCGTTGCGGCAGAAAGTCAGGCGGTAAGGCTGTTGTTCCGTGTTGCGGATGAAGCGGGCGTGCACGTCGCCGCAGGGTGCCCCGTCCTTTTCGAAGACGCGCTCCACGACCACGTCGCCGCGCCTGTTGGTCGCCGGATTCTGCCATTCGGCGCGGCTACCCGCCGTTCCCGGCCGCAGAGCGTCGCTCAACGCCCTGCGGAACAGAGCCCAGTCCTCGTCGGTCAGATTGTCGCCGACGCGGCGGCCCATGAACAGGCCGAATTGCGCCCATGCCGGTCCGGCGTTCAGCACCTCGGCCGCCAGTACCGCCGTTAAGGCCAGGATGAGGATAACGCGCAAGGCCCGGCTCTCTTCTCGCATGGCACAACTCCCATCGCCGTTGGCTCTTTTCTTTGCGACAATGACTAAATATGGCTCGACGACCACGAGCCACAATACATACGCCGCATAGTGATCTCAAATCCTCGGGAGCGTAATTTACGGGTAAATTGCCGTAATCGGATCGCCGTGTACTTGACTCATTCTCCGCCGCCGTGCTGCCACGCTGCACTGCCGCGATCTGCTGGCGAGAACGATTGGCCCACTCAATTTCCGAAAACGACATAGCGGCGGGGTAGGGAGGCGATCGCTCCGCATTGGTTCAACAAAAAAAGCGTGCGAGTAAGAGTGATTCGCATTATAAGCCCGGAGAAGCGGTTCCCCGGCAACGGGACGGCCGCCGTTCTTTTCCAGCCGGAGCCTGGGTTTCCACGATGCTCGACACGCTTCATCGGCGAACCGCCACCCGTTTCCTGCCGCTCCTGACCGCGCTTCTCGCTCCGGCCGGGGCGCTGGCGCAGGAGAGTGCGCCCGAGGTCACGGCCGCCGCCACTGAGGCTGCCACGGAGATAACTGCCGCCGCCACGTTGCCGCATGACCTGTCGCCGCTGGGCATGTTCCTCTCCGCCAGCCCGGTGGTGCAGGCGGTGATGATCGGGCTGGCGCTCGCCTCGGTCGCCACCTGGACCGTGTGGCTGGCCAAGACGATTGAATTGGCGTCGGCCAAGCGCCGGGCCCGCGAGGCGCTGGCCGCGCTGGAGCAGGCGCGCTCGCTGGCGCAGGCGGCCGAGCGCATGGGCTTTGCCAAGGGGCCGGCCGCGGATCTGCTGCGCGCGGCGCTCGCCGAGGCGCACCTGTCGCAGGACGTTCCCGGCGAGGGGCTCAAGGAGCGCGCCGCGTCACGGCTGGAGCGCATCGAGGCGGCGGCCGGGCGGCGCATGATGCGCGGCACCGGGCTGCTCGCCAGCATCGGTTCGACCGCGCCGTTCGTCGGGCTGTTCGGCACGGTGTGGGGCATCATGACCGCCTTCATCGGCATCTCGAAGGCGCAGACCACCAACCTCGCCGTGGTGGCGCCGGGCATCGCCGAGGCGCTGCTGGCGACCGCCATCGGCCTGGTGGCGGCGATCCCGGCGGTGGTGGTCTACAACATCTTCTCGCGCTCCATCGCCGGCTACCGGGCGCAGCTCGCCGACGCCTCGGCCGCGGTGCTGCGCCACCTCAGCCGCGACATGGACCGGCACGCGCTGCCGCGCGGCGCGCAGCTCGGCGCCGCGGCGGAGTAGTAAGGCCATGGCCGTGCGCCTCGACCACGGCGAGGGCGACCTCGCCGAGAACCACGAGATCAACGTCACGCCGTTCATCGACGTGATGCTGGTCCTGCTGATCATCTTCATGGTGGCGGCCCCACTCGCCACGGTGGACGTACCGGTCGACCTGCCGGCTTCCACCGCGGCGCCGCAGCCGCGTCCGGACAAGCCGCTGTTCCTGACCATCCGCGCGGACCTGTCGCTGGCGCTCGGCGACTCGCCGGTGGAGCGGGAGATGCTTCAGGCGGCGCTCGACGGCGCGACCGGCGGCGCCAAGGACAGCCGTGTCTTCCTGCGCGCCGACAAGACGGTGGACTATGGCGACCTGATGCAGGTGATGAACGGGCTGCGGGCGGCCGGCTACCTGAAGGTGGCGCTGGTCGGGCTGGACGGCGGAACCTCGCCATGAGCGATGCCGCCCTGCAGCCCGCCGGCGGCGATCTGCGGCGCTGGACGGCGAGCCTCGTCGTGGTGCTGGCCGCGCACGCCGCCGGCGGGGCCGGGCTGCTGGCGTGGCACGTGCCGACCGAGCTGTCGGCGCCGCCGCCGGGGGCGGTGATGATCGACTTGGCGCCGCTGCCGGCACCGCCGGCCGAGCGGCCACCGGCTCCCGAACCGGAACCGCTGCCGGAGCCAACGCCCGAGCCGGAACCGCTGCCTGAGATCGAACCTCTGCCGACGCCCGCACCAGAGCCGGAGGTGGTGATTCCCACACCGCCGCCCAAGGTCAAGCCGAAGCCGCAGGAACACCGACCCGTCCAGAAGAAGGTCGAGCCGCGCCCGCCGCCCCCCGAAGCCGCTCCACAGGCCGCCGAAGCGCCGGCCGCCCCCGCCGCGCCGGCCGCGCCCGCCCCGGCAGCCGCCCCCGCACCGTCGGTATCTCCGGGCGCCGTGCGGAGCTGGCAGGGTGCCGTGCTGGCGCACCTGGAGCGGCACAAGCGCTATCCGCGGGCCGCCCAAATGCGGCGGCAGGAGGGCGTCGCCCACGTGCGGTTCGTCATCGATCGACAGGGAAAGGTGCTGTCCTTCAGCTTGGTAAAGGCCTCGGGCGTCGCCGCGCTGGACGAGGAAACCCTGGCCTTGGTCGAACGCGCCGACCCGCTGCCGGCACCACCGCCGGAAACGGCGCAGGCGCGCATCGAACTGGTCGTTCCGGTCGTCTATTCCATCAAGTAGTCCGTCCGCACGGCGCCAGCGAAAATCTTGACCCACGTGCCCCCACCCTCCCCGCGGCCTTCGGCGCGGGTCCCCTCCCTCCCCCGCTGCGCAGGGGAGGGCAATTTAAGCCCCCTCCCCTGCGCAGCGGGGGAGGGTTGGGGTGGGGGCAAGTGGATCAGTATTTCGGCTCGCCAGCCTGCCGGGGCATTCATAGCCGGCTCGGTCATTGCAGGACTATCCCCGGTCCGGCGATGCGTGCGAGCTTGTCGGGATTGCGCATGATGAAGATGCCGGAGAGTCGCCCGTCCGCATCGCAGGCGAAGCTAACCGAGGCGGCTATGCGGCCATCCTTCAAGAGCAGTGCACCACGTGTGCCGTTGATGTCGGCCGGCTGCCACTCGTAGTCCTTCCAGAATTCGCTCAACTTGCCGGCGATGAAATCCAGCACGCTCTCCCTGCCAAACAACGGTTCGAGCACAGCCGGCACCTTGCCGCCACCATCGGCCCGGAGTTCGATGTCCTGGGACATGAGGGCAGCGAGTGGTCCCGTCACGCCCGTGGCGATCGCCGACTGGAACGCCGCGAGCAGTTCCTCCTGGCGCTCCGGCGGTGTGACGTTGCGGGCTTGGGCCTTGCCGATATTGGTCCGCGCCCGCGACACCAGCTTGCGGCAAGTCGCTTCCTGAACGCCCAATGCGGCCGCGACCTCTTCATAGGGCTGGTCGAAGATGTCGTGCAGCAGATAGGCCGCGCGTTCTTTCGGCGCGAGCCGTTCGAGCAACAACAGGAACGCCATGGAGAGCGACGAGGACAGCTCGGACGCACTTTCGGGTGTCTCGTCGGTCACCGTCTGTATCGGCTCCGGCAGCCAGGCGCCGACATAGTCGACGCGCGCCTGCCGCGCCGAGCGCGCCAGGTCGATGCAGCGGCGCGTGCAAGCGGTGGTCAGCCAGGCGGCCGGATTCCCGATAGCGCTGCGGTCCGCCTGGCTCCATTTGAGGAAAGTGTCCTGCACCGCATCCTCGGCTTCGGTGACCGAGCCGAGGATGCGGTAGGCGAGGCTGGTAAGAAACGTCCTCTTGGCCTCGAACAGGCTTATGTGGTGTTCTTCGACCATCTCAGTGCGCGGAAACCTGGATGCGATTCCAGAGATTGATCATCGCAACGGTGGCGGTCAGCGCGCTGATCTCCGCCTCGCTGAAATAGTCGCGCAGTGCGGCCCGCAGCGGCCCGTAATCCACCTTGCGGTCGAGCTGGGTCAGCGCCTCGGTCCACGCCAAAGCCACGCGCTCTTTGGGCGAGAAATCGCCGACCTGGCTCCAGACCACGAGACGGTCGAGCCGCTCGTTCGTCTCGCCGTCCTCACGAGCTTCCCTGGTGTGCATTTTCACGCAATGGGCGCAGGCATTGATCTGTGACGCGCGCAATTGCACGAGATGGTGGAGCGTCCGGTCGAGGCCATGTGTGCCTATGGCCTCATGCACCTTTTCGAGCGCGCCGAAGACATTGGGAATGGCCTTGTAGTAGTTCACGGGATTCGTCGTCATAGTGTCCTCTTTTCAGGAGCGTACACCTGAATGACGATCAGCCTGTCCGGTTTGTGACGTGTTTCTTCAACGCCAGCCCGGTGGTGCAGGCGGTGATGATCGGGCTGGCGCTCGCCTCGGCCGCCACCTGGTCCGTGTGGCTGGCCAAGACGATCGAATTGGCGTCGGTCAAGCGCTCCTTGAGAGCATTATCCAACGGTCATTGGCCATCTGTCGGATTGCGGGGCCGGCCAAGTCTGGGTACCGTGCCGTCCCTGACGACAACGAGACCAGCCATGAACGGACTGCATTCTCCGCAGACGTGGCGATGCCGCGTTGCCGACCTTCTGGACGACCCCGTTGCCCAGGCCGTGCTGCGCCGCGACGGGCTTTCACGCGACGACGTGTTCGCCGAACTCGCCCCGGTCGCGGACGCGCTGGAGCGCCGCAAGCATCGTCGGCGAACGTCCGGCCCCTGGGCCTTCGCCGAAGACCTCGAATCCTGTGTGAACTGAACGCCGGACCGGCCGCCGCACGCCTCGTTCCCGGCGTGCGGCGGCCGTTTTGCGTGCCGCCGGCAAAACCCGCGCGGCCCATGGCACAAGATGCCGCCGGCGCCTGTTGATCCGTATGTCGCCGTGGCGCGAATCGCGCCGTCTTCCGTACGCGGAAGGGGAGTGCATCAACTCGACGGTGACCCGCCCCTTACCGTGGCGGGAGCGCCTGGACGTGGTTTGCCCTTCAAACAACGTGAACGCCGCCAGGGCGGGCGGACAGTCCTTCGCCTATATCGATGGAGGCCAAACTTGTTCAATCCGTTGATCACAGCCACCGCCGGCTGGTCCGAAGCGGTGGAGGAGCGGGCCCAACGGCTCCTCACCTTCCCGCTTGGGACTGAGACCAACGGCGCTTCCGTGACCGTCGCCACGATGTTCGCCCGCTGCCAGTTCGATCCGGTCGCCAGCGCCCGCTTCCTGATGATCATTCCGCCGCTGATGGCCCAGCGCGAGTTGACCAAGACTATCGCCCGCTTTCACATCGACGGGCATCCATGCCCGGATCCGGCCGCCATGGCGCGCTGTGCCCTGTCCTATGCCGGGCGCGCCGTCACCATGCAGGAAATCCACCCCGAACGCCGTTGGCTCGCCAATCTGGTGAGCGCGCTTTTCGGTCTCAAGCGCGAGCCGCACTGACTCTGGATTGCCTGCCGGCACAACCTATGGAGGATGCGGCGGTAGGACCGCCAGCGCCCCGCAAAGCCAGGGGTTGCAACAGCGTTCATCGGTTGTTAAACCGCGTCCCGAGTGCCGCATCGATCGGCGCAGGAGGGCCGAGCATGTACAAGACTTCGGTGAACTACGAGCGGTACACCATCCTGGTCATCGAGGATCAGCCGTTCGTCCGGCGCACCATCGCGCAGATCCTCATGCAGATCGGCTTCAAGACTATCGCCGAAGCGGACAACGGCGAGACCGGCATGGCCGAGTGCCTGCGCGTGAACCCCGACATCATCGTCTGCGACATCGAAATGAAGCCGGTGAGCGGACTGCAGTTCCTGGCCCAGCTGCGCGCCAGCCAGGAGGTGCTGAACAACCGCACGCCGGTGGTCTTCCTGACCAACCACACCGAGTCGGACATCGTGAAGAAGGCCATGGCGCTTGGCGTCAACGGATTCGTCGTCAAGCCGCCGTCGCTCAACGCCTTGAAGGAACGGGTGGACCGTCTGCTGGCCGCGCGGTAGTGCTCCATCAGCCGTAATGTGACGGGCCCTCGTAGGTTGGGTTGAGTTTCCCACCGGCTGCGCCGACCCGCAGCGGATGAAAAATGTGGTCGCAGCGGGCCCCCCTCCCAACCTCCCCCCACTTCGCGGGGGGAGGAATTAAAGCCCTCCCCCGCGTCCGTGGGGGAGGGTTGGGTGGGGGCCCGGCGAAGGGGCGCAGGCGGCGACCTCATTCCGGCCGGTCCATTTTTCTTCTTAGCCGCAGGCGAAGCCCAACGTCTTCGCGATGCGAGGTGTGTCGGGCTTCGCTGGCGCTCAACCCGACCTACAAATGCCGCTCTCACATCGACGCTGACACGGTAGTAGAGCGGTTTTCTCATTGGTCTGAACTTTTCTATACCGTCATGCCCGGACTTGATCCGGGCATCCACGTCAGAGCGACCACGTCCCCGTTTCGCCGTGGATGGCCGGGTCTGGGCCCGGCCATGACGGTACAAGGACGTTCACGCCATTTGGAAAACGCGGTAGGCAATGCCCATCTCCAAGCCGCTGAACTCCGCGGCCTAACCGACGACGCTACGGCACCAGGGCCGCGCCCTTTTCGCCGTCGAAGCACGCCGCGTAGTCTTCACACCGCTCGCAGTGCGGCGACTTGCAGAGCAGGACGCCTTCGCGCTGGCAGAGCTGGCGGTAAAAAAACTTCTTCCACTTCATGTCGCCGCTGTTGAGCGCCACCAGCGATGGGAAGTGCCGGCGGAACATTGCGCCCAGGTCATCGCGGCCGGCGAAGCCCATGTCCTGCCAGAGGTGGTTCGGCTCCAGGCTGCGCCGGGCGACGATGGCAGCCAGCCAGACCTCCTCCTCGGCAGCGCCGGCGCGGTGCTCCAGCAGCAGGGCGCGCAGGTCGCTCTCCTCCGGCGCGTCCTCGCCGAGGCCGGCGTCGGCCGGCAGCGCGGCAAGCAGGCTCTCGCGGTCCGGACGATGCTTGGCGATCAGCCGCGCCAGGTCGCTGCGGCCAAGCCCGAGCGCGGCGGTCAGCGGCCGACCGGCGTCGGCCGCGGCGATGTCGAGGATGCGGCCGAACAGATAGCGATCGGAGTCGGTGCCCGATCGCGGCATAGCGGCGGCCGTGCAGTCCCGAGGCGTCATTGGCGACCCATCCCTGAGCGAACCGGCGGCTTCATCATGGCTTATTTCGCAGGTGCAGCAAAGCCCCTTGGCGACGAAGACCGCGGCGATGCGTCGCGGGGGGTGCGCGTGTATGCTCCTGGCCAATTGGAATATTGCACTGCGGTGGTTGCATCGCGGAATAGTATCGGTCTGGGAGAACGACAACGGCCTTCAGTGGCATGGGGTTCTGACTATGACCAACTTCAAGTGGATACTGCGGACCGCCGGCATCGCAGCGTGCGTGGCCGCCATGCTGATCTCCGCGCCGCAGGCGCAGGCGCAGATTGCCGAGCTGGAAGCGCAGAACATCAAGCTGGCGATCGACCGCAACGACATCGCGGTCTCCGGCATCTCCTCCGGTGCGGCGATGGCGCACCAAGTCCACATCGCCCATTCGGCCGAACTCGCCGGTGTCGGCATGGTGGCCGGCCCGCCGTACCGCTGTGCCGATTACTTCAAGGGGAGCACGGAGTTCCCCGTGACCTCCGATGTCACGGCGGTCGGCCTCTGCACGGCCTACTACAAGAAGGTCGGCCTGCCCCTGGACGCGATGGCGAAACAGCCGATCGAGCCGTCGCGCCTGCACGAGCTGATCGACGATGCGGCCAAGGCCAACAAGGTGGATGCCCTGAAGGGTGTCTGTGGCGACCACGTCTTCCTGATCGCCGGCGCCATCGACGACACGGTACCGGCCAAGGTCACCGACGCGACGGCGGACCTGTACCGCTGGCTGCTCGGGAAGTGCGGCGACGACAGCTACGTCAAGGCCCACCTGACGGTCGAGAAGCGTCCGGGGATGCCGCACACCATGCCGACCGATTCCTCCGCCGAGCCGGCCCAGTGCGCTGCCGGCTCCCCGTACATCGCCGACTGCGACTATCCCGGCGCCAGCGACATCCTGCGCTTCCTGCACCCGAAGCGCACCGCGGGCCAGCCGGCCAACCGCCCGCCCAATCCCGAGAACCTGATCAAGTTCAGCCAGCGCAACGTCATCGGCGGCTTCAATCCGCAGGGGCTGATGCACGAGAACGGCTACCTCTACGTTCCGGAGAAGTGCCGGAAGGGCGAGACGTGCTCGCTGCACATCGCGCTGCACGGTTGCCACCAGAACGAGGATCAGATCAACGAGGGCACCAAGGACCCGTCCAAGAGGTACCTGTTCCCGATCGACGCCGGCTACAACGACGTCGCCGAGCGGTACGGCATCGTCGTGCTGTACCCGCAGGCCAGCGCCACCGGGTCGACCGGCGGCAACCCGAGCGGCTGCTGGGACTGGTGGGGCTACGCCAGCCCCGGCTACTACTACCAGAAGGACGCCATCCAGATCCGCAACATCTGGAAGATCGTCGACGCCCTGGCGAAGTGAATCCCGCGGCGGCCGGAAGGGATAATCCTCCGGCCGCCCACAATTTTCACGTTCATACCCCTGGACATCCGTCGCGGCCTATCCAAAGTAGTGCGCCGCATCGCAGCAACGGAAGAACAAGGGGCATGAATCTCCCATGGCGATGATTCGCATCGAGAACCTGATCAAGCGCTTTGGCGCGTTCGCCGCCGTGGACGGCGTCAGTTTTGCGGTCGAGCGCGGCACGGTGCTGGGCTTCCTGGGTCCGAACGGCGCCGGCAAATCCACCACCATGAAGATGATCACCGGCTTCCTGGCGCCTACCGGCGGCACGGTGCGGGTCTGCGGCTTCGACGCGCAGACCGACCCGCTGGAAGCCAAGCGGCGCATCGGCTACCTGCCCGAGGGGGCGCCCACCTACCCGGACATGACGCCGCTGGGCCTCCTGAACTTCGTGGCCGGGGTCCGGGGGCTGTCCGGCAGGACGCGCGCGGAGGCCATCGACCGCGCGGTCGCACGGGCGGACCTGGGCGCCGTGCTGAACCAGCCCATCGACACGCTGTCCAAGGGCTACAAGCGCCGCGTCGGATTGGCGCAGGCGATCCTGCACGATCCCGAGGTACTGATCCTCGACGAGCCGACCGACGGCCTCGACCCCAACCAGAAGCACGAGGTGCGCGGCCTGATCCGCGCCATGGCCGCGGACAAGGCCATCGTCATCTCCACCCATATCCTGGAGGAGGTGGAGGCGGTGTGCACCCGCGCCCTCATCATCGGCCGCGGCAAGGTGCTGGCCGAAGGCGCTCCCACCGCCTCCGGCTGGCGCTTCGGCGAGCATGAGGCGGCACCCGGAAAGCTCGACGCGCTGTTCCGCCGGATCACGCTGGAGGTGGCAGCATGACCGGCTTTCTGAAAGGAACGGGCAGCATCTTCCGCCGTGAGCTGGCGGCCTATTTCGCCACGCCGGTGGCGTACGTGTTCATTGTCGGCTTCCTGCTGCTGGCCGGCGTCTTCACCTTCTACGTGGGCGGCCTGTTCGAGCGGGGGCAGGCGGATCTGCGGCCGTTCTTCCAATTCCACCCCTGGCTCTACGTCGTGCTGATGCCCGCCATCGCCATGCGCCTGTGGGCGGAGGAGCGCCGCTCCGGCACCATCGAGCTGCTGCTCACCCTGCCGGTGGGGCTGGGCGGCGTGGTGCTGGGCAAGTTCCTGGCGGCGTGGGCGTTCACCGCCGTGGCGCTGCTGCTGACCTTTCCCGTGTGGCTGAGCGTTAACGTCCTGGGCGATCCCGACAACGGCGTGGCCCTGGCCGGCTACATCGGGAGCCTGTTGATGGCCGGCGGGTATCTGGCCATCTGCGCCTGCCTGTCCGCCACGACCCGCAACCAGGTGGTGGCGTTCGTCCTGGGCGTCGTGGTCTGCATGCTGTTCACCGTGGCCGGCAGCCCCATCGTGCTGGACGCGGTGGCCGGCTGGGCGCCCAAGGCGATCACCGATGCGGTGGCGGGGTTCAGCTTCCTGACGCGCTTTGCCGCCATCGTCGAGGGGGTGATCGACCTGCGCGACCTGGTCTACTTCGCGTCGCTGATCGCACTGTGGCTGTTCGCCAACGCGGTCGTCGTCGATCTGCGCAAGGCCGGCTGAAGGAGGCTTCCATGACCCGCAACACACGGTCCTTGACCGCGCTGGCGCTGGCCGCGGTGCTGTTCGTGGCCGTCAACGTGCTGGCGCAGAACACGCTCCGCAACGCGCGCCTCGATTTGACGGCGGAAGGGCTCTACACGCTTTCCCCCGGCACGCTGAACGTGCTGCGCTCGCTGAAGGAGCCGGTGACCCTCAAGCTCTTCTATTCGGAGGCTCTGGCCAACGAGGTGCCGGCCCTGCGCACCTACGGGCAGCGCGTACGCGAGCTGCTGGAGGAATACGCCGGCCGTTCGGACGGCAAGCTCCGCCTCCAGGTGATCGATCCCGAACCCTTCTCGGAGGCCGAAGACCGCGCCGTCGAGGCCGGCATTCAGGCACTTCCCCTGGACCGGACCAGCGGCCGTTCGGTCTATTTCGGCGTGGCCGGCACCAACAGCACCGACAGGATGGAGGTCATCCCCTTCCTTGACCCGCAGCGGGAAACCTTCCTCGAACATGACTTGACCAAGCTGGTCCACACGCTGACCGAACCCAAGAAGCCGGTGGTGGGCATCCTCACCGACATGCCTCTGGAGTTCGGCGCCGGCGGCGTCCTGGGGGCGATGCGCGGCGGCGGACAGCCGTACGCCATCCACCAGCAACTCCGCGCGCTGTTCGACGTGCGCATGCTGCAACCGACGCTGACCGCGGTGGACGAGGACGTGAGCGTGCTGGTCGTCGCCCGCCCGCGCGACCTGCCGGACGAGGCGCTGCACGCCATCGATCAATATGTCCTGAAGGGCGGCAAGACCCTGCTCTTCGTCGATCCCTTGGCCGAGAGCGACGGCGGTCCGGCCGCGGCGAAGGCTGCGGCGCTGCCGAAGCTGTTCGACGCCTGGGGCCTGACCATGGATCCGGCGCGCTTCGTGGCCGACCCGCGGCTCGCCATCTCCGCCGGAACGGGGCGCCGCACGGTGCCGTATCCGGCGTGGCTGGCGCTGGGACCGGAGAACCACGACCGGAACGATGTGGTGACCGCCGACCTCGGCGTGATCAACGTCGCCACCGCCGGCGCACTCGGCAGGAAGGAGGGGGCGGCCATCGGCTTCACGCCGCTGCTGACCTCGTCGCCCGCAGGGCAACTGGCCGACGTGGCGCTGGTGATGGGCCGGCCGGAGCCCGAGAAGCTGCTGGCTTCCCTGTCGGCGCAGGACTCGGCCCAGGTGCTGGCCGCGCGCGTCACCGGCACGCTGAAGAGCGCCTTTCCCGATCGCGAGGGCCTGAAGGAGAGCACGGCACCCGCCAACCTGATCGTGGTGGCCGACAGCGACCTGCTGGAGGATCGGTTCTGGGTGGAGAGCCAGCGCCTGGGGGGCAGCCGCACCCTGGTGCCGTTCGCCGGCAACGGCGATTTCGTCGTCAACGCGGTGGAGAACCTGACCGGCTCGTCCGACCTCATCAGCCTGCGCGGGCGGGCCGGCTCGGCGCGGCCGTTCACGCTGGTGGACGACCTTCGCCGCGCCGCCGGGCAGCAGGTGCTGGCGCACGAACAGGATCTGCGCCGCCAGTTGGAGGACACCGAACGCCGTATCGCCGACCTGCAAGGCAAGGCGAAGGGCGGCTCGGCCGCACTGCTGTCGACCGAGGAGCAGGCCACCATCGACCGCTTCCGCGCCGAGGTCTCGCGCATCCGCAAGGAGCTGCGCGAGGTGCAGCACACGCTGAACCGCGACATCGAGCGCCTCGCGGCCACCGTGAAGGCGGTCAACATCGTGGCGGTGCCGCTGGTGGTGTCGGTGGCGGCGGTCGGCCTCGCCGGCTGGCGCCTGCGCCGCCGCGCGCGGTCGGTGCGCGACTGAGGAGGGGAACGCATGCGCAGATCGTCTCTCATTGCACTCGCGGTGGTGACGGCCGGCACGGTCGCCGCCGCCATATGGTCGTCCGTGCCGCCGGTGGCCGAACCGGCGGCGGGGCTGCTGTTCCCCGGCCTGGGGAGCCGCATCAACGACGTCGCCCGGCTGGAGGTCGTCGGGTCCGGCACCACCGTGACCGTCGCCCGCGGCCCCTCCGGCTGGACCGTGGAGCAGAAGGAGGGCTACCCGGCCGACGCGGACGCGGTGAAGCGCACTGTCGTCGCGCTCGCCGAGGCGACGGCCGTGGAACCGCGCACCACGCAATCCGACCAGTATCCGAGGATCGGCGTCGAGGATCCGCAGACGCCCGGTGCGGCCTCCACCCAGGTGACGCTGCGGGGCGGCGACGGCGCGCCGCTGGCGGCGCTCATCCTCGGCAAGTCCGCCGGCGAGGCGACGCTCTACGCCCGCAAGGCAGGGGAGGCGCAGTCCTGGCTGGTGAAGGCCCGCCTGGGCGCTCTGGACGCCGATCCCCTGCGCTGGATCGACCGTGCCCCGCCGCGCATCCCCGCCGACCGCGTGTCGTCCGTTGCCATCCGCCAGCCGGACGGCGGGCAAGCCGGCATCCGCCGCGACGCACCCGGCCAGCCCTTCGCCGCCTTCGGCCTGCCCGACGGAGCCGAGGCCAACCCATCGGTGGTGGAGGAGACGGCCGCCGTAGCGGCGATGCTCGGCCTGGAGGACGTCGCCCGGCTGGATCCGGCGCTGTTCTCGAACGCCGTCGTCACCACCGTGAGGACTTTCGACGGGCTGCTGTTGACGGTACGCACGGCCCGGCGCGACGGTCAGGCGTGGATCGCGCTGGACGCCGCCGCGGAAGGCGAGGCGGCCGCGGCGCAGGCCAAGGATTGGCAGACGCGGCACGCCGGCTGGCAGTACCGGGTGTTCGAAGCGGTCGGGCGGGATCTCACCCGCACCCCGGCCGACTTCCTGGCGACAGAGGGCGCGAAGTGAGACAGGCGATGACCACGCTGCCGGTGGAGACCCGCGGACAGGGGCTGGTGGACGTCACGCACCCCATCGCCCGCTGGCTGGGCGGCGTGGGCATCGCCACCGGCCTGTTGACGGTGTTCTGCCGGCACACCTCGGCGTCCCTGGTGATCCAGGAAAACGCCGACCCGGACGTGCGCACCGACCTGGAGCGCTTCTTCAAGCGCCTGGTGAGGGAAGACCCGTCGCTCTACGAACACACGCTGGAAGGGCCGGACGACATGCCGGCCCATATCCGCTCGGCGCTCACCACCGCGCAGCTCTCCATCCCCGTCTCGGGCGGGCGGATGGCGCTGGGCACCTGGCAGGGCATCTACCTGTTCGAGCACCGCTCGCGGACGCATGCGCGGGAGGTGGTGCTGCATGTGATCGGGGAGTGAGGCCGCGGGCGTTGGGCCGCGCTGACGCTTGGCCCAACGCCGGAAGCTCATCCCGCCACTCGCGCCATGCCCGACGCCTGCCGCAGGCGGTCCAGCAGGGACCTGGTGGCGAAGCCGTCGGGCACGGTGCCGATGGACTTCTGGAAGCGGCGCACCGCGTTGCGCGTGTTGGCGCCGACGATGCCGTCCGCGGCGCCCGGCTCGAAGCCGAGCGACGCCAGGCGCTGCTGCAGCTCCGTCCGCTCGTCCCTGCTGAGCGCCTGCTCCTGGCGCGGCCATACGCCCTGGATGCCTGGGCGGCCGTCCATGCGGTCGGCGAGCAGCGCCACCGCCAGCGCGTAGCTGGTGGAAGGATTGTATTTCATGATGGCGCGGAAGTTCTCGCGCACCAGGAAGGCCGGCCCGGTGTGCCCGCCCAGCACCAGGACGGCGGCGTTGTCGTCGCCCGACAGGTCGCCCCCGTTCACCGGCCGCACGCCGAGTCGGCGCCACTCCGATACCGGCTTGGTGACGGTGAGTTCCGCCTGCTCCCACGGGAAGTCGGCGGGCAGCGTCACCTCCTCGCCCCAGCGCTCGCCGGTGCGCCAGCCGTTGGCCTGCACGAACTTGGCGGTCGAGGCGAAGACGTCCGGCAGGCTGCCCCAGATGTCGCGCTTGCCGTCGCCGTCCTCGTCGACGGCGTGCCTGAGGAAGATGGTCGGCATGAACTGCGTCATGCCCATGGCGCCGGCCCATGAGCCGCTCATGCGTTCGGCTGCGATGTCGCCGCTGTCGAGGATCTTCAGCGCGGCCAGCAGCTCGGTGCGGAAATAGCCGGCGCGCCGGCCCTGGTAGGCCAGCGTGCTCAGCGCATCCACCACCGGGAAGCCGCCGGTCTCGCGGCCGAAGTCGGTCTCGATGCCCCAGAACGCCACCAGGATCTCGACCGGCACGCCGGAGCGCTGCGAGACGCGGCGGAGCAGCGCCTGGTTCTGCTGGATCTTCTCGCGCCCGTTGCGGACGCGCAGGTCGGACACGGCGCTGTCCAGATACTGCCAGGGCTGGCGGGCGAACTCCGGCTGGGTCGCGTCCAGCTCCAGCACGCGGTCGCGCAGCTGCACCCGGGCAAAGGCGCGATCGAAGGTGGCCGGGCGGACACCCTGGCCCAGCGCCTCGGTGCGCAGGCCCGCCAGCCATTCCTGGAAGCTCTGCGGCTGCTGGGCGGCGGGCGTCGCGAGGACCACGCTGCCGCTGCCGGACTGGCTGGCCGTGGTGGGGGAGACGGGGTTGGCGTTGGTCGTCTGGCAGCCGGCGAGGATCATGGCGGCGAGCAAGGCGCGGATCGGGAACTTCATGGGCTGGGCACGTGAGAAGGGGCCGGGAGGGGTGCCCGCGCAAGGTAGGCAACCGCGTCGCCGGGCTCAACCAACAAAGTGGCGAGGTCCTTGAAATGGCTTACGGAAGAACGTGAACAAAACTTGAACGAAGAGGGGTGGAACCCCATATCTGAAGCCGATCCGAGACATTTTGGACCATTGAACGGGCGGCCCGAGACACCGCCCCGGGAGGAGTGCCGTGCCTTACTTTCCGACCATCGACCTGACGCCGCAGGTGTCCATGCTGCTGGCGCGCGGCGCCTTGCAGCTGAACCCCGGCCAGTGGGTGCGGGGGGAGAAGGGCCGCGGCCGGTACCTGCGCACCGATCTGCGCACGGGCGTCACCTATGTGAGCTGGGTGCGTCCGGGCGACGACTGGAAGGCGGCGGCCGACCGCTTCCACCGCGCCTGCCGCAAGGGCTTCATCGGCAAGTACCGCCCGCTCTACGAGGCCGAAAAGGCGCGCCGCGAGATGGCCCGCCAGCTCGCCGAGCTGGAGCGCCGGGCCGAGCAGCCCGAGCTGGTGTTCTAAAGCGCTTTCCAGCAGTATCTAAAGCCCCTCTCCCTTGACGGGGGAGGGGGAAGGGGCTTCGCGACCATACGGAAGTCGTTCTGATTGCGGGTCTGCACGATGGGTGCGGCACCCGATGATTTGGGATGTCCGCCGTTACACTCGGTAACACGCGGCGTCCACTCGGACATGATCGGGTTACATTGCAGGTCCAGGGTAGGCGGCATTCGATCAATACGCCATGTGAGGCCGTCACCATGTCCGCCCTTGCCAAGACCGTCACCCGCAACATCGTCACGCCGGTCGCGACCGTTCTTTTCATCGTCTCGACCGTGACGGGCGTCATGCTTCTGGCGCACTGGAACGCCGGCTTGGTGCGATTCTCCCACGAATGGCTGAGCATGGCGTTCTCGGCCGTGGCGATATGGCATCTCGTCAAGAACTGGAATGCCTTCACGCTGTACCTGAAGCGCAACTTGGCGCTTGCGGCGTTCGTCGTCAGCCTTGTCGGCTCGGTGGCCATCACCGGGATGACGGGAACCACGTCGAACGTCAGCCCCGGCGCAGTGTTCCGCGCCCTCTCCAGCGCCACACTGGACGCGGCGGCCCCGGCCCTCGGCGTGACGCCCGCGACCGCCATTGCCGTGTTGAAGGCGGCGAACATCGACGCCGCGGGCAGCGAGACGCTGGATCAAATCGGCAGGCGCGCGGGCATCGGCGGCCCTGGGGTCGCGTCCATTCTCGCGACGAAGCGAGCGCAGTAACCGCAGCCGCCTAGTGGGTTGAACCAGGCGGATCGTTTCGCTCTACATACGTAAAGATCCGTCTGGCGCACACCACTAGGGGAGCTTGTACTCGCCTTCCAACAGATCCCACAGCACTGTGTCAGATACAACGTGGACCTCGTACCGCCCTTTGCCACTAATTTCTTTGTACTTCCCCGTTCCGCCGATGAACTCCCACTCTCCCCTTAGTATCGGCAGAGACATCTCTTTGAGGCGGTATCTGGCAAACACTTTGGATCCGTCGGTATCAGTGAAGGTTTTGTAGCCTCCACTAACCATGCCGCCTGTGTCAGTCAGATCAGTTACCTGGTATCGAGCGTTTGCTAGGAAGGTACCACCCACTTCAGTGAATACCGCCCCATCATATTTGGTAACTGAGACGGTATGCTTCTCCTTGTCAGCCACCGGTACCGATTTCTCAGAGGTGACGACGAGCACGGCACGGCCGCGCCACGGTCCTCCTTGCTCAGCCAAAGCTGGGGTTGCGCAGGCGATTATTAGGGCAGTTATCGGCAAGCTTTTGCGTAAGACGTACTGCATGACGCCCTCCCATCGCTTTATCTTCGCAGAAGATACATTGCCATTCTTTGCGATTTCATAGAAGGGGCCAAGTGAGGCAGATACTACCTCTGCGCCGATTTATTATTCTGCCTTTAATCCGGTGCATATGTTTGTTAAAGTAGATTTTCTATTATGTTTTTCTTTGCCAGTATGCGCATCGTTTTAGAAGTCCACTTATCTACAACGTCTTGCGTTCTGGGTGAGGGGCTGGAAACTCCAATACACATGCAACCTCGTGGCCCACATCAGACAGAGCGTTATGTATGTTCCCGCCGGAAGTGCGCCTGAACCAAGACGCTCGGCAAGGTACAAACGACAACGTCCGTCTGATGCGCACCACTAGCACGGAACCCCGAGCCTCCGCCCATGTTGCACCTCCGTGGTTTCCTGCGGAGGTGCTTCGGCTTGGCCGACCTGCGGCCGCCCCCAGGCCCTGCCGAGGCAGGCGCGTGCGGGATGAAGAGAAGCCCGGCCGAGGACGGCCGGGCCACAAGTCGGATTGTGTGGAAAGAGCGCGGCAGGGAAAGAACCTAACCGGCACCACGGATGATGCCCGGCGGTTTTCCATTTTGCAACGGTAAAATTCAGGAAATAGTGTGAAATCCCCATGGCGGCTGTGGAATTGCGGGCTCCGATTCGCATCGGCACCGCCGGCTGGAGCGTCCCGAAGGCCGTCGCGGCGTCCTTCCCGGGGCAGGGGACGCACCTGGAGCGCTACGCCCGCGTGCTGCCGTGCGTGGAGGTCAACAGCTCCTTCTACCGGCCGCACAAGCCGGAGACCTACGCCCGCTGGGCCGCCTCGACGCCGGCCGGGTTCCGCTTCGCCGTCAAGGTGCCGAAGGCGATCACGCACGTGCGCCGCCTGAACAACGCGACCGACCTGCTGGACCGTTTCCTGACTGAGGTGGGGGAACTGGAGGACCGGCTGGGGCCGCTGCTGGTGCAACTGCCGCCGAGCGGCCGCTTCGACGCGGCTGTGGCCGGCGCCTTCTTCGACGGGCTGCGCGCCCGCTTCCCCGGCGATGTGGCGTGCGAGCCGCGCCACGCCTCCTGGTTCACCGACGCGGCCGAGCGTCTCCTGGCAGAGCACCGCGTGGCTCGGGTCGTCGCCGACCCGGCGCCGGTGCCGGGTGCCGACAAGCCCGGCGGCTGGGATGGCCTGCTGTACGTGCGCCTGCACGGCTCGCCGGAGATCTACCACTCCCCATACCCGCCCGACGTGCTGGAGCGCACGGCCGCCTGGCTGGGGACGCAGGCGGTGCTGCGGCCGGTCTGGTGCATCTTCGACAACACGGCACTCGGCCACGCAACGGAGGACGCGCTGGCGGTGTTGACCCGGTTGACGGGTTGACAGGCGCGGCCGGGCCGGGCTCCCATGCTGGGCAACAAAACAATGCGCTGGGAGGAGGATATCATGCCGCGCGCAGAGAGCGCCTACGCCATCGATCCGCTGGGCGAGCGGGGATTCACCGTCGAGGCCTCGTCCATGAAGTTCGGCCCCGGCATGCTGGCCGAGCTGGGCATGGACGCGCGGGCCCTGCGCCTGCTGCGCGTGGCGCTGTTCACCGACCGCAACGTGGCGCAGACGACGCCCTTCCAGGTGGCGCTCGAATCGTTGCGGCAGGAGGGGCTGGACGTCGCCGTCTACGACCGCTGCCGGGTCGAGCCGACCAGCGCCTCGTTCCTGGAGGCGGCGGACTTCGCGCGTGATGGAAAATTCGACGGCTTCATCTCCATCGGCGGCGGCTCGGTGATCGACACCGCCAAGGCGGCCAACCTCTACGCCACGCACCCCGCCGACTTCCTGGCCTACGTCAACAAGCCGCTGGGCGAGGGGCGGCCGGTGCCGGGGCCGGTCAAGCCGCACATCGCGTGCCCCACCACCTGCGGCACCGGCAGCGAGACCACCGGCGTGGCGATCTTCGACCACGTCGAGATGAAGGTGAAGACCGGCATCTCGTCCCGCTATCTGCGCCCGACCATGTCGGTCGTCGACCCGACTACCACCTACAGCCTGCCGGCCGGCGTGGTGGCGGCGACCGGCTTCGACGTGCTGACGCACGCCATCGAGTCGCACACCGCGCGCCCCTACCTGACCCGCCAGCGCCCCAACAGCCCGGCCGAGCGGCCGCCCTACCAGGGCGCCAACCCGTGGTCGGACATGGGCAGCCTGCAGGCGATCCGGCTGGGCGGCGCCTACCTCGTGCGCGCGGTGCAGGACCCGGCCGACCACGAGGCGCGCGACGGCCTGATGTGGGGCGCCTCGCTGGCCGGCCTGGCGTTCGGGAATGCCGGCGTGCACATCCCGCACGCCATGTCCTATTCGGTGGCCGGCATGAACCACAGCTTCGTCGCCATCGGCTACGAGAAGGCCGACCCCATGGTGCCGCACGGAATCTCGGTGGTGCTGAACGCGCCGGCCGCTTTCCGCTTCACCGGTCCGGCCTCCCCTGAGGCGCACCGCCGTGCCGCCGAGGCGCTGGGCGCCGACGTGCGCGGCGTCGGTCCGGAGGACGCCGGCACTGTGCTGGCCGACCGGCTGATCGCGCTGATGAAGGCGACGAACCTGCCCAACGGCCTGTCGGCGCTGGGCTACGGGCCGGAGCACATCCCCGACCTCGTCAAGGGGGCGACGGCGCAGCAGCGGCTGCTGACCATCGCGCCCTGCCCGGTGGGCGAGGAGGATCTGCGCGGGCTGTATGCGGACGCGATGCGGTACTGGTGACAATGACCATGAACGTGACGGACAACCCGGCCAAGAGCCGCTTCGAACTGGCCGTCGGCGATACCACGGCCTTCGCCGCCTACCACCTGCAGGATGGAACGGTGGTCTTCGTCCACACCGAGGTGCCGGAGAGCCTATCCGGGCAGGGCATCGGCTCGGCGCTGGCGCGCGGCGCGCTGGACATCGCCCGCGCCAGGGGCATGGGGGTGGTGGCGCGCTGCCCCTTCATCGCCGCGTTCATCCGGCGGCATCCGGAGTATCAGGACCTGCTCGCTGGAGAATCGTGACGGACTCTCAGCTCTTGCGCGCCACGGCGAGGCGCCGGCGAGGGTGGTTGCCGCGGCGGTGGAGCGGACCACCCTTTCAGGAAGCAGCGCGCAGCGAAAGCAGGCATGGGAGGGGACGATGACCGTCGAGCACGGAGTACCCGACTGGCGCCACCACGGTGTGAAGGTCATTCCCGGCAATCAATTGGACCCGAATACGCCGCAGACGCCGGGAATGAGCCGGGCGGCGGCCATCAATTTCGCCCGTGCCGGGGCGCAAAAGCTGTGGGCCGGCACCGTGACCATCCACCCGAACGCCAAGACCGGGCCACATCACCACGGGGAATTGGAGAGCATCATCTACGTGGTGAGCGGCCGCGCCAGAATGCGTTGGGGCGAGCGGCTGGAATTCACCGCCGAAGCCGGGCCCGGCGATTTCATCTTCGTGCCGCCCTACGTTCCGCACCAGGAGATCAACGCCAGCACCGCCGATCCGCTGGAATGCGTGGTGGTGCGCAGCGATCAGGAGGCCGTGGTCGTCAACCTGGATATCCCGGCCGCCGAGGATGTCGAGGAAGTCCCCTGGGTGGATCCGATCCACCGACCTGGACCAGCGTAGAAGAGGAAAACGCATGCGGCCGGCATCGCGATGCGATGCCGGCCGCTGTCATGACTGGGTGGCTCAGCGCTGGAAGCCGAGCAGCCGCTGGCCGGCGCTGTTGCCGATGCCAGCCGCCACGTTGGTACCGATGCCGACGTTGGTGCTGACCAGGGGGCCACGCCCCGTGAAGTTCAGGCCGACCTGCACACCGTTGCCCTGGACGCCCAGCAGCCGCTGATCGGCGGTGTTGCCGATGCCGGCGGCGACATTGGTCGCGGTGTTGACGTTGGTGCTGACCAGCGAGCCGAACGGCGAGCCGGACTGCACGCCGGTCGCCTGCTGGCGCGCCACGTTGCCGATGCCGGCGCCGACGTTGGTGCCGTTGCTGACGTTGGTGCTGACCAGTCCGGCGAACGCGCTGGGCGCGAGGCCGGCGGCCCGCTGGCCGTCGAGGTTCTGCGCCATGGCCGGGGCCGACAGAAGGGCAAGGGTGGCGAAGCCGGCGAGCAGGGAGCGATGGAACATGGGGAGGGTCTCCTGAGGGATTTTCGACGGGGCGCCATGCCCCCTCTCGTCATGCCGGAACCCTACCCGCCGACCGCCACCGCGGCTGTGAGCCGCCCCACATCGGCGGTCACAAAAAGAACGCTCCGGCCGGGGGACCGGCCGGAGCGCAGGGTGTACGGAGGATGGGTACGGGGCGTCAGCGCTTGCCGCCGTAGTAGCCCGACTTGCCGTAGTGGCCGCTGGACTGCTGCTTGACGAAGGCGTCCTGGATCGCCTTGTTACCGATGCCGGCGGCGGTGTTGTTGACGGTGGCGGAGTTCGGGCCGGAGTAGCCCGGCATACCGGAGTAGCCCGGCATACCGGAGTAGCCCGACTTGCCGTAGTGGCCCGACTTGCCGTAGTAGTCCGGCTTGACGGAGTAGTCCGGCTTGCCGGAGTGGCCGCCGGAGCGCTGCAGGACGGTGACGTCCTGGATCGCCTTGTTGTGGATGCCGGCGGCGGTGTTGTTGATGTCGGCGGTGTTTTGCGCCATGGCCGGAGCGGACAGCAGGGCGACGGCGGCGGCGGCCAGCAAGGTGCGACGGATCATGTGGAAATCTCCTGTCTGTTGAAAGGGGCCGGATCGGTGTCCGGCGCGTGGTCGACGACAGGAGGATAGGCGGGCCGGCACCGCGGCACTGTGAGCCGGGCCACAATTACCGTGAAGCCTACACCGTGAGGGGGGATGTGACCTCGTCCACGTAGTGCGGTTCGGGGCGGCGGTGCAGATCTTCGTAATGGACCAGAACGGGCTCGCCCAGCGGGACCGGCCGGCCGTTGCGCCAGGCCCATTCGCCGCGATCGCAGTCGGCCGCGCGGACGTAGCCGTTGATGTAGAGCCTCCGGTCGTGGGCCGAGCGGTTGGCTGCCGAACCGTGGACCATGTGCGGGTGCCAGAAGCCCACGTCGCCCGGCTCCATCGTGAGGTCGACCAGCTTGGACGGGTCGAGCCCATGCCGCTCCAGCGCCTCCTCCGCGATGCCGGATCCCAGGATGCGGCCGCGCGGCGACAGGTCCAGGTCGCCCAGGAGATGGCTGCCGGGGTAGAGGCGCATGGCGCCGCTCTCGGCCGTATGCGGGTCCACGGCGATGCCGGTCTGCACATAGGACGCGCCCAGGTTCCGGTAGGCCTCGCGCGGGCGGCGGAAGCGGCTGTCCTGGTGGAAGGCGTAGTCGCCGCCCGCCGCCCCGGGCGGCTTCCAGTGCATCTGGTTGATGATCTGCTTCACGTCGCGGCCGATCAGCGGTTCCATCAGCCGCAACAGCCGCTCGTCCTGGCGGAAGCCGTTCAGCACCGCATCACCGTAGGACGGCCACTGCACCATGCGGACGGTGTGGCCGATGCGGGGATCGTCGGCGACGCGGACGTGGAAGTTGCCGTGGCGGAAGCTGCGCGGGTGCTTCAGCCCGGCCTCGTACTGCCGATCGAAGGCGGCTGCCAGATCCATCATCTCCGCGGGTGAGAACACGCCGCGCACGACGACGAACCCGTCGCGGCGGTAGGCGTCCCTGATCTCGGATGCGGACGGCAGCGGCATGATCGGCATCTCCGGTGGTAGGCGATACTCCTATTTTGTGCCCCCATCCGCCCGCCTTCAATGTTGCCCGGCACCTTCCGTGAGCGGTACGCCCTCGGGGCCGACGGCGAACACGCGAGCTACTTCTTCACGAGGGAACAGGTGCTCTTCTCGAGCGGCAGGAAGGCCTCGGTCTGCGGGATATCGCGGATCTTCTTGTAATAGTCCCAGCGGCCCTTGCTCTCGGCCGGGGACTTCACCTGCCACAGCGCCAGATCGTACAGTACGCGGCCATCCTGGCGGACGCGGGCCGGGGCGCCGAACTGGTTGATCGTGATGCGATGGGAACCCGAAACGGCGCGTCTACGTGTTTTTTGATGACATCCGACTGTGGTGACGCGAGGTTGCGGCTGTTTGATCGCGCGGCCCGCTCCCTACAGTCACAAACGGTTACACTCTGCAACCCATTTCCCCTTGCGCTTCGACGCAACAATCGATTGAAAGTGATTATCAAACGCCTCCGCATTGGAAGCCTTTCGTGAATCGTCTGTTCCTCGTCGCAGTTCCGGTCGTTGCCGGCGCATTCGGCTGGTGGCTTTGGTCCGCGAACGCCAGCCCGCCCCCCGCCCACCGCACCCACACGGTGGCCCTCGGCTCGGTGGAGGACACCGTGTCCGCCGTGGGAACGCTCCAGGCGCGTACCTACGTCGATGTGGGCACGCAGGTGTCCGGACAGCTGAAGGCCATCTTCGTGGACTACGGCGCCAAGGTTGAGCAGGGCCAGCTCCTGGCGCAGATCGACCCCACCGTCTACGAGGCGCGCGTCGCCGCGGACCAGGCGCAGCTTCTGAACCTGCGCGCCCAGGTGACGGAACGGCAGGTCCAGTTGGCGCTGGCGGAGAAGCAGTTCGACCGGCAGCGCCGGCTGCTGGCCGACCGCGCGACCAGCCAGGACGCCTTCGACAGCGCCGACGCCGCCCGCAAGACCGTCGCCGCCCAGATCGCCGCGCTGGAAGCGCAGATCAAGCAGACGGAATCGACCCTGAAGGGCGATCAGGCGAACCTCGGCTATACCAAGATCTACGCCCCCATCGCCGGCACGGTGGTGGACATCACGGCGCGCCTGGGCCAGACGCTGAACGCCAACCAGCAGGCGCCGATCATCCTGCGCATCGCCGAACTGGACACCATGACGGTGCGCACACAGGTATCGGAAGCCGACGTTCCCCGGCTGAAGCTGGGCATGCCCGCCTACTTCACCACCTTGGGCCAGCCCGACCGACGCCGCACCGGCGAGCTGCGCCAGATCCTGCCGACGCCGGAGGTGGTGAACAACGTCGTCCTCTTCGCCTCGCTGTTCGACGTGCCCAACCCCGGCCACGACCTGCTGCCGCAGATGAGCGCGCACGTCTTCTTCGTCGCCGCGCAGGCGAAGAACGTGCCGGTGGTGCCCATGGCGGCGTTGCGCCCGGTGCCGCGCCAGCGCGGCCAGTACACCGTGCGCGTCCTGGAGAACGGCGAGCCGGTCGAGCGCACCGTCGAGATCGGCGTGACCAACCGCGTCTCCGCCGAGATCCGCAAGGGTCTCCAGCCGGGCGACCAGGTGGTGCTCGACACGTCGGCACCCACCCAGCAGGCCCCCAACCGGGACGCCGGCGGCCCGCGGCCGGGAGCCGGCGCGGCGCGGACTCCCCGCCTATGACGGCCGTCCAGCCGAGCATCCCGCAGATCTCGCTGCGCGACGTCACGCGGAGCTTCCGGCGCGGCAACCTGGAGGTGCCGGTCCTGCACGGCATCTCGCTGGACATCCATGCGGGCGAGTTCGTCGCCATCATGGGCGCGTCCGGGTCCGGCAAGTCGACGCTGATGAACCTGATCGGGCTGCTGGACCGGCCGACCTCCGGCTCCTACCGCGTGGACGGGGAGGAGGTCACCGGCCTGGACGCCGACCGGCGCGCCATCCTCCGGCGCGAGCGCTTCGGCTTCATCTTCCAGCAGTACAACCTGCTCGCCACCTCGACCGCCTGCGAGAACGTCGAGATGCCGGCGGTCTACACCCGCATGCCCCGCGAGGAGCGGACGCGGCGCGCGCGCGACCTCCTGGCCGGCCTCGGCCTGGGCGAGCGGCTCGACCACCAGCCGTCGCAGCTTTCGGGCGGGCAGCAGCAGCGCGTCTCCATCGCGCGGGCGCTGATGAACGGCGGCGGCATCATCCTGGCGGACGAGCCGACCGGCGCGCTCGACAGCCGCAGCGGCGTCGAGGTGATGCGCCTGCTGCGCGACCTGAACGAGCGCGGGCACACGATCCTGCTGATCACCCACGACGCCGCCGTCGCCCAGCAGGCCAAACGGATCATCGAGATCAAGGACGGCTGCATCGTCTCCGACGTGACGCAGCCCGGCGCCGCGCCGGCCACTCCCCTGGAACGGCCGTCCCCGCCGGCGAACGCCGCCGCGGTGACCGCCGGCGACGTGGTCGAGGCGGGGCGCATGGCCCTGCATTCCCTGCGCAACAACCTGATGCGCACGCTGCTGACGCTGCTCGGCATCATCATCGGCGTGGCGTCGGTGGTCGCCATGCTGGCCATCGGGCACGGCGCCCAGCAGGAGGTGCTGAACCGCATCACCGCCATGGGTACCAACCTGCTGCTGGTCCGGCCGGGCGCGCCGAACGTCCGCCCCTCCGGCGGGGTGACCGCGACGCTGGTGGCGCCCGACGCCGAGGCCATCGCCGCGCTGCCCAACGTCGCCGCCGCCGTGCCTGAATACCCCGGATCGGCGACGCTGCGACACGGGGGGCGCGACTACGCCACCTCGGTCACCGCAACCAGCGCCGACTTCCCGAAGGCGCGCGACTGGCCGGTGGCCTCCGGCGTCTTCTTCGAGGAGGCGGACGTCAAGGCCTACGCGCCCGTCGCCGTCATCGGCCAGACGGTCGCCAAGGCGTTGTTCCCGGACGGCGAGGATCCCGTGGGCTCCTACGTCCTGATGAACAACATCCCGTTCCTGGTCATCGGCACCATGGCGCCCAAGGGCGCTTCGCCGATGGGTTCCGACATGGACGACGTGGCTTACGTGCCGCTGACCACCGGCAGCCTGCGGCTGTTCGGCCAGCGCTACGTGCGCTCCATCACCGTCCAGGTCTCCGACGTCACCGCTATCGAGGAGACTGAGGAGGCGATCCGCGCCCTGCTGATCGCGCGCCACCAGACCGAGGACTTCCAGATCCGCAACATGGCCTCGATCCTGCAGACCGCCACCGAGACGCAGAACACGCTGACCCTGCTGCTGGGCTCCATCGCCGCCATATCGCTGCTGGTCGGGGGGATCGGCGTGATGAACATCATGCTGGTCAGCGTGACCGAGCGCACCCGGGAGATCGGCGTGCGCATGGCGACCGGTGCGCGCCGCGTCAACATCCTGTTGCAGTTCAACAGCGAGGCGCTGGCCATCTGCACGCTGGGTGGGGCCATCGGCGTTGCCGTCGGACTGGGCGCCACCTGGGCCTTCGCCTTCTTCGGCCGCCCCGTACTGGTGACGCCGGAGCCGGTGCTGCTGGCCTTCGGCTGCGCCTTCGCTACCGGACTGCTGTTCGGCTACATCCCCGCGCGCAAGGCCGCCGACCTCGACCCCGTCGTGGCGCTCGCCTCGGAATGACCCTGATGACCACCATACGCATGGCCGCCGTCGCGGCCGGAACCCTGCTGCTTGCAGCCTGCGCCCTCGGCCCGCTGCACGAACCGCCGAAGGTGAGCTTGCCGGCCGCCTGGGACACTGCGACCGAGGGCGTCGGCCAGTGGCCGGACGCCGCTTGGTGGCGGGGATTCGGCAGCGCCGAACTGGACGGCCTGATTGCCGAGGCGGAGGCCAACAACCGCGACCTCGCTGTCGCCCTCGCCCGCATCGGGCAGGCCGAGGCACAGGCCCGCGCGGCCGGGGCGGCCCTGCTGCCGACGGTCGGTCTGTCCGGCGCGGCCAGCCGCGGCTGGACCCCGCACGCCTTGAAGCGGGGAGGCCTCTCCGGAGGCTCCCCCTCGGTGTCGTCGAGCTATCAGGGGGTGCTCCAGGTCGGTTATCAGGTCGATCTGTTCGGGCGGAACGCGGCGACGGTGGCAGCCACGCAGGCACAGCTCGAGGCCACCCTTTACGACCGCGAGGCGGTCGCCCTGACCCTGCGCTCCGAGGTGGCGGGCACCTTCTTCGAGGTGCTGGCGGCGCGCGACCACCTGCGATTGGCCGAACAGACGCTGCGTGTCGCCGAGGACGTGCTGGCGCTGCTGGAGCGGCAGGTGCAGGTGGGCGCCGCGTCGGACCTCGAGGTCGCGCAGCAGCGCAGCGCGGTGGCCAGCCAGCGCGCCGCCCTTGCCACCCTGCAGCAGGCGGAGCGGCAGTCGCTGGACGCGCTCGCCGTGCTCCTGGGCCGCCCGCCGCAAGGATTCGCGGTGCGTGGCCGGTCGCTGATGGAACTGACGCTGCCGCCGGTCACCGCCGGCCTGCCGTCGCATCTGCTGATGCGCCGCCCTGATCTGCGCCAGGCCGAAGCGAGCCTGCGGGCCGCCGCGGCCGACACCGTGGCGGCGCGGGCGGCGCGCTTCCCCAGCCTGGTACTGACCGGCAGCGGCGGCGTGCAGAGCAGCTCGCTGACGGACATGCTGAACCCGGCCGGCCTGGTGTACAGCGCCGCTGCCTCCCTGGCCGCACCGCTGTTCGAGGGCGGCCGGCTGGAGGCGCAGGAGGATCTGGCGTCCGCGCGCACCCGCGAACTGGCCGAGCTCTACGGGACCGCCGTGCTGACCGCCCTGCGCGACACCGAGGACGCCCTGAGCGCCACCGTCACCGGGCAGGTGCAGCAGCGCTACGCCCTGGTGGCGCAGGAGCAGGCCGCGGAAGCGCTGCGGATCGTGGATGTCCGGTACCGCACGGGCACGGTGCCTTTCCTGAACGTCCTCGACGCGCAGCGCACCCTGTTCCAGTCGAACGACGCCGTCGTTCAGGCGACCCTGACGCGATTCAATGCGGTGGTCGGGCTCTATCTGGCGCTCGGTGGAGGGTGGGACGGCACGACGGTGCCGCCCGTTCCGGCGCCTCCTCCGGGGAAATAGCGCCTTTCCGACCCGCGGCCGTAACCCCAAGGCCATTCTATCGGGCGCAAATGAGAATCATTTTCAAAGCTACTTCAATCCCTGCCACTTTCGTGCTAACGAGAATTAGTCGCAATCTATAAGCATCCTAAGGTTCGGAGAGAAAGACGTGTCCGACTTAACCAGCGGCGTCGTGTCGACGCGGGCACCCCGCCATTTTCTCGGTGCATCCACCCTGGGTCTGGCTCTGACCTGCGTGGTCGCGCCGGCCGAGTCGCAGACCATCGCCCAGGGGGCGAACAATCAAGGAGCGATGCAGCTCCCCAACATTTCCGTCGAGGCCCAGGACGGGTCGACGAGCTACAAGGTCGACCAGCCGCAGTCGCCGAAATTCACGGCGCCGCTGCTCGACACGCCGAAGACGGTGACCATCGTCCCGCAGGAGGTGATCAAGGATCAGGGTGCCACGTCGCTGGCCGATGTGCTGCGGTCCACGCCCGGCATCACGCTGGGGTCGGGCGAGGGCGGCAATCCCATCGGCGACCGGCCGTTCATCCGCGGCTTCGACGCCATGACCGACACCTTCGTCGACGGGCTGCGCGACCCGGCCAGCCAGACGCGCGAGGTCTTCAACCTGGAGCAGGTCGAGGTCAGCAAGGGTCCGAGTTCCGCCTACACCGGGCGCGGCGGCACGGGCGGCAGCATCAACCTCGTCACCAAGATGCCGCAGAACCAGAACTTCACCGCCGGCGCCGTGACGCTCGGCACGGATCACACCAAGCGCGCCGTCGGCGACGTCAACTACGTCATCGGCGATGGCGTGGCGTTGCGTCTCAACGCCATGGGGCATGACGGCGACGTGGCCGGCCGCGATGCCGCGGAGGTCAGCCGCTGGGGCATCGCCCCGTCGCTGGCGTTCGGCCTGAACGGCCCGACGCGTGCCAAGTTCAGCTACTATCACCTGCAGACCGACGATATGCCGGACTACGGCGTGCCGTGGAACCCGCGGACCGGCCGGCCGGTCGATGTCGACCGCCACAACTTCTACGGCCTGAAGAACCGCGACTTCCAGAGGACGCAGACCGACAGCGGTACCGCGCAGTTCGAACATGATCTGACCAGCAACGTCACGGTGCGCAACACCACGCGCTACAGCCGCTCGACGAACGACTACATCGTCACCAACCCGGACGACAGCAAGCAGAACGTCCTGAACGGATTGGTGTGGCGCTCGCCCAAGACGCGCAACTCCGTGAACACCGCGCTGATCAACCAGACCGACCTGTACGGAACCTTCACGCTCGGCGGGTTCAAGAACAGCTTCTCCACCGGTATCGAACTGAGCCGCGAGCAGACCGGGAACCGCCCCTACGTCGTGGCCGCCGGCTCGTCCACGGCCACCAACAACTGCCGGATCATGGGAGCCTCGGCGGGCTTCAACTGCACCAGCCTGTTCAACCCCAATCCCGACGATCCCTGGACCGGCGCCATCACGCGCTCACCCACCCGGACCGAAACCACCACCACCAGCGCTTCGGCCTACGCCTTCAACACGGTCGAGCTGACGGAACAGTGGGCGGTGAACGGCGGCCTGCGCCTCGACCGGTACAAGACCGAGGTGAAGCCGACGAACCTCAAGAACGATTCGACGTTCCTGAACTACCAGGTCGGCGTCGTGTACAAGCCGGTGCCCTACGGCGCCTTCTACGTCTCGCACGGCACCTCGTCCAACCCGTCGGGCGAGAACGCCGGCGAAGGCACGCTCAGCTTGTCCGCGACCAACCAGAACATCGATCCGGAAGAGAACGTCAGCTACGAGATCGGCACCAAGTGGGAGCTGCTGAACCGCAAGCTCCTGGCCACCGGCGCCATCTTCCGCACCGAGAAGACCAACGCGCGCGTCAACGATCCGCTGGGCGGCAGCCAGCTGCTGGTCGGCGACCAGCGCGTCGACGGCTTCGAGGTGGGACTTTCGGGCAGCATCACCGACGCCTGGAAGATCTTCGCAGGCTACACCTTCCTGTACAGCGAGATCATCGACGGTGGCCCGCAGAACACGAACGAGGGCAAGGAGTTCCCCAACGTGCCGCGGCACAACTTCAGCGTGTGGACGACCTACGTCCCGGTGGAGAAGCTCACGGTGGGCGGCGGCGCCCTCTTCATGTCGAAGCGCTATGCCGACCCGGCCAACTTGAAGTCGGTGCCGTCCTTCTGGCGCTTCGATGCGATGGCCTCCTACCAGGTCACCGACAACGTCGCGGTCCAGCTGAACGTGCAGAACCTCACCAACGAGACCTACTACGACAAGCTGCACCCGGCGCACTTCGCGACCATCGCGCCGGGCCGCACGGCGCTGCTGACCACCAGCGTCAAGTTCTAAGGGCCTGAGCGACACGCCCCCGTCCGCGCCATGCGGGCGGGGGCCGTGCCGCACGAAGAGAGGAGCGACACATGCTGCTGACGATTCCCGATGTCCTGACCCGGGAGCAGGTCGCCGCCTGCCGGGAGATCATGGACCAGGCCGAATGGGTGGACGGCAAGGTCACCGCCGGGCACCAGTCCGTGCACGCCAAGAACAACATGCAGCTGCCGGAGGGCTCGCCCGCCGCGCGGCAGGTCGGCGACGTCATTCTGAACGCCCTGTCCGCCAACCCCCTATTCTTCGCGGCGGCCCTGCCGCTGAAGGTGTACCCGCCTTTCTTCAACCGCTATTCCGGCGGCCAGTATTTCGGCCTGCACGTCGACAACGCGATCCGGCTGCTGCGCGGCACGGACTTCCGCATCCGCAGCGACCTGTCGGCCACGCTGTTCTTCTGCGACCCCGAGGAGTACGACGGCGGCGAGCTGGTGGCGGAGGACACCTACGGTGAGCACCGGGTGAAGCTGCCGGCCGGGCACCTGGTGCTCTATCCGTCCACCAGCATCCACCAGGTGACGCCGGTGACGCGCGGCGCGCGCGTCTGCTCCTTCATGTGGATCGAGAGCATGGTGCGCGACGTCGGCGAGCGGACGCTGCTCTTCCAGCTCGACGCCTCCATCCAGCAGCTCGGTGCCGAGCGCGGCCACAACGACCCTGCCGTCGTGCAGTTGACGGGCATCTACCACAACCTCGTGCGGCGCTGGGCCAACACCTGATCCCACCGACGCCGCCGCTAGCCAGCCACCTCTTCCGAGCGAGCCATGCCGACACCCACGCGTCAAAACCGCCTTTGGTACCGCACCCTCCAGAACATCCACCTGTGGGTCGGGCTGATCCTCTGCCTGCCGCTGGCGGTGCTCGGGGTCACCGGGTCCGTCCTGGTGTTCCAGGACGAGTTGCGGGAGCTGTCCGCCGAGCCGCCCGCCCACGCGCTGGCCGCCGGCGAGCCGCGTTCCGTGGCGGCAATCCTGGAGGCGGCCAAGGCGGCGGCGCCGCAGGGCATGGCCCCCGGCATGGTGATGCTGCCCGAGGAGCCGGGCAAGCCGGCCATGGTTCGCCTGTCGGCGCCGGGGCGCGCCGGGCCGGGGAGACCGGGCGGGCCGGGCGGCAGCACGCTGCTGATCGACCCGGTGTCGCTGTCCGTGCTGGAGGGTACGCCGCCGAGCGGCAGCCTGCTGCGCCAGATCTTCCAATTGCATGCCAACCTGCTGATCCCCGACCGCACGGGGCGCGAGGTCATCGGCTGGCTGGGGGTGGCGATGCTGGCGCTGGGCATCACCGGGCTGGTGCTGTGGTGGCCGCGCGCCGGCCGCTGGGCGGCCGCCTTCACGGTGAAGCGCGGCGCGCGCGGCCTGCGGCTGCACCGCGAGCTGCACGGCGCGGTGGGCATCTGGTCGCTGGCGGTGTACGTGGTCGTGACCTTCAGCGGGGTCTACCTGGCCTTCCCGCAGACGCTGAACGCGGCCATCGGCGGGGTCTTCCCCGCGCGAGACCTGCGCGCTGCGGTGAAGGTGGAACCGGTGCGCGGTGCCGCGCCGGCCGGTGTGGAACAGATCGTGGCGCTGGCGCAGGCCGCCGTGCCCGACGGGCAGCTCCGCTCGATCATGCTGCCGCCCCGGCCCGATCAGGCGTACCGGGTCAACTTCGCCCCGCCGGGGCACGAGCACGGCGCACCGATGGCCACGGCGTTCGTCGATCCGTGGGCGGCGCGCGTCGTCGAGCTTCGTGACCCCCGCAGCTATTCCCTGGGCGAGACCATCATCGCGTGGCAGCGCGCGCTGCACGGCGGCGAGGGGCTGGGCTGGACCTGGAAGATCCTGGTGTTCCTGTCCGGCGTCCTGCCTCCCCTGTTTGCGGTGACCGGTACGGCCATGTGGCTGCTGAAGCGCCGCAACCGTCGCGCCAAGGACGCCGAGCGCGCCGCCGCCCGTGCTACCGCCGGCTGAACCGCCATTCCCGGCGATGCCGGCGGGGTGAGGACCGGCGCCCGTCACGGGCGCCGGTTCTGACTCCCCTCCGCCGTCCACAGAACCGAGCGGTCGATTGCTGGGATGGAGGCGCAGCCGGTCAGCACCATGGCGATTTCCAGCTCAGTGCGCAGGATCTTCAGGAGGTGCGCCACGCCCACGGCCCCGCCCACCGCCAGGGCGTAGAGGTACGGCCGGCCCACCAGGACCGACGCGGCGCCCAGGGCCAGCGCCTTCAGCACGTCGGTGCCGCGGCGGATGCCGCCATCCATCAGCAGCGGTACGCGCCCGGCCACCCGTTCGGCGATGGCCGGCAGAACCTCTATGGTGGCCGGAACGGTGTCGAGAACCCGCCCGCCGTGGTTCGACACGATGAGCCCGTCCGCTGCGTGCGCAATGGCCCGCTCCGCGTCGTCGGCGCTGGTGATTCCCTTCAGCAGGATGGGCAGACGGGTGAACGAGCGCAGCCAGTCGATGTCGGCCCAGCTTGCCGCGGTGGAGAGCAGGTAGCGGAGCGTTGCCCGTTCGTCCTGAGCCGGCGGGGCTGGCGGCTGGCCGCGCAGGTTGACCGCCTCCACGCCGGGCGGCAGGCCGAAGCCGGCACGCTGTTCGCGGTTGCGGATGCTGACCGGTGCGTCCACCGTCACCACCAGCGCCTGATAGCCGGCATCCTCCGCCCGCCGCACCAGTTCGCCGGTGAAACCCCGGTCGGGATTGACGTAGAGCTGGAACCAGAGCGGCGTGCTGGCCCGCGCGGCGACGGCTTCGAGCGTCACGCTGGCCTGGGTGCTGAGCACCATGCCGGTCTGCATGGCCGATGCGCCCAGCACCGTCGCCAACTCCCCGTCGGGATGGAGGAGCTTGTGAAATGCCGCGGGCGCCAGCAGGATCGGGTGTTCCAGGGTCCGGCCGAACAGGGTTACCCGGGTATCGACGTCGCTCACCTCGGGCAGGGCGCGCCCTTGCAGGCGAAGCCGGTCGAAGGCCTCGACGTTCCAGCGCAGGGTCAGTTCGTCGGCCGCGCCTCCCGCCATGTACGCCCAGGCGTTTTCCCCCATGCGCGAGCGGGCGTGTGATTCATAATCGCTTGCCGCGACGATGTCGGAGGGGATCATGCCGGCCCTTCAATAATGAGAATGATTTGCAATTGCTGGTGCAGGGATACGCTGTTCCGCTGCCGGCAACCAGCCCCTTTGTGCCAGCCTCTTTATGTTTGTGTCGCGCAAATCGGAAGCGGGGGCGCGACGGCGGGGCGCATGGATCGGTGCTGCCTGTGGCTGCACACGTCCAAAAGCAAAAAGCCCGCCAGAGGCGAGCCTTGAAGTGCTTCATCTGCTGCTCACGTCGTCATGCCGGCCCTATACCGTCCAACTCCTGGGCCAGCCGAACTTGACGGAGCCTGCAGCCGCGTCAGGCGGCCCCAAGGCCGCCTGACCGGCAAACAGGTTAGAGCCTCCGAATTAGAGCGGTGTTCCAAACGGTGTGAACGTCCTTGTACCGTCATGGCCGGGCCCAGACCCGGCCATCCACGTGCAAACTCAGAGACGTCCTCGTGGATGCCCGGGTCAAGCCCGGGCATGACGGTAGAGAAAAGTTCAGACCAATGAGAAAACCGCTCTAATGCAGCGGTCGCGCAAGGTCGAAGCGGTCGGCGTTCATCACTTTCGTCCAGGCCGCGACGAAGTCCTTCGCGAACTTCTCCTTGGAGTCGCTGCAGGCATAGACTTCCGCAAACGCGCGAAGCTGCGAGTGTGACCCGAAGATCAGGTCGACGCGGGTGGCCGTCCACTTGGCCGCCCCGGTCTTGCGGTCACGGCCCTCGTAGACTCCATCGGCGTTCGGGGGCTGCCACTCCGTGCTCATGTCGAGCAGGTTGAGGAAGAAGTCGTTCGTCAACTTCTCGGGTTGCTTGGTGAAGACGCCGTGCTTGGAGCCGCCGGCATTGGCGCCGAGGACGCGCAGGCCCCCGACGAGGACCGTCATCTCCGGCCCGGTCAGCCCCAGCAATGCCGCCCGATCCACCAAGGCCTCCTCGGGCTGCATGAACTGCTGCTTCTTGCTGTGGATATAGTTGCGGAAGCCGTCGGCCCGCGGTTCGAGCGGCGCGAAGGAGTCGACGTCGGTCTGCTCCTGCGATGCATCCATGCGTCCTGGCGAGAAGGGAACCTGCACGTTCAGCCCGGCGTCCTTCGCAGCCTTCTCGATCGCCGCACCGCCGGCGAGAACGATCAGGTCGGCGAGCGAGATCTTCTTGCCGCCGCTGGCGGAAGCATTGAAGTCCTTCTGGATCGCTTCGAGCTTCTGCAGCACCGGCTGCGCGGGCTCGTTCACCTCCCAGTCTTTCTGTGGTGCGAGGCGAATGCGCGCGCCGTTGGCGCCGCCGCGCTTGTCGGAGCCGCGGAAGGTCGAGGCCGAGGCCCAAGCCGTCGAGACCAACTGCGAGACCGACAGGCCGGAAGCAAGGATTTGCGCCTTCAGCGTGGCGATATCCTTTTCATCGACCAGTGGATGATCGACTGGCGGAATCGGGTCCTGCCAGATCAGCGTCTCCTTCGGCACCAGCGGGCCGAGGTAGCGCGCGATCGGACCCATGTCGCGATGGGTGAGCTTGAACCAGGCGCGGGCGAAGGCGTCCGCGAACTGTTCGGGATGCTCGTAGAACCGCCGCGAGATCTTCTCGTAGATGGGGTCGAGGCGCAGCGACAGGTCGGTCGTCAGCATGGTCGGCACGCGCTTCTTCGACGGGTCGAAGGGATCCGGAATCGAAGGCTCGACGCCTTTCGCCTGCCACTGGTGCGCACCGGCCGGGCTCTTGGTCAGCTCCCATTCGTACTTGAACAGATTGTCGAAGAAGTAATTGCTCCACTTGGTCGGCGTCTGTGACCAGATGACCTCTGGGCCGCCAGTGATGGCGTCAGCCCCGAAGCCGGTGCCGTGCTTGCTCTTCCAGCCGAGGCCCTGATCCTCAAGCGCGCCGGCCTCCGGCTCCGGGCCTATCAAGGATGGATCGCCCGCGCCATGCGTCTTGCCGAAGGTGTGGCCGCCGGCGATCAGCGCCACGGTCTCCTCGTCGTTCATGGCCATGCGGTAGAACGTCTCGCGGATGTCCTTGGCCGCCGCGACCGGGTCCGGGTTGCCGTTCGGCCCTTCCGGATTGACGTAGATGAGGCCCATCTGCACCGCGCCGAGGGGCTCCGAGAGCTGGCGTTCGCCGCTGTAGCGCTCGTCGCCGAGCCACGTTCCTTCGGGACCCCAATAGAGCTCTTCAGGCTCCCACACGTCGGCGCGGCCGCCGGCGAAGCCGAAGGTCTTGAAGCCCATCGATTCGAGGGCGACGTTGCCGGCCAGAATCATCAGGTCGGCCCAGGAGAGCTTCCGGCCGTATTTCTGCTTGATCGGCCACAGCAGACGGCGCGCCTTGTCGAGGTTCGCGTTGTCCGGCCACGAGTTGAGCGGCGCAAAGCGCTGCTGGCCGGCGCCGGCGCCGCCGCGGCCGTCGGTGATGCGGTAGGTGCCCGCGCTGTGCCATGCCATGCGGATCATCAGCCCGCCGTAGTGGCCGAAGTCCGCGGGCCACCACTCCTGCGAATCCGTCATCAAGGCGTGCAGGTCCTTGATCACAGCGTCGAGATCGAGGGACTGGAACTCCTTGGCGTAGTCGAAGTCCTTGCCCATCGGGTCGGACAGGGGCGAGTTCCGATGGAGCATCTCGATACTAAGGGCATCCGGCCACCAATCGCGGTTCCTGCGAGCGCGGGTTCCGCCGCTGAACGGGCATCCGCCTGCGCTCTCGTCGGTCTTTGCGTCCATAGTCTCCTCCTGTGGCGATTGTGGATTCTTGTGGCCAAAAATGGTACCCAGCGCGTCCACCCAAGTAAAATAGGCTTTTATGATCACTGCGATAGGGCGACCTTATGATCCCTATCCCTGTGAATCTTAGAGCATGTTTGTAGATATTACGCGCTGACGGCCCGGACGGTCAGGCGCTTCAGGCAGCGTGACAGGATGGAGAGGCACCGTCAAGTTCGGCTGGTCCAGGAGTTGACGGTATAGGGCCGGCATGACGACGCGCCCTGACCCGATGTACGCCGGCCACCGGTTCCCCGCGGCGGTGATCAGCTACGCCGTGTACCTGGACTTCCGCTTTCCTTCGAGCCTGCGTATGGTCGAGGAGATGCTGGCGCTGCGCGGCATCACGGCCAGCCATGGAACGGTGCGCCAGTGGGGCCTGAAGTTCGGTCGCGCGATCGCTAACCGTATTCCTGCGGGTGGCCGTGCGCCGGTCGCTGGTTCGAAGCGACAACTCGTATGTTGCTCGGTGATGGTCGAAGGGAAGAGCCCGCGGGCAGCGGCGGCGCCAATACCAGATGCCGGAACGTAGGCAGAGATGGACCAGCTTCGCCACGGTCAGCCCCTCCAGGCCGGCCGGGGTGCGCGTTGTGCGACAGCGGTGTGCGGCAGGTCCACACACGCCCGGCGTTTCGGGGTGCGCGCACCCCGTAAGATCCTGAAACCGCTGGCCGTTCGGGAAAAGGTGGTTGGGGGACTAGGATTCGAACCTAGGCTGGCGGAGTCAGAGTCCGCTGTCCTACCGCTAGACGATCCCCCACCGTGGCGCGAGTGACGGGACTTGAACCCGCGGCCTCCGGCGTGACAGGCCGGCGCTCTAACCAACTGAGCTACACCCGCGCAAGGGAGCGGCCTTATACGCAAGCTTGGCCGCGTACGCAAGCATAGATCTTGGAGAATGGTGGAGCCGAGGGGGATCGAACCCCTGACCTCCTGCATGCCATGCAGGCGCTCTCCCAGCTGAGCTACGGCCCCATGATGGTGCTGCCAGAGAGGATTGAACTCTCGACCTCTCCCTTACCAAGGGAGTGCTCTACCACTGAGCTACGGCAGCAGCCGGTTGGGGCGCGGTTAGTAGCAAAGGGCGCCCGGTCTGTCAAAGGTCACACCTTGGCCAGACGGCTTTTCCGTCCGTGCAGCATGTTGGCGCGGTTACGGACCCTCTCCCGGAGATGCGCGTTCCTCGAACATCATACGCGAGCGAGGTCAACATGAGCTGGTCGATCCCCATCGGCACCGTGAAGGGCACGGTGATCCGTATCCACATCACGTTCCTCCTGTTCCTGGTATGGATCGGCTTTGCGCATTACACGCAAGGCGGGTGGGAGGCGGCCTTGCAGGGCATCGTCTTCATCTCACTGCTGTTCCTGTGCGTCGTGCTTCACGAGTTCGGACACGTCTTCGCCGCCCGGCGTTACGGGATCCTGACGCCGGACATCACGCTGCTGCCCATCGGCGGCGTGGCGCGCCTTGAACGCTTGCCCGAAAAGCCGTCGCAGGAACTCGTGGTGGCGCTGGCGGGGCCGGCGGTCAACGTGGTGATCGCCGGCGTGCTGTACCTGGCGCTTGGCGGCTTCCTGCCGGCGGAGAGCATGGAGGTGCAGAACGCCGGTGTCGATATGCTGGCCCGCTTGGCTTTGGTGAACGTGTTCCTCGTGCTGTTCAACCTGATACCGGCCTTCCCGATGGACGGCGGGCGCGTGCTGCGGGCGATCCTCGCCCATCGGCTCGGGTACGTCCGGGGCACGCAAATCGCCGCGTCGATCGGGCAAGCGGTGGCCTTCGGATTGGGTTTGCTGGGCCTGTTCGGCAACCCGTTGCTGATCTTCATTGCGGTGTTCGTCTATCTCGGCGCCGCATCCGAGGCGCACGCGGTGCACATGCGCGAGGTCTCGCGCGGGGTTGTCATCTCGGACGCGATGGTCACGAGGTTCGAGACACTGTCGCCGTCGAGCGTGCTGGAAGACGCCGTGCAAACCCTGCTCCGCACCACGCAGCACGAGTTCCCGGTGGTGGACGGTGCCGGTCGGCTGAGGGGTGTGCTGACGCGCGACGACATGATCCGCGCCCTGCGGGAGCGTGGCCCGAACACGCCCGTGCTCGAAGTGATGCGGTCGGACATCCCCATGGTCCACCAGCGCCGGAACCTGGAAGAGGCGCTGCGCGTCATGCAGGAGAAGCACCTGCCGGCGATCGGCGTCAACGACAACGAAGGGCACCTCGTGGGCTTGGTGACGCCGGAAAACGTCGGCGAAATGATGATGATCCACGCCGCGCGGGGTGGAGCGCGCCGTTGAAGCGTCGTCGCGGCTCGGCCGCCCGCGCTCTGTTTGGTGACTCCCAACCTCCGCGTGTGACTTTGGGCGGCTTCTCTATGAACGTGAAGCCCCTCCCCCCCTCGCTCTCGGCGGCTCTTTGAGCCGCCTGACGCGACAGGCGGGTCCTTCGGACCCGCTGAGAGCGGGGGAGGGGTTGGGGAGAGGGGGGCATTACGCCCGGAAGGGCGGAGAAGGTTTCTGGCCGGCTGCGCCGGCGCCACCCTCTCCCCAACCCCTCTCCCGTCCAGGGAGAGGGGCTTCAGGCACTGGCGGAAATCGCTCCAACACCCTCAGGCCAGCGCCTGGGCGAGGTCGGCGATGAGGTCGGCCGGGTTCTCGATGCCAACGGAGATGCGGATCGTCGCGTCCGTCAACCCGATCTCCTCGCGCAGCTCCCGCGGCACGCCCGAATGGGTGGTGGACGCGGGGTGGGAGATCAGCGTCTCGGTGCCGCCCAGGCTGACCGCCAGCTTCATCACCTCCAGCCGGTCGAGAAAGGCGAACGCCTCGGCCTCGCCGCCCCTCACCTCGAAGGCGAAGGTGGAGCCCGGCGCCGCGCACTGCCGGTCGAAGACCGCCTTGCGCGGGTCGTCCGCATCCAGGAATCCCAGGTAGTGAACGGCGTCGATCTTCGGGTGCGCGCGCAGGTATTCGGCCACGGCACGGGCGTTGTCGTTGGCGCGCTCGGTGCGGATGCCCAGCGTCTCCAGCGAGCGCAGCAGCATCCAGCAGGAGTGCGGGTCGAGCTGTGTGCCCAACGCCCCGCGCAGCAGGATGATCTTGCGCACCAGTTCGTCGCTGCCGCAGATGCCGCCCGCCACGAGGTCGCTGTGCCCGCCGGCGTATTTGGTCAGCGAGTAGACGGCCAGATCGGCGCCGTGCAGCAGCGGCTTCTGGTACATCGGCCCGAGCAGCGTGTTGTCGACGGCGATGGGCGGCCGGTGGCCCTGGCGCCGGCCCAGCTCGTCGGCGACCTCGGCCACCGCGCGCAGGTCGACCAGGCCGTTGGTCGGGTTGGCCGGCGTCTCCAGCATGATCAGGCCCACGCGTCCGGTCGCCTGCGCCCGATCGGCCGCCGCGGCAATCTGAGCGCGGTCGGTACCGTCGGCGAAGCCCGCCGACTTGATTCCGAAGTTGGTGAGCTGGTTGTACATCAGCGTTTCGGTGCCGCCGTAGAGCGGGCGGCTGTGCAGCACCGTGTCGCCCGGTCGCAGGAAGGCGAACATCAACGTGGAGATGGCGGCCATGCCGCTGGCGAACACCGCGGCGCGCTCGGCCTCGTCCCAGACGGCGAGGCGGTCCTCCAGGATCTCGAAGTTCGGGTTGTTGAAGCGCGAATAGACCAGCCCGGCCTTCTCGCCCTCGCGCGGGCGTCGCCGCCCGGCGGTCAGGTCGAAGAAGTCCTTCCCCTGCTGCGCGTTTTCGAAGACGAAGGTGGAGGTCAGAAAGATCGGCGGCTTCAGCGCCCCTTCCGAGAGCTGCGGCGAATAGCCGTAGCCCATCATCAGCGTCTCGGGATGGAGGCGGTGATTGTTGAGCGTGAGGTGCTTATAGTTGGCGTCTTTCATGGAACGACCATCCTCCTGTGTGCCGACCTGTGTGCTGACCGGCGGCGTCCGCCGCGTGCGCGGGTCATGCCCATGATAACCGAAGGCGTCTGATAACTTTCAAACGCCTTCGCCTCAAACCCGACAACACAGTGCTGCGCTCTCGCCTTTTGCCTTGCAAAGGGCTGCCGCCAGCTCTCGGCGATGCGCAGCATCGCCTGACGCTGTCAGCGGGATCCTTGAACCCGCGAGAAGCGCTTTCGGTACGAAAGCGCGATAGGCGCTGTGCGAAAGGGGCACCCGGACAGCCGGGCGCGACACCGGACCGGTCCGCGGGGACGATCCGGATCGGGGCCGTCACCTCGGATGGATCATGTCAGCGAGGACCGGCGTTCAAGGAGGCGAAGCAGCAGGGCCGTTCCAAGGCCCCAGGCACCATTGACCAGCAGAGCCGTGGCCATCGAGGCGGGCTGCCACCCCCCGGCGACCGGCGCTCCCTTCAGCGGCGCCACCACGAACCACGCGACGAGCGTCAGAGCAATCGCCCCGAAGAGGCCCGCCGCGATCCAGTAGCCGGCCCCGTCGCGCGGAAAAGCCTTCTCGACCGAAACGAACACGATGCCCCAGACACCTCCCCAGAACGCTAACGAGAGGACCTGGGGCACGCCGAAGGGCGGTACGGGCCGAAAGGCCCATGGTATGCCCGGCGTCACGCCGATCAGGTGCAGGATCCCGAGCATCGCCTGATGAAAAATGAGCACGGCGACAAACCCGGCCATGAAGCCGCGGGCGAATCGCCACACGGTCGCACTGGGCGTGCGCCGTGCATCGAAGTTTGTTTCGGTCATGCCTAAGTTCCCGAGTTCCGCCGCCTTACGGTCGGGTCCATACCCGCCGACGGCGTTGACGTCCGCAGGATCAAACCGATCAGTTTCCCTGCGGCCTTTCCAGTAGACGCTCTGCCCGGGCACTTCATCCCGCGCGCCCGGACGGCTCCGTTCTTATGGAACTCTCCGTCCGGTGAACGGGTTCCAGCCCTGGCCCGCCAGGGCCACCCAGGCTGTCGCGCCCAGGTGGGGGCGGCGGAAATACCGGAAATCGTCGGTGATGCTGGCCGGGCCGATGGCGAGGCCCGTGGTGATGCTGGGCTGGCGCGTCGCCCAGACATAGCCGCCCGGGCTCACCTGCTCGGCGATCCCGGCGAGCAGGCGATCGGCCTCCGCCGGACGGCCGACGGCCCGGTACACCAGCGCAGCCTGCGCCGTCCCCTCGATCCACAACCCGTCGCGGTCGTCGTTGAAGTCGAACCCGCCGTCCACGGCGTGCGCGGCCTCGGCGTAGGCCAGCGCCCGCCGCCAGTGCTGCGGCGCGTCGGGCAGGAGCAGCGGCCAGAGCTGGGCGTCGAGGCTGGAGAGCGCACGATTGACCGTGACGCCGTCGGGGCTGGTTCCGATGGGAAAGCGCCCGCCGGCCTCGTCCCACAGCGCGTCCAGGAACGCCCGCGCATGCCTGGCCTGGCCGGACCAGTCGCCGGGCGCTCCCGCGCGGCCCAGCCAGGTGAACACCGCCGTCAGGTCGATGTTGTGTTCGGTCGATTTCCAGGTGAGCGGCTGTGGCGCGTCGTCGAAGCCGTGGACGCCGCCGTTGAAGCCGCCCGGCCCGCGATGGTCGCGTGTGTGCGCCGCGGCCCAATCGGCCAGCCGTGCGGCGCCGTCGCGGAAGCGGGCCTCCCCGGAGGCCTCGTTCAGGGTCAGCAGCGCCAAGGCGGCCCAGGCCACGTTTCCGCTGGCCGTGCCGACCTCATAGGCGTCCTCGAGCCAGCGGTTTTGCGTGCCGTCCCACCAGCCCATGGGTGGAATCGGCCTTTGCGTCTGCGCCCCGGCCCGATAGGTGTTGCGCAGCCGCCCCTTGGTGCCCGCGCGGTCGAGGTTTACGGCGGACAGCAGCGCCTCGCCGATCCGCAGGGCCTTCTCCTTCCGGTCGCAGGCCGTCAGCGCGATGACCGCCAGCGCGTTGTCGTAGGTGAAGGCGGCGTTGCCCAGCGCCGGCTCCTCGGCCGGCCCCTGGCCGAGAACGCCGTCGTAGCTGCGCAGGAAGACCGGCGTGGTGCCCGGCACCTCGTCCACGCGCGCGGCGATGGCGGCGCAGGCCGTGGCGGTGAGGTCTGCGACCGTGCCGCTCTGGGGGGCGCCGGCCAACGCCGGGCCGGACGCACCGATCAAGGCCGCGAGCAACCAGGGCGCGACCCCGCGCAGCCCTGCCGGCGTGCGGCGATGCCGCCCCATCAGGCTATCCACGGGCTATCCACGTCCGACGAACGGCATGGTCGTCGCCATGACGGTGACGAACAGGGCGTTCGCGTCCGGCGGCAGGCTGTCCATGAAGAGCACCGTGTCGGCGACGTGCTTCACGTCCATCAACGGTTCCGCCAGTATCGTTCCGTTGGCCTGCAAGGCCCCTTCGCCCAGCCGGGCCGCCATGTCGGTGGCGGCGTTGCCGATGTCGATCTGGCCGCAGGCGATGCCGTATTTCCGTCCGTCGAGCGCTATGGATTTCGTCAGCCCGGTGATCGCGTGCTTGCTGGCCGTATAGGGCGCGGAGTTCGGGCGCGGTGCGTGTGCCGAAATCGACCCGTTGTTGATGATCCGCCCGCCCTGCGGGGTCTGCCGCTTCATCAGCCGGTAGGCGGCCTGTGCGCACAGGAATGCGCCGGTGAGATTGACGTCGATGACGCCGCGCCATTGCTCCACCGTCAGATCCTCGAAGCCGACGCCCGGCGCACTGGTGCCGGCGTTGTTGAACAGCAGGTCGAGCCGGCCGTAGGCCGTGTCCACCCTGGCGAAAAGGGCGTCCACCGACGCCGGATCGGTCACGTCGGTGGGGACCGCCAGCGCGTGGGCGCGCCGGTCCTCCGCCGCCTCGGCGATCGCCTGCTCCAGCAGGCCGGCGCGGCGGCCGGCGAGGACGACCCGGTAGCCGGCGCCGAGGAGGCGCAACGCCACGTGCTTGCCGATACCGGAACCAGCGCCGGTGACAACGGCCACTTTGCTTGACTTGCCGTCGACGTCACTCATGGGGCTCTCCTGTCAAAGACGCACACTGCACGACGTTTGCCGGCGGGCCGGCCAGCGCACGCGATGAACGCTACGAATGTTCGGGTGCGGACGGGCGCCGTCAATGGGGTGATCGGTCCCGATAATGCAGCAGGCCGCTCGATGGCTCGGAGCAATGACGCACAGTGGGAGGGCGGGATGCACCGTCTCCGTACCCCTTATCAGACGCTTGACAACGCAGCACCAAAATACATAAATTATGTAGTTTAGCGAGGAGGTTTGCATGCAGCGTTTTACCGCATTCGACCTGCAGCGCAACGTCGGCCCCGTCCAGGACGCAGCCATGCAGGCGCCTGTGGCGATCACTCATCACGGTCGTGACCGCTTGGTGCTGATGTCGGCATCCGAGTTTGCCCGCCTCAAGCGGCGCGACAAGCAGGTCATCGCCATTGAGGAGATGCCGGAAGAGTTCATCGCTGCCCTTCGCGAGCCGGTCGATGATCCTGAATTGGCGGCCCTCGACCACCTGCTAGACGATTGAGATGGTGAAGATCCCGGAGCCGAAGCCTGGCCGGGTGATCCGCTACGAGTATCTGTGGCGCCGACAGGCGCTCCGGGGCCAGGACACTGCCGAGAAGGACCGACCTGCGTGCATCATCGTTGCGGTGCATAGGGCACAAGGCGACACCAGGGTTCTGCTCCTGCCAATCACCCGTTCAGCTCCGACCGGCGGGGACGCCGCTTACGAAATTCCACTGCGGCTCAAGGAGCATCTGGGGCTCGACGCCGACCGGTCGTGGATCGTCCTGTCGGAGGCGAACATTGACATCTGGCCGTCTCCCGATCTGCGCCCGATTCCCGGTCGCCCTGGCGTCATGGAATACGGCCTGCTGCCGCAAAAGCTGGTGAACGCCCTGCGCGAGGCCGTGCTGAACGCGATTCTTGCGAAGCGGATGCAAGCAACGGATCGCGAGGCCGCAGATCCGACCGAACAGCCGGATCTCTCGGATTTCACCGACGGCTGGCAGCCATCCAAGCCATAGAACGCCCTTCCGTTCAATGGGCGGAGCGCGTCGTAGCTGCGCACTGGCGGCTTTTCAAGACGGTGGTTCCCCGGTGGTTCCCCGAAGACCGAGAGAAACCGGCCAAAGCCGGGATATCGCCGCCAAGTGATTGGTGCCCCAGGCCGGACTCGAACCAGCACGCCGTTGCCGGCAACAGATTTTGAGTCTGCCGCGTCTACCATTCCGCCACTGGGGCACGGGATGAATGGTCGCGCGATCATACATGCGCGCCGGCTCGGGTCAATCGCAAATGGCGGCAATCGACAGATGGGCGGACGGATCGGCGGTTCCGTCCCCTGGCAACTGGCGCGACGCCGCGCGGCGCGCTATATCGGAAGGGCCATGCCGCACCGACTAACGCTCATCGATCCGCGCCTGCCAGCCCTCCTCCTCGCGCTCGCCAGCGCCGGGGTGCTCGCCGCGGCGCTCGTCTTCCAGTACGGGTTCGGGTACCAGCCCTGCATCCTCTGCATCTGGCAGCGCTGGCCCTACGTCGCCGTGCTGACCTTCTCCATCGCCACGCTGGTCTTCTCGCAATGGCGCGGGGTCGGCGACGCGCTGCTGGTGGCCAGCGGGTTCGCGCTGCTCGCCAATGCCGGCATCGCCTTCTACCACGTGGGCGTCGAGCACCACTGGTGGGCCGGCACCGCGGGGTGCGGCGTCACCGGCTCGGCGATGACGCTCGAGGATCTGCGGGCCCAGGTCATGCGGGCGCCGGTCGTGCGCTGCGACGAGATCCAGTGGGAGCTGTTCGGCATCACCATGGCCGGCTACAACGTGATGATCTCCCTGGCGCTCGCCGCCTTCGCCTTCGCCTCGGCGCGCACCGCCTACGTCCATGCCGGCCGCAGGGGGATCCCCGCATGACGACGCTGCCGGTGCAACACCCCGCCACCGAAACGGCGCCCGCCCGGCGAGTGCGCGGCGCGCTGCCGGGCGACCCGCGCCCGCAGGAGCGGATCGCGCGCATCTGCCGCGTCGACCACGCCGGTGAGTACGGCGCCAAGCGCATCTACGAAGGCCAGCTCGCCGTCATGGGCAAGGGCCGGCACGGCCGCACGCTGCGCCACATGGCCGAGCAGGAGCGCGAGCACCTGCGCTACTTCGAGGGGCAGCTGGCCCGGCGGCGCGTGCGCCCGACGGCGCTGCACCCGGTCTGGCACGTCGGCGGCTACCTGCTGGGCGTGGCGACAGCGCTGCTGGGCGAGCGCGCCGCCATGGCCTGCACCGTCGCCGTCGAGGAGGTCATCGACGGCCACTACGCCGGCCAGCTCGACCACCTCGGGCCGGAGGAGGCGGAGCTGAAGGGCAAGATCCTGGCTTTCCAGGCGGAGGAGCTGGAGCACCGCGACATCGGGCTGGCCAACGGCGCGGAGCAGGCGCCGGGATACCCGCTGCTGTCCGGCGCCATCCGACTCGGCACGCGGGCGGCCATCTGGATCGCCGAGCGGTTCTGACGAGCGGTCCTGAGCGGCCCTACACCGGATCCAGTTCGGTGTCCCAGTAAAGAAAATCCCGCCAACTTTCGTGCAGGAAATTTGGCGGGAAGGCGCGGCCGTTTTCTTGCAGCTCGTAGGCTGTGGGCTGGAAGGGCGGACTGAGCGGGATCATGCCGCAGTGGTGCGGCAGCCGGTTGCCCTTCAGCAGGTTGCACGCCGAGCACGAGGTGACGACGTTCTCCCACGTCGTGCGCCCGCCGCGCGAGCGCGGGATCACGTGGTCGAAGGTCAGCTCCTGCGTCGGGAACGAGTCGCCGCAGTACTGGCAGCTGAAACGGTCGCGCAGGAACACGTTGAAGCGGGTGAACGCCGGCCGGCGGGTCGCCGGGATGTATTCCTTCAGCGAGATGACACTGGGCAGCCGGATCTCGAAGCTGGGGGAGCGGACGACCCGGTCGTACTGTGAAATGATGTTCACACGGTCAAGGAAAACCGCCTTCACGGCCTCCTGCCAAGACCAGAGCGACAGCGGAAAGTAGCTGAGCGGGCGAAAATCCGCGTTCAGCACCAGAGCCGGACAGTGATCGGGTGGTGGAGCCAATGGCCACTCCCTTGTCTCATACCGTCTCGCACGGCCTCTGACCCCGAGCGCCCCAGATACATACGCGATTACGCTGACATTCTCAACATCTCGTGTCACGAACCGCCAACGTGACGCACGATCTTCATTGAACCATAGCGCTTTCGACACATCCCGGGGCCGCCTTAGGAGAGAACAGGGGGCGGCCATGTGACAAAATCGGTTTAACTGCCAAGGGATGGTCGGGAATGCCGATATGGTTACCCATCGTTAACCATATTGATCCAAAGTCTCCATACCGACCAAGGGGACTGACATGACTGCACAGATCATCAATCTCGCCGTGAAGCGCGCCGAACGGGAAGAGAAGGAGCGCCGTAAGCGCATCGACGCCTTCGACCGGGAACTGCGCCGCCGGCTGGCCATGTACCTCGATGGTGAGGATATGCCGGCCGAGCCAATCCGCGACAACCCGTACATCTGAGCAGGCCTTCCTACACCTATGTGAGGGGGGTGCGATCGGTTATAGAGGCGGCATGACCACCGTCACCCGCTTCGCCCCCAGCCCGACCGGACACCTGCACCTGGGCCATGCCCATTCGGCGCTGTTCGGCTGGCACGCGGCCCGGGCCACGCAAGGCCGCTTCCTCCTGCGGATCGAGGACATCGATCCGCAGCGCTGCCGCCCGGAGTTCGAGCGCGACCTGATGGAGGACCTGGCGTGGCTGGGCCTCTCCTGGGAAACGCCGGTCCGCCGGCAGTCCGAGCACCTGGACGACCACCGCGCGGCGCTGCTCCGCCTCCAGGGCCTCGGCCTCGTCTATCCCTGCTTCTGCACCCGCAAGGACATAGCCGCGGAGATCGCGCGCGCCGGCCATGCCCCGCATGGACCGGACGGGCCGCTCTATCCCGGCACCTGCCGGGCCTTGTCCGCCGCCGAGCGTGACGAGCGCATGGCGGCCGGGCAGGCGTACGCCTGGCGCCTGGACGTGGCGGCGGCCAAGCGCCGCGCCGGGCCGCTGCGCTGGCACGACCGCGGCCGGGGCTGGCAGGAGGCGACCCCGGAGATCCTCGGCGACGTGGTGCTGGCCCGCAAGGACACGCCCACCAGCTATCACCTCGGCGTCACGGTCGACGACGACCTCCAGGGCGTCACGCTGGTGACCCGCGGCGAGGACCTGTTCTTCGCCACCCACCTGCACCGGCTGCTGCAGGCGCTGCTGGACCTGCGCGTGCCGGACTGGCACCACCACGGGCTGCTCACCAACGAGCGCGGCGAACGCCTCGCCAAGCGCGACCGCGCCCAGACCCTGCGGGCGCTGCGGGCCGAGGGGCGCACGCCGGCCGAGGTCCGCGCCATGGCGGGGTTCCCGGATCCCTGAAGGGACGGGCGACATACTTGCCCCCACCCCGACCCTCCCCCGCTTCGCAGGGGAGGGGCTTTTGTCCCTCCCCTGCGAAGCGGGGGAGGGAGGGGACCCGCGAAGCGGGGAGGGTGGGGGCACGTGATACCCCCTGGACGATCGCTACGCCGCCACCCGGTTGGACTCGCGGATCTCGCGCAGGAAGTCCTCGACGTGGTGCTCCAGGGTTTCGGACTGCTCGACCAGCTCCGACGCCGCGTCGGCCACCGCCTGCGAGGCGTTCAGCGTGCCATCGGCGGCGCGCGAGACGTCGTTGATGTGCAGGTTGATCTCGTCCGTGCCCTGCGCGGCCTGCTGGACGTTGCGGCTGATCTCGCCCAGCGCGGCGTGCTGCTCCTGGATGGCGGCGGCGATGGAGGAGGAGGTCTGGTGCACCTCGCCCACCGTGCGGGCGATCTCGCGAATGGCGGCGACCGCCTGGTCCGTCTCCGCCTGCACCACCGCGATCTGCGCCGCGATCTCATCGGTCGAGCGCGCGGTCTGGGTGGACAGGCCCTTCACCTCGTTGGCGACCACGGCGAAGCCCTTGCCGGCCTCCCCTGCGCGGGCGGCTTCGATGGTGGCGTTCAGCGCCAGCAGGTTGGTCTGCCCGGCGATGTCGCGGATCAGGTCGACCACCTGGCCGATCTTGCCGGCCGCGTCGGCGAGGCCCTGCACGACACCGTCGGTCTTGGCTGCCTGGTCGGAGGCGAGCTGCGCCACGCTCGAGGCGCGCTCCACTTGGCGACCGATCTCCAGGCCGGCGGCGTTCAGCTCCTCGGTGGCGGCGGCCACGGTCTGCACGTTGGCCGAGGCCTGCTGGCTGGCGGCGGCGACCGCGGTGCTCTGTGTGCTGGTCTGCTGGGCGTTCGACGACATGGTGCCGGCCGCGCGCTGCAGGCGCTCGATCACCTTGCCGATGGAGAGGATCATGCCGTGGACACGCGTTTCCATGGCGTCGGCCATGGCGAGCATGGCGCGCTTGCGCTCGTCGATGGCGCGGCGCTCGTGCTCCTCCTGCTCGCTGCGCATCCGCTCGATGCGGGCGACGTTCTCCTTGAAGACCTGCACGGTGCGCGCCATGTCGCCGATCTCATCGGTGCGCTCCACGGCCGGCACGGTGACCGCCGTGTCGCCCTCGGACAGCTTCAGCATGGCCGCGCGCATGGCCGCGATGGGGCGGCTGATCGAGCGGCTCATCCACCAGGCGGCCAGCAACACCGCCAGCAGCACCACGACGAAGATCGACGCCTGCTGGATCACCTTTTCACGGAACGTCGCGTCCACGTCGTCCACGTAGATGCCGGTGCCCACCACCCAGTCCCAGCCGGGGATGCGCTTGACGTAGGAGATCTTCGGCGACGGCGCCTCGCCCTTGGCCTTGGGCCAGACGTAGGGGACGAAACCGGTGCCGTCGCGGCGCGCCACCGCGTTGAAGGCCTCGAAGATCGGGAGGCCGTTCGGATCGCGGACGTCCATGACGTTCTGGCCGACGCGATCCTTCAGCGCCGTGGGGTGCATCAGCAGGACGCCGTTCAGGTCGTTGACCCAGAAATAGTTGGTGCCCTCGTAGCGCAGGACGGCGATGGCCTCCAGCGCCGCCTTCTTGGCCTCTTCCACGGGCATGGCGCCGTCGCGCGCCAGGTCGGCGTACTTCAGCGCCAGACTGGCCGCCGCGTCCACGAGGTCGCGGGTCTTCATCTGGCGGTCGTTCATCAGCTCGCCGCGCAGGCTGGTCAGCGCTACGACGGCAATCACGATCATGCCCACCAGGGCTACGGACGCCATGGCGGTCAGGCGACCGCGCAGCTTCAGCGAAATGGCCATGCTCTCGTTCCTGAAAAACCCTCACGGCGCGTGCTTGCGGCCGGTGGGCGCGACAATAACCCACTCGAGTGAGGGGTATAGCTGTGCAATTTGAAAGAGATTTAAAAAATCTACCCGGCCCCTAGTTTTTTTAGTCATAGGCTATTAGTCATAACTGCTTCCGGCGCGGGATCCGCCCGGCCCGGCGCCCGTTGCATCACGGCGCAGCGAGAGGATCCGCAGCATGATCAACGACCTTTGGTACAAGAATGCCATTACCTACTGCCTGTCGGTGGGCACCTTCATGGACAGCGACGGCAACGGGGTCGGCGACTTCAAGGGGTTGATGCGGCGACTCGACTATCTGCACGGGCTGGGCGTCACGGCGGTGTGGCTGATGCCGTTCCAGCCCTCGCCGAACCGCGACCATGGCTACGACATCACCGATCACTATGGAGTCGACCCGCGCTACGGCTCGCTGGGCGACTTCGTGGAGTTCTCGCAGGCCGCCAAGCAGCGCGGCATCCGCGTCATCATCGACCTGGTGGTCAACCACACCTCGGACCAGCACCCCTGGTTCCAGGAGGCGCGCCGCGATCCCAAGTCCCACTACCGGGACTGGTACGTCTGGTCGGACAAGAAGCCGGTCAACGCCGACCAGGACATGGTCTTTCCCGGCGTGCAGAAGACGACGTGGACCTACGACAAGCTCGCCAAGGCGTACTACTTCCACCGCTTCTACGAGTTCCAGCCCGACCTGAACACCGCGCATCCCGAGGTGCACGCGGAGATCCTGAAGATCATGGGCTTCTGGATCGAGCTGGGGGTGGCGGGGTTCCGCATGGATGCGGTTCCCTTCATCATCTCGGAGAAGGGACCGGAGGTGAGCAAGCCCATCGAGCACTTCAACATGCTGCGCTCGTTCCGCGAGTTCGTGCAGTGGCGCCAGGGCGACGCCGTGCTGCTGGCCGAGGCCAACATCCTGCCGGAGGACGACATGACGTACTTCGGCGATGACGGTGACCGCATGCACATGGTCTTCAACTTCCAGGTCAACCAGACGCTGTTCTACGCGCTGGCCACTGCCGACACCCGGCCGCTGGTCAAGGCATTGAAGGCCACCAAGCCGCGCCCGGCGACGGGCCAGTGGGGGCTGTTCCTGCGCAACCACGACGAACTGGACCTCGGCCGCCTGACCGAGAAGCAGCGCCAGGCGGTGTTCGCCGCCTTCGGGCCGGATCCGGGCATGCAGCTCTACGACCGCGGTATCCGCCGCCGCCTCGCTCCCATGCTGGACGGCGACCTGCGGCGGCTGGAACTGGCCTACAGCCTGCTGTTCACGCTGCCGGGAACGCCGGTGCTGCGCTATGGGGACGAGATCGGCATGGGCGACGATCTGTCGCTGCCCGAGCGCGAATGCGCCCGCACCCCCATGCAGTGGTCCACCGAACCGCAGGCCGGCTTCACCAAGTCGGACAAGCCCGAGGTGCCGGTGATCAGCGGCGGGCCGTTCGGGTTCGAGCGCATCAACGCCGCCCACCAGCGCCGCGACCCGGAGTCGCTGCTGAACTGGATGGAGCGCATCATCCGCATGCGCAAGGAGTGCCCGGAGATCGGCTGGGGCGACTTCACCGTGATCGACACCGGCGACCCCGGCGTCCTGGCGCTGCGCTACGACTGGCGCAACAACGCACTGCTGGTGCTGCACAACCTCAAGGGCAAGCCGTGCGAGGTGACCTTCGACGCCGGTCCCGCGGGCGAGACGCCGCGGCTGGTCAACCTGCTGGCCGAGGACCATGCGGACCCGCAGGAGGACGGTCTTTACCGCATCCTGCTGGAGGCCTACGGCTACCGCTGGTTCCGCGTCGGCGGCCTGGACTACATCCTGCGGCGCAGTGATCTGTAAGACGCGGCTGGTACCGATTGTCGCATGGGAATTTGGTTACAGTCTTAACAGATTCTTGTAACTTCCGGGGGCTATCCTGCGCGCAAGAAGCGGAGGGACCACGACATGCTGACGGCAAAATCCTTCGACGCCCGGGTGACGCGTGACCAGGGACACATGCTGTGCGCGCTGAGCGGGACGCTGACCTACGACTGCTACACCCGCTTCCGCCCGTTGCTGGACGCGGTGGATAGCCATGCCGACGCTGATGTGGTTCTCGATCTCGGCGACCTGGATTTCGTCGATTCGAACGGGCTGTGCATGCTGCTGACGCTCAAGCAGCGCGTGCACGCCACGGGGCGCACGCTGCGTCTCGTCAACGTGCCGCCGCGCGTGGACAAGCTGTTGGAGCACACCCGGACGCGGGCGATGCTGGGGTCGTAGCGACGGCCCAGAGCCGAAGACGGCAGGGTTACGCGCCCGGCGCCACGACGAAGCAGGCCATGCCCTGGCCGACCAGGCTCGCGCAGGTGCTTGCGGCAGCCTGTTGAGAGAGGCCGGCCAGCCGGGCCCGGTACAGCAGGCCGGTCTTGGTGTCGACGGCCTGCACGACGCGTTGTGTTCGATCCAGCATCCCGGGAAGCGAGCGGCGGGCCCGGTCGATCACCCGGGCACCGTCGTCGGGCGAGCGGAACGCGCCCAGTTGCACCGTCCAGAGCCTGCCGGCATCGTTCGGGATGGGCGGCGAGAGGGGGGCCGGGATCTGAGCCGGCACTGGCGCTGCCACCGGCGAAACCTCGGGCGCCACCACGCGCGGCGCGGGTACGGCCGGGATTGGGGCAAGCGTCACGGAACCGCCGGTCGAGGGGGCCTGGGGAACGCTCGCGACCACGATGTCGGAGCCGTCCGGTGCCGGCGTGCGGTTGAGGCGCGGGCCGACCGCGGCGATGTACTGCCTAGTTTCTTGCGGAAGCGTGCGATACCCCGCCAAGTAATCGCCGTAGCATCCAGGCCCGCAATTGTAGGCTCCCAGGAATCCGGGTGCGCCGAACAGGTTGTACATTTCACGAAGATAGGCGGTGCCGGCAAGGATGTTGTCGCGCGGATCGAACGGGTCGGACCCAAGACCATGCTTGCGGCGCATTTCCTCATAGGTTGCCGGCATGACCTGCATCAGGCCCATGGCGCCGGCCTTGCTGACGATCGGGCGCCCGTTCAGGGTGGTGCGCCCGCCGCTCTCCTGGCGCATGACCTCGCGAATCCAAAGCTCCGGCATGTCGAAGCGTGTGGAGGCTTCCGCGACATGAGCGTCGATTTCCGCCTGTGAGACGGTTCTCGATGGGCCGCCGGCGCAACCGGCGGCGAGGGCAGAGAGGACGGCGCAGGCCAGCAACGATCTTACATGACGCACAATGCCGTCTTCCTCTGCCAAAATTAATACGAATCTGACAGAAAAGACGATCGCATGTTTGAGCTGAGCCGTAAACCGACGGGGCTGTGACCTTACGTCCGCGGCTCCTCCCCGGCGTACCACCCCGACGTGCAGTCGTGATCCTACTGTTGGGTGGCTTCGGCAACCTGGGTCACCATCGTCTCGAGCCTTGCGCGGACCTTCCGGTCGGGCTGGCGCGACGGCTTCACCTCGATGCGCACCTGAGAGATGCCGCTCTCGATCATGTCCAGGCGCTTGGCAGCCTGCTTGGAAAGGTCGACGATGCGGCCGGGTATAAACGGACCACGGTCGTTGATGAGGATCTCGACGCTGCGGCCGTTTTCCAGGTTGGTGACGACGGCGTGCGCGCCCAACGGCAGCTTCCGGGAGGCGCCCGTGAGTTTGTTGGAGCGAAACCGCTGGCCGGACGCCGTGAGCTGACCGTCGAAGTGGTCGGCGTAATAGGATGCCGTGCCTTCGTGTACCACGACCGACTCTCCCGAGCCGGAATCCCGGACCTTCAAAGAGGGAGTGGTGTGCTCTCCGGCTAGCGAGTCAGAGACAAAGCCCGCCAGAGCCAGCGCCATCAGACCCAAAAGGCGAACTCGCATTTCGTGCTCCTCCTTTCGTTGTGATGACATTCGGAGAGCACGTGCGCGGTGTCAACGCCAAATGACTTACCTCATCAGGGGTATAAGGTGACAAAAAGCGGGCATTAATATTCAGCAACTATTTTTATTGAAAAGGAGGATGCCAATACTTGGGGGCGCGCTTTGCTGGGACGCTATCCGGCAACATGCCGCCCAAGGGTATCCCCGGCGCGTTCAGGCGTGCATCGCCTCGCTCAACGCCTGGGCCAGATCTGCGGGCTCGACCGGCTTGTGCAGCAGGCGGCAGCCGAGGGACTTGGCTTCGCTCAGGCGCTCCGGCGCGGTGTCGCCGGTGATCATGACGCCCGGCACGTCCCAGCGGCCGCGCACCAGTTCCACCACGGTGCATCCTGTGGAGCCGCCCGGCAGGCGGTAGTCGGTCACGAGCGCGTGCGGACGGGTGCGCAGGCGGGGAAGCTTGGCCGCCAACTCCTCGGTCGAACCGACCGCGACGACGCGCACGCCCCAGCGCTTGAGCATCATGGTCAGGCTTCGGCGGACCCGCTCGTCGTCCTCGACCAGAAGCACCGTACGGCCCTTCAGCCACGCGACCATGGCGGCGTCGAAGACCGGCGCCTTCAGCCGCACCGCCTCCTGCGTGCGGGCGAGCGGCACGGCCATGGAGAAAACCGAGCCCCGCCCGACCTGCGAGCGTGCGTTGATCTCCAGCCCCAGCAGCCGCGCGATATACGCCACGATGGCAAGGCCCAGGCCGCAGCCATGCGCGGCGTTGCGCTCGGGGTTCTTGAGCTGGCGGAACTCCTCGAAAATGGTGTCGCGCGCCTCGGGCGGGAGGATGCCGGGGCCGTTGTCCCACACCTGGAATGCCAGCATGCCACCGCGCCGCCGGCAGCCCAGCAGCACCCGCCCGCGGCCATCCGAGGCGCCGTGCGCGATGGCGTTGGACAGCAGGTTGCGCAGCACGCGCTCCAGCAGTTGCGGGTCGGTTGCGATCGGGGTGGTGGTGGGCTGGCAACGCAGTTCCATCCCCGCCGCCTCGGCCATGCCCCGGAACTCGGCGCACAGGCGCCGCATCAGGTCGCCGGGCACGAAGTCGACGATGGTGACGTCCGCCGCCCCGGCCTCCAGGCGCGAGAGGTCGAGCAACCCGTTCAGCATGCCGTTCAGACTTTCGATGGACACCTTCAGCAGGTCCAGCACCTCCACCGCCTCGGGATCGGACGCCACGGCCGAGTGCAGCGCATGAGCATAGAGCGCCGCCGCCTGGATCGGCTGGCGCAGGTCGTGGCTGGCGGCGGCCAGGAAGCGGGTTTTCGCCCGGTTGGCGGTCTCCGCGGCTTCCTTGGCGCGGTGCAGGGCTTCCTCCATCGCCTTGCGGTCGGTGAAGTCGAGGGCGAGGCCGGTGATGCGGGCCGGCCGACCGAGGGGATCCCGCCGCGCCACCCGGCCGAGACTGGCGATCCAGCGCACACCGCGGACGGGGTGGCGGATGCGGAACTCGATGCGGAATTCGTCGTCCGCCCCAGCCACCGTCGCGTCCAGCATCCGCTGCGTGGCCGCGCGGTCTTCCGGCAGCAGGAAGGCGAGCAGGCGATCCATGGACGGAAGGTCGCGCCACGACTCCAGGCCCATGAGGTCGTCGCACTCCGGCGACCAGGTGACGCGGTTCGCCGCCACATCCCAGTCCCAGGCACCGGCACCGGCGCATCGTTGGGCAAAGCGAAGCTGCTCCTCGCGCGAGCGCAGGGCGGTGTTGTCCCGCGCCAGCTCCTCGGTGAGAATCTGCAGTTCCTCACAGGACGTCTGAAGTTCTTCCGAGAGGTGGGCTTCGTCCCGCCGGACCGTAGGCAGCCGGTGGCCGGCGCGACCGAGCGCCTCGCGCAATCCATCCGCTACCGCTTCGGTGCGGGCGAGACGGTAGCGGAGGTCGGCGATCTGGCGCTGCTGGGCGGCGAGCTGCTCCTCCATCCGGATGCGCTCCTCGGCCAGCAACCGGGCCTCCTCTTGCGCGTCCTCGGCGGCGGCGAGCGCCTGCTCCAGGCTCTGGTCCAACTCCGTGATGCGCCGGAGCAACACCTCTTGGTCCGCTTCTTCACTCCTCCGATCCGGCAGCGGCACCTCGTTCGTCACGAAGTGTCCTCCACTCTTTCCACGCATGCACGATGACACCCTCACTGCAACAGCGCAGCCGGGAAAATGTCATAAGACAAAAACTGAGATTTCTCCGTCCCTTGGCTGTCGGTTACGGCACATGGATAAGCGACAGATCCGGATCGGGCCGCGGTCCGGCTTCCGCGAGCCTACGGCTTTTCTGGATGAATGGATCAGCGTCTCGAACTCGGGATCGAGCGGTTCCTTGGTAGGCTCTTTGCTGGAATGTCACGATGGTGCCAGCCCCGCCTTCGCGGCGATCAGGGCAAGCTGCGTCCGGTTGCGCACACCCAGGCGCTGCATGATGCTGCGCAGGTGCACCTTGACCGTTCCCTCCAGCACACCCAATGAGCGCGCGATCTCCTTGTTCGACTGGCCTTGAAGCAGCAGCCTCAGCACCTCGCGCTGCCGCTCGGTGAGCCCCTCTATCGATTGGACCGCCGATTGGGCCGCAGCCGGTTGTGGCGGGCTCGCGGCCACGGGCGGCGCCGCGGCCGTGGTGGAACGTGGCAGCGGCGCGTAGATGCCGCCGCCCAGAACGATGGGCAACGCGTGATCCAGCACCTCCGCTTCGCAGCTCTTGGGCAGGAATCCGCGCGCCCCGGCGCGGATGCAGGCGGCGATCAAGCCGGTGTCGAGCGAGGCGGAGATCACCACCAGCGGTACCCCGTCGAGGATGCCCAGCATCGCCTCGACACCGGGAAGCCCGTCGGTGTCGCCCATCTGCAGGTCGTAGAGCACGGCTGACAGGTTGCCGACCGACTGCACCTTCCGGGTCGCCTCGCCCAGGGAACCGGCTTCGAAGACCGTGGCGCCGGGAAAACGCAGCTTGATTGCCAGCGCCAGCCCATGGCGCATCAGCGCATGGTCGTCGACGACGAGGAAGCGCGGTGCGTCCGTGGTGGCGCAGGATTGTCCGAACACGGCTCCTGTCCGTGCCGGATCGATGCCGAAGCGTCCATGATGAACCACTTCGTGCCTCCTTTCGTTCTTTTTTCGCTTTCGAGCTTTGGAGCACGCTGGAATGAAGGAAGAACACCTGAAACGGCGAAACGGCACACAGCCGGGCCGGGATGCCGCTTGTCGGATGGCATACGGTGTCCGATCCATGGCTCCGGCGGGGCGTCGGACCTGTTCTGAATACGGCGCGAAACGACGGCAGCGGGTTTCAGGCTCAATTGCCCCGATGCTTTTCCCTTCGCACCGCGGGTCCCTCAACACTGGCAGGCGCGCCTTCCCGGCGCGCCTGTTCCTTTAAGGCTCCAGGCGGAACAGTTCGAGCGCCGGCGGAATGGCCGCCGGCGTGTTGCCCGCCAGCAGCATCCCCGCCGCCTCCACCGAGCCGATCAGCGCGCCCGGCGAGAAGGGCTTGTGCAGGAAGCCGAGCGCCTCGCCCCGCACCTCATCGGCACCGTGATCGAGCCCGGTGATCAACAGTGACGGGACGCCATGCTCCACCGCCAGCCGGCGCACCACGCACAGGCCATCCTCCGTGCCGACGAGATGGCAGTCCACCAGTGCCAAGTCCAGGCGCTCGCCTTCGGCAAGGTGCATCGCCTTGGCCGCGTTCCGAACCGGGCCGAAGACCGTGTGGCCAGCCCCCCGCAGGACGGCCTTCATGGCTGGGCCGATCAGGGGGTCGCCTTCGACGATGAGGAGCTTCATCGGAACCTTGGCTTGCGTCCCGGGGAGAAAGGGCAGCGGCCGCGAAGGGGGCTGCCGGACCGTTCCCTAAATACCAACCAAGGAAATCACTGCTCTTCGCTCCCTGCCAGAGTGCGGATGCCATATGCCACTCGAGGTGGCATGGCTGCGCTCGGCGCACAGTGACGGCTCGCCAGCGTTGCCCGTTCGTGGGTTCCTCACCCCACCAGTTCGACGACCGCCTTGCGCAGCTCGTCGTTCATGAACGGCTTGTAGAGCACGGCGTCGGCGCTGAACATCTCGGTCAGCTTCAGCGCATAACCCGCTGGCAGGTTCGGCGCGCCGCCGGAGATCGCCAGAACCTTGGTGCCGACATGCGTGCGGCGGACGGCCTTGATCACCTCGATGCCGTCGACCTCGGGCATGAGCACATCGGTGACCACAAGATCGAACGGTCCCTCGGTCAGCCGCTCGATGGCGAGGCGGCCGTTCTCCGTCTCGGTGACGGCATGGCCGAGGCTTTCCAGCACATCCACGATC